>Ga0136846_1214397_pt1 | contig 20827 bp, 19 predicted proteins | sample HopSoiMetagenom2_FD_96841 | JGI IMG/M metagenome (GOLD analysis project Ga0136846, IMG submission 96841) | Grasslands soil microbial communities from Hopland, California, USA - 2 Assembly 2016 (version 4) | ecosystem: Environmental > Terrestrial > Soil > Grasslands | place: USA: Hopland...
AACACGTCGACGATGCCGCCGCGCACGGCGATCTCGCCCCGGTTGCCGACCATGTCGGCCCGCGAGTAGCCGATCTCGACCAGCCGGACGAGCAGGTCGTCGAGCTCACAGGCCTGGCCGGGGTGCAGTTCGACCGGCTCGAGGTCGCCGAGCCCGGCCACGATCGGCTGGAGCAGGCTCCGGACCGGCGTGACCACCACCGACAGCGGGCCGTTGGGCTGGCCGGCCGGCGCCGGGTGGGCGAGCCGCCGGAGCACCGCGATCCGCTGCCCCACCGTGTCCGAGCGCGGCGACAGCCGCTCGTGCGGCAGGGTCTCCCAGCCCGGGAAGCACGCCACGGTGTCCGGCGGCAGGAACGAACCGAGCCCGGCCGCCAGGTCATTGGCTTCCTTGGCGGTGGCCGTGACCGCCAGCACGAAGCCGGAGGCACCCGGCTCCGCGCCGCGCGCGAGGGCCGCCGCCAGCACCGGACGCAGGGTCGGCGGCGCGACGAGGTCGACGTCCGCTGGCCCCTCTTCCTGGCCCTGGCCGCCCCGGGCGCGCGCGACCGCGCCGCTCAGCTGCGGATCGTCGTCGAGAATGGTGAGCAGTCCTGCGAGGCTCATGATGTCCTTGTGATCGCTTTTCGTCCCTCGTCCTGCGCTGCCCCGTGACCCGGGCGGGACCGTCCCGGGATAGCCCGCCGCGTGCGGGGTGGGTCCGGGCAGCATGAACCGGCCGGGATCAGGTAGGACCCGGCTCTTTCCGGAACTCCCTTAAGTTTACGCGCTCCCCCTCACGCGCGCGCGGGCGGCCGAACCGGGCGGCCCGAGATCCGGCCGGGGTGGACCCCGCACGGGATCCGGCGCATGTTCTAACACCAAGACCCGGATCCGGGATTCCGCGCTCCTTCAGTCCATTTAGTAATCATTAAGTTACTGTTAGTAATTACTGTGACAGGGGCGCGGGACGGGGAACGCATGGGCACGAGCGGGCGGCCCGAGGTGCCGGTCCGCAGTATGCCGCTTCCCGCTCCGGGCATGACAGAGGTTTCGTATCGTTAACGGCAGGTGGTTAACGGCCGTGGCGCCCCCCGCGTACCGTGTCAGGAGTCACGTTCGGAGGCACAGCTGACCGCACAATCTTGCCCGCCGGCTTCCCCGCCACCCGGGGAGGCCCAGTCCGCCCTGCCCGCGGAGTTGTCCGGCTGGCCCTCCTGCCCGCTCAGCGAGACCCAGCTGGGCGACCTCGAGCTGCTCACGTCCGGGGCGTTCGCGCCGCTGCGCGGCTACCTGGACGCGGGCGAGGCGGCCACCGTGGCCGAGTACGGCACGCTGCCCGACGGCACGTCATGGGCGGTGCCGGTCACCCTCGACCTGGCCGCCGACGCGGTCCCGGCCGACGCCGATCACCTGGTGCTGCAGGACCAGGAGGGCTCGCCGCTGGCCGTGCTCGCCATCACCGAGCGGCGCGCCCTGCCCGGGGGCGATCCCGGGCTGATCCGGCTGGCCGGCCCGGTGACGGCACTGCGCGAGCCCGAGCACGGACCGTTCCGCAGGCTGCGCAGGCGCCCGGAGGACGTGCGGGCCGAGCTGGCCGGCCCGGCTGCCGAGGTCCCCGGCGAGTCAGGGAGTCCAGGGCGGCCAGGGGGTCCGTCCGGCGGCAACGTCCTCGCCTACGCGACCAGGCGCCCCCTCAACCGGCGGCACATCGGCCAGCTGCGCTACTACGCCAGCCAGCTGAACGCGCGCCTGCTGATACTGCCGCTGGTCAGCGGGCCCAGCGAGGTCGTGCCGGGGCCAGAAGCCCTGGTCCGGACGATCCTGGCGGCCCGGCCGCAGCTCCCGGCGGGCACCCTGGTGGTCCCCGTCCCGCTCGCGCCCCGGACCGGGCGCCGCCCCGCGGACGCCGCCGACCTGCCCGCCCAGGGCATCGTCGCCGCGGCCTACGGTGCCACCCACCTGCTGGCCGACTCACCCGACGTCACCGGCCTGCCGTCCGGTCCGAGAGGCACGCTGACCCTGCCGGGGGTGCCGATCCCGGTCATCAGCGCGGGCGAGTGGGCCTATGACCCGCGCTCGGAGGTGTGGCGCCCGCTCGCGCTGATCGAGCCGGGAGCCGAGCGGGGCGAACTGACCGCGTCCGAGCTCGGCGCGCTGCTCGATTCCGGGGCCGAGGTGCCCGCCTGGTTCGCTCCGCCGAGCGTGGCCCGCGAGCTGCGCCGGGCCCGCCCGCCGCGGGCCGAGCGCGGGCTGGCGATTTTCTTCACCGGCCTGTCCGGCTCGGGGAAGTCGACCATCGCCCGCGGGCTGGCCGACGCACTGACCGAACGCGGCGACCGGACCGTGTCACTGCTCGACGGCGACCACGTCCGGCAGTTGCTGTCGGCCGGGCTGAGCTTCTCCCGGGCCGACCGCGACCTCAACATCGCGCGCATCGGCTACGTGGCGGCGGAGGTCGCCCGGCACGGCGGCATCGCGATCTGCGCGCCCATCGCGCCCTACGCGCAGGCCCGCGCGGCCGCCCGCCAGATGGTCTCCGAAGTCGGCGACTTCCTGCTCGTCTACGTGTCCACTCCGGTGGACGTGTGCGCCGCCCGCGACCGCAAGGGCCTGTACGCCAAGGCCCGCGCCGGGCTGATCAGCGGCTTCACCGGGGTGACCGATCCTTACGAGGAACCGCGGGACGCGGACCTGGTGCTCGACACCTCGGCCATGACCCGCCCGGAGGCCGTCGACGCCGTCCTGAAGCTGCTGATCACGGGCGGCTGGCTGGCCGGACCGGACGAGTCCGCCGAGCCGGCCGCCAGCGGCGGCGCGCCCCGGGCGTCCGGGGCGATGCTCCGGATCGGGCCCTCGGTCCGCAAGCTGTAAGACGGTCCGGTTCCCGTCGCGGGCTTAGTCCGCGTCCTCGGCGCGGGCGCCTTCCTCGAGCCGGGCGCGGAAACCGCCACCGGTCCGGGGGCGCCGGTTCTTCAGCCGTGCCATGAGCGCACCGGACATGACGTCCCGCTGCCGGGAGAGCAGCACGAAGCTGGCTACCCCGCTGATCGCGAAGGCGAGCGCGAGCAGCAAGATGCCGCGGGCGCCCGCCAGGTACAGCAGGAACACCGAGACGACGAGCAGCATGACCCGGGCGGAGGTGTAAACGAGAGTGGCGCGCATAACGGTCTCAGCATAGTCACCCAGCCTGCGCCGCGGGCGCGGGCGCCCGTCATCCGGCCTGGTCCGCAGCCGCGAGCGTCGTGACGAGCAGGTCCGGGTCGATGTTGCCGCCGGACAGCACGGCCACCGCCGGCCTGGCCCCGGCGGCCCCGGCGGTCCCGGAGACGGCCGCGGGCAGCTCGTCCCGTTGATACAGCCAGGCGGCGACCGCGGCCGCGCCGCCGGGCTCGGCCACCAGCCGGGCCTGCCGCGCGAGCAGCCGGACGGCGGCGAGCATCTCAGCCTCGGTGACCGTGACGATACCGGCCACCAGCGCGCGCATGTGCGCGAACGGCAGCGCGCCGATCTGCTCCACCCGGAGCGCGTCCGCCGCCGTCCGCTGGACGTCGGCGGAGGGCCAGGCGACCCGCTCGCCGCGGCGCAGGGAGTCGCGGGCGTCCGCCGCGAGTTCCGGCTCGACCCCCACCACGGCCGCGTCCGGGCAGCAAGCCCGGACGGCCGCCGCGATCCCCGCGATCAGGCCGCCGCCGCTGACCGGCACCAGGACCAGTCCGACCGGCGGGCAGTCGGCCGCGATCTCCAGGCCCACGGTGCCCTGGCCCGCGATGACCTCCGGGTCGTCGAACGGCGGGATCAGCACGTAGCCGTGCCGCGCCACGAGTTCGGCGGTGGCGGCGGTCCGCGCGGCCAGGGTGGGCTCGACCCGGACCAGTTCCGCGCCGTAGTACTCGATCGCGTCGGTCTTGACCTTCGGGGCGGTCCGCGGGACCACCACCACCGCCCGCACCCCGAGCAGGGCCGCGGCATACGCCACCGCGTGCCCGTGATTGCCGCTGGAGTGAGCGACCACCCCGTGCTGCCGGGCCGCCTGCTCCCGCGCCGTGATCGCCGCGTACGCCCCGCGCAGCTTGAATGACCCCGTGGGCTGCAGCGATTCGGGCTTGATGAGCAGCGTCGGCTCGAGCTGGGGCAGCGGGATCAGCGGCGTGCGTACCGCTACCCCGTCGAGCCGCTCGGCCGCCGCCCGGATCCGGTCCACGCCGACCAGCCCGGATCCGGCTCCGGCTACCTCAGCTGCCCCGGACACCCCAGTCGTCCCGCTCATCACGTCACCCTTCGCCGTCGTACCGGTTATCGTCGCCCGTCCCGTCACCGAGAACCGGCTGCGGCGGCAGTTCCGGGAGAAACACCTGCGAGCCGGGATACTTATTACTTAAAGTAATTGAGCTGCTACCTTACACCGATGGTTACGCGCGAAACACGGGCCCAATTTCCAGAAATCTAGGTAGAAAGTACTCGTTCAGCGCCAAACTAGAGGGACATCTGACGGAGGCTCGATCCAGGCAGTCGGAGGAGACTGCGGCAGGCTCGAGGGAGATAGTCGGAGGAGACTGAACGTGGACGGCAACAACGAGCGACTTCTCACGCCTGGAGAGGTGGCCGCACTGTTCCGGGTGGATCCGAAGACCGTCACCCGCTGGGCGGCCTCGGGGCGCATTACGAGCATCCGGACCCCTGGCGGTCACCGCAGGTTCCGCGAGTCCGAAGTACGCGCCCTGCTGCGCGGCGACAGCGAACCCGCGTCATCGGGCCACCTGACGGCCTGACCACGCGGAAGCGGCGAGACCGGCCACCTGCGGTCTCGCCGGGTATGCGGGGGCTAGGTACGGTCCGGGGGTTCGGGGGTCTTGGCTATTCCTCGCCGTCGACGGCGTCCTGCCAGGTGTGCTCGCCGTTCATCCGGGCGAACTCGAGGAACTCCTGGCGCAGGGCCTCGTCGTCCTGCCGCCACCGGTCACGGCGCTGCTCGGCCTCCTCGGGCGTCAGCGCCTGCTCGGCCAGCCGGGAGTAATCGGCGTCCTGGGGGCCGATCTCCACGTACACATCGCCCAGGACGCGCCCGTCGTTGCCGGTCGCGGTCTGCGGGACCATCAGGTTGCCGTTAGGCAGTCGAATGACAAACATCACTGATCACCCTAGATGCCATATCGCCGGTTGAAATACAGCATGACGTGCAGCGCCGTCCGCGTGTCGCCGCTCAGCATGTCCACCAGAGCCGGCCGCTGCCGGGACGCGATCGCGGAGAACGCGTCCGCGAAGAACTCCTTGCGTCCGAGGCCGCCGGGCTGACGGTGAAAATCACTGGCGAAATGTGGCTGGCACTGTTCGTAGATTGTGCGGAATTCCGCTGAGTCAGATTGCCATTTGCCTGCCGGGCTGTCGAGGTCATCGAGTGCGTGCCCGACCTCGTGGCACATCACGTCCGGAGTCGGGGACGGCCGCGAGCCGACCACGATCTTGCGTTCGCCATAGGCGCCCGCGCAGGCATCCCAGGTGGCCCGCCCGGCCGGCAGCGGGACCCCGCGCAGGCTGGTCATGTCGTCGAGTTCCGGCACGCCGCCCGGGCCGACGAAGATGGCGTCGAGGCCCGCGGAGAGTTTTTCCTTGATCCGCATCGGAAGCTCGGCCAGCCGGTCGACGGCCGCCACCACCTCACGGGGCGGCGGCGAAGCCGGATCCCACTGCCGCCACAAGATGGCCTCGAGGGAACCGCAGTTACGGCGGCCGTCCGCGGCCCGCGGCTGCTCCCGCGGATGGGCGGCGGCAAAGGGCAGCCCGGCGTGGGCGACCGCCACGGCGGGCCGCCAGGAAGACTGCTCCCCCGTCGGCTGGTGCGGGATACCGGCCGCGACCCGGGCGAGTTCGGCCGAGCGGGCCGCCGCGGCCTGCGCCTGGCCCGCCTGCGCCGTTTCGTGCCACTGGGCCCGGTGGTCAGCCCGCTGGTCAGCCGCCACCGGTACAGCCCGGGCCGCCTCGCCCACGCCGACCGGGGCCGCGTCGGCGGGCGCTTCGCGGATCCGCGCCCGGGCCGCTCCGGAACGCACGGCGGGGGACCCGGCTTCGCGGTGATTCCCGGCCATCCGGCGATCGGCCCGTGTCCCGCCCGGCCACGTCCCGGCCGGCCCGCCGGAGCCAGCCGGAGCCGACGGCCCCGCCGGCGTCGCGGGACCGGGGGGCCCGATCAGCCAGGGTTCGGCGGCGCGGGCCGGATCGGCGGGGGAGACGCCGGTCGGGGGCGGCCCTCCGGTCGTGCCGTCGCGCGCCCTCTCCGGACCGCCGGGAGCTTCGGTCCTGGGCCAGCCCGGGGAGCCAGGCTCCGGCCCGGGCGGTACGCTAAGACCCCGGCGGCGGCGACGGCGATGCCTGCCCTGAGTGCCGGAAAGCCCCTGAGTGCCGGAAAGCTGAGTGCCGGAAGCTCCTGGAGCCGGGCCGGCGGCGGCCTTGCGGGAGCGGGCGAGCCGACGGATGCGGTCGAACAGCGTTAGCCGCATGTACCGAACTCCTGCCCTGTTGCCCTGATGGCCAGCGTATGCCGAGTTCGCCCGTCCCGTCACCCGATGTGCCTAATGGCTGGTCGCGGCCATCGGGCGGAAAATTTGACTTATTACCGCACCTCCCATATAGGCCGGAGGTTAGGCTTCCGCCATGTTGCTGTCCGGTGCCCTGTTTGCCCTGTTCATGATGGGCTTCTGGCTCTACTGCCTGACGGACGCCATTTTGACGCCTGCCTCGGAGTGCCGGGGTCTCGCCAAGCCCGCGTGGATCGCTGTCATAACCCTGACGTTCATCGGCGGGGCGATCGCCTGGCTCATCGCCCGGGCGCCGCTGCGCCGCCCGTACGGATCGCCGGCGCCGCGCTGGGATCCGGACGCTCCCGGTGACGCCGGGGACCTCAGTGACGGCTACTTTCGGAACGAGCGATGGACCGCCGCGGACGACGCCGTAGCGCGCCACCCGGCGGGCCGGGGCCGCCCGGCCGGCGTCAGCCCGGGCAGGCCCAAGGGCCCGGACGACGACCTGGAGTTCCTGCTGGCGCTGGGCCGCGCCATCCGCGGTAACTCGCAGGCCAGCGGGGACTTAGGCGCCTGAGCGGCCCGGCCTCAGCCGGCCACGCCGGAGTAGGAGTGCAGTCCGGCGATGAATACCTGCACCACCATGACGTTGAAGATCAGGCTGGTGAAGCCGAGCAGCTGCACGTAGTGCGCGCGGCGGCCGCGCCAGCCCGCGGTCGCCCGGGCGTGCAGGAACGCGGCGTAGAGCACCCAGGTGATGAAGGCCCAGGTTTCCACCGGGTCCCAGCCCCAGTACCGGCCCCAGGCCTGGTCGGCCCAGATCCCGCCGGCGATGACGCCGAACGTCCAGACCGGGAAGCCGAAGACGACGGTCCGGTAGGTCAGCCGGTCGATCTGCTCGATGCTCGGCAGCCGGCGGATGATCCCGTGCCCCGGCGTGGCCTGGCCGGCCGCCACCCGCCGGGTGTACCGGTCGGTCCAGAGGTAGACGGCGCCGAGCACCGCGGCGACGAAGAAGATGCCAGTCGCCAGCGTCATCGCGGTGACGTGGATATCCAGCCAGTATGACTGCAAGGCGGGGACGAGGTCCCCGGGGGCGGTGTAGATCAGGGTCTCGGCCAGCCCGAGCGCGACCACGATCGAGCCCATCACGAAGACGCCCAGCGTCCAGACCTGGTACCGGATCAGCACGTACAGGAAGAAGAGCACGGCCACGCAGGTCAGGGCGGTGACGAACTCGTACATGTTGCCCCACGGCGCCCGGTGCACCGCCAGCCCGCGGGTGATCACCGTGGTCGTGTGCGCCGCGGCTCCGAGCGAGCTGAGCAGCACGGCCGCGATCACCCAGCGGCCGGCCGCCCGGATCGCGCGGAACGCCGGAACGGCGGGCTCGGGCATGGAACCGGCCGCGCCGCCGCCCCCGGAAGCCGCCGGGACTCCGGGATCGCCGGGACCCCCAGAGGCCTCAGGGGCCGCCGTCCCGGCCGCCGCGGACCCGGAGGTTCCGGGGATTCCTGGGGCCGCGCCGACGGTGGCGAGAGCGGCCTCGCGGTCCCGCGCCTCCTGCTGCCCGCGGACCGCCGCCGCCCGGCGCGGCCGCCCGAAGGCGAAGTCGCCGGCGAACGCGAACACCGAGAGCGAGTAGATGATCAGCGTCGCGATCATGAAGGCGTTGCTGAGGTGGCCTAGGGCTACGTTGACGGGCATGGCCCCTCACTCTCCCTCTGGTTGGGGTGATACAGCTGGCTCGCCGGGCGCGGCCTGCTCGTGCGCCGACTTGAGCTCGGCGGCCAGCGCCGCGAACTCGGCTTCAAAGCTGCCGCTGGCGTCGGTCCGGGCCAGACCGCCGACCTGCACCGTGGTGCCGTTCTCACCGGCGCCCGGCTGGCTAGCCCGGGCCCGGACGAAGACCCGCCGGCGGCGGACCATGAACGACAGCAGCAGGCCGCCCAGCGCGGCCATGCCGCAGATCAGGGCGGGCAGCTGGCCGGGATCGTGGGTGATGGCCAGGCTGACCCACGGGACGTAGCCGGTGAACGTGATCGTGCCCCGGTCCCCCGGCAGCTTCAGCGACTGGCCGGGGGCCAGCGCCTGCGGACTGGCCGTCAGCCGTTTCATCCCGGCGGTATCCAGCTCGTAGACGGACTGGGCGGGGCCGGCGTTCTCGCCCAGGTTCCCGGCGTAGCCGATCAGGCTCACGACCGGGTTGTCGGCAGCGGGGAACACCGACTCGAGCGTCCCGCCGACGTTCGCCGCGGTCGGCACGAAGACGCCGGTGAAGCCGAGCTGGTCCGGCTGGGCGTCCGGCACCTTCACCACGCCCTCGGACAGGAAGTTCCCCGTCGCGCCCGCCACGAACGGCGTGGCCTGGTCGTACACCACCTGGCCGCGGGCGTCGGTGACCTTGAACACGGGCGCGTACCCGTGCCCGATCAGGTACACCTTGGCTCCGTCGACCGACAGCGGGCGGTTGACCGCCAGGTGCCCGGTCCGGGCCGGGCCGCCCGGCTGCTCGGTGTAGGTGACCCGGGCGTCGAAGGCGGACGGCTGGCCGCGCTGCTGCCCCGTGCTGATGTAGCTGGCGGTGAACTGGTTCAGCGTCATCGTGAACCGGGCGAGGTCGGCGCCGGTGACGAACCGCCCCGGATGGAACTCGTCGAGCGCGCTGGTGGTGTCGGCGAACGTCTGGCCTTGCACCAGGAGCCGGTCGGCCTTGTAGCCGAACAGGCCGCCGAGCGCGACCGACACCAGCAGGCCGAGCAGCGCCAGGTGGAAGAGCAGGTTGCCCGCTTCCCGCAGGTAGCCCTTCTCCGCCGATACCCAGTGCCCGTTTCCGGGCCCCGTCTCACCGGTCGCGCCGGCGTCCTCGCCGGCCGCCGGGCGGCGGAGCCGGAACCCGTGGCCGGACAAGACCTTGGCCGCTACCGCGGCCGCGGCCGCGGGCGGCAGCGTCGTGACGTACTCGGCGGACCGGGGCAGCCGGCTCAGGTTGCGCGGGGCCCGCGGCGGCAGCGAACGCGTCGAGCCGGCCAGCCGGAAGGTACGCGGCACCACGCAGCCGATCAGGGAGGCGAACAGCAGCAGGTAGATGGCGGCGAACCAGGGCGCGGCGAAGACGTTGAACAGCCCCAGGCGGTTCAGCCAGGGCGCCAGGCCCGGGTGGGACACGTAGTACTGCTGCACGGCGGCGGGGTCGGCGCCCTGCTGGGGCAGGATCGACCCGGGGACGGTGCCCACAGCCAGCAGGAACAGCAGGATGAGCGCGATCCGCATCGAGGTGAGCTGTCGCCACGCCCATTTCAGCCAGTCGGCCAGCCCGAACGCGCCACCGCCCGGGGATCCGGGGCCGGGGCGCGGCGGGTCATCCCGTTCGGCCGCTGGGTCGAAGGGATCGGATTCCGGTGCGCGTACGTCGGTCACGGCTCACCCGCCCTTCGCGGTGACCTTGGCCAGGATCGCGGTCAGGTCCGAATAAGTGACGGTACCGAAGACCGCGCCCGCGATATGCCCGGTCCGGTCGATTACCAGCGTGGTCGGCGTCCCGGCGATCGGCACCACGTCGCTGAAGTCCGCCGTGATCACCGAGCTCGCGTCGCCGACGCTCGGGTAGCCGACGTGGAACTGGTTCACGAACGCCTGGGCGCTCGCCGTCGTGTCACGCACGTCCACGCCGAGGAACGACACCCCGGCGGGCCGGTACCGGCCGGCCACCGCGGCCAGCGTCGTGGCCTCCTCGCGGCACGGCACGCACCACGATCCCCAGAAGTTGAGCACGACCACGTGGCCCCGGTACGACGAGGAGCTCAGCTGGGAGCCGGTCAGCGTCGTCCCGGTGAACCCGGGCGCGAGCGGGCGGTGCCCGGCCGTGTAGAGCACCGCGCTGGGGTTGCCGTCCACCGTGGTGGTATTGCCGCTGCCGCCCCCCGGCCAGGCGGTTACCAGCACCACGACCAGCACTCCGGCGAGCACAGCCGCCGCCAGCACGGCCGTGCGGCGCCTGGTTCTGACGGGCAGGGCTCTCAGCACAGGTGGACCCTTGCGATCTCCTACAGGGGGTAGTACTTCACTATTGTGCCGCATCGCCCTGAGTTACCTGCCCCCGGGCCGGCACGGTGTAGTAAACCCCGGTGAGCCGGTCGCCCGAATAGGTGAAGCTGGTGACGCTGCCCAGGGCGCATTCCCGGCTGGCCGGGTTGTGCCACAGCCGCTTGCTCTCGGCCATCCGGCGGGTCACCCAGATGGGCAGCTGGTGGCTGACGCACACCGCCTCCTGGCCGCCGGCGGCGGCCCGGGCCGTCTCCATCATGGCGAACATCCTGGCCGTGACGGTGCGGTACGGCTCCCCCCAGGACGGCCGGAACGGGTTGATCAGGTACAGCCAGTGGACCGGGCGGCGCAGCGAACCGTCACCCACGCCGAATTTCATGCCCTCGAAGTGGTTCCACGACTCGACCAGCCGGTCATCGGTCACGATGTCGAGCCCGAGCCGTTCCGCGACCGGTCGCGCGGTCTCCTGGGCTCGCTCGAGCGGCGAGCAGAACAGGGCCGCGACCGGTCGTCCGGCGAAGAAGTCCGCGGCGGCGCTCGCCATCGCGCGGCCGTTCGCGGACAGATGGTATCCAGGCAGGCGGCCGTAGATGATCCCGGCCGGGTTCTCCACCTCGCCGTGCCTGAGCAGGTGGACGATGGTTTCGTCGGACATAGCCCGGCCAGCTTACCTAGTCCGGCTCAGGCCGTGCCCTCCATCCCGGGGCTGGCGAGCGCGGTGGCCGCCCGCGGCGAGCGCAGCGCGCCGCGGATCTTCCCGGCCACGTAGTCAGCCTGGTACCGCACGACGAACGCGGGAAAGCGAAGGATGCGGTACCCGCCCAGGGTGAAATCGTTGCCGCGGTCCATGTCCGCCCAGTACTGATCCGCGTCCAGGTGATGGATTCCGTCCACCTCGACGATGAGCCTGGCCGTCTCCCAGACGGCATCCAGCCACCGGCGCCGCCCGGCCGCATCGCGGCGCGGTGCCTGCCGGTCGGGCTCGGGCAGCCGGTGGCGGCGGACCAGCCGGGCCAGGTCCAGCTCGGACAGCGCCTGCGCGCCGCCCGCGATGTCGCCGAGCGTGGCCTTGATCATCGCCCGGCGCGGCCGCCGCTGATTCCCGGCCGCGGCCGCCAGCAGATCCCCGGGCCTGACGAGCCGTTGCTGCACCCCCGCGGCCAGCACGGCCTGCGCCCGGCGGTCACTGCCCGCCCACGCCGCCGCGTCCACCAGCGACCGCGCCAGCCGAGTCCGCCGCGGCACCCGCAGCGGATGCACGTCCGCTGGCGTCAGCATGATCGAGTAATGCACGGCAACGGGCAGCCCCGGCGGTTTACGCCGGATGGACCGGCCTGCTGGCACCAGGAGATGGATCGGCTGCGCGGCGTTAGCGCGACCGGGAAATCCTTCCAGTCCGTCCAGCCTCGCGGCGGTGAGCCCCGCCAGTACCGCGCCTTCCCCGGCCCACAGAAGAGCTACCCAGAGCTGCTGCTCCGGCGTCATGGGGCCAGAGTGGGCCACGACGATGCCGTGGCAGGGCTGCTGCCACCGTCCGCTGGTCACACGCCAGCGGAGTTGCTGCCGCGACAACCACCCGAGAGCGGAGGCTGTGCTCACAACTCCGTCCTGCTCGCGGAGCAGATCGGTCAAGCCAGGCGGATCGCTGGAGATGGCAGACATGCACCGACTGTCTCCGGCCCGTCAGGATCGCGCACAAGTCGCTCAGATCCTGTGGAAAACCTCTCTCGCTTCCCGCACCTGTGGACAACAAGTTGCGTATCCTTCGTCACCGCGCTATAAGGCGGCGCCACCCCGGATCGTTCGTCAGTTTTGGTTGCTATGACGACCAAAATTGACGAACGATCTTGATCCGACAGGCCGCAGGGCCGGGGGCTATTAGGCGTTGAGGGCGGTGGCGGCGGCGCTGGCGGCGGCGGGGAGGGCGTCGGCGATACGGGACAACGCCGTGTCGTCGTGGGCGGCGGAGAGGAACCACGCCTCGTACGGCGACGGCGGCAGGTACACGCCGCCGTCGAGCATGGCGTGGAAGAACGCGGCGTAGGCGGCGGCCGACTGGTCCTTGGCGTCGGCGAACGACCGCACCGGCGCCGTCCGGCCGAGGAACACCGAGAACAGGCTGCCCGCCTCGGACAGCCAGAACGGCACCCCGGCCGCGGCCAAAGCCGACGAGGCGAGCTTCGCCACCGCGGCCGCCGCCGAGTCGACCCGCGCGTAGACCTCGGCGGTGCACGACCGCAGGGTGGCCAGCCCGGCCGCCACCGCCAGCGGGTTCCCGGACAGCGTGCCGGCCTGGTAGACCGGCCCGGCCGGCGCCAGCCGCGACATGATCTCCGCCCGCCCGCCGAACGCCGCGCACGGCAGCCCGCCGCCCATCACCTTGCCGAACGTCACCAGGTCACCGGCCACGCCGTCGACGCCGAACCAGCCCGAGGAGGTGACCCGGAACCCGGTCAGCACCTCGTCCATGATCAGCAGGGCGCCGGACGAGCGGCACAGCGAGGCGAGCAGCTCGTTGAACCCGGCCGCGGGCGGCACGATGCCCATGTTGGCCGGGCACGCCTCGGTGATGACGCACGCCACCGACGAGCCGCGATCGCGGAACACCGCCGACACGGCATCGACATCGTTGTAGGGCAGCACGACGGTGTCCCCGGCCGCGGCCCCGGTCACGCCGGGCGAGTCGGGCAGCCCGAACGTGGCCACGCCGGAGCCGGCCGACGCCAGCAGCGCGTCGACGTGGCCGTGGTAGCAGCCGGCGAACTTGACCACCAGGGGACGTCCGGTGAACCCGCGGGCCAGCCGCACCGCCGACATCGTCGCCTCGGTACCGGAGTTGACCAGGCGGACCTGCTCCGCCGGCGCGCGCGCGACGATCTCCTCGGCCAGTTCCACCTCACCCGGCGTGGCCGTGCCGAACGAGGTGCCGTTGGCGACCGCGCTAGCAATCGCCGACACCACCGCCGGGTGGGCGTGCCCGAGGATCATCGGGCCCCACGAGCAGACCAGGTCGACGTAGTCCCGCCCGTCCGCGTCGGTCAGGTAGGGCCCGGAACCCCGGACCATGAACCGGGGCGTGCCGCCCACCGAGCCGAACGCACGGACCGGCGAGTTGACCCCGCCGGGGATGACCGACCGCGCGCGGGCGAATAGTTCTTCGCTACGAGTCACGCAGTAAAAGCTACGCCTCGCAGGCGTCGACCAGGTACTCGAGCAGCCGCACCGCGTCCGGCAGCGGGTACTCGTGCGGCGAGCGGAGCCAGCGCGCCTCCTGGCCGTCGGCCAGGCAGGACGGCGGGGCTAGCACGTAGCTGTCGCGGCAGTGCCAGCGCAGGCCGGTCACGACGCTCTCCGGCTCGGAGTCGAGCCCGCAGGACCACCATTCGTCCTCGTCCGCGGGCGATCTGGTCATCACGAAGAACAGCATCCGCTCCTGGCCGAGCACGGCGGCCGGCCCGACGGCCACGCCGACCGCTTCCAGCTGCCCGAGCGCGGCGGCGCCGGCCGCCGCCGGCACGTCGAGCACATCAAAAACCCGGCCGGTGACGAGAATGACATTCGCCTCCGGCCGGGCTTCCCACCAGGTCTGTATCACGTTCAGGTCGACGGTCGCCTGCATCTGCCAGGCGGGCGACGTTGGATGCGCGCCCGGGGCCGGGCACCCCACCCGGTCACAGGAGCAGGCGCGGCCCCGTTCCATCTTGGCGCGCGTGCCGCGGTAGGTATGCGCCCCGAGGCACACCGGCCAGCCCATGGACGCGTACCCCGCGGCCACGGCGCCCGGCGGTTGCTGACGTTCCGCCGCCCGGCCGCGGACCCGCGGTCCCCGGCGCCGTCCCACGTCGACCATAGACCCCTGCCACTCCATTGGCTTGACACCACCATGCGCACGGCCCGCTGGCTCTTGTGCGCGAGATCAAAACCCAGATACCGAACGAGGACGGTTATCACGCCCGTTAACGGTGTTACCTATCGTAGGACACGAACCACAGCCCGTTCGGGTCAATGACCCAGCTCGACCGGAAACAAGGGCCACATTTTTCACAACGAACGCATCTATCCCAGCAGCCGCGCTACCTCGGCCGCCCAGTAGGTAAGGATGACGCTCGCGCCGGCCCGGCGGATCGCGGTGAGGGTCTCGGAGATGATCCGCTCCCGCTCCAGCCAGCCGTTGGCCGCCGCCGCCTCGACCATCGCGAATTCCCCGCTGACCTGGTACGCCGCCACCGGCACGGTCACCGCGTCCGCCACCCGCCTGATCACGTCCAGGTAGGCCAGGGCCGGCTTGATCATCACCATGTCGGCGCCCTCGGCCAGGTCCAGCGCCACCTCGCGGAGCGCCTCGACGGCGTTGGCCGGATCCTGCTGATGGCTGGCCCGGTCACCGAACGCCGGCGCGCCCTCCGCGGCCTCGCGGAACGGGCCGTAGAAGCCGGAGGCGTACTTGGCCGAATAGGCGCAGATCCCGGTCTCGCCGTATCCAGCCGCGTCCAGCGCCGCCCTGATCGCTGCCACCTGGCCGTCCATCATCCCGCTGGGCGCGATCAGGTGCGCGCCCGCCTCGGCCTGGGCGACCGCGATCGAGGCGTACCGCTCGACCGTGGCGTCGTTGATGACGTAGCCGTCGTCGGCGAGCACGCCGCAGTGGCCGTGGTCGGTGTACTCGCACAGGCACAGGTCGGCCATGATGACGCAGGCGTCGCCCACCTCGGCGCGCAGGTCGGACAGGGCAAGCTGAGAGATGCCGGCCGCGTCGTCGGCGGCCGAGCCGCGGCCGTCCTTGACCGCGGGAATGCCGAACACGATCAGCCCGCCGACGCCCGCCGCCGCCGCCTCGGCGGCCGCCTTGCGCAGGCTGTCCCGGGTGTGCTGGACGACGCCGGGCATCGAGCTGATCGGCTGCGGCTCGCGCAGGCCCTGCTTGACGAACACCGGCAGCACCAGCTCGCGCGGGCGCAGCGAGGTCTCCGCCACCATGGCGCGCAGGGCGGGCGTCCGGCGCAGCCGCCGGGGACGGGCGATGGGAAACTCCGCGCTCATGATCGGCGTAACTCCTTCTAGGGCAGGCCGGCCCGTGCGGGCCGGCCCTAACGAAGCCGGCGGCGCGCGCCGCGACGGCGCTCGCTCGGCCGCCTGACTGGTTCTCCTGCCTGCACCGCCGCGTCCCGCAGGGCGGCCCCGTACTCGGCCATCGCGTCGACCAGCGCCGCCATCGACGGCTTGGGCGCGGTGACGTCCACCCGCAGCCCGAACTCGGCCGCGGTCTTGGCCGTCTGCGGGCCGATGACCCCGATGGCCGTGACCGCGTGCGGCTTGCCCGCGATGCCGACCAGGTTCCGCACCGTGGACGACGAGGTGAACAGCACGGCGTCGAAGCCGCCGCCCTTGATGGCCTCGCGGATCGGCGCGGGCGGCGGGGCGGCCCGGACCGTGCGGTAGGCGGTGACGTCCTCGGCTTCCCAGCCGAGCTCGATCAGGGCGGCCAGCAGCGTCTCGGTGGCGATGTCCGCCCGCGGCAGCAGCACCCGGTTGATCGGGTCGAGCAGGTCGTCGTACGGAGGCCAGGCCGCGGCCAGGCCCTCGGCCGACTGGTCCCCGTCGGGCACCAGGTCCGGACGGATGCCGAAGTCGAGCAGCGCCGCCGAGGTCTGCTCGCCGACGGCGGCGATCTTCACGCCGGCGAACGCCCGGGCGTCCAGGCCGTACTCCTCGAACCGCTCGCGGACCGCGCGGACCGCGTTCACCGAAGTGAACGCCACCCACTGATAGCGCCCGGTGACCAGCCCCTTGACCGCCCGCTCCATCTGCTGCGGCGTTCGCGGCGGCTCGACCGCGATGGTCGGCACCTCTTCCGGCACGGCGCCGTACTCCCGGAGCCGCTGCGACACCACGGCGGCCTGCTCCTTGGTCCGCGGCACCAGTACCCGCCAGCCGAACAGCGGCTTGGTCTCGAACCACGACAGCTTGTCGCGGGCCGCCACCGCCTCGCCGACCACGGCGACGGCCGGGCCCCTGGTGTTGGCCAGCGACACCCCGGCCGCCTTGAGATCGGGCCCGATCCGGCCCAGGGTGGACACCACGGTCTGCTGGGCGCTCGTGGTGCCGTCCCAGGTGACCGCGAACTTGGCCGTATCCGGCCAGCCCGCCCCGATCAGCATCTTGCCGAGGTCGGCCGGGGCCCCCTCCGCGCCCAGCACGACCAGCGTGCCCGGGCTGTACGCCAGCTGGCTGGCCTCGGCCGCGTGGATGACACGCAGCTCGCCCTGGCCCTCGCCGGCCAGCGCGATGCCCGCGTAAGCCGGGACCGCGGTGGCCACCGGCACGCCCGGCACGATCTCGAACCTGACCCCGGCCTTGACGCACGCCGCGGCGTCGGCGGCCGCGCCGGCCAGCAGCGGGTCGCCGGGGAACAGTCGCACCGCGAGCTGCCCGTCCTTGGCCGCCTGCACCAGCGCGCGGGTCGCTCCCGCGCCGTCCTCGGAATCGGCCAGCGTCGCGTCCGGGCTCATGTGACGCCGCGCCACCGCTGCCAGGCTGTCCCCGGCCACGACCAGGCCGGCCTGGCCGAGCAACTCGGCCGCCCGCACGGTCAGCAGTCCCTCGTCACCCGGGCCGGCCCCGGCCAGCGCGACCCACCCATGCTCTTGACTACCGCTCACTGCACATCATTCCTGCTGCTCGTCGGTTCCTGCGGCACCCTCATGAGATCTGAAGCCCCGGCCCGCAGCAGCTCCGCCGCGAGATCACGGCCGAGTTGCCCGGCGCCGGCCGCCGCGGCGACACCCTGCGCCCGCAGCGCCCGGCTTCCGTCGGGGCTGATGACAACAGCCTGCATCCGCAACGTATCTGTTCCTGCCGCGTACGCGCCGATTGGCGCACTGCAGCCGGCCTCGAGCGCCTCCAGCAGGCTGCGCTCGGCGGTCACCGCGGCCGCGCTCGCCGGGTCGGTCACCGCTGCGAGCAGGGCCGCCAGCCCGGGCTCGGCCGCGCGGCACTCGACCGCGAGGGCGCCCTGGCCGGGAGCCGGGAGCATCTCGTCCGGCTCGAAGACCTGCGTGACGGCGCCGAGCAGGCCGAGCCGGGCCAGGCCCGCGTAGGCCAGCACGACCGCGTCGAGCTCGCCGTCGGTCACCTTGGCCAGCCGGGTGCCCGCGTTGCCGCGGATCGGGACGCAGCGCAGGTCGCCGCGGAGCGCGAGCAGCTGCGCGGCCCGCCGCGGCGAGCCGGTGCCGATGCTGGCGCCGGGCGGCAGATCGGCGAGCTTGGCACCGTCCCGCGCGGCGAGCGCGTCCCGCGGGTCGTCCCGGGGCGGGACCGCGGCCAGCGCGACGCCGGCCGCCGGGCCGCTCGGCAGGTCCTTGAGCGAGTGCACGGCCAGGTCCACCTCACCGGCGAGCAGCGCCTCGCGCAGCGCGCTGACGAACACGCCGGTGCCGCCGATCTGGGTCAGCTGGGCCCGGCTGACATCCCCCATCGTGGTCACGCCGACGATCTCGACGGCCCGGCCGGTCCGCTCGGTGATCATCGCGGCCACCTGCCGCGACTGGAACATCGCCATCGGGCTCTTACGGGTGCCCAGCCTCAGCGGAACCGTCGGTAGCATCACCGTGAGCCCTCCTGCTCCGGGGCGGCGCGGGTAACCGCCTCGACTGCGCGTGGGTCGAGATCGAAGAGAACACGCAGCGCCGCCGCGTACTCCTCGCCCCCCGGCGACCCCGCCAGTTCCTTGACCCGTACGGTCGGCGCGTGCAACAGCTTGTCTACCACCCGCCGCACGGTCTGGCCTATTTCATCGAGAGCATGGCCGCTCACCCCGTCGGCGCTCAGCCGCCCGGCCAGCCGGGCCAGCTCGGCGTCCACGACCTTGGCCGCCTTGGCCCGCAGGGCGACCACCGTCGGGGCGACCCGGGCCGCGTCGATGGCGGACTGGTACCCGGCGAGCTCGGCCTCGAGGATGTCGCGGACGGCGGTGACGTCGTCGCCGGCGATCGCGCTGGCGTGCTCGCGCAGCTGGTCCATGCCGATGAGCACCGCGCCGGGCAGGTCCGCCACTCCCGGTTCCACGTCCCGCGGCATGGCCAGGTCCATGATCACCAGCGGGCCGGCGCAAGTCCTGGTCGCGAGCGCGGCGGACGCGACATCGAGCGTGATGACCGGGCCGGCCGCGCCGGTGCAGGAGATCACGACGTCGGCCGCGGCCAGCGCGGCGGGCAGGTCGGCCAGCCCGCTGACCATGGTGGCGGCGGTGCCGACGCTCGCGGCCACCCGTTCGGCATGTTCTTTGGTCCGGTTGGCCACGGCGATGCTGGCCGCGCCGCTCCGGGCGGCCGTCGCCGCGGCGAGGCCGCTCATCGAGCCGGCCCCGACGATGAGCACGCGCCGCCCGGCCAGCGCATCCGTGCCTGACCGGCCGGCCGCGACCTCGACCGCGGCGCTCAGCAGGCTGAGGCCGGCCCGGCCGATCGCGGTCTCGGCCCGGGCCCGCTTGCCCGTGCGCAGCGCGAGCCGCCCGAGCTCGCCGAGCACCCGGCCGGCGGTGCCGTGCTCAGCGGCCAGCTTGACCGCCGAGCGCACCTGGCCGAGGATCTGGTCCTCGCCGACCACCATCGAGTCCAGGCCGGCCGCCACCGTGAGCAGATGGCTGACCGCCCGCTCCTCGTAGTGCACGTACAGGTGCGGGGTGAGCTCCGGCGGCGACATCCCGCCGTGCCGCGCGAGCAGTTCGCAGATGGCCGTGACGCCGGCGTGGAAGCGGTCCACGTCGGCGTACACCTCGACCCGGTTGCAGGTGGAGACGACGAAGGCCTCGGCCACGGGCTCCGCCTGCACCAGGTCGCGCAGCAGCTTGGTGAGCGTGTCGCCGCTCACCGCGGCCCGCTCCAAGGTCGCCACCGGGGCGCTCTTGTGGCTGAGGCCGACCACCAGCACGCTCACCTGTTCACCACCTAGCCCTGGGCCGCGATGGCCGCCGGCGCGGAACGCTCGCCGGCGCCCCCGGTGCTCCCGCCCCGGCGGCGCGCGTGGAAGGCGAGGATCTGCAGCTCGATCGAGAGGTCGACCTTCCGCACGTCTACTCCTTCCGGCACGCTCAGCACGAGCGGAGCGAAGTTGAGGATGCTCGTGACACCCGCCGCGACGAGCCGGTCGCAGACCGCCTGCGCGGTACCGGCCGGGGTGGCGATCACGCCGATGGCGACCTTGTACGTGGTCACTACGGCTTCCAGTTCGTCGACTGGCCGGACGGTCAGCTTCGCGATCCTGCTTCCCACGATAGCCGGGTCGCTGTCCAGCATGGCGGCGATCGTGAAGCCGCGGGAGATGAAGCCGCCGTAATTGGCCAGCGCGCGGCCCAGGTTCCCGGCGCCCACGATGACGACCGGCCAGTCCTGGGTCAGGCCCAGCGTCCGGGAAACCTGGTAGACGAGGTAGTCGACGTCGTAGCCGACTCCCCTGATCCCGTACGAGCCGAGGTGGGACAGGTCCTTGCGCAGCTTGGCCGAGTTCACCCCCGCCGCCGCGGCGAGTTCCTCGCTGGCCACGGTGCTGATCCCGCGTTCGGCCAGGCCGTAGAGCGCGCGCAGGTAGACCGGCAGCCGGGCCACGGTGGCTTCGGGTATCCCGTCGGCCTGGGCCTCGGGACCCTCGGCCTGGGCAGCACTGTCAGCCTGGGCAGCACTGTCAGCCTGGGCGGCACTGTGGGCCTGGGCAGCACTGGCGGCCTGGGCGGCCCGGAACTGGTCTGCCCTGAACGGGCCGTCACCGGTCGCCCGGCCGTTAGCCTCTGGCGGCATAGCCTTACTGTGCATCGCGGCAGCGCTCCTGGGGTTGGGCCCTCGGGGTTCGGGAACAGGCGGCGGTAAGAGCCCGCGTCAGCCGACGTCGTTTTCCACGGTACGCCTTTGTGCATCCATTCACAAAGTGACGTAAGCGACGGCCGTAATCGCGCGAGACGCCCCGCGCTCTCTTGCGTCCCTGGTCAGGCGGTCCCAGGGGATCAGTGGTAGCCGGGCCCGACGGCCGGCGGCTGGCCCGGTAGCTGATCCGGCGGCTGGCTGAGCGCGGCCCGGAGCCGGGCCTCGCTGATCCGCCAGAAGTCGATCTGCACCCCGTCGACCAAGGTCACCGGGATCTTGTCCCAGTACTCCCGCATGTCCTCGGGGGACGCGGTGATGTCCCGCTCCGCCCAGCCGACGCCGAGTTCGCCCGCGACCCGCTCGATGACCGCCCGCGCGTCGTCGCACAGGTGACAGCCCGGGCGCCCCAGCAGTGTGATCCGCGGCACGT
>Ga0136846_1233797_pt1 | contig 20798 bp, 16 predicted proteins | sample HopSoiMetagenom2_FD_96841 | JGI IMG/M metagenome (GOLD analysis project Ga0136846, IMG submission 96841) | Grasslands soil microbial communities from Hopland, California, USA - 2 Assembly 2016 (version 4) | ecosystem: Environmental > Terrestrial > Soil > Grasslands | place: USA: Hopland...
ATATTCGCTGTGAATTTTTTGATTGGCGTTGTCACTGGAATTCCGATGGAATTCCAGTTTGGCACCAACTGGTCACAATTCGCTCGCACGACTGGTGGGGTGATCGGCCAGCCTTTGGCCATGGAAGGCGTGTTTTCGTTCTTCCTGGAATCGGCTTTTCTCGGGCTGTTTCTTTTTGGCGAAAGGCGCCTTACGCCCATGATGCATTGGCTTTCCGCTTTCCTGGTGTTCGTAGGTTCGTGGATATCGGGTTTCTTCATCATCATGACGAACGCCTGGATGCAGCACCCGGTCGCGTATCGGATTCTGCCGAATGGATCCTTTGAGGTGACGAGTTTCTGGGGACTGCTGACGAATCCCTGGGGATTGATTCAGTACGCGCACAACATGTCGGGAGCGGTCATTACCGGATCATTCGTAATGTGCGCAGTGGGCGCCTTCTACATTCTTGAAGATTGCTTTTCCGAACACGGCAGGATTTTTCTTCGCGTCGGCGTGATTGCAGGAGTGATTTCCTGCGTAACTCAGATTTTTCCGACGGGAGATCTGCACGGGCGATATATGGCGAAGCATCAACCTGCGGCAGTGGCGGGGATGGAAGGACTATTTACCACGCAGCGCGGCGCCGGCATTGTGCTGATGGGCCAGCCTGATGAAGAGAATCAAAAGATCGATAATCCGCTGGTCGTCAATAACGTCCTGAGCTTTCTGATCTACGGTACGACTGAAGCTGAGGTGAAGGGACTCGATCAGGTCCCGCGTGATCAATGGCCGGGGCCGCTGCCACTTCTGTTCTACGCGTATCACATCATGGCGGGGCTGGGCACATACTTCGTCCTGCTAATGGCGCTGGCGGCATTTCTGATGTGGCGCGGCAAACTCTTCACCACGCGATGGGTACTCTGGCCGCTGATGCTGAGCTTTCCGTTACCGTATATCGCCAATACTGCAGGATGGATGACTGCAGAACTTGGACGCCAGCCCTGGGTCGTGTACGGCCTCATCCGGACGTCGGACGGTTACTCGAAATATGTTTCGGCGGGGAATGGGCTTTTCACTCTGCTCGGATTCATGGGCTTGTACAGTGTGCTGTCGGTCCTATTTGTCGTGCTGGTCTATCGGATTATCCAAAAGGGACCCGAAGTGCAAGCGGCTGCTCCGGTGAGCGCGCCAATAACTGCTGTTTAAGGATGACAATGGGCTTTGTCTGGTTCTGGCTGGTGGCAATCATGATGGTCGCCTACGTCGTGCTTGACGGATTCGACCTCGGCGTCGGCATTCTGCATCCGTTTCTCGCGCGCAGCGAACAGGACCGGCAAATCATGCTGCGATCCATCGGGCCGGTGTGGGATGGCAACGAAGTCTGGCTGCTCGCGGGCGGCGGGACGCTGTATTTTGCATTCCCGCTCTTGTACGCTTCAGCCTTCAGTGGGTTCTATCTCGCGCTCATGATCGTGTTGTGGCTCTTGATCATGCGCGGCTGCAGCATTGAATTGCGCATGCACATGGAGATTGGCGTCTGGCGGGCTTTCTTTGACGGATTGTTTTTTGTTTCAAGCCTGCTGCTGGCAGTGTTTTATGGCGCCGCTCTGGGCAACGTGATCCGCGGCGTTCCACTGGGAGAGGACGGCTACTTCTTTTTGCCGCTATGGACGAACTGGAACATCGGCCCGCATCCGGGCATTCTTGACTGGTACACGGTCATTGGCGGCGTGGTCGCACTGATCGCTCTCGCATTACATGGATCGTTATATCTGGCGGTCAAAACCGAAGGCGCTCTGCAGCAAAGAGCGCGGACTGCGGCACGCCGGCTTTGGATTGGCGTACTTGTGCTCACAATCATCAGCCTGATTGCTTCATTGTTTGCCAGGCCGGACGCGCTGGTGAACTATAAGCAATATCCCGTGCTGTTCATTGTTCCAATCGCCGTATTATGTGCGCTCGCCGGAATCATTCATTTCCTGCGCCGGCACGATGATCGCAAGTCATTCCTGAGTTCGTGCCTTTATTTGACATTGATGCTGGTTGGGGCCGCGGTTGCGCTTTATCCCAGGCTGCTGCCATCAAGTGGAGATGCGAGCTATGACATTACGATCGAGAAATCCCTGTCGGGGCCACACACACTGCAAGTGGGCCTGATCTGGTGGGGATTTGGCATGTGCCTGGCACTTATTTACTTTGTCGTTGTGTACCGCATGTTCCGGGGCAAAGTTACATTGGAAGACGGCGGGTACGGCCACTGATGTTCATGCAGTAAGTACTCGCTGCCGTTGGCCGAAATCACGAGCGCAGTCATACCCCATATAATCAATCCTTGGACTCTTCCTTCCAGGTGATCCCTTGAGCGCACACATACCCCAACGTCCCGGACAGCCGCCGCCCGGACCGCAGCCACTGCCCGGAGTTGATGCCATTGTTGCTGTCGGATCCGGCAAAGGCGGTGTTGGCAAAACAACGCTGGCGGTGAATCTTGCGCTGGCTCTGGCTAAGCTCGGGCACAAGGTAGGCTTGCTTGATGCAGATGTCTATGGCCCTAACGTTCCGTTAATGCTTGGCACCAGCGCGCAGCCGCGCGTGCTAGGCGAGAACCGCATTGAGCCGCTCACGGTACACGGGCTCAAGACGATTTCTGTCGGCCTGCTCAATCCCGGAGACAAGCCGCTAATTTGGCGGGGGCCTATGCTGCACTCGATCATCCGGCAGTTTCTGGGCCAGGTCGAATGGGGACACCTGGATTACTTAATTGTCGATCTGCCTCCGGGGACGGGTGACGTGGCTCTTTCGTTGATTCAGACCGTCCCGCTCACCGCGGCTGTCGTGGTGTCTACGCCGTCGGATGTGTCGCTGCAGGACGCGCGCAAAGCCATTGAGATGTTCCGGCAGATGAAGGTTGATATAGCCGGAATCGTTGAGAATATGAGCTACTTTGTCTGTCCGCATTGTCACAATGAGGTTGACATTTTCTCGCGCGGTGGGGCAGAGAAGACGGCGCGGCAGTTCGGCGTGGAGTTCCTCGGCAACATTCAGCTCGATCCCGAGATCCGCAAATCCGGAGACGAAGGCAGGCCGGCGGTGCTGGAAGGGGAAAGTTCGCCTCATGCTAAATCACTTTTCGATTTCGCCCGGCATGTGGTCGAACGGGTTGAGCAGATCAAATCGACCGCCCCCGAGAGCGTGATTCAAATCCAATAGGGCGGTTGAGTCATCTAATCGACTGCAGGGGTTGGTAGCGGCTTCCGTCGAGAGCCGGGTAACCATGTAGTCTCTAAACCGTTGCCTCTCAAGGTGTTACTTTCAGCTGCAGAGCATCCCGAAGAAAGTGATACATATAAAATAGAGTCATGTCAGCAGGCCAACCTATCGGCGACCGCGAACGCGAAATCCTGACGGCCATTGTGGAGACCTTTATCTCCACGGGCGAGCCGGTCGGGTCGCGCATTCTTGCACGCGCCAGCCGCGAGGGGCTAAGTCCAGCGACGGTTCGCAACGTCATGGCGGACCTTGCGGATGCGGGATTTCTCGAACAGCCGCACACCTCTGCAGGCAGGATTCCGAGTGCCGCCGCCTACCGGTACTACGTCGAGCAGTTGAGCGGAAACACCAAGCTTGGGCCGGAAGACGAAAACATAATTCAAGACTCGCTGCACGGCGTCACCGACGTGCAGGATTTCATGGAGCGCACCTCGCACGTGCTCTCGCTCATTTCGCGCAATGTGGGCGTGGCGGTTGCCGCAAGCGGTCCAAAGAATGCGTTGGAGCACGTTTATTTTTCGCGCCTGGGAGACCAGAAAGTACTGGTGGTCGTGGTCACGAAATCCGGGCTCGTACGCGATCGCCTGTTGCGGATGGACCTGCCGCAGTCTGAACTGGACGCCGCAGCCCGCTTCATCAACGAGAATTTCCGCGGATGGACGCTCGAATCGGTTCGCACCGAGATCGCGCGGCGTCTCGATCAGGAGCGCAGCGAATACGACCGGCTGATGTCTTCGATTGAGCAGCTGTACAAGCAGGGAGCCCTCGCGGGCAATGATTCGGAGCATGTCGTCTTCATAGAAGGCGCTTCAAACCTGGTGGCGAGCGAGCAAGACCGCAATCGTTTGCAGGAACTTCTGCAGGCGCTCGAAGAGAAGCAAAAGCTTGTAAGCCTGTTGAGCGCATATCTCGACGTGAAACAGGAAGCGGTGCGCGTAGTCATCGGCCTCGACGAGGCGCAGCCTTCGTTACGTAACTTTGTGCTGATCGGCACGCCGGCGCGCGTCGGCGATGAGGTCATGGGATCACTGGCCGTGCTCGGGCCGCCGCGCATGGACTATCAACATACGATCACCGCCGTTTCCTACATTGCGCGGATGTTCGACAAAATTCTGAACGAGAAGAGTGAGTAGTCATGGCAAGAAGTAACGGGAAAACACAGGTTGACGAACAGCAAATGGATGTTGAACACGAACTGCCGCCGTCCGACGGCAATGAAGAACAACAGAGAACGAGTGGGGAACCCCGCGCAGAGCACGTCTCTGAAGTGGAAAAGCTTCGCGCCGAGCGGGATACGTTGATTGACCGCCTCGCCCGCATGCAGGCCGATTTCGATAATGCCCGGAAGCGCGCCGCGCGTGAGCAGCAGGATTTCCGCGACTTTGCGCTGGCGGACGCCATCAAAACTCTTATTCCAGTGCTCGACAGTTTTGACCGCGCGCTGAAGAGTTCACCGGAAAAGTCTGAGTTCCACGCCGGAGTTGAGCTCATCAATAAACAGTTGCAGGATGCACTTGCCAAGATCGGCGTGCAGCCGGTTTCAGCGGCGGGGCAGCAGTTCGATCATCGGTTCCATGAAGCCATCGAAATGGTGGACACCGAAGATGCCAAAGACAACCAGGTGATTGAAGAGCTGCAGCGCGGATACAAGATAAAAGATCGCCTCCTGCGTCCGGCCATGGTGCGGGTCGCCAGAAATTCGAAGCACTGATTTTTATCGAAGGGGATTCAAAACACTGCCTACAAACGTGAAGCGAGATTATTACGAGGTGCTGGGCGTCCAGCGCGGCGCGAGCGAACAGGAGATCAAGAGCGCATATCGCAAGCTGGCGCTTCAGTTTCATCCCGACCGCAATCCGAACAATCCCGACGCGGAAGAGAAATTCAAAGAGTGCAGCGAAGCTTATGCCGTGCTTGCCGACGCTGAGAAACGCGGCCTGTACGACCGCTTCGGCCATGCTGGAGTAGGTGGGGCCTCCGCCGGCGCAGGCTTTGATCCGACGGTATTCCAGGATTTCAGCGACATCTTCGGCGAGTTCTTCGGCTTTGGCGATCTGTTCGGCGGAGGCCGTGGAAGTGGTGGACGCCGGACGCGCGCGCAACGCGGCGCAGACTTGCGCGAAGACATCACCATCGAATTTGAAGAAGCCGTATTCGGCGTCGAGAAAAAGATCAGCTACCTGCGTCATGAACTGTGTGAGGCCTGCAAGGGATCGGGAAGCGCCGGGCAAAAAGCCCCGAGTGCTTGCCGCACCTGCGGTGGACGTGGCCAGGTGCGTTATCAACAGGGATTTTTCAGCATTGCCCGCACCTGCCCCGCGTGTCAGGGAGCGGGAACGGTGATCATTGATCCGTGCACCAAGTGCAAGGGCGAAGGCCGGGTGGTGCATGAAAAGACCGTCGAAGCAAAGATTCCCGCCGGGGTTGAAGACGAAACTCGCATTCGATTCACCGGCCTCGGGGAGGCTGGAACCCATGGCGGCCCGTCGGGCGATCTTTATCTGGTGCTGCACGTAAAAGATCATCCATTCTTTGAGCGGCAGGGAAACGATCTCCACTGTGTGGTTCCGGTTTCGTTTACTCAGGTTGCGCTCGGCGCAGAGATCAAGGTTCCCACGCTTGAGGGTGAGCACACGCTCAAGGTGCCGGAGGGGACGCAATCGGGAGCAATTCTGAAAGTTAGGAACCGGGGTGTGCCGGTTCTGAACGGACACGGCAAAGGCGATCTGTTCGTGGAAGTGCGCGTGCAAACTCCGTCAAAGCTGACGAAGCGGCAACGTGAATTGCTGGAGGAACTTCAGGGCACTTCGCCGGTCGAGAACAAGCCGCAGCAGCGGTCAATCCTGGGCAAGATGAAAGATATGTTTGAGCTCTAGTAACCGTAGCGGCGGCTGTCCAGATCCGCCGCGCAGAAAAACTTACCCCGCCACTTCTTCCAGTAGCTTCTCGTCGATGTCGAAATTAGAGTGCACGTTCTGCACGTCATCGTGTTCTTCGAAGGCCTCCACCAGACGGATCATCTGCGCGGCCTGTGCCCCTTCGAGCTTGATGTAATTTTGCGGAATCATTGCAACCTCAGCTGATGCAGGTTGAATGCCGGCCTTCTTCACCGCTTCTACAACTGCTTCAAAAGTTGAAGGATCGGTAATCACTTCCCAATTTTCTCCGTCGTCGCGCAGATCGTCTGCGCCAGCCTCGAGCACAATACCCATCAGGTCATCTTCTTTGGCAGCGGCTTTCGGAATCACGATGTCGCCTTTTTTGTGGAACAGGTACGAAACGGCGCCGGCTGCAGCCATGTTGCCGCCATTCTTGCCAAAAGCATGGCGGATTTCGCTGACGGTTCGATTGCGATTGTCGGTGTTGATGTCGAGCATGATGGCGACCCCGCCAGGCCCGTAACCCTCGAGCGCGAATTCTTCGTAGTTGACGCCGGGCAATTCACCGGTGCCGCGTTGAATGGCGCGCTTGATGTTATCCGCAGGCATGTTCTCAGCCTTGGCAGCAGCAATGGCGGTCCGCAGGCGGGGATTGGTATCAGGGTCGCCGCCGTTCTTTGCAGCAATGCTGATTTCCTTGATCAGGCGCGTGAAAATCTTGCCGCGCTTGGCATCGAGCGCGCCCTTTTTGTGCTTGATTGTGGCCCATTTTGAGTGGCCAGACATGGAGATACCTCGTTTTCAGTGATCTTGAATTGCGCTGCTTTGGATGCTCAGGAGTCGCCCGTCAGAGGGGACCATTGACCCTGCCCTCCCAGCCGGAACATGCAGGCGAACTGAAATTATAGCACGCCGAATTTTACATCCTGTTCACACCCTGCACAGGCTGGCCGTGTTTATAATGCGGCGGTTGCGGGTTGAAGGGATGAACTCCCAGGTTCTTCCGGACGCCCGCTCCCAGCATCTAACTCCCAAGTCGAAAGTCCCAGGCAGGTCCATGAAGTGGGTCCGTTACATTGCAACAGGCGCGGTGTTTGTTTTAGGCACAGCCTTGTTTGCCGCCGACGGCGAATTTCGATGGCCGGGTCTGCACAAGCAAGACATCGAGGTTCGCATCATCGCGCTGGCGGTCACGTATCCTCGCTCGTCGTTTTTTGCCAACGATGAGGTTTTCGTTGCCGAACAGGAACTAGCTAAAGACGAATCGCGCTTCATTAAACTGATTTACGATTTTCTGCCCTATCAGTCGCCGCTGTCGTCGTATGGGTTGGATTACGCTCTGGTGCACCGATTTCATGCCGTGCGGGATACGACTTGCGACGAGAATTTGTGGCAGATGCGGTGGCTCTACGAACAGAAGACGCCGAATGCGTCAGCAAATTCGGAGTGGAAGTATTCGGCGGAATCGCCAGTATCCGATCTTGACCGGCGTCAAGCCCGCCTGCGCTGCTACCGGGCGACCTCCGACGACTACGAGAAAGCGCAACGCACACCGACAAACGAAATTCCTTACTGATCGCTCGCCGCGTCCGTCTACATCGAACCGCTTGCAGTTGAGCCTTTGGATTGCTCGTAGGCTTTCTGCAAGTATCGCCGCGCTTCATCCAGCGCTCCCTGGGTGTTGTCGTTGGTCTGAATGGCCTGACGGTATTCTGCCGTGGCGCGCTCGCGTTGGCCGGTAATGTCGAAAATCTTGCCGAGTTGAATGTGGCTCCAGACCTCGGTCCATCGCGGCTCGCCATCGCCGTTCAAACTGTCACGGTAGGCATTGGCTGAAGCCTGATAGTTATGTTGCAAGAAGAAAACTTCCGCAATGCGGTAGTGCGCAAGCGAACTGTTCTTGTTGATGTCGAGCGCCTTGTTGAACTCCGAGAGTGCGCCCGTCAAATCACCCTGTTGCACGAGTGCCTGACCACGCAGAATACCCGCACGCAAACGTACATCGGTCGAATTCTTCAGCAGGCGATTGTCGGGATCAATGCTGATCCGTCGTGGACGGCCAAAAGTGTCGAGCGTAAAAGCCGAGTCGGTTCCCGTGACGTCGATGCGCTTAGTCTCAGTCTTTCCGTCGGTATCGATCTTCAACTGCACCGGCATGCGGAACAAATCAAGATCCTGGTTTATCTGGCCAACCACCCGAAAGCCCTTGTTATTCCCGAGACGATAGACCGTGTACTTGGTCTTAAATTCTGGCGCGCCTGTGGAATCCAGCCATTGCGAGAAGAACCAGGTGAGCTTGTCGCCATAATTCTTTTCTGCGAGCGCGCGGAAGTCATCGGCGGTCGCCGGTTTGCCTTTGAATTGCGCGTAGAAGTCGCGCATGGTCTGATCGAATTTCTGATCCCCCACGACCCAGCGCAGCATGTGCAGGATCATCGCGCCTTTGTCGGTTTCAAGCGACTGAAATTCGGGAGAGAAAAGGTCAAGCTTGCCTGAACTGGAGAGCGGGACGGTGTCGTAAGAGAGCGCGCCAACCGACATGTCCTTGATGGCTTCCTGCAACCCGGCTTCGCCAGCTGCAGTCTCGATGTAGCGGGCTTCGGAATATCGCGAAAAGCCATCTTCGAGCCACCAGTCGTCACGCGTTGCAGGACTCACTGACGTTCCCCACCATTGATGCGCGATCGTGTTCGCGAGCAGGCGGTAATTGGTCCTGGGCGTGATCCCGCGGCTTGGCAGCGCAGCCAACTCGGGCGCCCAAGCCGAGGGAAGTGTGTCATCGGGAATTTCAACTATGCGCAAAACGTTCGAATCTGGCACGCCATAGAGGGTGATGAAATACGTGAACTCTTTTATCGCCGACTGTGCGTAAGCGGAGGCAAGGTCCTTGTGCGTGGGTTTGAAATAAACGTGCAGGTCTACGCCAGCTTCTGTGCTTGCGTAATCATCGAAGGCGCCGGCCACGACCGTCCCCGGGAAGCTCGCTTTGTCATATTTGAGAACGAATGTTTTGGTCGGTCCGGACGGAGCGGGCGAGATTTTTAATGCGGGCGCTGGTGCGGTCGAAACCGTCCCGCTGCCGATCACGGTCATGTGGGCCGGAACAGTCACGCTGATGGTTGCGGTGAAGCGGTCAATTCCGTAGCCGTTTACTGGGAACCAGTCGCCGGCATACAGGAGATAAGAGGTGTCTTCGTTGATTGAGGTCAGCTTCAGTCCCTGGACGGGAGAATCGTCAGCAGAATCCAGAACGCCTTCGTAGTCGAAGGTCAGAACAACCGAGTCGCCCTTTGACACCGGTTTGTTCAGCGACACGCGAACGCTGGAGTCTCCCGGATTTCGATCAGCAGTGAGAGTTTTGTTTGAAGCATCCGTGACCTTGGTCAGGCGAAGATCGTTATGCAAATGAAAGCTCGCGATATTCAGCTCTTCCAGGGCCGTGATTTTCACCTTGGCGCGAGCCGCCAGCTTGTGGTCATGCGGGCTCAGAACCGCGTCAATCTGGTAGTCGTCGGCATGGAAGTGAAGCTTTTCGGCCGCCCACGAGGGCACGGATAGAACGAACAGAGCCACAACAAAGCCGGCAAAGGTTAGCCGGCCCTGCGGCCGGGACGCAAGTGACATTTCTGAGGATCTCCTGATACGCGACCTTTCAATTGTACGATGAGAATTCAAACCGAAAAGATGCTGTAAGCACAAGCATTTAGCCATTTTCAGACAATCGGCGCTGAGAGGCGAGGTGGAGGATCGCTTCGGCCGCCCGTTCGGCGGGATGCGTATGGCCGTCTTGTTCGCCATTCATCAAGTGCCTTGCTTTTCGCAATCCTTCAAGCATCTTCTCTCGCGGGAGGCCATCGGGGATGATCTGGCGCACCGCTGAAACTACCTTCTCGGCGCTGAAATTGTGCTGCACCAGTTCCGGCACAACTTCCTCGCCAGCAATCAAGTTGACCATAGCAAAATGCGGGACCTTGACCGCCCAACGACCGAGGAGGTAGGTAAGAGGAGTCACACGATAGACCATCACAAATGGAAGACCCATGATTGCGGCCTCGACAGTGGCTGTGCCGCTTGCAATGATCCCGACGCGAGAGTGAGCGAGGGCGGGAAGGGAATCGGGAACTGGATGTACGGGAACCTGGATAGCTTTGGTGAGCTCAACGATCAGTGACTTTGGAACTGTCGGCGCGACAGGGATCAGATACTCGTATTCACGTCCCAGAAGTTCGGATGCACGCAAGATCTCCGGCAGGTTCATCTGAATTTCTTTCATGCGGCTGCCGGGCATGAGTGTGATCCATGCTTTGCCTGCATTCAAGCCGTTCTGTGCGGCATAGTCGTCGCGGGAGATGTCTGGTCTGGGAAGGTCGGCGAGGGGATGCCCGACAAACTCGGCGTCAACGCCACGATCGCGATAGAACTTTTCCTCGAAAGGAAAGATCACAAGGGCTTTGTCTACGTATTTCCGCAAGAGGCGAACGCGGCCCTGGCGCCAGGCCCAGAACTGCGGGCAAACGTAATACACAACGGGAATGCCGCGCTTCTTCATCTGACGCGCGACACGCCAGTTAAACGCGGGCGAGTCGATGACGATGGCCAGGTCGGGCTTGCGGCGGTCAGCTTCCGCGATGAGACGATGAAACAAGCGCCAGATCCTGGGCAGATGACTGAGAATTTCGGTAATACCTACGACTGAGAGTTCTTCGGCATCGACTACGATCTCGCAGCCGGCAGCACGCATTTTTGTACCGCCGACGCCGAAAAAGTTAAGCTCTGACGTTGTCTGACTTCGCGCGGCTAAACCGGCGAGGGCGCCCGCTCGCACATGGCCTGAGGCAGTCCGCAGTGCGTCAATCAACTGCGCGCCATACATTTCGCCCGAGGCTTCGCCGGCAGAGATCAAAATGCGCACGGCAGCATTGTAACGGGGTGCGCTCCAGCTGTTGCTGCTGAAGAAGAAACCTAGTGAACTGGCGCTTGCTGAAGGTGAAAGTACTCGGTCAGTCGTCTGCGCTTGCGGTCACTTCAGGGCGTAGAGGCAGGGAAGATGCGAGCTCCTGATCTTTATATTGCAGTTGATACAACTTGTAGTAAATACCGCGTTTTACCAGGAGTTGCTGGTGGGTGCCGATCTCGCGGAGCTGGGCTTTGTGCATGACGATGATTTTGTCTGCGCGTTGAATTGTCGAAAGCCGGTGGGCAATGATGATGGACGTCCGGCCCTGCACCATCTTGCCCAGCGCGTCACGGACTTTGAATTCGGTCTCGGTGTCCACGCTTGAGGTGGCTTCGTCGAGAATCAGTATCTTAGGCGAATGGGCCAGAGCGCGCGCGAAGGAGATCAGCTGCTTTTGCCCGGTCGAAAGTGTCGAACCGCGCTCGCGGACCTCTTCCTTGTAAGTATTGGGCAGGTTGTGGACGAAGTCGGCGAGATTTACGTCTTCCGTCGCCTGCCTCACCTGCTCGTCCGAGATCCAGTCGGTACCCAGGCGAATGTTGCCTTCAATCGTGCCGGTAAACAGAAACGGATCTTGCAGAACGACGCCGAATCGCCGCCGCAGGTCCGGGAGTGACATTTCTTTAATGTCGACGCCATCAATCCTGATTGCGCCGCGTTGAACGTCGTAAAAGCGCAGGAGCAGGGAGATGATTGTCGTTTTGCCTGCGCCGGTGTGGCCGACAATCGCTACTGTTTCTCCGGGTTCAATGGCGAAAGTGACGTCGCGGAGGACCCAGTCGGGGTCGGTTGAAGTTGAGTTCGAGCTGCGCTGGATATCAACTGTTTCGTGCTCTCCCCTCGCCGGCACGTTCCTGTAGGAAAACCAGACGTGATCAAACTCAATCCGGCCGGGCCCATCCGGAGTCTTAGTGATCGCTGCTTCAGTAACTTCTACCCGAGTATCAAGCAATTTGAAAACGCGCTCGGCAGCGGCCATCGCCGATTGCAGGATGTTGTATTTCTCACTGAGGTCCTGAATAGGGCGGAAGAACCGTTGCGCGTACTGCATGAACGCTACCAGCACGCCCAAGGTGGTGACGGTCCGTACCCAATGAAATGCAAGCAGGGTTTTCGGATCGAAAGTGATCTTCAGTTGAGGTACATTCCACTGCCGCAGCACGTCGTTGCCGCCGAACCAGATGACGCATGCGATTGCGATGGAAGACAGAACTTCAACCACCGGGTAGTACACCGCGTGCGCCATAATCGCGTCTTTGAACGCGTCCATGTGCTGCTCGTTAACTTCGGAAAATGTGTCGAAGGCCTTCTTCTCGCGGTTGAAAAGCTGCAGGACGACCATTCCGCTGACATTTTCCTGCATGTGTGCATTGATGCGGGCGATAGCGACGCGAATGCGGCGGTAAGAATCCCTGACCTTGTCACGAAATATCTTGGTCGCATAAAAGATAAAAGGAAGCACGGCGAAGGTGATCAGCGCCAGCTTCCAGTTCACCGAGAGCATGATGGCGAGGATTCCAACCAGGACGAAGATGTCTTCGAAGATTGAGACTACGCCGGAGGTGAACATGTCGTTGAGCGCGTCAACATCGCTGGTCACTCGCGTCACCAGCCTGCCCACGGGGTTTTTATCGTAAAAGCCGATATGCATGCTCTGCAGGTGGCGAAAAATCTCACTGCGCAGATCGAACATCACCATCTGGCCGGCCCACTGCATGAAGTAGGTTTGCAGGTATTCGAGCAGGAAGCTGAAGAGGATCAAGCCAACGTAAACAGCGGCGATCTGGGCGATACCGATCAGCGGCTCCGGACTCAGCCATCTGCCAAGCAGAGAGGGCATCGTATGCGCCGGAGCCAGATACCGATCAACCGCGATCATGGTCAAGGCCGGCCCGAGCACGTCTGCGATGGCCTTCAATACAATCGAAGCCAGCGCAACTGCGACCTGCCATCTATACGGGCGCAGATACCGGAGCAGCCGCTTCATCAGGCGGCTGTCGTAGGCTTTTCCGAGTACCTCTTCGTCGTGTTGGGAGGCCATTCAGACTATTTTAAATAGATGGGCAGAACGGCTGGGGGGATGGAAATAGTTGTTTTGGAAGACGGGCCAACTACAAGGTCCAGCGCAAAAGAGTGGCCCCGACGGTAAATCCTGCTCCCACTGACGCAAGCATAACCAAGTCGCCCTTCTTAAGTTTGCCTTCTTCAACAGCAGTCTGCATTGCAAGTGGGATGGTTCCGGCGGTTGTATTTCCATAACGGTCGATGTTGATGATCACCGACTCCGGCTTAAGTCCGATGCGTTCTGCGGTGGCGTTAATGATGCGTTGATTGGCCTGGTGCGGAATGAAGCAATCGATGTCGCTGGCGGAAACTCCATTGCGGGTGAGCACCTTTTCGCAGGCCTCGCCCATTTTTTTGACGGCATACTTGAATACGGCCTGGCCGTCCTGATGGACGAAGTGCATCTTCTTGTCCACAGTCTCGTGGGTTGCAGGATGAAGGCTGCCGCCCGCGGGCATGTAAAGCGAGCAGCCGCCGGATCCGTCAACTTCGTGATGGAAGTCAATAATGCCTTCGCCCTCCTCGGCGGGCTCAAGCACGACTGCGCCCGCTCCGTCGCCGAAAAGAATGCACGTGGCGCGATCGGTGTAGTCCAGGATCGAAGACATAACATCGGCTCCGATTACCAGCACCTTCTGATGGGCTCCTGAGGCAATAAACTGCGCACCGGTCTGCAACGCATAGACGAATGCCGAACAGGCTGCTGAAAGATCGAATCCCCAGGCACGCTTGGCCCCGAGTTTGTGCTGTACCAGGCAGGCGGTGGAAGGAAAGAGCATGTCGGGAGTGACGGTCGCGACCACGATAGCTTCAATTTCCGCGTGGTCGATGCCGCCCTTCGCCAAAGCCGTCTTTGCGGCCTCTACGGCAAGATCACTGGTGGCTACGCCCTTGTCCGCGATGTGCCGCTCGCGGATCCCAGTCCGGCTCAAAATCCACTCGTCGCTGGTTTCAACAATCTTTTCGAAATCTTTGTTGGTAAAGACGCGAGGCGGAACATAGGTTCCGAGGGCAGTGATCTTGGCACGCCGCACTTGGTTCACTCGGTACAGTTCTCCAGTCTGATATACGGAAACGATATTGTACGCAGGGAGCCAGGAAACTCAAGCTTGGCGACGAGTTCAAGATTAACTTTGTGGGAACAGATCAGCTGTTTATGGCTGTATTGCGCGGGATTGATTAGCCAGGCACCGGCGACCCACTGCACACGCAAGAGCCCGTTACCGTTGCTTCCTTCCGGACCTGGCGGGGTTGGCGGGAAGACGTCGCGCGGGACCGATGCCTGACAATAAAATCTTAACATCTGCAGGGCATTCCCCTTTCTTCACGCAACCTCCAATGGCTGACGCTGACTACTCAACTGGCATACAATATCGGAAAGCATGCCTCCCCTCCCTGACAATCTTCACGTGCTCAAAGACGACATGGTCGCCTTTATTGAAGGGCACGGAATCCGGCGTTTTCCAGGCTATGTGGACCACGAAGAGGTCCAGACCGTGATGTGGAAACCAGGCGAGGACGCCTTGGAAGGATGGAAGGACTTTGTAGAGCTGGCGAAGGCCGCGGGCACTCCGTTTATCACCATGGATTCGTGGCAGCTCGAAAAGGAAGAACTGGACGGAATAATCCAGCGCCTGACCGATGCCGAATTTGGCAGAGACGAAGATCTTGAGGACGCGCGCTGGCTCCGCACCTATCTGGGCAAGGTTGGTTTTGTGCAACTCGGCTTTGCCTTTCAGGGTGTGATGATGCTCTACGAAGCCGCCACACCGTGGTACGACCACTATCAACGGCTGGTCGAGGTTTCCGAAGATTTCGGCGGGATCGCGATTGATGGCTCCGGCGCCGATGACGAAATCTAGTGCGCTGGAATGTCAGACAGGCTCCGCGCGACCGTGCTGAGGCGTTAGCTGCTGAACTCTCCTCCTTGCCCCTGCTTACCGGAAAGTCCTCCCAGGGAAGTGCGGCGCTGCTTTCCAAACTACTGCTCTTCCGAAAAGTAGAGACGATCGAAGCTGCTCAGAACTTTCTGGTTCCCTCGATCGATCACCTGCATTCGCCCTATCTGCTGACCGGCATGCAAGCCGCGGTCGAGCGCCTGGATGCCGCAATCGAGCGCAAGGAAGGAATTCTGGTGTATGGCGACTATGACGTTGATGGCACAACGGCCGTCGTCATTCTAAAGACGGCGATTGAACTGTGCGGGGGCGCCGCTGACTTCCATGTTCCTCACCGCATTCGCGAAGGTTACGATCTTCGCGGCGATGTGATCGAACGCGCAGCTGCAGCGGGGATTCGGTTGGTGATCAGCGTTGATGCGGGCACGCGGGCGTTTGCTGCGGCTGAGAGCGCGCGTCGTGCGGGCGTAGACCTGATTATCACTGACCATCACCTTCCTGGAGCAGACGGCCTGCCGGATGCTTTCGCGGTCGTAAATCCGAACCAGCCGGGATGCGAGTATCCGTGCAAGTCACTTTGCGGGGCCGGAATTGCATTTAAGGTCGCGCAAGCCTTGCTGCAAAAGCGGCTGGCGCATCGCGATCAGAAGCAATTGCTACTGTCGTTTATGAAGGTCGCGGCGATCGCAACCATCGCAGATTCCGTTCCCTTGGTTGGTGAGAACCGTGTGATCGCAAGCCTCGGCCTAAACGCGTTACGCATTGCGGTAAATCCGGGACTGAAAGCGCTGCTCGAGGTTTCGCAGCTTGGCGGAAAGCCGCTGAGTTCGGGTGAAGTGGCCTTTCGCATCGCTCCCCGAATCAATGCCGCGGGCCGTATGGACATAGCGCGCGACGTGATCGACTTGTTTAGCTTGAAAGATGCCACGCTGGCGCGAGACATCGCGCTCAGGCTCGACAAACTCAATACCGATCGTCAGGAGGAAGAGCGACGGATTGTGCAGGCAATCGAGCAGAGAATGACTGACGACACGCCACTTCGAGAAGCATTTTGCACCGTAATCGATGGCGACGGCTGGCATCGAGGCGTGATCGGAATCACGGCCACTCGCGTTGTCGAACGCTACGGCCGGCCGGCACTGGTGATTTCCGTTGACGGCGACGAGGCCCACGGTTCCGGGAGATCAATTCCCGGATTCCATCTTCTCAATGCCCTCGAGTCGTGCGGGAAGCTGTTCACACGTTTTGGCGGCCACGCCCATGCTGTCGGTTTTTCGCTCCCATCAGCGCGGATTCCAGAGCTTCGGCTGCAACTGGACACATATGCACGCGCGTGCCTGAAGATTTCCGATTTCGAGCCCGCGCTCAATATTGACTCCGAACTGCCGCTGGATGAAATTACCCCGGAATTGTTCGACGCTGTAAGCCGGTTGGAGCCATTCGGTGCCGGAAATCCCGAACCTGTTTTTGTCGCGACTGCGGTGAGGCTTGCCGCACAACCGAAGATATTGAAGGACAAACATGCGGTCTTGAGGCTAAGTCCTGCGGAAACCAGTAACGCGGGATGGCGCCGATCGCTCACCTACAAGGCGATGGGCTGGCGTCTGGCTGAAAAGGTAAGCGAGTCAAAGCTGCTGGCGGGTGACCGGCTGGATATTGCATTCACGCTCGACCACAACGAGCATCCGGAGTTTGGAGGGATAGAGCTTTCGTTGCGGGACTTCAAGGCGGCTGCATCTACCCCGAGCGCGCTTGCGGCAGAGCAGAGCTGATTATCTTGGCTTACGTTTAGCCAGCGCGGCCTTGGCTTCTTCTGCCAAGGGACCCCAGGTGGCGGCTAATTCCTTCAGCAAAGTATCTGCAAGTGGAGCACGATGGTTGGCAACTGTCGCCAGTGAGGCTTTCCGCAATCCTGCATCCAGTTCTTCCATCCGGAAGATGCGAGTTATTGCGTAAAGCGCGCCATCATCCTGAATCGAGCCGAGGACCTGTAAAGCTTTCCTCTTCGAAGCAAGGCTGGTTTGGGCAGTCGCAACAAATTCCTCAAGGTCCGTGATGGCGCTGGCGCTCGCGTTTTTCAAAAACGTGAGCTCATCCAGAGCCTCGTCGAGAACGTTCGGTGCAAGCTTTGGCAAAGCTGCAGCCAGAACTGAGGCGGTTTCCGGCGCTCGTGCTTTGACCAGGGCCTTCAACGCCGCTTGCTGGACGCGCGCGTCCGAGTGCCGCAATGCTGGCGCGATGTGCTCGACAAGGTCGGGATCCTTCAATTCTGCCAGTACGCCGCACATGTTTCTTACCACGTACCAGCGCTCATCCTCGAGATAGCGGCAGGCCACTTCGATGCCGCCCTTTCCGAGTTGGCTTACAAGGCGCACCAAAGACAGACGATTGCGAGCGTCTTCTTCGCTGATGAGGTGCCGAAATACGGTTTCAACACCGAGCGGAGCCGAGTAACGAAGCAGCGTTCCGGCGGTCTTGCTCCAGGTCGAATCCCCGCGTTGTGCAAGATACAATTCCGTCACCCGCTCGATCGCGGTTTCGGGCAGGAGACGTGACAGACAGGGGGCACAACATTTCTTGTGCTTCTCGGGCGCGCGATTGTTCGAAGCCTCAAGCGACGTGCCGATGGCTAAAACGTCCTGAAAATCCTCGAAGGTGGAAATAGCTTGCGCCAGGATGGTTGCCGTGCTGGCCGCCTGGAAGTGAATAAATTCAGGAAGGTCTTCGCGCAGCAAAGTCCTGCCCAGCCGTTCTGCGGTCTTTGCGGCAAATCCGGCGTGGGCGACTGAAATTGCTCTGATCAATTCAGGCGCACGGCTCAATTCGCTGTTTTCGAGCTGGACTCCGGGTTCATCCAGAAACTCGAAGTAGTGGCTGGCGAGTGCGGTGGCGCGTTCCATATCGCGCTGCACCATCAAGTCTTTAATTACCTCGAGCAAGCGGCGAAATTCAATGTTCGAGTAATGCTTTAACTCCATCAGCTTGGAGTATTTTTTGTTGCTGACGAGCGATGTCCAATTCAGCTCTTCGCGGATCTTTTCCTGGATATGCGGCGGGACTGCGTAATCCTGAATAAACTTGGTGAGCTTTTGCGAAAGCCGCTCGGCCATGTGCGTGGCTTGCAGGCTGCGCGCGAGCAGGTAAACCACTTCTTCTTCCAGTTGGACCTTTTGGGTTTCACCGGTGGCGGAAGTCAGTCGTTTGCCGGCAAGCTGCAGAGCTGTGTCCTGGAAATACTCAGCGGCGAGTTGGTCCGGAGGAAGGGTGCTGACCTCCTGCCGCCGTTCCGGCGAGAACTTCTCAAGAATTTTGTCCACGCCGGTGTTGCGCAGAATACGCGCGAGCGAGGCATAGGACTTTTCCGGATTACCTCTCTCTTCGAGCAATGAGCGCTGCACGGACGCTTCGACGAGTTCGATGAAGCTGCCGGAGCCGCTATTCGGCACCAAACCGCGAAGTCCTGCAGGCATAGCGCTGCTCGAAAAACCTGCTTCGCCAGGCGCGCCCGGGACTGCGGCGTAACCGACAGAGGCTTGCCCGGCACGGCCTGGCCCGGCTACGTTGCCGACACCTCCGCCACCTGGACCGAACCCAGGGCCAGGGTATGGACCTTCGATCCCTGATCCGCCGCCGGCCGCTGCTGAAAATGATCTGCCGCCACCACCTTTTGAGTCTCCGGGAAGCAGCATTTGCCCCTGTATGGGTGCAACGGTTTCGCCTTCTTTGAGTACAACCATGTTCGGAACTTCGAGAGGTACGCCGTAACCGCTTCCATCAACCCCCTGGGTGGCGAAGTTGGACAGCACTTCGCTACGCGCCGATGGATCGAAGCAGCCGGACTCAAGCAGCGAATCGATGGAGTCGAGAAAATCTCGCGGACCGCGATCTTCCTCTATCTGTTTAGACAGGATGTAACTTTCAGAATCGGTCTCGAGAATGGTGTCTCCCGATTCATTTTTCTTCTGGTTCTTGGCGGCGGGGAGGATACGCACTCCATCCACTTCATTCTGATCGAGAAAAGCCAGGAACCCGCCCGCGGCATCAATGGATGCGGTCGGAGCGGCCAGTACGTGGATAACCTTTTTGTAGCGTGCAAGAGTCAGACCCGGCTCGAAGGTGATAGCAGCAACTCCGCGCTTCAGGAATTCCGTTTCCAGGTTCTTCAACGAAGGGTCAGTAGTCAGTAGGTTGTTGAGCAGAATCTGATTGTCCACAAACCCGCAGGTAAACTGGCCCACTTCCTTAATCATGTTGTTGAGAAGCAGGAAGCTTTGCTGAATCGGGCGGTCGCAACTTCTATGCTCGATGGTAAACACGCCCGCGGTTTTGACCGTGGTTTGCAGAGCACGGGCAAAGCGCAGACCTAAAATCTTAATCTGCTTACTATCGAGCATTCATCCTCGGAAAGGCGGCCTGCTTCGCACACCAAGGCCGTGCTTGAAGTATGGTGCACGATGGCGACCTCGGCAACGTGACCAGAGTAACCTCCAACTGTCCCGTAAAACTCTGATTCCAATGAGGAAGACCAGCGACTCGCGGTCGAGGAATTCCATCCTGGAAGAAACCCAGGCGGCGCTCACCGATCTAAGCGGCGATCAGGTGCAGGCGCAAACCGGAATGCGGCGGCAGGAACTCGATTCCATCAATCGCGATCAGGGCCGCATCCGCGAGAACATGAAAACTTTGAAAGGGAGCGCGGAAGAAAAAGACCTGGTGCAACGCTACACGCGCCAACTGAACTCACAGGAAGACCGGCTTGCCACGTTGAACAAAGAAACCGCGATCTGCAAAACCAGAATCACAGGAGCAGCAGAAGCTGGAAGCCATGGTGCAGCAGATCACCATTGATCAGAAATTCTAAAACCTACAGCGCTCGGGATGATTTACGCCCTGCTGCTACGAAATGCGCTCAGGACAAGGCTTTCGTGCAGACGGGTAGGAGTAAATCGTACTCTGTCGAGTTCGGCAATGAGTGATAACGCCTTCCAGGAGAACGAAGGCCGGACCCAGAGGTACTCCGGTTTGGCGTAATATCAGGATATTAGCGAAGCAAATTGAGCCAGGGAAAGTTCGCTCACAGTGCCAGAGAACGACCTTCGGGAAAGAGCGGAGGCCCTGCTTCGAAGAGACTAACAATCACCAAAAAACAAATGGCCGGTGTTGATGAGTACACAAGCTTTTCATTACAGAATATTGATTGTCGAAGATGATCCGACATTGCGGGAGTTTGGCAAACTCCTGCTTGGAGCTCAAGGATACGAGGTGCTGGGAGCAGAAGACGGGTTTGATGGTCTCGCCGCGCTCAAGCAATCGCTGCCGGATATCATCATCTCTGATCTCGCGATGCCCAACATGAACGGCTTCGAATTCCTTTCTGTCGTGCGGCGACGCTTTCCCACCATTCCGGTGATTGCGATCTCAGGTGAGTTCTCTGGTTTGTCCGTGCCTGAAAGCGTATTGGCGGATGCATTCTTCTCGAAAGGAGAGTACCAGCCACCACAGTTGTTCGAGAAAATCCTCGAATTGCTCCACCACCTTCCTACCCGCCCCCGAGTAGGCAAGCCGGACAAGGCTGCTGTATGGGTGAAGAACGATAAAGGCACCATTGCAGTGACGTGTTCAGAATGCCTACGCACCTTCCCCGTGTCGAGCACCCAAAGAGGAATCAACGAAGCTGAGTGTGATTTCTGCTCCAGCATGATTCGCTTTGAAATTATTGTAGATGCCAAGGTCAGTACCGCCACCTAG
>Ga0136846_1239273_pt1 | contig 20796 bp, 24 predicted proteins | sample HopSoiMetagenom2_FD_96841 | JGI IMG/M metagenome (GOLD analysis project Ga0136846, IMG submission 96841) | Grasslands soil microbial communities from Hopland, California, USA - 2 Assembly 2016 (version 4) | ecosystem: Environmental > Terrestrial > Soil > Grasslands | place: USA: Hopland...
CATCTGGATTTCTTCGGCGGTGGGCGGCGGCGTCAGGTCCTCGTACAGCTGGCGCGCGTCCGCCTTGGCCGAGTGACGCTCGGCGAGCCCGCGGACGATCACACGTTGCTTGCGGCCGTAGGGTCGGCCGATGTCGAGGGCATCGCCGACGCGGAGCTGCCGGTGAGGCTTGGCTGCCTGACCGTTGACGTCGATCTTCCCGCTCGTGCACGCCTTCTGAGCGGCCGAGCGCGTCTTGAACAGACACGCCACGTCGAGCCAGATATCGAGACGAACACTGTCCGGCTTGGGCTCGTCATCCGCCATATCGTGCGCTGATCTTAGCGCGTTGACGGTATGCAGGGTGAGCACGGGCCCATTTCATTTCGTGATTCTGGGCCGACGCTGTGGTCGAGGGCTCAGGAGCGATGTCAGCTTGGCCGTGAGCGCCGGGCCAAGCTGCTCGATGCGCGCGATCCGTGTCGCGTTTTGATAGAACGACGAGACATTGTGGCCGATCCCAATCGCGGCCAGCTGTACCGGCGACCTCGTCTCGATATCGCGAACGACCGACTGAAGATGACTCTCGAGGTAATCGTGACCGTTGGCCGCCATGGTGGCCTCGTCCATCGGCGTGCCGTCGGACACCACCACGAGGATCCGTCTCGCCTCGGAACGCTGCAGCAGCCTGCCGTGAGCCCATAGCAGGGCCTCGCCGTCGATGTTCTCCTTGAGCATCTCGTCGTGGAGGAACAGCCCGAGAGCAACGCGCGCGCGTCTCCACGGCACGTCGGCGCTCTTGATGACAATGTGTTCGAGCGCGTTGAGACGGCCGGGGTGCTCAGGATAGCCGTTGGCGGCCCATTCCCGCGCCGGTTCACCGCCGTCCCATTCACGCGTGGTGAATCCGAGCACCTCGCACTTGACGCCGCAGCGTTCCAATACGCGCGCGAAGATCTCGACTGTCAGCGCCGCGATCAGCATCGGCCGGCCGCGCATCGATCCTGAATGATCGATCAGGAGCGTGACGACCGTGCTCGGAAACGGAGATTCGCTTTCCTGTTTGAACGGGCGGGCGCGTCCTCGGCTGGCAACAAGCGCGGCCAGCCGGGATCCGTCGAGCTGGCCTTCATCCAGATCGAAGCGCCACTCCCGGACCTGGCTCGCCATGAGGATCCGGAGGAGGCGCTTCGCCAGGCGCGAGATGACGGACCGAACCGACGTCAGCTCGGCGTCGAGTTTCGTGCGGAAGCTCGCGAGCTCCTCGCGGCTTGCGAGATCGACCGCGTTCACGACGCGATCGTGCGCTGTGGTGTAAGCCCGGTATCCGGGATACTGCGAATCGCCCGCCCTGACAGCGGCTCCAGCGGCCGCCTCGGCACTGGCGCCTTGCGCCGTCCGCTGACCCTTCCTGAGCGACGCCCGGCTTCCTCCGGGGTCGCCGCGGTCGGGAAGCTGCCGTGCGATCGTGCGGGTGGCCAGTGTCACGCGCTTCCAGGCGTCGTCTGGACCCGCGGCCTGTGGAATGTGCGGAGCAGCCGCCGCGGCCCATACGGCGGCGGCGGCGGCGAATCGCGGCTGATCGTCGAGATCCGCTTTAAGAGCGCGCAATGCGTCGACCAGTGATTCTGGCAGGGCGCGCGCGACGCCGGCTGCGATGGTGTCCTTTTCTGCCGGGGCCGGGCGGCCGGCGAGAATTTCGAAGGCGAGCCATCGCGCACCATCGTCTGCCGCCCCCGGGTGCGCGAGAAGGTTGCGGGCGATGCCCGCCATCCACCTGGCTCCGATCGCGTCGAGCCTGGCATCTTCGAGGGCGGCAAAGAGATCGGCTGAAGGCTGGCCAGCGGGTCGGTGGCGGCGATGGACGTTCGGATCGTGAAAGCGTTGCCTGATCGCCAGCCGATCCGCGAAGGCGCGAAGCCCACCGACCGTCGCCGCATCTGACAGCGCGAGCATCGACCCGAAATCCTCGAACGCTCCCGGCGGGAGCGAACCCGCCAGCGTCCGGCTGCAGGCGCCGACCGCCTCGACCGTGATCGCGGGAAAAGGTCCCGGCACGGATATCCTATCGCAGGCCGGGGCCCGATCGGCCGACCGCGAGCTCGTCGCCGACACAGCGCTGGTAATACTCGGCGACCAGCATCTGCTCGTCTTCGTCACAACGGTTCAGGAATGTCAGCTTGAAGGCAGGCGCCTGATCGTGGAACAGAGTGGTATTTTCCGCCCAGGTCACAACAGTACGCGGTGACATGACGGTGGACAAATCGCCGTCCGCAAATCCGCGGCGCGTCAGGTTCGCGAGCGCGATCATGGCGCTCACCTTCGCGCGTCCCTCCGGGCTCCGGTACTCAGGACAGCGCGCGAGCACGACCTCGACCTCGCGGTCGTGTTCGAGATAGTTCAGCGTCACCACGATGTTCCACCGATCCATCTGGCCCTGGTTCAGTGGTTGGGTACCGTGGTACAGGCCGGTGGCGTCGCCGAGGCCGACGGTATTCGCCGTAGCGAACAGCCGGAAGGCGGGATGCGGCTCGATCACGCGGCTCTGGTCGAGCAGAGTGAGGCGTCCTTCGACTTCCAGGACTCGCTGAATGACGAACATCACATCGGCCCGACCGGCGTCGTACTCGTCGAACACAAGCGCGCACGGCCGCTGCAGCGCCCACGTCAGCATGCCAGGCTGAAACTCGGTGATCTGCTTGTCGTCCCGGATGACGATGGCGTCTTTGCCGATCAAATCCATGCGGCTGACATGCCCGTCGAGATTGACTCGCACGCACGGCCAGTTGAGCCGCGACGCCACTTGTTCGACATGACTCGACTTGCCCGTGCCGTGTCGGCCCTGGACCATGACCCGCCGGTTGTGCATGAATCCGGCGAGCAGCGCCAGCGTCGTGTCGTAATCGAAGACGTAGTCGGGGTCGAGCGGGGGCACATGCTCGTCCACACGCGAGAAGGCCGGGACCTGCAGGTCTGTGTCGATCTTGAACAACTCGCGCGCCGATCGGACGATGTCGGGAAGATACGGGGGAGTCGCGTCCATGGGAGCCGCACGTATTGTATCGCGCCGCCAGAGGGCTGGAAGACGCGAACGCGCTGGGACTACCGCACCATCGGAGGAAGAGACACGCGGCTCGGCTTCCGCCGCGCCAGGCGCAGACGCGGCGGGTAGGAATACGACAGGCTTCGCGAAGGCGGATTGGAAATCTCGTTCGCCAATTCGAGCGCCCTCTGCTGCAGATCGGCGATCTGTGCATGCAGGTCGGCCTGCACATCGTCGTCTGCGGAACCCGTGTCGACGCTGATCCGCATGCCTGCCTGAAATCGATCGGCGAGGTAGCGCAGCGCCCGCTCCGCCGGTGCCGCGAGCTCCGCACGCCGTTCGACCTCAGGGACTGCCGACAACACTTCATCGCGCAGCTGGACGACGGCGCCGTCTTCCTGCTGCTGGTGCCAGACGGCGAGATCCGACTGGATCCGTTCGGGCGCGTGCTGGCGTTCGAGATCGGTACGGGTGTGTTTCAAGGCCAGCCGGTCGCGAAGAATGACCAGCAGTTGAACGGCGACGCTCAGCAGCAGGGAGGCCGACGACAAGTCGAGGCTGACCACGATCGCCGACGGGCTGGTGCTCACCACGCCGACGGTGAGGAGCGAGCGGACGCCGGTCGCCGCTTCCACGATCACGAACAGCGCGTCGTTCAGCTCCTCCGATTCACGCGCCAGACCACCAAGGCTCCCGTCGTATGCGCCTGCCGGGAGGCGGACTTCGACGTGCGCGTCTTCTCCCGCGGGACCGGCCCGTGTCACGCGGAGGTCATCAAGGCTCACGCGCAGCATGTCGAGCGTGGCGTGAAGTTTCGTCATTCGCGTGGCGAGCGTTCGCAGGTTGTCCACGATGGTCGCCGGCGAGACGCCGGTCGAGAGGATTTGCTCCACTCGTTCGATCAGGCCGTTGCCGATCAGGTCGGCGGCGTGCAGTTCCTCGAGCATCGCGAGCTTGGCGGGCGTCATCGTCACGGCGCGCGCGTCGCGCGCGGCGCGCATGAACGCGGCGAGCGCGTCTTCGTACGCGTGCGCCGTGTCCGAGGTCGGCAGCCGTACCGAGCTCGAATACGCGTCTTCCAGGGCCTGCAGCAGTCTCGACAGCGCCTTGTTTCCTTCGTCGGCGCCGATCTCCTCGGCCAGACTATGAAGCCGCGCGACATCCATAAGAAATCCCCAGCCTGCCCGGTGTTCGGGCTCGTGAAGCTGACGAGTCTAGCGTACGCCGACGGAAACAGCTGCTCGCCTCGGTCTCCCACCCGCCCACGCAGCGGATGGGAGTATCCTTGCCGTCCAGAAACGCGTCCAGAAACGAGGTGGGTTTTCCCTATGAGAAGCATCCTGATCGGACTCGCCGCCGCCGCGAGCATCGCCATCACGCTCGTTGCGCAGGCGAAAATCAATCCCACGGATCCGCAACCCACGTGCAGCATGTGTCCCGGGCACTACATCCCGCTCAGCGAGCTGCAGGCGTACACACAAAAGGCGGTGACCGAAGGACTGCTGGACCAGCAGGTGAGGGATATCGACATCGGCAAGGCGCACATCGGCATCGTGATGGTGCACCGCGGAAAGCTTGCCGCGCCCGCCAGGGATTCAGTCGCCGAGCACGATCAGGTCAGCGAGGTCTACCACATCGTCGAAGGCACGGCGACGCTGGTGCTGGGCGCCGACATCGCGAACAGGCAGCGGCGTCCGGCCACACAGCTGACCGTGCGCGAGTTCAATGGGCCTGGAAACAACGGATCCGAAATCAGGAACGGTGTCGCGTATCAACTCAAACCAGGAGACGTCGTCGTGATCCCGGCGGGTACCGGTCATCTGTTCACGAAGATTGACGACCACATCGATTACCTGATGGTTCGCATCGATCCGGACAAGGTCACCCCGATCAAGGACGAGGCCGCATCGAAAGCGTACTTGTCGAAGCCGGCGCCGCGGGGGCAGTAGGATTCCGGCGGATCGAGGTCAGCCGTGGGTAATGTCGGCGTGCGAAGCGTCACCCGTGCTTGGGACAGTACCTGGCGAGCGCCGTCAGGAGCCCCATCGGATCGAGCGGCTTGGGTAGGACGGCGGTCACGCCGAGCGCTCGCCCGATGTCGTCTGCATCGATCGCCCCGCTGAGCAGGATGAAGGGAATGGCTGCGCTGTCGGGCTGCTGCTGCAGCTGACGGTGCAGCTGAGCGCCGTTCATCACGGGCATCTGCAGATCCACCACGATCGCGGACGGTCTGTCGTGCTTCAGTAAGGCGAGCGCCTCGAAACCGTTCGCGGCCGTACGAGTTCGATACCCGTGGGCGTGGAGATACAACGCCATCATCTCGCGTATATCCGCGTCGTCATCGACGACGAGAACCGTGGAACCTTCCTTCCGGCTCATGGCGACCCGTGGCAGCAAGAATGGGACCGTGGCTACTGCGGAGAGCCACTTCGCGCATGCGAACGCGACTCGCGATCCTTCAGTGCCTCCAGCGCCTCGAGCGTATAGCGCAAAGCTGTTCAGGTGTGGTGCCAGAGCGCCCACGAGGAAGATCGCAATCGCGGTGTCTCCGGACCGGCGGTCGGCGAGCGCCGGCGGGAGATTTCACGCGGACCATACATCCGCTCGCGACCAATCGTCGCGACTGTGAACCGCGAAAAGATCAGCGGTGAACGCCGTGGGGGTATCGTTCCAGTCTAATCGCGGTGCCCACACTTGAATCGGCCGGGTGATATCGTGATTGCTGCGGCCGAACGTGAACGCGCCATAATGGAGTAAACACGCACAGGAGAGCCGATGTTCTGGTGGTTCAAGCGCGGGGATCAGCTGCTCGGGTACGAATCGCGAGAAGTCTCGAAGGACTCGTACGAATTGACGGTCCGGATGCCTGATGGTTCTGAGCGAATCGAGCGATTCGCCGATCAGCAGGCACTTCACGATCGCGAGGTCACGCTCGAAGGCGAGTTGGCGGGGCAGGGCTGGACCGGCCCCCACGGATGGAACGTGTGAGCCTGGACGAGATGCCCAAACGTCCGCGCAACGACGAACGTGATCGGCTTGAATATGACGATCGCGAGCCGTCGTGGGTGGACGAGTTAAGTTGATTTAGTTGAGCTGTTTAGAAGGTGGCGAGGGGCGGAATCGAACCGTCGACACTACGATTTTCAGTCGTATGCTCTACCAACTGAGCTACCTCGCCACTGAGAGGGATGCGCTCGCTGCAGACGAACGTAAATCATAACATGCGTACGCATTAGGCGGTGGCGAGCGTCAGCGGGACAGGGCGCCGTCCATCGACGTCGATGACGCCCAATTCCGCGGCAACGCCGGCAGCGACGAGGACGGATCCGTTGCGGGATCGCAGCGCCGGGTCCTGCGCGAGCGCGGCGACGACCCGGCCGATGAACTCGGGGCTCTCGCTGTTCGACAGGTCGAGCCACTCAGCCGCCGCGAGTACGGCTTCGGTCCGCACCATTCCAGGATAAAGCGACACGGCCGTGACGCCGTGTGCGTCGAGCTCGCGCGCCATGTCCGCCGTCATCTTGTCGGTCGCGGCCTTGGCCATGCCGTAGATCGTGTTGCCGATGCGCTTTTGCGCGGCCCAATGGCTGATGTTCACGATGAGGCCGCGCCTTCCGGGGACCATTACACGGGCCGCGCGGGCGCTGACCATAAACGCCGCGCGCACACCGGCATCCATCATGCTCGTCCAGCGGTGCAGCGGTTGTTCCCAGAACGGCAGTCCCCACGTGAAGGCGCCGTTTTCCATCATCCGCTCGTACCCGCCCCAGGCGGAATTCACGACCACGTCGAGGCTCGACGTGATGCTCGCGATTCGCGCGAACACGGCATCCGTGTCCTCGTCGCGCGTGTGATCGCAGGGGACGCGGATGACCGCGTCGGGCAGTGCTGCGCGCGCGATCGATCGGCCCGTGGCGACCACGGTATAGCCGGCGTCGGCCAGCGCGACCGCCGTGCCCCGGCCGACACCACGACTGGCTCCCGTGACGAGTGCGAAAGGCATAAGTGCACGTGCCGGGAGCAATGGGCCCGGCACGTTTTGAGTTGCCGAGACTAGACGGCGGCGGCTTCGCCGTCCCTGCAGAGGCCCAGCTCGCGACGTACACGATCTTCGATGTTCCGCGCGATGTCCGGGTTTTCCTTCAGGAATTGCTTGGCGTTTTCGCGCCCCTGGCCGAGACGTTCCCCGCTGTAGGCGAACCAGGCGCCGCTCTTCTCGACGATCCGCTTGTCGACCGCCAGATCGAGGAGATCGCCCATGCGCGAGATGCCTTCGCCGTACATCACGTCGAACTCGGCCTCGCGGAACGGGGGAGCGACCTTGTTCTTCACGATCTTCACGCGCGTGCGTCCGCCGACGACCATGTCGCCGTCCTTGATGCTCGCGATACGGCGGATGTCGATGCGAACGGATGAATAGAACTTGAGCGCGCGTCCGCCGGTCGTCGTTTCGGGATTGCCGAACATCACGCCGATTTTTTCTCGAAGCTGGTTGATGAAGATCAGAGAAGTCTTCGACTTCGAAACCACGCCGGTGAGCTTGCGGAGCGCCTGCGACATGAGCCGGGCCTGAAGGCCCATTTGCGCGTCGCCCATCTCCCCTTCGATTTCGGCCTTGGGCACCAGGGCGGCGACCGAGTCGACGACGACGACATCCACACCGCCCGAGCGGACCAGCACTTCGACGATTTCGAGCGCCTGCTCGCCGTTGTCGGGCTGCGATACCAGCAGGTTGTCCAGATCCACGCCGAGCTTCTGCGCGTACGCGGCATCGAGCGCGTGCTCGGCGTCCACGAACGCGGCCATGCCTCCCAGTTTCTGCGCCTCCGCAATCACCTGCAGGGCCAGTGTGGTCTTGCCGGACGACTCAGGACCGAAGATTTCGATGACGCGTCCGCGCGGCACGCCGCCCACGCCCAGCGCGTAGTCGATGCTGATCGACCCCGTCGAAATCGCATCGATGGGTTGAATGGCGCCGGTCTGGCCGAGGCGCATGATCGCGCCCTTGCCGAATTGCTTCTCGATCTGACCGACGGCCAGATCCACCGCTTTGGCGCGCTCGCGGTCCATACGGTCGTCCTTCTCGGACCTATCGATTCTCTCGACTGCTGCTGGCATTCGGTGCTCCTTCCTGAGCGTGCGTATTCTAAAAGCGTGCCTGGCGAAAGTCAATGGCCAAATTGTAAATATGTCTCCTGAACAGACTCATAAGCAACGAGTTACACAGACGGACACTTTCGCCTCTCTGTATGCGATAGCAGAATCTGCCATCATGGAACCACGATGCCGAGCCCCATTGGCCACGCTCTCGGAGGCCTCGCGGTCGTCTGGGCCGCTGACCTGCTGCCCGGGCGCCACGTCTCCAGTCCCCGCGTCACCCTGGCCTGTGTCAGCCTCGCCGCGGTTCCGGATGTCGATTTACTGCTGCCCATCGTTCATCGGACCATCACCCACAGCGTCGGCGCCGTGATGGCCGTGGGCCTCCTGATCATTGTCGCAGCCGCCGTGACAGGGGAGGTCACGGCAAAAATCGGCCTCACCTGCGTCGCGGCATACGCGTCACATTTGCTGTTGGATTGGATGGGAGCGGACCGGTCGGTGCCGCGTGGCGTGCAATTGCTGTGGCCCTATTCGTCGACGTGGTTCATTTCCGGCTGGGACGTCTTTCTCGGCACCGAACGCCGTCACTTCTTCCGGTCGCTCACGCTTCGACAGAACCTGATCACCATCATCCGCGAGCTCGCGATTCTCGCGCCCGTCGTTGCCGCGCTGTGGCTAGTACGGGTAAAAGCCCTGACCCGATTTGCGGCCGAGATGCCCCGCGGCGACCATGCGGCGTAGCAGGGGACAGGGCCGGAACTTGGGATCGCCCATGCCATCGTGCAGCACGTTCAGGATCGCGAGGCATACGTCGAGGCCGATGAAGTCGGCGAGCGCCAGCGGTCCCATCGGGTGATTCATTCCGAGCTTCATGACGGTATCAATCGCCTCGGGCGTGCCGACACCTTCCATGACCGCGAACATCGCCTCGTTCAGCATCGGCATCAGGATCCGGTTGCTGATGAAGCCCGGGTAGTCGGCGGATTCGACGGCGATCTTGCCCAGGACGCCGCACAACTCCGACGCCGTTTTCATTGCCGCATCGGACGTCGCCTGGCCGCGCACGAGTTCGACAAGGCTCATGACGGGAACCGGGTTCATGAAATGCATGCCGACCACGCGGTCCGCCCGACCGGACGCCTCGCCCAGCACGGTGATCGAGATAGACGATGTGTTCGACGCGAGGACCACATTCGGCTTGGCCACCGCGTGCAACCCGGCAAACAGCGCGCACTTGGCGTCGCGGTCTTCGCGAATGGCTTCGATGATGAAGTCAGCCGTCGTAAAGCCGTCGACGGTCGTCGCAGTCTCCAGGCGCGACAGCGCGCCGTCTTTGTCGGCAGACGTCAGCGCGCCCTTGGCCACGAATTTCGAGAGGCTGCGATCGATGGTCATCCTCGCGCGCTCGAGCATGGGCTCCGCGACATCCACGAGACACACGGAGAGCCCCGCCTGCGCGAACACCTGCGCGATGCCACTGCCCATTGTCCCTGCGCCAACCACGCCGATCGATTTGATTTCCATCAATTCTGATCACGAAGCCACGAAGCACCCCGAAGGACACGAAGCATCTTAGGGCAAAACCAAAGCGGGGCTTCGTGGCTTTCGTGACTTCGTCATCGTTTTTCTAGACTCGCTCGACCGCGAGGGCAACGCCGTTGCCGCCACCCAGGCAGAGCGTCGCGATTCCACGTTTCAGATTCCGATGTTTCAACGCATAGAGCAGCGTGGTCAGCACCCGGCTGCCGCTCGAGCCAATCGCGTGGCCGAGGGCAACTGCGCCGCCGTTGACGTTGACCTTCGCCGGATCGAGACCCAGTTCGGCGAGAACGGCGACGGCCTGTACTGAAAACGCCTCGTTCAACTCGAACAGATCGACGTCGGTCGTGGCCCAGCCAATCTTGTCGAGCAGCCTGCGGACCGCTTCGACAGGCGTCATGAGCACGAACTTCGGCGCGAGACCGCTCGTTGCCTGGCCGACGATACGCGCCATCGGGGGATACCGAGGCTGCCCGCGCGTTCGGCGGCCATCACCACCAGAGCCGACGCACCGTCGTTGACTCCCGGCGCATTGCCGGCTGTGACCGTTCCATCCTGCTGGAAGGCCGGCAGCAGCTTTGCGAGAGATTCGGCGGTGGTGTCCGGGCGAATCGCCTCATCCCGATCGACGACGATCGTCGCCCGGTTCTTCTGCGGGATGGAGACCGGCAGGATTTCGTCGGTAAACAGACCCGCGGCGGTTGCCGCAGCGGCCTTGTGGTGGCTGAGGGCGGCGTACTCGTCCTGCGCCTGCCGGCCGACATGGAAATGTCCGGCCACGACCTCCCCAGCATTCCCCATGTGGCACTGCTCGAACGCGCACCACAATCCGTCGGCGATCATCGCATCCAGCAGCTCGCCGTTGCCCATCTTCAAACCTTCCCGTGCCCGGGGCAGCAAGTAGGGACAATTGCTCATCGATTCCATTCCGCCCGCGACCGCGATATCGATGTCGCCTGCGCGTATCGCCTGGTCGGCCAGCATCACGGCCTTCAAACCGGATCCGCACACCTTGTTGATCGTGAGCGCGGCCACGTGATCGGCGAGCCCGCCTCGGAGCGCCGCCTGCCGCGCGGGGTTCTGGCCCAGCCCGGCGCTCACCACGTTGCCCATGATGCACTCGTCGACGCTGCCGGCGTCGACACCCGACCGGCGCAGCGCCTCGGCAACGACCAAGGCACCGAGCTGGGTGGCCGTCAGCGTTTTCAGCGCGCCGAGGAACTTGCCGGTCGGCGTACGAACCGCGCTGACGATGACAGACTGGCGCATCGGGATTCAGGGTTTCAAGAGATTCTGCGTTCCCGGACTTCGAGCCGCTGCACACAATCGGGACCGAGCAGCGTGTGCATGCGCGCGAGGATGGTGGACGATGCGCGCCGGATCTCCTGGGCCCACTGACGGGTCGCGGCGTCGATGATGAGGGTGGTGCCCTCGAGGCGGACGGCGGTCTCGCGCTCGAACGCCGGGCCTACCGAGGTTCGCCACGCGAAGGCCACCTTTTCCGGCGACAGCGGTGCCCCGCGCAACAAGTCGGCGAGGGCTCCTGGCATCGCGGAGCTGAGCGGCCGCATCGGATCGATCTTATCATTCACGTCGCATGCGCCTCGTGCTCGCATCCGCTTCGCCGCGCCGCGCGGATCTCCTTCGCGCTGCCGGGTTCACGTTCGACATCGTGCCGGCGGCGGTAGACGAACAGGTTAGGGCCGGCGAACTGCCGGCCGAGTACGTGCGGCGCCTGGCTCTCGAAAAATCCGCGGCGGTCCTGGAGACGATGGCCGCGTCCGCAGTTCAACCCACGAATAACCCCCCGGGCGATCTGGTCGTGCTTGGCGCTGACACAGCCGTCGTTGTGGAGGGCGAGATTCTTGGCAAACCTCGCGACGATCGCGAGGCTGGCGCCATGCTGCGGAGGCTCTCGGGCCGCCGCCACGAGGTGCTGACAGGGGTCAGCGTGCGGTCGGGGTCGGCGGAACGGGGACTTGTTGAGACCACGAGCGTCTATATGAGAGAGCTCCGCGACGAGGACATCGCCTGGTACCTCGGCAGTGGAGAAGGGCGGGACAAGGCCGGGGCATACGGGATTCAGGGACTCGCGTCGCGGTTCATCTCACGCATCGACGGCTCGTACGCGAACGTGGTAGGTCTGCCGGTCGCCGATTTGCCCGCACTGCTCAGCGCGCTTGCATCGGCTGGATAGGCGGGCTATTCTTGCCCTGTTTCCTGTCCAAGAAGTCCTTATGGCACATCGATATATCAAGATCAGCATTACGGGCCTCGTACTCGCGTCGGCGTTCGGGTTCCTCATGTGGACGACACTGCGGAACGGAACCGAGTATTTCAAGCACGTGGACGAAGTCGTCGCCGAGCGTCCGGCGTGGGAGGGCAAGGCCCTTCAACTTCACGGCTACGTCGTCCCGGGCTCGATCATGGTGAAGCCCAACACGATGGACATCCGGTTTCAGGTCCAGAACAATCCGATTCGCGCCGGAGAACCCGGCCATGTGATGAACGTGACCTATTCGGGCATCGTTCCCGACACGTTCAAGGGCGAGGCCGAGGTGGTGCTGCACGGCAGGCTCACGGCGGATGGATTCAAGACCGATCCGAACGGCGTGATCGCGAAGTGTCCATCGAAATATGAAGCAGCCGCGGGCTCCTGAACATGGCTTCCCTGGGTTCCTTCCTTCTCCTCGCCGCGTTCGTCATCTGCAGTTACGCGGCCGTCATTTCCGTGGTCGGAGCGCGTCGGCGCTCCCGGGCGCTGATTGAGAGCGGCGTCGGCGCCTTCTACCTGATAACGGCCGTGATGACCGTCGCCTCGGCCGTCATGGTGAATGCGTTCCTGACGGACGATTTCAGCATCAAGTACGTCGCGCACTATTCGGAGGCGGCGCAGCCGTTGTTCTACAAGATCACGTCGTACTGGGGCGGCCTCGACGGCTCCATCATGTTCTGGGTCTTCCTGCTGTCGATCTTCGGCACGTGCGCCGTTTACACGAACCGCGAACGACACCGCGAGCTGATTCCCTACGTCGTCGCGACGATCTCGACGGTGCAGATGTTCTTCCTGTTCCTGATGGTCGTGCACAAGAACCCGTTCACGACGTTCCTGACGGAGGCAGCGCCGGACGGCAAGGGCCTCAACCCATTGCTGCAGAACTACTGGATGGCGATCCATCCGCCGTCGCTCTACACGGGCTTCGTCGGCATGACGATTCCGTTCGCGTTCGGCATCGCCGCGCTCGTCACGGGGCACCTGGACGATTCGTGGCTGCGTGCTGTCCGGCGCTGGACGATGGTCAGCTGGCTATTCCTGTCGTTCGGCCTGACGCTCGGGATGATCTGGGCGTACGAAGTACTCGGGTGGGGCGGCTACTGGGGTTGGGACCCGGTCGAAAACGCCGGGCTGCTCCCGTGGTTCACGGCAACAGCGTTCCTGCACTCGGTGATGGTGCAGGAGCGGCGCAGCATGCTGCGCGTGTGGAACGTCGTCCTCGTCATCATGACGTTCTTCCTGACGATCTTCGGGACGTTCATGACCCGGTCGGGCGTCGTGCAGTCCGTGCACGCGTTCGGGGACGATCCCGAGCTCGCGCGGATGTTCATCGGTTTCATGGTGGTCATCGCGACGTTCAGCTTTGGCCTCGTCATCTACCGCCTCCCGCTGCTCAAGGCGCGCAACGAGCTCGACTCGTGGATTTCCCGCGAGGCCGCGTTTCTGGTCAACAACTGGATCCTGCTGTTCTCGGCGCTCTTCATTCTGTTCGCGACGATGTTCCCGACGCTCAGCGAGGCCGTCACGGGCAACCGCATCGCCGTGGCGCAGCCGTTCTTCAACAAATGGATGCTGCCGATCGGCTTCGTCCTGCTGTTTCTGACCGGCGTGGGCCCGCTGCTCGCATGGCGCAAGTCCGCGATCAGCAACCTCCGCGACTCGTTCGTGTTCCCGGTTCTCGCCGGCGTGGTGACCGCCGTCGCTCTCGCAGCGTTCGGCTTCCGGGTCTGGGTGTCCGGCCTGTGCTTCGCGATCTGTGCGTTCGTCGCGGGAACCGTCGTGCAGGAGTTCTGGCGCGGCGCGAACGTGCGGCGGCGCGCAACCGGCACGGACGTCTTCACCGCGCTCGTCGGCCTCGTCGGCCGCAACAAGCGCCGGTACGGCGGCTACATCGTCCACGTCGGCATCGTCCTGATCTTCCTCGGCTTCGCGGGGAACGGCTACAAGCGCGATCAGCAGCTGCTGCTCAAGCCGGGCGAAACAGCCACCGTAGGCGCCTACACGGTGCGCAACGACGGCATCAAGCTGACAGACGACGGTCAGCGGCAGATTCTTACGGGACACGTCGCCCTTTTCAAGGACGGGAAGCAGATCGATACGATGTACCCGGGCAAGTCGTTCTTCCACAAACACGAGAACGAGCCGCCGCGGACCGACGTCGCGATCCGGCGCACACCGGCCGAGGACTTTTACGTCATCATGCCGGCAGTGGAAGCCGGGACCCAGTCCATGAGCCTCGAAATCCACATCAACCCGCTGGTGGACTGGATCTGGATGGGGTTCGGCGTACTGGCGTTCGGTACCGGTATCGCGCTGCTGCCGGAGAGCACGTTCGCGTTCGCGGTCGCCAAGCTGCCGGCGGAGGCGGCCACCACGACGCTGTCCCTGCTGCTGGTGCTTGCGCTGTTTGCGGGCAGCGGCACCAGAGTATCCGCGCAGATGGGCGGCGACGCCGCGATGCAGACGTCGTTCTATGCGCGCACGCCGGAGGAAGTGAAACTGCAGCACGAGATCGTCTGCACGTGCGGCTGCGGCCACATCACGATTGCCGAGTGCCGCAAGGATCCCTGTCCGACGTCGCACGAGCTGCGCGGCGAAGTCGCAGGCTACCTCGATCAGGGCAGGTCGCACGACGAGATCATTTCGGCCGTGGTCGCGAAGCACAGCGAGGAAGTACTCGGCGCGCCGATCGACAAGGGCTTCAACCGCCTGGCCTGGCTGTTTCCGTACCTGGCGGGCGCGACGGGCGCCGTCTTGATCGCGTTCACGGCCATGAAGTGGACCCGCCGCGGCGACCCGACGCCGGCAACGGCCGCCCCGATGGATGCGGATCTCGCCGAACGTCTCGACGATGAGCTCAGAAACCTCGACTAGTTCCAATCGCAGCGTCCGCGTCCGGTCTGACGTCCGGGTCGCGCCGGATGCCGCGCAAAACGGTCTGCAGGCCTGGCAGTTCTTCGTGCTGGCCGCGCTCGGCTGCGCCACCGCTGCGACATTCATCGCGCGTGGCCAGGGTTATCTGCCGATTCTTCTCATCTCCATCCTCATGGCGGCGACCGCGCTGATCGGCCTCGCCGTCGTGCGGGCCATCCGGCCGCTCGTTTCCGACCAGGATGATCGAACCACCATGGTCGGGCAGCGCACACGGGCGGCACTCGAGCGCGAGAAGCTTTTGGCCTTGCGGGCGATCAAGGAACTCGAGTTCGATCGGGCGATGGGGAAGCTGTCCGAGTCGGACTGGCAGGAGATGTCGGGCCGCCTGCGGACGCGGGCCGCACGGCTGATGCGTCAGCTCGACGCCGGCGCCGGCTACCGCGGGCAGATCGAACAGGAACTGGCGAAGCGGCTCGGCACTACGCCAACCGCCACCGCGTCGGAAGCCCCCACGGCACGTTTTTGCGCCGCGTGCGGTGCGGCACGCGATGTCGATGCGAACTTCTGCAAGAACTGCGGCACCAGGCTCTGACCATGCCAACCACGACAATCACCAAGGGCACGAAGAAGAAGGTGAACAGGGCCGCGGCGTTCACGCTGGGAATCCTTTGTGGCGTTGGTGCGCTTTGTGGTTCGGCTTCAGCCCAGTTCCAGATGCCGGATCCGAAACAGATGGCGGGCATTCCGCGTCCCGTCGACGATTTGCCGTCAGGCAGCGTGTCGGTGCGCCTGATCCGCGGGCAGCTGTCGAACAACATCGCGGATCATCCGGTGGAGCTGCACTTCGGCAACGGCCGGGTACTCACTGTCAAGACGGACGACGCGGGCCGGGCGCAGTTCGACAAGCTGCCCGCCGGGTCGCCCGTAAAGGCTGTCGCGGTGGTCGACGGTGAACGCCTCGAGTCGCAGGAGTTTCCGGCGCCGTCCCAGGGCGGCATCCGCCTGATGCTGGTCGCCACGGACAAGGCGGTTGCCCAGAAGAACAGCGCGCCGGCCGTGACGGGCCAGGTCGTCATCGGGGGCGAAACGCGCCTCGTCCTCGAGCCCGGCGACGAAGTCGTGGACGTGTACTATCTCCTCGACATCGTCAACAACTCCAGTGCTCCGGTGACGCCGGCCACGCCGTTCCGCTTCGACATGCCTTCGGGCGCGCAGGGCACGACGCTCATGGATGGCTCATCGCCGCTGGCGAAGACCAACGGATCGCACGTGACCGTCGACGGGCCGTTTCCGCCCGGCAGGACCGCAGTCCAGGTAGCGTGCCAGTTGCCCGTCGGATCGGCCTCGCTCGATGTCGTCCAGACGTTTCCGGCGCCACTCGAACGGCTGGCGGTCCTCGTGAAGAAGGTCGGCGACACCAAACTCACGTCGGCACAAATCGAGCGGCAACAGGACATCCCGAACGAAGGTCAGGTGATCATTGGTGCGATGGGAGGCCCCGTCGCGGCCGGGAAGCCGATTTCGCTGACGCTGAACAATCTGCCTCACCAGAACCTGACGCCGCGGTGGATTGCCTTGTCGCTGGCTGGCGTCGTCGTGATCGCCGGCGTCTGGGCAGCCGGACGATCCAAAGACCCCGCCGCGCGTGAAGGCGAGCGCGCGCGGCTCATGGCGCGGCGTGAGAAGCTGCTGTCGGAGCTCGTACGGCTCGAACAGGATCAGCGGAACGGCCGCGTCGATCGAGCCAGATACACCTCGCGGCGTGAAGAACTCGTCACGTCCCTCGAGAGCGTGTTCAGCGCGCTCGACGACCCGGACGGCCCGGTGGACGTCGCCGCCTGATGATCCAGTTCGACGAAGTTCGCCTGGTCGATGTGTCGCGGCACTTCGGCAGGCGGCGCGCTGTCTCCCAGGTGTCACTCACCGTCCGCAGCGGCGAAATCCTCGGGCTCCTGGGCCCGAACGGCGCGGGAAAATCCACGCTCATCGGCATGCTTGCCACGCTGGTGGCGCCCACGGCGGGCAGCGTGACATACGGCGGATCCACCTCTCGGGTACTCGGCGCGTCGCTGCGGCGAACCATCGGCCTGCTCGCACACGAACTTCACCTGTATCCCGAACTCTCCGCCCGGCAGAATCTTGCGTTTTTTGCGCAGCTTCATGGGCTTGGCACTGGCGCTCGCGTCGATGGCGCCCTCGAAGCGGCGGGACTGGCGGATCGGGCCGACGATGACGTGGCGGGGTTCTCCCGCGGGATGCGCCAGCGCCTCGCCCTCGAGCGGGCCCTGCTGCACGAGCCGCGCCTGGTGCTGCTGGACGAGCCATTCACCGGACTCGACGATGCGGCGACGCAGGTCGTAACGGGCAGGCTCCGGCAGCTGGCGGCGGCGGGTGCGATTGTCGTCCTCGCCACACACGATCTGGATCTCGCCGACGGACTCGTCAACCGCGTCGCCGTTGTACGCGGCGGTCGGCTGGTCAAGGACGAGCCGGCCGGGGACGGACTGCGCGCGCGATACCGCGCGCTGATCGGCCACTGAGCCGCAACATGTTTCTCAAAGTGGCGATCCTCGTGTTGAAGAAGGATTTGGCGATCGAGGCCAGGAGCCGCGAAATCCTGTACACGACGCTTTTCTTCGCCATCTCCTGCCTGTTGATCTTCTCCGTGGCGTTCGTGAAGGAGGGCGTCCCCGCCGAAGATGCCGCGTCCGGCATTCTCTGGATCGCGCTGACGTTCTCGGGAACGCTCGCGCTCGGGCGCACGTTCGAGCGCGAACGGTACGGCGAAACACTCCGCGCATTGCTGATGGCGCCGGCCTCCCGGCCGGCCATCTACGTCGGCAAACTGCTCGGCATGGTACTGCTGATGCTGGCGACCGAGGCCGTTCTGCTGCCGCTGGTGTCGTTCCTGTTTCGCGCGCCGCTCTTTGCGCGGCCGCTGCTGCTGGCCGCCCTTCTCGTGCTCGGCACGGTCGGGTTCGCGTCCGTCGGGACGCTGTTTGCGGCGATGCTCGTCCGCACACGCACGCGCGACGTGCTGCTGCCGATCCTGTTGTATCCGATCACGGTTCCCGTCATCATAGCGGGCGTTCGAGGAACGTCGGCGCTCGTGCAGGCTCCGCCGGACGAGGCAGTTGCCACGCTGTGGATCGGCCTGCTGACGGGTTTCGATGTCGTATTCGTGACGCTGGCGTTGTGGACATTCGAGCCGCTCATGACAGAGTAACGTTGGACGGAAACAGACAATGCGAAAACTCTTCCTGCCATTGGCCGCCGTCGCCGCGGCGATGTTCGCCTACGCGCCTGTAGGCATCGCAAAAGTTCCGTACGAGTCCACGATGCTGCTCGTGCAGAAGATCTTCTATTTTCATTTCGCGACATGGATGGCCGTCACCGCGTCGGTCCTTGTGTGCGGCGTCGCCAGCGCGATTTATCTCTTCAAGGGCACGGCCGCCGCGGACCACTACGCGGTGGCGTCCGCCGAGCTCACGACCGTCTTCTGCACGTTCGGCCTGGTCAGCGGTTCGCTCTGGGGGCGGAAAGCGTGGGGCGTGTGGTGGCAGTGGGACGCGCGGCTGACGATGGCGTTCATGCTGGAGATGGTGTTTCTCGGATACCTGCTCGTACGCAAGTACGGCGGTCCCGGTGCGGAGAAGCTCGCGGCGGCCATGGGCATCTTCGGGGCGGCGACGGCGCCCTTCATTTATAAATCAGTGGACTGGTGGCGCACGGTTCACCCGCAGACGACCGTGATGAAGACGCTGGGTGACAAGTTTCCTGCCGCCTGGAACCTCGTCTGGTTCTGCTCGGCCGCGTTTCTCGTCCTGTTTGTCGTGCTGCTCGCCGCGCGCGTTCAGCTGGAACAGCTGCGGGCGGAGCTGGACCGCGCCTACCTGGCGGCGGAGGAGTGAGAATGGTGCGTCGCATCGAAGTCACAGTGGCGGCGGTTATGACCGCGGTGTTCACGTCCGCGGCGACGATCGCAGCGCAGGCGCAGCCCGCACAGGAAGGTTTCGTGCCGGCGACCGGCCCGATCAGCGAGCAGATCCCGGCCGCACCGCTCGTGGTGGCCGCCTATGCCTTCTTCCTGCTGCTGATGGTGTTCTACCTGTGGACCATCTGGCGGCGGATCGGGAAGGTCGAAGCTGACATGCGGGCGCTCGAACGCCGGCAGGGAGCATCCGCCGGAGGCCAGTCCAGGTGACTGCAGGTCACTTCATCTTCATCCCGTCGGTTCTCCTCGCAGGAATTGTGATCGGGTGGATTCTCGGATCGCGCGCAGCGAGAGATGCCTATGCGGCAGAGTTGCGGCGGCGCGAGGAAAAATCAGCCCGCAGGGGATAATCCGAATCTGGTCATTTAGTCATCTGGTATCTAGTCATCGCTGGGAGAGTTCGCAATTGTGAAATCGCCCACTGTCTCAACGATGACTAAATGACCAGATGACCAGATGTTATCGTCCTACCGCCAGCCTTTGTGCGAGCACATCGGGCAGCCCTGCCTTGATCACCTTCGCCTGGGTCCTCTCGATGTGATAGCCGACCCGAATCAGATCGGCCGTCATCGCGGCAGTGTCCACGATGGCATAGGCCGCCCGCGGATCGCCGTCGCGCGGCTGCCCGACCGAGCCGGGATTGATCATGTACTTCGACTCCGCCCGCAGGGCGAGATGATCGACCCATCCCTCCGACGTGCCGATGGTCTCGACCCGCCCGCCATTGAGCGCGAACGTGACGGGCCAGTGCGTATGGCCGAACAGACAAATCGGCCGCTCCGATGTCTTGAGGGCGCGCACGGCATCGAGCTCGTCGAAGATGTAGGCATCCTCGTCGAAGGGCGAGCCGTGGCAGATTTCCACCAGCTCGTCCACCAGCACCGGTCCGCGTGGCAGCGCCGCCAGCCATCCCCGGTTTTCGGGCGTGAGCGTATCGTGCGTCCAGTGCGCGGCGCGCTTCGCGACCGCGTTGAACCCCTCCGCGAGTTCGAGACCGCAGGCCACCTTGTCGTGGTTCCCGCGAACGATGGCCGCCGGAGTGAGAGCCTGCACGCGTTCAACTACGAGGTTGGGGTCCGCGCAGTAGCCGACCAGGTCGCCGAGCACGAGGGCGCGATCGTACCGCCGCCCGGCCGCGTCGGCCAGGCATGCCTCGAGGGCTTCGAGGTTCGAATGAAGATCGGTCAGGACGAGATAGCGCATCGCAATCAGTCGCCAGGTATTCTGCTATGCCTGCAGCCAGTCGACCAACTGCTCGACGAGCGCATCGACGCTGGCCCGGCCGGCGTCCAGGCGCAGGTGCGCGTGCTCGTAAGCCCCGCGCCGCGCCTGGTAGAGACGCTCCAGCGCGACGCGGTCGGCGGCAAGCGGCCTGCGTCCGTCTGCTGGTATACGCGCAATCAGCCGATCGAGCGGCGCATCGAGCCAGACCGACACGCCGTCGTGGTTGATGACGGCCCGGTTGAGCGGATCCACGAACGTTCCGCCGCCCGTGGCGACAACGGCGTGCCGGGTGGGCAGCTGGGTGGTCAAGACGTCGCGTTCGGCCGCTCGAAAATAGGGCTCGCCGTGCCGGGCAAAAATCTCAGCCACCGGGAGCCGCTCACGCTGCTCGATGAGCTCGTCGATGTCCACCAGCTGCCAGTCGAGGCGCCTGGCAAGGCGGCGGCCGACGCTCGTCTTACCGGCTCCCATGAACCCGACCAGATACGCCTTGTCGGCCTTCACGCCACGAGCCGGGCCAGCGTCTCGAAAAAGCCCGGATAAGAGATAGCAACGGCATCCGCGCCGAGGATGCGCGACGGCGATCCGCCGGCCAGCGCGGCAATCGCAAAGGCCATCGCCATCCGATGATCGCCGTGCGCGTCAGCCTGCCCGGCGCCAGTCGTGGCTCTGCCGGCCTCGCCGACGACGAAGCCGTCCTCACGCTCGTCGGCCGCGATCCCCAGCGCACGAAATCCGGCCACCAGGACCGCGATCCGATCGCTCTCC
>Ga0136846_1226743_pt1 | contig 20789 bp, 14 predicted proteins | sample HopSoiMetagenom2_FD_96841 | JGI IMG/M metagenome (GOLD analysis project Ga0136846, IMG submission 96841) | Grasslands soil microbial communities from Hopland, California, USA - 2 Assembly 2016 (version 4) | ecosystem: Environmental > Terrestrial > Soil > Grasslands | place: USA: Hopland...
GCCCGACGTGCTGGCCCTTGACGCCATTTCCGGGAGCCTGCAGGCGACGGAGGAGGCGAAAGCGCGCGGAGACGTGTACGTCAACCCGTATCCCTCGATCTCGACCAGTGGTCTTGCGCCGGCTGTCCCGGTGTCGTCCATGGTGCGGGCGCAGGATGCTACGGCGCGCGCGCAGGCCGCCGCGGCCAGAGAAATCCCGGGCATTGCGACCCGGGAGGCCGATCGGAACCGGCAGGTGCAGCAGGTGCAAGACCAGACTCAGGGCATGCGCCCGGCGTCAGTCCAGGCGCTCGACCGGGCACAGACCGCCGGCGAGACGCTGCGCGCCGTCGCGGCCCATCCGATCGACACGATCATGTCCGTCGGCGTCGAGTCGTCCGTCCAGTTCGCCCCGGCGACGGTAGCCGGCCTACTGACGCGCAACCCGGCCGTGGTGGCCGCAGCGGCCGGCGGCACCAGCGGTTCGCTGGAGCTGACCAACGGCGTCTCTGACTACGCCCAGCGCGCCGGCGTCGATACCGCCAACCCCGAGGCGATGCGCCAGTTCCTGACGCAGGGCGACAACCTCAAGAAGGCGCTGGAGTACGCACGCACCCGCGGCGCCATCATCGGGTCGGTCGACGCGTTGACCGGACCGATCGGCAAGTACCTGCATTTCAGCGAGCGGCAGATCGGCCACCTCGCGACCCGGGAGCTGGCGAACATCGCCGGGCAGACCGTAGTGCAGGCGGCAGCCGGCGCCGGCGGTGAGGCGGGTGCCCAGTACGCGACGACCGGGCAGGTCAACGGCAAGGACGTCGTGCTCGAGGCTGTCGGCGAGCTGGCATCGACGCCCGGCGAGGTCTCTGGCTTCGCCTACGACCGCATCCGGACCGCGCGCGATCACCAGGCAGTGCAGGCAGTCACGCAGGCCGCGGCCGAGTCGAAGCTGGGTGAGCGCAGCGCGCCGGACCTCGAAGCCTCCGCCCGGGCCGTTTCCGGTGACCAGCGCGTGCATCTGAGCGCCGAGTCCGCGCGCACGCTGTTCCAGAATGACCCCGCGACGCTAGCCGACATGGTGGGCGGGCAGGATGCGCTCGCCGAGCAGATGGCGTCCGGCGACCTCTCGATCCCGCTGGCGAAGTGGGCGACGACGGTCTCGCGCATGCCGAACGCCGAGGAGGTCAACCGCCATGCGCGGCTCGACCCGAACGGGATCTCCGTCGCCGAGATGGAACGCCTGGACGAGGAGGCCGCGAAGTTCGCCGGCGACACCACGGACGCCGCGGCGCGCGCCACACCGGCGACGCCCGACAGCCGGCAGCAGGTCGTCGACGACGTCATGGGCCAGTTGGTGGCGACCGACCGCTACAGCCTGGCGCAGGCCGAGGCGCAGGCGAAGCTGTGGGGCGCAGCGTTCGGCCAGTTCGCCGCGCGCTCCGGGCAGGATGCGTTCGGGCTGTACCAGCGGTACATGGCGGGGGTCCGCAACGGCGGCACGGATCCGCTGGCGACGCGCCCCTTCGCCGGCACCGCGCGCCTGGACGCCGCAATCGAGGCCGTGAAGACTGGCACCCAGCCGAAGCCGAAGGACCTGTTGGGTCCATCGCTGACCTCGTGGTTGGTGTCTCAGGGTGGCGTGCAGGACCAGACCGGCGAGCTGCGCGGGTTCGATGCCCGCACGCAGCGCTCGGGGCTGGTCAATGGCCAAGGGCTGACGCTTGATCGCGCCCGAGAACTGGCGGCCGAGGCCGGCTACCTGCCCGCTGATTCGACGGTCGCCGACTTCCTTGACCTGATCGATCGCGACCTGCGCAACGCCGACGTCTTCAGCCAGAAGGAGGGAGACGCGGCGAAACAGGCCTTCGATCTTGAGCGCCGGCAGGTCATGGACGCCATTGACAACACGCCGGCCCTGCGCGACATGCCGCGTGACCAGTTGGCGGCGATGACGAACCAGCAGATCGCCGACGCGCTGTTCGGGTCGTCGCTGGACCAGTCGCCCATTCCGCAGGAATCCGAGATCGACCGCCTCCGCGCCCGCGTGGCCGAGCTGGAAACCGAGCTTCGGACCGACCGCCTCACCGGCATGCGCAACCAGCGCGCATTCGAGGAGGACGAGTCGTTGGGCTGGTCGACGGTCGCCGCGGCCGACATGGACGGGCTCAAGAAGCTGAACGACACGGTCGGCCACGAGCACGCGGACAAGGTGCTGCGCGCGCTCGGCGCGGTGCTGCTTGCCTCGGAAGGCGACGGCGTCCGCTTCTACCGGCGCAGCGGCGACGAGTTCGCGGCGCGCTTCCAGGATCCGGCGAAGGCCGAGCAGGTCATGCGCGAGGTCCAGCAGAAGCTGGAGAACGTCGCGATCGACCTTGACGTGGCCGATGCCGCCGGCAACATTCGTTCCCTCACGTACAACGGAATCGGGCTGACCTATGGCACCGGACACGACTACCAATCCGCCGACACCGCCGCAAACGCCAGCAAACGCGACCGACTCGCCGCCGGCATCCGAGAGGAAGCGCGAGCAGGCGGGCCGCCTCGCCGACTTCAGCCTCGCGCCCGGGGAGAAGGTGGTGTCGGTGCGAATCAGGAACCGCAACGATCCGCCACAAGCCGGGGGCTGATCGCGAGGGCTGCGGATGCAGTGCGGAGCCTGTTCCAGCCAGACAAGCCGGAATCCCCCCGCGGCCAGATCAACATCTTCCCGGATCGGCGCATGTCGATCCAACTGTTCGAGAACGCAGATCGCTCGACCTTCCTGCACGAGTCCGCGCACTTCTTCTTTGAGGTCATGCGCGACCTTGCGACGGATGAGAACCCCGAGATCAAGGCGGACTTCGATGCGCTGCTGGGCTGGTTTGGTGCCGAGAACTCGGATGCGCTGACGACCGACCATCTCGAACAGTTCGCCCGAGGCTTCGAGTCCTACATCGGAGAGGGCAAGGCCCCCAGCCATGAATTGCAGGGCATCTTCGCCAAGTTCTCGGCGTGGATCCTCGGCGTCTACCGTTCGCTGAAGGCGCTTAACGTCAGCCTGACCGACGACGTCCGCAGCGTCTTCGACCGCATGCTCGCCTCCGACGACGAGATCGAGGCGGCCAAGGTGCGCCAGGGGATGCAGCCGATCGCGCGCGACGCCACCGAGGCGAAGGCGCTGGGGCTGACCGACAAGCAGTGGACCGACTACCTCGCCGAAGTCGAAGCGGCCACGGAAGAGGCGCGCAAGGACGTCTTCAGCAAGGCCGTGGGCGCCCTGCAGCGCGAGCAGCGGAAGTGGTGGAAGGAGGAGCGCGCGAAGGTCCGCGAGGAGGTGGCGGCGAAATACGAGGCGACGCCGGCCGTGCGCGCGCTGAACATCCTGAACGGCCGGAAGGTTGTTGACGGGGTGGAGCTGGCGGAGCCGCTGGCCGGCCTGAAGCTGGATCGCGAGGCCATCGTCGCCAACTGGGGGGAGGCCTACCTGAAGCGGCTCAAAGGCACCTATGCCAAGTCGGGCGGCGTCCACCCGGACGAGGCCGCGGCGATGCTGGGCTACACCTCGGGTGACGACCTTCTGCTCGCCCTCGCGAATGCTCCCGACACCTTCGCGAGGGTCGACGCCGAGACCGACGCCATCATGCGCGAGCGCCACGGCGACCCGATGATGGACGGCACGCTGCCCGAGAAGGCGATGGACGCCGTCCACGGGTCGAAGCGGGTCAAGCTGCTGGAGCGGGAACTGGCACTGCTGGCGAGCCTTGCCGGCGAGCCTGCGCCGTCGCCGCGGATCATGCGCGCCATCGCCGAGCGGCAGATCGCCGGCAAGACGCCGCGCCAGCTTCGGCCCAACGACTACCTCGTCGCCGAGCGCAGGGCCGCCCGGGAAGCGCTGCAGGCTGCGGCGAAGCGCGACTTCGGCGCAGCCCTGAAGGCGAAGCGGCAGCAGGCGCTCAACGTCTCCCTCTACAGCGTCGCCCGCGAGGCGCAGGGCCAGTTCGAGCGCGACCTCAACTACCTGCGCCGGGTGTCCTCGAGCGACCGGCGCGCCCGGCTCGGCAAGGCCGGCCACGACTACCTCGAACAGGTCGACGCGCTGCTGGAGGCCGTCGAGCTGAAGCAGGTGTCCGGCCCTGAGGTCCAGCGACGGCAGCGCCTGGCGGAATGGGTCCAGCGGCAGGAGGCTGCCGGGAACCCGGTGGACGTGCCGGTCAAGCTGCTGGCCGAGACCGGCCTGACCAACATCCGCGACATGACGCACACGGACATCCGCGGCGTCGTGGACACGATCAAGCAGATCGAGCACCTGGCGAAGACGAAGACGACCCTATGGCTGGCCGGGCAGGAGCGCGATCGGGAGGCGGTCGATGCCGAGATGGCGGCCTCGATCCGGGCGTCGCATGCGGCCGTTCCCGAGCGCACCGGAGACCCGACGAAGCGCGAGCGGTTCAGTGCTGCCATCGCAGACCTCGACGTTGGCCGTGTTCTGCCGACGAACATCGCCCGCGAGCTTGACGGCTACGAGGATGGCGGCGCGGTGTGGACCAACGTGATCCAGCCGATCCGCACGGCCATGTACGAGCGCGTCATCCCCGCCATGCACAAGATGCAGGACGAGGTGGCGGCGATCTACGCCAAGCACTACACGAAGGAGGAGCTGCGGCGCCTCGACTCTCCGGTGTGGCGCGAGTCGGTCAAGGACCACTGGTCGAAGGGCCGCATCCTGTCGCTGGCGATGAAGTGGGGCAATGAGGGCAACAGAGAGGCGATACTCACACAAGCGAAGTCGCGCCTGACCGAATCGCAAGTGATTGATCTTCTGAGGACGCTTGACGCTAGGGACTGGCAGTTCGTGCAGCAGATGCTGGATAAGGTCGATTCGTATTGGCCGGAAGTCGCAGAAACACAGCGACGTAGGACGGGCCTTGTCCCTGAAAAGGTTGAAGCAAAGAGCTTCACGATTGAAGGCGAAGACGGCACGATGCATTTCGTCCGCGGCGGCTACATGAGGTTGTACTACGACGCCGAGAGAAGCAATTACGGCACGACAGTGCAGGAGTCAGAAGAAGCATATTCAAATCTTCGCGCAGGCCGTGCTTCTCGCGCTATGACCAAGAATGGCGCAACAATCGAGCGCGTCGGCAGCGCTGGGAAGACGGTCGAGTTTTCTCTCGATAACGCCACAAAGGCAATGCGTGAAACGATACGCGATCTGTATCTAGGTGATGCGGTCAATTACGTCGCTTCTGTCCTTGATGGAAATGAGTTCAAGAAAGCGGCAATCGAAGCAGGGATGCGTTCATCCTTGGATGGACTCAGACTCTGGATCAAGGATGTAGCCGTTGGAGAGATGGGCGCACGTTCGGCAACCGAGAAGGTGTTGCGGTTCGCCCGCCAGAACACGACGGCCGCGGTGCTGACCTACAAGCCGGCCGCGGCGGCGCTACAGGTCTCCGGCATCGTCCAAACCGGCAGCATCATCGGCAACCGCAACGCGCTGCATGGCGTCCGCCTGCTGCTGTCGAAGTCGTGGATCGGGCCGAACTCTGTCTGGAACGACATCCGCGAGAAGTCAGCGTTCATGCGCGAGCGCTTCGGGCAAATCCCCGAGGCGGTCGAGATGGTGCAGTCGCAGCGTGCCGGCGTGCTGAAGGCGACGCATGCCGCGATGATCCGCTGGGGATACGTCCCCATGGCGCGGGTCCAGATGATCGCCGACGCAGCGACGTGGCTGGCCGGCGAGAGGCTCGGCCTGAAGAAATTCGATGGTGACGTCGAGAAGGCCCGGACATTCGCCGACGACCTCGTGGTGCGCGCGCAGTCCCCCGAAGGGTTCTTCGACAAGTCGTCGATCAGCCGCGGCACCCTGGACGAGAAGCACCGCCAGTCCGAGCTGGTGAAGACCTCGACCATGCTGCTGTCGTACATGATCGCGAAGGGCAACGTCGCGCGCGAGAAGTATCAGGCCACTTCCTTCACCAGCCCGGTGCAGGTCGCCCGCTTCACCGTCGACATGGTGCAGTTGTTCGCGATCGAGGCCATGATCTCCGGACTCGTGCGAGGAGGGCTCCCGAAGGACGATGATGATGACGGCGTCCTCGACGACTGGATCGCCTACATCACGAAGGAGACGGCGTTCGGCTCGCTCGCGACGATCCCGCTGCTGTCGCAGCTTGCGACGGAAGGCCGCGGCTACACGGCGCAGGGCGTCATGGACCGTGGGTGGGCCACGCTGGCCAATGCGACCGCAGCATGGTTCGACGGGAACCTCGACCGCAAGGATCTGAAGCAGGCCGTGAACGTCTCCGGCGTTGCCGCCGGCATCCCCTCATCCCAGATCAACACCACGGCCGACGCGCTGTGGCGCGTGCATGACGGCGAGGATGTCTCCCCGCTCGATCTCGTCGTGCGCCAAGAGAAGAAGAACTGACCTCCCCCACGGAGTAACCCATGACCGTCAATACCTCTTACGATCCCATCGAGTCGGTGGGGTCTGGAATCATCGCGCCCATTCCGATAACCTGGACGTTCGGAGAGGCCACAGACCTCAGTGTGTTTGAGGTCGACATCGCCACCGAGGCAGAGATCCCGAAGACGCTTGGCGTCCACTTCACGGTGACGCAGAGCACGAACGGCGGCGTCGTCACCCCGCTCACCGGGATCGCAACAGGGAAGAAGTGGCGTATCGAGCGGAGCACCCCGCTGACGCAGCCCGATGTGTTGCGAACAGCCGGCGTCTTTCTCGAAGGCACGGTCGAAGGCATGATCGACCGCGTGACGCGGATCACGCAAGAGCTGGACGCTGCTCGCCAGTCCGGCGACATGCTGCTGAGGCCGAACCTCGCCAGCAATGCCGGCGCAACGTATGTTTCCCACACGCAGCCGCTGACCGGGGCAGTGAAGCGTCTGGTCAGCGCAAAACTCAGCGAGCAGATCAGTGTCGAGGATTTCGGCGCCAAGGGCGACGGCGTAACGGACGATACGGCGGCAATTCAGGCGGCCGAGGATGCGGTTGCAGCGGCAGGAGGCACGGAGCTGCTGTTCAAGTCAACTCGCTACAAGATCACCGGCACGCTGTACAAGCGCACATCCAACATCCTGTGGCGAGGCCGAGGTGAGGGCCACCAGCACGACGTAGGGTCTGGCTTCGACGCCGCAACGGCGCTGGTGTGGGCTGGCTCTGCGGGCGGGACCATGATCACTTTTGCGCCGACTACCGGCGCCAGTGCACGCAGGATTTCCGGAGGTGGGATCGTCGGGATTGGCCTGTATGGCAACGATTCCGCAGCGATCGGCCTGAACCTCCTATCCGTGAACAATGCGAAGATCGACATCTACGCTGAGAATTTCACGAATACCTGCGTCTATGTCGGCGTCGTCGCGACGCTTGGCGAAGCGCGAGATGCGCAGCAGAACACGATCAGGCTGCTGTTCTCTCAGGTATCGAATGCCACCGGCAAGGCGATGGTGCTTGATGGAGACACTGCAGCGAACACGTCTTGCAACAGAATCCACCTTCGCGGCGCGCACAAGTTCGCCACGGCGTTGCATATGGTTAACTGCGACAACAACATCATCTACCAGTGGACCTACAACTTCGGAGGCTCTGGACTCGGTGTCGACTCCCTCGGCGGTGCCTCGTCCGGAGTGACGGCGCGTGCGAATACCTGGGAATACATCTGGTGCGGTGGAGCCAGCGGCGGCGGCGTGCGCCTTCGTGGAACATCTGACGGATACACCGCGGCATCCACCCGCAATCGCTTTCTCATGTGGGACAACGACAACGTACAGCCTGTTCCAGTCACAGGAACTGGCTGCGACTACTTCATGGTCGACCATGATGGTGCAATTCACTGGACCGAATGCTCGGTTGCCCGTGTGGCTCAAAACGTCATGGACTGGCGCGGGACCTCCACCGACAAGATCATGCTGCGCATGCAGTGGGTCGGAACGTCTGCAGACTCATACTGGGAAATGCGCAACACCACCGCTGGGTCTGTTCAGCTCCAAGCGTCGAGCGACAGCGCTTCAAACGTCAACATCAACATCCTGACGAAGGGAACCGGGACTGGCGCATTGGTCGGCGGGAACTTCTCGTCGCTGCCTTTCCAGTGGCGCCACAACGGCGCGGCCCAGATCGGATTCTATGGGACGACTCCGGTCTCGAAGCCTACTGTGACTGGGTCTCGAGGTGGCAATGCGGCGCTGGCGTCGGTGCTGACGGCGCTTGCCGGGCTCGGCCTCGTGACGGACAGCTCGACGGCCTGATGTCTACGGCGGCAGGATCCAGTCCGGGTCTTCATGTGGCGGCGGGTCGTCTTCAGGGGCGGCCCAGCGCAGAAACCGCCGGTGACGGGATCGCGCCCTGACCCGCTCACCGCGCAGCGTCAGGTCCGGGCGCCGGTAGCCGATGTCCTCGCGCCGCCCCTGTGAGGTCCACAGGACGCGTGCCAAGCGTGCATCGACCAGCGGACCCGGGTCGCCCCAGTCGTCCGGCAGGCGCTCCTCGGCCATGTCCAGCACCGCCGAGGTCGATGGGCGGCACGACCGCCAGTCCGCGACCCCGTCGTTCAGGATGACGTCGTAGCGGGCGATGGCGGTCGGCATGGCGGAGATCGTACGGCCGGCCAGTCTCACGGCATGGAAGCGCAGCGCCGCGGTTACGCCAGAAATGGCGAAGGCCGCATGGTTGCGGCCTTCGTGGTGCCCAGGAGAGGACTCGAACCTCCACGGTTTTACCCGCTAGTACCTGAAACTAGTGCGTCTACCAATTCCGCCACCTGGGCAGGTGGGCGCGTATGGTGCGTTGCGGCGCGCGCGATGTCAACGGTTGCGCGCATCCCGATTCGGCCGGTATGCGACTGGCCGCAGACGGCTCCGCGGACGATTCGGCGATTTCCATCGGTATACTGCCGACTCATGTCCAAAAAAACCAAGAAGACGGCCGCGAGCCGTCCCCCGCGCGCCGCCGGTGGCGCTTCCTCCCACCCCGGCGGGCCTCGTGCCGCGAAGACGGCCAGCGAACGCTCCGCCGCCGGCGCCCCCGCCAAGACGGCGAAATCCCCCAGGCCCCCGGGCCCTCCGGGCGCGTCCAGACCAGGCGCCTCGCCGCGCAAGCCTGCGGGCGGCGCGTCGAAGAAGGCCGCCCCGTGGCTGCCCGATGCCGCCGTCGCCGCCCCGCGCGGTCGCGCACAGGCTTCCGCGCCCGCCCCTGCGCCGACGCCCTCGCGTCCGCGCCCGTCCGCGGGCGCCGGCCTGCACGACCCCTTCGCCGCCCGCGAAGCCGCGCGCTACGCCGATCCGATCCCCAGCCGCGAGGCGATCCTCAAGCTGCTCGGCCAGAGCGACGGGCCGATGAGCGCCGAGATCGTGGCCGGGCAGCTCGGCCTCGACACCCCCGAGCGCCGCGAGGCGCTGGGCAAGCGCCTGGCGGCGATGCTGCGCGACGGCCAGGTGCTGCAGAACCGGCGCGGCGGCTACCTGCCGGCGGCGCGGGTCGATCTGATCGCCGGCACCGTGATCGCCAATCCCGACGGCTTCGGCTTCCTGCGCCCGGACATCGTCGCCGGGCAGGAGAAGGGCGACGACCTGTTCCTGCCGCCGCTGGAGATGCGCAAGGTGCTGCATGGCGACCGGGTGATGGCCAGCGTCACCGGCGTCGATCGCCGCGGCCGTCGCGAAGCCGGCATCGTCGAAGTGCTGGAGCGGCGCCTCAACCGGCTGATCGGCCGGTTCACGCTGGAAGCCGGCATCAGCTACGTGGTCCCCGACGACGCCCGCATCCAGCGCAACGTCCAGATCCCGGCCGATGCGCGGATGGACGCCCGCAACGGCCAGCTCGTGGTCTGCGAGATCGTCCACGCCCCCGACGCCTCGCGTCCGCCGATCGGCAAGGTCATCGCGGTGCTCGGCGACCGGCTGACGCCGTCGCTGGTGGTCGAGGCCGCGATCCACGGCCACGACCTGCCGCACGAATTCCCGCCCGCGGTGCTGGCCGAAGCGACCGCGGTGCCGCTGGCGGTGACCGCGGCCGACATCGCCGGGCGCGTCGACATCCGTCATCTGCCGCTGGTCACCATCGACGGCGAGGACGCCAAGGATTTCGACGACGCGGTGTGGTGCGAACCGAACCGCCAGGGCTTCCGGCTGATCGTCGCCATCGCCGACGTTTCGCACTACGTCCGTCCCGGCACGCCGCTGGACGACGAGGCGCAACTGCGCGCGACCTCGGTGTATTTCCCCGGCTTCGTCGTGCCGATGCTGCCGGAGACCCTGTCCAACGGCATCTGCTCGCTCAATCCGAAGGTCGATCGCCTGTGCTTCGTCTGCGACATGCAGGTCGATTTCGACGGCGAGGTGACGAAGTCGAAGTTCTACGAAGCGGTGATGCATTCGCACGCGCGCCTGACCTACACCCAGGTGTGGCAGGCGGTGGGCGCGGGCGAGCCCGAGGCGGTGGCGCGGATCGGCAGCCTGCTGCCGCAGGTGCAGCGCCTGCACGATCTCTACCGGCTGCTGGCGAAGGCGCGCAAGGCGCGCGGCGCGATCGAGTTCGAGAGCGGCGAAGTGCGCTTCGTGCTCGGCCCGCAGGGCGAGGTGGTGCAGGCCGGCATGCTCCAGCGCAACGACGCGCACAAGCTCATCGAGGAATGCATGATCGCGGCCAACGTCGAGGCCGCCCGCTTCCTGCTGAAGAAGAAGGTGCCGGCGCCGTACCGCATCCACGAGAAGCCGCCGGAAACCAAGTACGCGGACCTGCTGGAGTTCCTCAAGGAGTTCAAGCTGCGGATGCCGGCCTGGGCCCGGGTGGAGCCGCGCGACTTCACCGCGCTGCTGGCGAAGATCCGCGATCGCGCCGACGCCGCGCTGCTGGAGTCGGTGCTGCTGCGCACCCAGTCGCTGGCGGTGTATTCGCCCGACAACGCCGGCCACTTCGGCCTCGCGCTGGAGGCGTACGCGCACTTCACCTCGCCGATCCGGCGCTATCCCGACCTGCTGGTGCATCGCGCGATCAAACATGCGCTGACCGGCGAGAAGCCGGCGTCGTTCCGGTATTCGCCGAACGACATGGCCGGCCTCGCGCTGCAGTGTTCGGAGCGCGAACGCCGCGCCGACGAGGCCGAGCGCGAGGTCGACGAGCGCTACCGCGCCGCCTGGATGGAGAAGCACGTCGGCGGCGAGTTCGACGGCACCATCAGCGGCGTCACCAGCTTCGGCCTGTTCGTCGAACTCGACGACTCCAAGGTCAACGGCCTGGTCCACGTGACCCAGTTGCCCTACGACTTCTATCGTTTCGACCCGATCCGCAAGACCCTGACCGGCGAACGCACCGGCCGCAGCTTCCGCCTCGGCGACCGTGTCCGCATCGTCGTGCTCAAGGCCAGCCTGGAAGAGCGCAAGATCGACTTCCGCCTGGTCGAGGAGCGCGGCGTCAAACCGCTGCCCCCGCGCGGCCAGCCGGCGAAGCGCAGGAAACAGCCGTATTGACGCAGGGCGGGCCTGGCCCGCCATTGCAACCTGTCCGGTGATGGTGGCAACGGTCGAAACCGTTTCGATGATCCTGCGGTGCAACCGGAACAGTCGCAGCGGTGGGCCAGGGCCCGCCCTACGTCGTTTCGAGTGATGCCACCGCACCGCGCCCCGCAATCAGGCCGCTGGCGAAGCAGGCGGTCAGCAGGTAACCGCCGGTCGGCGCTTCCCAGTCGAGCATTTCGCCGGCGCAGAAGACGCCGGGCATCGCCTTCAGTTGCAGGGTGTCGTCCAGCGCCTCCAGGCGCACGCCGCCGGCGGTGCTGATGGCCTCGGCGACCGGGCGCGCGGCGGCGAGGCGCAGCGGCAGGCGCTTGAGGGTGCGGGCGAGGGCGTCGGCATCGTCGAAGGCGGTGCGCGGCACGTTCTCGAACACCAGCGCGGCCTTCGCCGCGTCGAGCCCGGTCTGCCGGCGCAGGTGCTCGCCCACGCTGCGCTTGCCGCGCGGCTTCGCCAGATCGGCGCGGAGGCGCTCGAGATCGCGGCCGGGCGCGAGGTCCAGCCACAGCATCGCCTCGCCGTCGCGGGCGATGGCCTCGCGCAGGTCGGCGGAAATCGCGTAGATCGCGCTGCCTTCGACGCCGGTCGCGGTGAGCACGCATTCGCCCTGCAGCGTGCGTTCGATCCCGTCGGGGTCGCGCCAGTGCAGCACTACCGGTTTCAGCGGCGCGCCGGCGTGTTTCTCGGCCAGCAGGGGGCTCCAGCCGACGTCGAAGCCGCAGTTCGACGGCCGCAGCGGCGCGAGGTCGACGCCGCGGTCGGCGAGGCCGCCGAACCAGGCGCCGTCCGAGCCCAGTTCCGGCCAGCTCGCGCCGCCGAGCGCGAGCACGGTGGCGTCCGCGCGCACCCGGCGCTCGCCCGCGGGCGTGGCGAATCGCAGCGCGCCATCGGCGTCCCAGCCGGTCCAGCGGTGCTGCACGTGGAAACGCACGCCGGCCTCGCGCAGGCGCCGCACCCAGCCGCGCAGCAGCGGCGCCGCCTTGCGGTCGTCCGGGAACACCCGCCCGGAGCTGCCGACGTAGGTCTCCACGCCCAGCCCGCGCGCCCAGGCGCGCAGCGCCTCGCCGTCGAAGGCGTCGAGCCAGCGGCCGACCTGCGCGGCGCGTTCGCGGTAGCGGGCGTCGAACCCCGGGCGCGGTTCGCCGTGGGTGAGGTTGAGCCCGCCCTTGCCGGCGATCAGGAACTTGCGGCCGACCGAGCCCTTGGCCTCGAACAGATCGACCTGCACGCCGGCCGCGTTCGCGACCTCGGCCGCCATCAGCCCGGCGGGGCCGCCGCCGACGATGGCGATCCGGGTGGTCTCGGGCGTGTCGGACGACATGGCGGGCCGGGCGGTGCGGGGCCGGGATGATAGCGCGCCGGGCAAACGCGCCGCGGTCCGGGCACAATGGCGGGATGAGCAAAACCTCCCAGTGGATCGCCGGCATCAACGCCGTGGCCGCCGCGGTCGAGCACGACGCCGACCACGTGCGCGAAGTGATGATCGAAGCCGGCGCGAAGAACCCGCGGCTGACCGAGATCGAAGAGAACGCCCGCCGCAAGGACATCGACGTGCGCCGGGTCGCGACCAACGCGCTCGACGGCGTCGCCGGCGGCCTGCGCCACCAGGGCGTGGTCGCACGCTACGCCGCGTCGAAGACCTACACCGACGACGACCTGCCGGCGCTGGTCGAGGCCGCCGAAGGCAAGGCGCTGCTGCTGGTGCTCGACGGCGTGCAGGACCCGCACAACCTCGGCGCCTGCCTGCGCAGCGCGGCGGCGGCGGGCGTGACCGCGGTGGTCATCCCCAAGGACAAGGCGGTGCAGGTCAACGCGACCGTGCGCAAGACCTCCGCCGGCGCCGCCGACAGCATCCCGGTGGTGCGGGTGACCAACCTCGCGCGCGCGCTGCGCGACCTGCAGCAGCTCGGCGTGTGGATCTACGGTCTTGCCGGCGAGGCGACCGCGTCGCTGTACGCGACCGACCTGCGCGGCAACGTCGCGCTGGTGCTGGGCGGCGAGGCCGACGGCATGCGCCGGCTGACCCGCGAGCACTGCGACGGCCTGGTCACCATTCCGATGCCGGGCCTGGCGACCTCGCCGGGCGTGGAGAGCCTGAACGTGTCGGTCGCGACCGGCGTGGCGCTGTTCGAGGCGGTGCGGCAGCGGGGCGCGGCTTGACCCTCGCGTGGTACGACGGCGTCGGCCTGCTCGGCAGCGCGCTGGTGGTCGGCAGCTACTTCCTGCTCCAGAGCGGGCGGTTGTCGGGCACCGGCCTGCCGTACCAGTCGATCAACATCGCCGGCTCGGCCTGCATCCTCGTTTCGCTGGTCGGCGGCTTCAACCTGTCGGTCGCGCTGCTGCAGTGCACCTGGATCGCGATCAGCGTGTTCGGGATCGTGCGCGGGTGGCGCGCCCGCCGCAGCGGCGCGTCGCCGCCGTCGGCCTGAAACGCCGCCGCGTCGGCATCGCTATTCGGCCGGTGCGCCTGCGGTCGGTGCGGCTGCGCTCGGAGAGGTCGGCGTTCCAGCGAGCCGATCGAGCACCGACCGGATGAACGGCCCCTTCGCGTCCGAATACGCCGCCTTGTCGTGGGCGAAGGTGCGGGCGAGCCGCCGCTTGAGCGCCTGGTAGTCGTCGCGCAGGGCGGGATCGCCGCGCAGCGCGTCGCGGAACGCCAGGTGCGTCCGCCAGAAGTCCGAACCGGTTTCGACCGCATGCAGGTGGACGCGGAGCGGGATCACCGCGTCGCTGGTGAAGTAGCGCCGCATCGGCAACTCGCGTTCGTACTTCGGGACGTACGTGTAGCCGATCTCGCGCAGGGGCCGGATCCGCGACTCGATGTCCGCCAGGGTCGCCGCGCCGAGCATCGCGTCGATCACCGGTTTCGCCGCCAGTCCCGGCACCGAGGTGCTGCCGATGTGCTCGACCACGACCTCGCCCGGCGGGAACAGGGCGAGCACGGACGCGCGCACCGCTGCGAAATGCCTCGCCCAGTCGGCGGACCAGGGCTGGAGGACGACGGTGGACATGATGACGGGGGCCGCGCTCAACCCTGGCGCGGCCAGGCGTTGACGATCTTGCAGAACAGTTCGGCGGTGCGCTCGGTGTCGTAGACCGCGGAATGCGCTTCCTCGCCGTTCCACGACAGCCCGGCGGCCATCACCGCGCGGGCGAGCACGGTCTGGCCGTAGGCGACGCCGGCCAGCGTGACCGTGTCGAACACGCTGAACGGATGGAACGGGTTGCGCTTGTGCTGGGTGCGCGCGACCGCGGCGTTGAGGAAGTTCAGGTCGAAATGCGCGTTGTGGCCGACCAGGATCGCGCGCTGGCACGCGTGCTTGCGCACCGCCGCGCGCACCGCGGCGAACACGTGGTCCAGCGCGTCCTTCTCGGGCTTGGCGAGCCGGAACGGATGGTCGAGGTCGATGCCGGTGATCTGCAGCGACTTCGGGTCGATCTCGGTGCCCGGCGCGGGGACCAGGTGGGCGCTGGCGATCTCGCCCGGCACCAGCCGCCCGTCCTCGTCGAGGTCGACCGGCTGGACCGCGATCTCCAGCAGCGCGTGGCGGTTCCAGTCGAAGCCGCCGGTCTCCACGTCCACGACCACCGGCAGGTAGCCGCGGAAGCGTTCGGACATTCTGGTGAAGGCCGGGGCGGGGGCGGTTTCGCTCATCCCGGAAGCCTAGCAGACGGCCCGTGCGGACCGCCGTGTCGATGGTCAGCCTTGCCCCGGCGGGTCGCTTCGGGTACCGGGGATCGTGCCCTCGGCGCGCATGTTCGCCAGCAGCGCGGCGCCCTCGGCGACGAAGGCCTCGACGTCGGGCGCGCCGGCCTCGGCGGCCAGCCCGACCAGTTGTTCGCGACCGCTGAGCTCGGGGGCTTCCTCCAGTCGCTGCAGCAGCCGGAACGCCAGCGGCGTCAGCGCGTGGAAGCTCACCGTGCCGTCGGTCTCGCGGCGCAGCATCAGCAGGGTCGGCGTGTCGGGCGGCGCGTCCGGCCGGAAGCCCGGCCCGATCCGGTGGACCGGCCAGGCGTAGGCCAGCGGCCAGGCCAGCGGCGAGACCAGCGGCCGGCCGGCCAGCAGGTCGCCATCCGGATCGAAGGCGATGTCGTCCAGGCGCGCCTCGCTGATCTGCAGCGCCAGCTCGACCCATTCGTAGTGCGCCAGTTCGCGCAGCCACGGCGGGTCGTCGCGTCCGGCCTCGCCGGCGGCGCGCTCGTCGAGATAGCGCAGGAATTCGCGCGCCAGCTCGGTGAACAGCGGGGTGTGGCAGTCGTGGTCGCGGTAGAAGGCGCGCACCAGCGTGCGCCAGCCGTCGTCGCCGTAGACCCGGCGCAGCACCGGGAAGTTGCCGGCGAGCAGGCTCTCGACGTTGTTGAAGAACAGCTCGCGGTAGATCTTCAGCCGGCGTTCCTCGACGCCCGCCGGCGGCGCGACGCGGTCGGGGTCGCGGATGTGCGCGGCCAGCGCGTCGTGCTGCGCGCGCAGCGTCGCCTCAGGCGGCGTGGCGGCGGTCATGCGCGGGCGCTCCGGCGAGGCGGCGGCGGACCTGGCCGAGCTCGTCGAGCAGGTCCTCGAACGGCGGCAGGTTGAAATCGCGCTCCAGCAGCGTCGGGCGCGGGCCGAACAGACGGTAGGTCTCGTCCAGCAGGTTCCAGACCGCCGCGCCGACCGCGGCGCCGTGGGTGTCGATCTTCAGGTCCTCGGCCTCGTCGTAGTGGCCGGCGACGTGCAGGTAGGCGATGCGCTCGCCCGGGAGCGCGCGCAGGAAGGCGTGGGGGTCGTAGCGATGGTTGGTCGCGTTGACGACGATGTTGTTGACGTCCAGCAGCAGCAGGCAGTCGGCCTCGGCCAGCACGGCGTTCACGAAGTCGATCTCCGGCATCGCCTGGAACGGCGCCGCGTAGTACGAGATGTTCTCGATCGCGATCCGCTGCCCGAGGATGTCCTGCACCCGGCGGATGCGCGCCGCGACGTGTTTCACCGAGGCCTCGCTGAAGGGCAGCGGCAGCAGGTCGTAGAGATGGCCGCGGCTGTCGCCGCAGGCGCTGAGGTGTTCGCTGTACAGCGGACAGCGGTGCGCGTCCATGAACCGGCGCAGCTTGTGCAGGAAGGTCTCGTCCAGCGGTGCGGGGCCGCCGACCGACAGCGACAGGCCGTGGCAGACCACCGGCCAGCGCGCGGCGAGGTCGGCGAAGCCGTCGCCGAGCGCGCCGCCGACGCCCATCCAGTTCTCGGGCGCGACTTCGAGGAAATCGAAATCCGAGGCGGCCGCGGCGCGCATCGACGCCATCAGCGGGCGGCGCAGGCCCAGGCCGGCGGTGCGATCGGGGAGGGGAGAAACGGTCATCGTGCGGGCGCGGGACGGGGACGGGATTCCCGGCGCGGCCGCGCGCGATCGCACGGCCGCCCGGAGGCGCCGACGCCCGCGGGGGCGCCGGCGCGGGGAGGCATCAGGCCATGCCGCCGCACTTGCCTTCGCCGCACTTGCCCTCGGACTGGGCCTTCGGCTTGTCGCCGCCGCACTTGCCTTCACCGCACTTGCCCTCGCCGCACTTGCCTTCGTGCGCGGCCTTGAACTCGTCGGCGCTGATGAAGCCGTCCTTGTTGGTGTCGTGGCCGGCGAACTTGTCGTCCTTGCCGCCATGCGCCGCGGCGAACTCGGCCTTCGAGATCTTGCCGTCCTTGTCGGTGTCCATCTTCGCGAAACCGCAGGTGCCTTCGCCGCACTTGCCTTCGGCCGCCGGCTTGTTGGCGCCGCACTTGGCTTCGCCGGTGGCCTTGTTCGCGCCGCAGGACGATTCCTGCGCCTTGTTCGCGCCGCACGAGGCCTGCTGCGCCTTGTCGCCGCCGCAGTTGCCTTCGGCGGCCTTGGCCTCGATCACGGTTTCGGCGCCGAGCTGGTAGCCCTGGGCGAGCGGGGTGGACGCGAAGGCCGAACCCGACAGCAGCAGGGCGGTGGTGACGGCGAGGGCGACGGGCTTCTTGTTGCTGTTCATGGAATCTCTCCTGGGGTCGAAGTGTTGCGGGGAAAAAGCGTGGCGTGGATCGGCGATGGCGATGGCGATGCCGGAGTGGTCACTCCGTCGCCATCGCCGCCAGTGGAAGCGGTCCGGTGTCGGCCAGGTACTGCCGGGCCAGGCTCCTCGCGCGGTGGATACGGGCCTTGGCGGCCTCGGGATGCAAGGCCAGGCGCTCGGAGATCTCGGCGATGCTGAGGCCTTCGAGATCGCGCATCAGGATCGCCTCGCGATAGTGGTCGGGCAGTCGTGCGAGCGCCCGGGCGACGTCGCGTACCAGCCCGTTCGGCGCGGGGTAGTGCGGGCCTTCGATCTCTTCGAGGTCCGACGGTTGCATCAGCAGCAGGCGGGTGGCGCGCTTGAGCCGGTTGCATTCGCGCTTGACGATCCGGAACAGCCAGGACGTGAAGGCGGCGGGTTCGCGCAGCGACGAGAGCTTGCGCGAGACCAGCAGCAGGCTCTCCTGCACGGCGTCCTCGACGTCGTTGACCGCGCAGTGGTACTCGGCGTACCGGCGCAGGTCCTGGCGCGAACGGACCAGCACGCACTCGAGTGCGCGGCGGTCGCCCCGGCGGGCAAGGTCGAGAGATTGCTCGAAGTGGGAATCCTGCACGGCTCGCTCCTGAGGCCTCGCACTGTACGCGGGATTGCGTTTGCGGTCGCGCCAAAGGAGAGGGGACGGCGCCGGGCCGTTGCGCGCCCGATGGAGGTCGGGCGCCTGGATTCAGGTCGGGTTTAGGTCCGCGGCGGCCCGGGTAGGCCGGAAGTCATGCCTGCGGTCGCGCTCAGGTCGTGGTGCTGGAGTCGTCGCGCTTGTCGCGGGGCGGCATCGCCTGCTCGCCGTGTTCCTGGAACCAGATGTTCTCGGCGATGTTGGTGGCGTGGTCGCCCACGCGCTCCAGATTCTTGGCCATGAACAGCAGGTGGGTGCAGGGCGTGATCACCCGCGGGTCTTCCATCATGTAGGTCAGCAGCTCGCGGAACAGCCCGGTGTACTGGGTGTCGATCTCCGCGTCCTCGGCGCGCACCTGCTGCGCGGCCTCGACGTCGCCGTCGCGGTAGGCCGCGAGCACCTTGCGCACCTGGCGCACCACCAGCCGGCCGAGGCTGCCCAGGCCGCGGGTGTGCGGCAGCGGCGGCGACAGGTTCAGCGCCATCGAGCGCTTGGCCACGTTCGAGGCGTAGTCGCCGATGCGCTCGATGTCCGAAGCGATGCGCAGCGCGGCGAGGATCTCGCGCAGGTCGCGCGCCAGCGGGCCGCGCAGCGCGAGTTTCATGGCGTCGTGGCTGACCTGCAGCTCCAGCGCGTCGATCGCTTCGTCGTTGGCGATGATCCGCTCGGCGGCCTTGCCGTCGCGGCGGTCGACCACGTCCAGCGCCGCCTCCAGTTGCGCGGCCGCCATCTCGCCCATGCGCAGGATCTCCTCGAGCAGGGCGCGGCGCTCGTCGTCGTGGCTCTTGACGATGTGGTGGTGCGGGTTGGTGCTCATGGTCGGCATCTCGTGAAGGTGGATCGCCTGGAGGGTGAAGGCGCGATGCGGCGGGGCTTCGTAGAGCGTACTTAGGTAGAGCGGGCTTCAGCCCGCTGCACGAAGGTCCCGGAGGGTGGGAAGCGGGCTGAAGCCCGCTCTACCGGAGCAGGCGGCACAGCCTGCCTCAACCGAACCGCCCGGTGATGTAGTCCTCGGTCTGCTGCTTCGAGGGGCGCGAGAAGATCTTGTCGGTCGAATCGTGCTCGATCAGGTCGCCCAGGTACATGAACGCGGTGTAGTCGGAGACGCGCGCGGCCTGCTGCATGTTGTGGGTCACGATCGCGATCGTGTAGTCGCGCTTCAGCTCCTCGATCAACTGCTCGATGCGGCTGGTGGAGATCGGGTCCAGCGCCGAGGTCGGCTCGTCCAGCAGCAGCACCTCCGGTCGCAGCGCGACCGCGCGGGCGATGCACAGCCGCTGCTGCTGGCCGCCGGACAGGCCCAGCGCGCTCTGGTTGAGCTTGTCCTTGACCTCGTCCCACAGCGCGCCCTGGCGCAGCGCTTCCTCGACCCGGTCGGCCATCGCCGACTTCGACAGGCGCTCGTGATGGCGGATCCCGTAGGCGACGTTCTCGAAGATCGTCATCGGGAACGGCACCGGCTTCTGGAACACCATGCCGACCTTGCTGCGCAGCCGGTTCATCGGGTACTTCGGGTCGAGGATGTCCTCGCCGTCCAGCAGCACCTCGCCGGTGGCGGTCATCTTCGGGTACAGCGCGTAGATGCGGTTGAAGATGCGCAGCAGCGTCGACTTGCCGCAGCCCGACGGCCCGATCAGCGCGGTCACGCGCTTCTCCGGGATGTCCAGGTCGATGTGCTTGAGCGCATGGAACCGGTCGTAGAAGAAGTCCAGGCCCTGCGCGCGGAGCTTGATCGGCGCGGCAGCGACCTCATCGCGCTGCGCGGCGACGATGCCGAGATGGGAAGGGGCGTGGGACGCGGTCGCGAAATCGTTCATGTCGTGGCCATTCGGGTCGTGTGCGGTCGCCGGATCGGTCATGGGTCGATCGGTCATGGGTCGATCGGCCATGCGTGGATCAGCCATGGCCCGGTCAGTCATGGGTGATCTTGTTGCGCAGCAGGAGGGTGCGGGCGAGCAGGCTGACCGCGAGCACGAACAGGGTCAGCACCAGCGCGCCGGCCCAGGCGATGTGTTCCCAGTTCTCGAAGCCGGCGCCGGCGAAGCGGAACATCACCAGCGGCACCGCCGACATCTCGGAAGTCACGTCGAAGCTCAGGTAGCCGTTGCCGAACGCGGTGAACAGCAGCGGTGCGGTCTCGCCGGAGATGCGCGCCAGCGCCAGCAGCACGCCGGTCACGATGCCCGGCAGCGCCGAGCGGTACAGCACCTGGACGATGACCTTCCACTGCGGCACGCCCAGCGACAGCGCGGCCTCGCGCATCTGGGTCGGCACCAGGCGCAGCATCTCGTCGGTGGTGCGCACCACCACCGGCAGCACGATGAAGGCGAGCGCGACGGCGCCGGCGATCGCCGAGAACTTGCCGTGTCCGAGCTGCATCACGAACACCGCGTAGACGAACAGCCCGAGCACGATCGACGGCGCCGACAGCAGGATGTCGTTGACGAAGCGGACCACGGTGCCGAGCTTGCGGCCGTTGCCGTATTCGGCCAGCCAGGTGCCGGCGGCGATGCCCAGCGGGGTGCCGATCAGCACCGCCATGCCGCACATCAGGATGCTGCCGACGAACGCGTTGCGCAGGCCGCCGGCTTCCAGCGGCGGCGGCTGGTCCTGGGTGAACAGCGCC
>Ga0136846_1232051_pt1 | contig 20785 bp, 19 predicted proteins | sample HopSoiMetagenom2_FD_96841 | JGI IMG/M metagenome (GOLD analysis project Ga0136846, IMG submission 96841) | Grasslands soil microbial communities from Hopland, California, USA - 2 Assembly 2016 (version 4) | ecosystem: Environmental > Terrestrial > Soil > Grasslands | place: USA: Hopland...
CTTCACCCTGCGCACCTTCTCCTCGATCCTGCACGGCGAGCAGGGCGCGCTGAACCTGTCGGCCAGCCTCTGCCATGTGCTGAAGGACCAGGGCGCGCAAGAATACGCCGCCAACCAAACGCGCGAAGAGGCCCGCCACGTCACGGCCTTCGCCAAGTACATCAAGACCCGCTGGGGCCGGCCGGTGGAATGCGGCCCGACGCTGAAGGCGCTGCTGGTCGACATCATCGCCTCGCCCGAGGTCTACAAGAAGATCGTCGGCATGCAGATGCTGGTCGAAGGGCTGGCGATGGGCGCCTTCGCCACCGTCTTCAAGCTGACTAACGACCCGCTGGCCAAGAAGCTGATGCAGCTGGTGATGACGGACGAGGCCTTCCACCACAAGTTCGGGAAGATCTGGGCCGACCGGACGATCCCGAACCTGACCCCCGCCGAGCACGAGATCATCGAGCTCTGGGCCGCCCAGTGCTTCCAGACCCTGCTCTTCAACCTGGTGGGCCCCACCCAGCAGCGCAGCCTCTACGAGGAGTTCGGCCTCGACCCCGAGATCGTGATCGCCGAGCTCGGCAAGCTGATCACCGACGAGACGCGCCGCGAGAACATGAAGGAGCAGACCAACATCTTCCGGGTGCTGGTGAAGACCCTGCTCAACGCCGGCATCATCACCGACCGGACCCGGGCGTTCTACGCCATGTACGTCGACATCGATGAGCTGAAGGGCGAAGGCGACAAGATGGTGGGCGACGAGATCGCCGAGGAAGGCATCCGCTACCTCCAGGAGATCAACTTCGCCGACAAGGCCAAGCAGGTCCTGATCGCGGCGGAGTAGGCGTAGCGCGCAGCGGGCTGCGCTGGCTTTGGAGCCGGCGTGGCGCGTCAGCGCCGCTATTCGACACCAAGACCGCCAAAGACACCAAGACCACCAAGGGGCCCAGGTTGGCCCGCGGCGGCGGCGATAGCCTTCACCTCTTCGTGGTCTTCGTGATCTTGGTGGTCTTCGTGTTTTTCTTGCCTTCGGCGCGTCCGCGGCGCCGGTTTTCGCAGCAGCGAACAGCCAAGCTCGTCAACCTTTGATCAACCCTCCTGACGGCTCCATTCAGCCGCTGGTCATGTTGGCCGTGCGTCCCTATATCGCGCGCTCCGGGGCGTTCCGTTCGTCACACCTTTCCGATAGTGCACCGCAACATGCTTCGACGCCTGATCCTTGCGGCGCTCTCCGCCGCCCTGATGCTCGCGCCCATGGCGGCCGCCCAGGCCCAGCCTGAGCCGACCCAGCACATCGAGCTGACCAAGATGATGGGCCGCTGGTACGAGGTGGCGCGCTTCCCGAACCAGATCCAGAAGGGCTGCGAGGCCGGCGCCTCGGACTGGACGCCGCAGAGCTGGGGCTTTGCGGTGGTGCAGTCCTGCCACAAGGGCGCGCCGGACGGGCCGCTCTCGGTGTGGAAGGCCAAGGCCACGGTCGCCGACCCGGCCACGAACGCCAAGTTCAAGATGAGCTTCTTCGGCGGCATCGTCAGCCAGGAGTACTGGGTGCTGGAGCACCATCCGGACCAGGGCTGGCTGGTGCTGGCCACCGCCAACGGCAAGTACCTGTGGCTGATGTCGCAGAAGCCGACCCTGCCCACCGCCATCCGCGCCCAGGCCCTGGCCCACATCCGCCAGATGGGCTTCGACGTCGGCCGTCTGGAATTCCCGCAGCCGATGCGGCTGGGCTCGGGCGACTGACCGAGCGCGGGCTGCCGGGTGATTGCGGCGCCGCTTGAATTCGGAACGAAGGCGGAACAAGGTGACGGCATGGACGTCACCGCCCTCGTCACGGCCGTCATTTCGCGCCCGGAGACCACCGCCACCGTCACCCGCGGCGCCGCGCGCCTGTTGACCGCCCTGGGCTATGCGCCCCTGCCGGAGGTGACGCTGCCGAACGGCCGGCGGGCGGACCTGATGGCGCTGGGGCCGAAGGGCCAGATCTTCATCGTCGAGGTGAAGTCGGGGGTGGAGGACTTCCGCACCGACGCCAAGTGGCCGGAATACCAACCCTATTGCGACGCCTTCGCCTTCGCCGTGGCGCCGGAGTTCCCGCGCGAGATCCTGCCCGAGGAACCCGGCCTCATCGTCGCCGACGGCTTCGGCGGCGCCATCCTGCGCGAGGCCCCCGTGGCGGCCCTGGCCGGCGCCCGCCGCAAGGCCCTCACCCTGGCCTTCGCCCGCCTGGCCGCCCTCCGCGCCGCGGGGGTGGCGGCGACGGAGCTGTGAGCACGATCCTCGATTTCCGTCTCCCGCAGGGGAGAAGGATACGACCGCCCGCTACCGCGGGGCGCGTTTGGCGAGGATGCGCTGGAGGGTGCGGCGGTGCATGTTGAGGCGCCGCGCGGTCTCCGAGACGTTGTGGTTGCAGAGCTCATAGACCCGCTGGATGTGCTCCCAGCGCACCCGGTCGGCGCTCATGGGGTTTTCCGGCGGGGCCGGAGCCGCGTCGCCCTTGGCCAGGAGGGCGCGGACTACGTCGTCGGCGTCGGCGGGCTTGGAGAGGTAGTCCACCGCCCCGGCCTTCACCGCCTGCACCGCGGTGGCGATGTTGCCGTAGCCGGTGAGCATGATGATCTTGGCGTCCGGGCGGGCGTCGCGCACCGCCTCCACCACCTTCAGCCCCGACCCGTCCTCCAGCCGCATGTCGAGCACGGCGTAGGCGGGCGCCTTGGCCTTCACGGCGGCGATCGCTTCCTGCACGCTGCCGACCAGCGTCGGCTCGAAGCCCCGCTGCTCCAGCGCGCGGCCCAGGCGCGTTCGCAAGGGGGCGTCGTCGTCGAGGACCAAGAGGCTCTTGTCGGCAAGAGCGGTCACTTCGGCGGAGAGATCGGTCATTCCGCACACCCTCGGTTGAGGGCTCCCTCACTACTAACTGCGGCAGAGTGCCGCAGTTGAACGCGTTTCGGCAAGCAAAGCTGCGTGAGCCTCATGCCGCTTCCAACTCAGAACGGGCCCAGCGCGCCGAAACTATGGCCCCGCGCGGCTTGCCGTTCTGGAAACTGACCGTCGCGCCGGTGCGCTCCAGCAGGGTCTTGGAGATGAAAAAGCCGAGGCCCATGCCGATGTGCCCCGTGCGTGAGCCCTCCGCGCCGGGGCGGCTGGTGACATAGGGCTCGCCCAGCTTGGCCAGGATCTCGGGAGCGAAGCCGGGGCCGTCGTCGCGCACCTCGATGGTGATGGTCTCGGCGTCGAAGCGGGCGGAGACCAGGATCTCGGACTGGGCGAAGTCCACCGCATTCTCCACGAACGAGGTGAAGGCGTGGGTGATCTCGGGCAGGCGGCGGACGTCGGGGGTCTTCACGTTCTTCGCCCCGGTGACGATCGCTTCCACCCGCACCTCCTTGGAGGCGTTGGTGTGGGGCTCGATCACCTCCTGCACCAGCTGGCGCAGGGACAGGCGCTCGTGCACCTCGTCGGTGGCCTTGTCGGGCGTCGCGGCCAGCCGGCGCAGGATGTCGCGGCAGCGCTCGGCCTGCTGCATCAGGAGCTCGGCGTCCTCCTTGACCTGGGCGGTCGGGGCCTCCCGCGTCATCTCCTTGGCGACGATGGAGATGGTGGCCAGCGGCGTGCCCAGCTCGTGCGCCGCCGCCGCGGCCAGGGCGCCCAGGGCCGACAGCCGCTGCTCGCGCGACAGCACCGCCTGGGTGACGTCCAGCGCCAACGCCATCCGCGCCGCCTCCACCACCGACTGGCGCACATAGCCGGCCACCAGGGCGATGCCCGCGATATTGGCGACGGCGGAGATCAACCGGTACTCCAGGCTCAGCCGCGGCTCGGGCGACACCGCCGGATAGGGCAGGGACACCACCGCCAGCCCCAGCGACAGCACCGAGGCCAAGCCCCCCACCAGCAGCACTGGCCGCAGGGGCAGGGTTGCTGCGGCCAGCGTCACCGGGGCGATCAGCACCAGCACGAACGGATTGGCGGTGCCGCCGATCAGTCCCATCAGGGCGGACACCTGCAGCAGGTCGAACGACAGCTGCCCCAGGGCCTCGCGGTCGCCCAGCACCCGCGGCATCGGCCAGACCGCGCCGGTGATCAGGTTGAGGACCGCCCCGGTCGCGATCACCCCCAGGCAGGCGAGGTAGGGGCCGTGGTAGCCGAGGACGAAGGCCATGGCCGCGATCAGGGCGACCTCGCCGCCCACCACCATCCAGCGGACGCTGACCAGGGTTCGGACCCGCAGGTGGCCCCGCCGGATGGCGGCCGTGTCCCACACGTCTTGCGCGCCCGTGGAGTGGGCCGTATCGAGGCCGGCGGCGGGGATCGGCGGCTTGGCCATGGCGGTCAGTCCCGCCAGGCGGCGGCGCCGCGTATCGTAAGGAGGCGTTCGATGTCCAAACGGATCCTGGCGGTCATCGCGGTCCTGGCGCTCGCCCTTGCCATCCTTACCGGCCTCGCGGTGCGCAAGGGTGTGCTTGGTCCGCAATCAACCGTCGCCGTGGGCGGACCGTTCCAATTGGTGGACACATCGGGACGCACGGTCGACCAGGATGTGCTGAAGGGCAAGTGGAGCGTGGTGTTCTTCGGCTATACCCACTGCCCCGACATCTGCCCGACGACGCTGTTCGCCCTGAAACAGGTGGAGCCGCTGCTGGGCGCCAAGGCGGACGACTTCCAGACCGTGTTCGTCTCGGTGGATCCGGCCCGGGACACCGTGGCCCAGATGAAGGCCTATGTGGCCAACGACGCCTTTCCGAAGCATCTGATCGGGCTGACCGGCAGCCAGGCCCAGGTGGACGCGGCGGCCAAGGCCTATCACGTCTACTACCAGCGCCAGGGCAGCGGCGACGACTACCAGGTCAGCCACGCCGCCTACAGCTACCTGATGACGCCGAAGGCCAGGTTCGCCTGCGTGCTGCCGCCCAACGCCACGCCGGAGCAGACCGCGGCCAAGATCCGTACGGCGATGCAGCAAGGGCCGAACGCGACCAGCTGCTGAGCAATCCGTCGGCCGCCGAGGGACATCTGTCGAGTCTTCGGGATCGCGCACTTGCGGTGGCCGTTAAGGTCTCGCATGTTATGTTGCGGCGCACAAAGGCGGTCCCATGCTCTACCACCTCTACGAAGCCGGCTACTACGCCGCCTCGCCCTTGCGGTTCGCGGCGCTGGCCGCGCGCGACTTCTGGAGCTCCCCGCTCAATCCGGGCGCGGAGAGCGAGCTGGGCCGGCGCCTCTACGCGACCTCCGACCTCTTCGCCAACCTGACCCGGCGCTACGGCAAGCCCGGCTGGCACCTGGACACTGTGGAGATCAACGGCCGGCCGGTGCGGGTGCGCCCGACGGTGGTCTGGTCAACTCCCTGGTGCAAGCTGACCCACTTCGTGCGCGACATGAGCGACCTGCGGCGCGCCGGGAAGACCGAGATCGAGCCGGCGGTGCTGATCGCCGCGCCGCTCTCCGGCCACTACGCCACCCTGCTGCGCGGCACGGTGGAGGCCTTCCTGCAGGACCACGAGGTGTTTATCACCGAGTGGAGCAACGCCCGCGACGTGCCGATGCTGGAGGGCCGCTTCGACTTCCACGACTATATCGACCACATCCGCGAGATGCTGCGCCAGATGGGGCCGCGGCCGCACGTGGTGGCCGTGTGCCAGCCGGGCCCGCCGGTGCTGGCGGCGGCGGCGCTGATGGCCGAGGACAAGGAGGAGAGCCGCCCGGCCTCCATGACCTTCATGGGCTCGCCGATCGACGCCCGCCTCTCGCCCACCGTGACCAACAAGCTGGCCGAGGAACGGCCGTTCGCCTGGTTCCAGTCGAACATGGTCTATGACGTGCCCGCGCCCTATCCGGGCATGGGCCGGCGCGTCTATCCGGGCTTCGTGCAGCTGGCGAGCTTCATGTCCATGAACCTGGACAAGCACCAGGAGGCGCACCGGCGCTACCTGGCGCACCTGATGGACGGCGACGGCGACAGCGCCGACAAACACCTGGAATTCTACGACGAGTACCTGTCGGTGCTGGACCTGACCGAGGAGATCTACCTCCAGACGGTCGACGTGGTGTTCCAGCGCTACCTCTTGCCGAAGGGCGAGCTCTATCACGAGGGTCGCCGGGTGCGGCCCGAGCGGATCACCGACATCGGCCTGCTGACGGTCGAGGGCGAGAACGACGACATCTCCGGCATCGGCCAGACTCAGGCGGCCCACCGCCTGTGCCTCTCGCTGCCGATCGAGATGAAGGAGGACTACATCCAGCCCCGCGTCGGCCACTACGGCGTCTTCAACGGCAAGCGCTTCCGCGAGGAGATCTATCCGCGGGTGCGCGACTTCGTGCGCCGGATGGAAGCGGGGCTGCCGAAGGTGAAGGTGCGCCCGCCGCCGCCGGTGGAGGCCTCCGACAGCGTGGTCCAGCTGCGTCCCCGCAACGGCAAGCGCTGATCCGTCGCGCCCTTCGGGGATGCAACCGGCGAAGACTCGCTTAGATTCGCCGCATGGGCCCCTTCGGCAGATCGTTGTCCGATGGCGACCGGCTGGAGGTGGCCGGCGCGCCCGTGCGCCTGAAGGTCAATCGGCGCGCGCGGCGGGTGTCGCTGCGGCTGGACCGCACCAAGCGCGAGGTGGTGGCGACGGCGCCCTCCCTGCGCCGCCTCCCCGAGGCCGCCGCCTTCGCCCATGAACGCGCCGGCTGGATCGCCGAGCGGCTGGCCGAGCTGCCCCAGGCGCGCCTGCTGGCGCCTGGCGAGCTGATCGAGGTGTTCGGCCGGCCGGTGCGGCTGGAGAGCGGCTCGGGCCGGGCGCGCTGGGTCGAACCCATCGACGGCTCCACGCCCCGCATCGTCGCCATGGGCGAGGGCGAAGGCTTCACCCGCGCGGTGATCCTGGTGATCCGCCGCAAGGCGACCGAGGTCCTGACCGCCCGCACCGCCCACTACGCCGAGCGGCTGGGCGCGCCGATGCCGAAGGTGACGGTGGCCGACGCCAAGTCGCGCTGGGGCTCGTGCAAGCCGGGGCCGCGCGGGACGCCCGGGCAGATCCGCTACTCCTGGCGCCTGGCCCTGGCCCCGTTCGAGGTGGCCGACTACGTGGCGGCCCACGAATGCGCCCATTTGCGCGAGCTGAACCACGGGCCCCGCTTCTGGGCCCACGTCCGCGCCCTGGTCGGCGACGAGCGCCGCTACCGCGCCTGGCTGCGCGCGGAGGGGGCGCGATTGCACGCAATTGGCAAGTAAGCCCCAATTTCCAGGCAAAAGAGTCGCTTAGCGAGATTCTTCGCTGGAATAACGGTCAGGTATAGTGGGTTAATGAATTCCTGACGGTTGAGCATCCGCGGGGGGCGTGGGCTTGCGTGCTGAAATGGATATCGTCGCCGACCCTCGTGGTGGCGCAGCCGGTCGCTCGCGGGCGGGACGGCTTCTCTCTCTCGTAATTCCGATGCACAACGAGGCCGCGGTCATCGGCATCCTGTTCGACCGGCTGGCCGAGGTCATCCCGACCTTGCGCATCTCGTGCGAGGTCATCTGCATCGACGACGGCAGTCGCGATGCGACGCTGGCGCTCCTGCGCGAGCGCGCCCTGTCCGACCCTCGCATTCGAGTTCTCCCGCTCGCCCGCAATTTCGGGAAGGAGGCGGCGCTCGCGGCTGGACTGGACGTCTGTCGTGGCGACGTGATCGTCCCGCTCGATGCGGACCTCCAGGATCCGCCCGAACTCATCGCGGAATTCCTCGACCAGTGGGAGCGAGGCTATGACGTGGTCTACGGCGTGCGCGGCGATCGCAGCAGCGACTCGTTCGGCAAGCGCATCACGGCGCGCCTGTTCTACAGGGTCTTCAACGCCCTCTCCGACTATCCCATCCCGGAGGACACCGGGGACTTCCGGCTCATGGATCGGTCGGTCAACGAGGCCCTGAAGCGTCTCGAGGAACGCAACCGCTTCAACAAGGGGCTCTTTGCCTGGGTTGGCTTCAAGCAGGTGGGCGTGCCCTACGTCCGTCCCGAGCGCGCAGGCGGCACGACGTCGTGGCAGACTCCAGCGCTCTGGAAACTGGCCATCGACGGCATCACCTCGTTTTCCACCGCGCCGCTGCGGGTCTGGAGCGCTGTGGGGATGTGGGCCGCTCTCCTGGCGTTCCTCGCGGGCGTCGCCCTGATCGTGAGGGTGGTCCTGCTCGGCCGGGATGTGCCCGGCTACGCCTCGCTGATGGTCGTGCTGCTGTTCTGCTTCTCGGTCCAGATGGTCGCCTTCGGAGTCATGGGCGAGTACCTGGGGCGGATGTACATGGAGGTGAAGCGGCGTCCGGTCTACATCACCCAGGGCGACGACGGGACGGGCTCCAATGGACCGTAGCGTCTACGAAAACATGCGCCGGATCGAGCGGACCCATTGGTGGTTTTGCGCGCGCCGTCGGATCCTGAGCGAGGAACTTCGCCGGATGGATATTCCGTCCGACGCCCGCATTCTCGAGGTCGGCTGTGGCACGGGCGGCAACCTTGGCATGCTCAGCCACTTTGGCCATGTGGTCGGTCTGGAGCCGGACGAGGAGTCGCGCGCCTATGCGGCGCGTGAAACCGGCGTGCCGGTGGTCGGCGGGTTTCTGCCGGAGCCGGTCCCCGAGTTCGAGGCCCCCTTCGACGTGATCGCCGCCTTCGACGTCATCGAGCATCTCGATCGAGACCTGGATTCCGTGGCGGCGCTGATGCGGCTGCTGAAGCCGGGTGGCCGGATCATCTCGACGGTGCCGGCGCATGCCTGGATGTGGAGCGAGCACGATGTGGTGCATCACCACAAGCGCCGCTATCGCCGCGAGGACTTCGTCGCCCTGTTCCAGAAGGCGGGCGGGCGGATCCGGCGGATGACCTATTTCAACAGCCTGCTGTTTCCCCCCATCGCGGCCGTGAGGCTGGTCAAGCGCGGCGGCAAGCGAGAGGGCGATGACGTGGTGCCCGCGGCGGTCGTGAACTGGGCGCTGGGGGCGGTCTTCGGCTTCGAGAGGATCCTGCTGCGGATGGGAAGCCTTCCCTTTGGCGTCTCCATGCTGGTGGTGGCCGAGAAGCCCGCGTGCGGCTGAGCGAGACGCAGCGACAGGCCGTCGTCTTTGTCGGCGTCGGGCTGGCGGCGACGGCGACGCACCTGGGCGTCGCGCTGCTGGCCAATGGCCTCTTTGGCGCGCCGCCCCTGGTCTGCAACTTTGTCGGCTACAGCAGCGCCGTGGCGCTGTCCTACCTCGGCCATGCGGTGTTCACCTTCCGCAAGCGCATCTTCGAGGGCGGGCAGTTTCTCCGCTTCGTCGTGGTTTCCCTGCTGGCGCTGGGGGTCAGCCAGGGCCTGGTCTGGTTCTGCACGAGCGGCCTGCACTGGCCCCTGTATCTGGCGATGATCCCGGTGGCGCTGCTCGTCCCGGCCTTCACCTTCACGCTCGCCAAGCTCTGGGCCTTCGTGCGCGCGGCCCCTCCCGAGACCCGCGCTAGAGCACGACGACTTTTGTCGGAATCGACAAAAGTCTGAATCGTGCTCGTCGACCAAAAGTGGCGAGCCTGTTCCTCCCGCTTTGATGGTTCCATCAAAGCGGGACAGGCTCTAGCCCGGGGTCAGCGGCATAGCCGGCAGGCGGATCACGAACCCGGACGGCCCGCGGAACACCTTGGCGGACTTTAGGCTGACGCCCGGCGGCAACATCGGGCCGAAAGGCGCGGCCATGACCTGTCGCACCGCGTCGCGCTCGAACATGTGTTCCGCCCAGAAGAGCGTCGGGCAGCGATCGTCGGTCAGGATGGCGGCCGGCGCGTCCATGTGAATGGGCTGCGCTTCGAATCCGAAGGCGCGTCCCACGATCTGGTATCCCCACGCCTGCACACGGTCGTGCCCCTCCGCCCCCGTGTAGGGCTGCACATATCTCGGATCGACGCCGTAGACGCGCGTGGTCGGGCACTTGCGCACCTCGGCCTGGATATACCGCGCCGTCGCGTCCCATCGCAGGTTCTTGGCCTCCCGATGCGTCGCCCAGGCGCCCAGCAGCAGGCCATTGAGCAGGAAGGCCATCAGCAGCCATCGGCTGCTCAGGATCCGCGGGGCGGCCAGGACGGCGAGGATCAGGGCGCTCGCGGGGGCGAACGGCGCGAAATATCGATATTCGATGATGGGCTTCACCGCATTGATCGCCACCATGGCGATCGCCGCGGCTACGACGCCCAGGCCCAGGGCGAGTATGAACGTAAGGCTGCCCGCCGGCGGCCGGGCGCCGTCCGCCGCTGGCTCCGATGTGCGACCGATGCGCCAGAGCACGAGCATCGCGACCGCGGCGGCCACCACATTGCCCACGGCGCAATAGGCTACGGCGCGGGCTATGATCTGAAGCCCCTTCCGCATCCCCGTGTCGATCCAGAGGTTTTTCGCCGTGGGGCCGACGTAGGCGTACTGAAGATAGAACGTGAGCAGCAGGGTGAGGACGGCGATCGCCACGGCGCCCGCGATCCAGGCGCTCCAGCCCCAGCGCCGTCGGCGCAGCTGATCGAGCAGCACCAGGCCGATGGAGGGCGCCTCGATGAAGGCGCACACGAAGTGGCTGTTCAACGCGACGAAGATCGCCGCGGCCGACAAGAGCGCCAGCGGAAGATCGCGCCGGCGCTCGAAATCTCCGGGCGATATGGCGATGGCGTAGAGGCTGAGCAGGGCCAGCGCATATCCGTTTTCCATCAGGAAGTACGGGCGGTGCTCCGCAAAATTGACGAAGTAGAACGCGTTGGTCGTCAGCAGGACCGCGAAGACCAGTACGATCTTGCCGAGTGCGCGATCTCGCCTCGCCACGTAGGCCGCGCCGCCGATGAAGGCGGCCAGGGGCAAGAGGTTCAGCAGACGGCGCAGGACGATGTTCAGGCCGACCGCGGGGTCGAACAGCCAGTTGATGGCCGAAAACAACGGCGGGTGGACGTCGTGCGTCCAGCGCTCGGTGACCACCTGAGCGAACGGAAGATCTCGCCGGCCGAGCCAAAGCGACCAGATCTCGTCGATCCATATTCCGCGGGCCCAGCAAAGATAGAGGGCTTGCGCGAACATGATGGCGAAGAGGCCGCCTATGGCGACGCGCTGCATAGTAAAAGGCGAGCCTGGGCCCTGCTCAACTGATCGCATTCAATCCCGCCCCGCGCCACAACTGCGCACCCCGCAATTCTCGCTTATGGCACAGCTTGGCGGGAAGAAGCCAAGACGTCATGGCATGGGCCGTCTGCCTGGCGTCGCACAGCGGTCTTCCGCAGGCCCTTTGGTCGCCCCTTGGGCGGCGCCTGCTCCTCAGAAAGGCGGGTCGTCCTTGCGGCGCGGCTGGGGCTGCTGCGGGGGCGGGGCCTCGGCGTCCGGACCGCGGAAGAGGCCGGTGACGCCTTCCATCAGCTGGTCGATGGCGCTGGGGCGGTCGGCTTCCGGCAGGTCGCCGCCGGGGATCGGCTGGACCTTCAGCCGGGGCAGGGCCTGGGTCATGTAGTCTTTCCAGATGCCGGCCGGCGGTCCGCCGCCGGTGACCTTGCGCATCGGGGTGTTGTCGTCCTTGCCGACCCAGACGGCGGTGACGAAGCCGCCCGTGTAGCCGATGAACCAGGCGTCGCGGTAGTCGCTGGTGGTGCCGGTCTTGCCCGCCAGGTCGTAGCCCGGGACGTTGGCCCGCGTGCCGGTGCCGCCGGAGATCACCCCGCGCATCATCGAGATCATATATGCCAGGGCCGGCTGGTTGATCACCGGCTGGCGAGCCGGCGGCGCGACGCCGTGGTCGTACAGCACCCGCCCGCCGGCGGTGCGGATGCGCTCGATGCCGTAGCCCTTGGCCAGGGTCCCGCCATTGGCGAAGGGGGCATAGGCCTGGGCCATTTCTAGGGGGCTCACCTCGACGGCGCCCAGGGCCATGGAGGGGTCCAGCTGGATCGGCGAGCTGATGCCGAGGCGGTGCGCGGTCGCCGCGACGTTCTGGGTGCCCACCTCGCTGGCCAGCCGCGCCGCCACGGTGTTGATCGACTGCGCCAGGGCGGTGCGGATGGTGATCGGGCCCAGGTACTGGCCGGTGTAGTTGCGCGGCTCCCAGTTGCCGATCTTGATCGGCTCGTCGACCACGGGCGTCTCCGGCGTTCGGCCGGCCTCCATGGCGGTGAGGTAGACGAAGGGCTTGAACGACGAGCCGGCCTGGCGGCGCGCCTGGGTGGCCCGGTCGAACTGGCTCTGCAGGTAGTTGACCCCGCCCACGTAGGCGCGGATGCGGCCCTCGCTGTCCAGCGAGACCAGGGCCGCCTGCTGCACGCCCTGGGCGGCCGCGGCGGCGACGCCCTTCTGGACCGAGGTCTCGGCCGCGGCCTGCAGCGGCAGGTCCAGGGTGGTCTCCACCACCAGGTCCTCGGTAGGCTCGCCCACCAGGGTGCGCACCTGGTCGTCGACCCAGTCGGTGAAGTACTGGGCCCGCTGGTTGGCCAGCACCGGATTGACCCGCACCGGGCTCTTCAGGGCCTCGGCATGCTGCTCGGGGCTGATGAAATGGTCCTTCTCCATCTCGTCCAGCACCATGGTCGCGCGGCGGGCCGCCCGGTCGGTGGAGGAGACCGGCGAATAGCGCGAGGGGCCCTTCATGATCCCGGCCAGGAGGGCGCTCTCGCCCAGGGTCAGCTGGGACGCGGGCTTGCCGAAATAGCGCTGGGACGCGGCCTCGATGCCGTAGGCGCCGGCGCCGAAATAGACCCGGTTCAGATAGAGCTCGAGGATCTGCTTCTTGGAGAACTTGGCCTCCAGCCAGATGGCCAGGATCAGCTCCTGGGCCTTGCGTCGGTAGTTCTGGCTGGGCGTCAGGAAGAGGTTGCGCGCCAGCTGCTGGGTGATGGTCGAGCCGCCGCGCAAGGGCCCGCCCTCGCCCTTGTGGCGCAGGTTGTAGATCTCGCTGCGGACGATGCCCCAGGGGTTGAACCCGAAGTGCCAGTAGTACCAGCGGTCCTCGATCGCCACGAAGGCCTTGGGCACATAGGGCGGCAGGCGGTCCAGGTTGACCGGCGGGGCGTACTGGCTGCCGCGCACGGCGATCAACGCGCCCGAGCGGTCGAGGTAGCTGACGGACGGCTGGCGCTTGACCTCGTAGAGCCGCGAGGTGTCGGGCAGGTCGACGGCGAAGACCGCGAAGAAGGCCACCAGGAAGATCAGGCCCCAGACGCCCAGCACCAGCGTCCAGTAGATCAGGGCCTGCAGCGGCGTTCGCTTGGATCGTGGCGGGCGTCCGCGCTCCGGCGGCTGCGCATTGGCCATGGATTCCTGGTCCCTAACCGATCAGATGCCGCCCGACCCGGCCCTGCCTTAATCCAGCCCGAGCGAACGCCCAACAGCATTGACGAGAAATGAACAGCCTTTGCCGGCCCTTTCTTCTGGGCGCGGCTTCGGCCAAGTTGCGCCAAATCCGCCAACGCACGAGACGAGGGATCGAACGAGGATGAGTGGGATCAGGATCGCGCTGGTGGCCGTGCTGGCGCTGACGCTGGCGGGCTGCGGCCAGAAGGGCGGCTCGGCCGCCGGCGGCGCGCTGCCCCAGGACATGGACCTGGGCAATCCGAACGCCAAGGTGACGGTGACCGAATACGCCTCGGTGGGCTGCCCGATCTGCGGGCGCTGGTACCAGGAGGTCTATCCGGCGTTCAAGGCCAAGTACATCGACACCAACAAGGTCCACTATGTCTTCAAGGAGATGCTGGTGGGCGGCGGCGCCGAGGTGACGGTGGCGGCCTCGGGCTTCCTGCTGGCCCGCTGCGCCGGCAAGGACAAGTACTTCACCGTGCTGGACGCCATCTTCAAGAACCAGGAGCAGGCGTTCCAGACCCCGCGCGAGAGCCTGGTCAACATCGCCAAGTCGATCGGCATGAGTGAGCCGCAGTTCAACGCCTGCGTCAGCGACGAGAAGGCCATCCAGGCGCTGAACGACCGGGTCGAGGGCCACGCCAAGAACGACGGCGTCGATTCCACCCCCACCTTCGTCATCAACGGCAAGAAGCTGGAGCCCGGCTACCACTCCCTGGACGAACTGGACGCGGCGATCGCGGCCGCGGAGAAGTAGCCCTCCCCTGCCTCTCCGCTACGCGGGGGGCGAGGAGGGGCGCCGCGCCGCGGCGGCCCACAGGCTCAGCCCCACCAGGCCGGCCGACACCACGGCGTTCCAGCCGGCCATGGACAGGCCCAGCATGCGCCAGGCGGCGACGTCGCAGCGGGGCGCGGGCTTGGTCGCGCCGGAGAGGCCTGCCAGGATGTCGGCGGCGGTGACGGTCTTGGCGCCGGAGCAGCCTTCGGGGCCGGGCCACCACTTCCACTCCGCCCCGGCCTGCTGCACCGCGATCGCCCCGCCGACCGCGAACGCCAGGGCCACCAGGAGCTCCGGCCAGGGCCAGCGCGCCAGGCCGGGCGAGAACCGCCGGACCGCGAGGCCGACGAGGGCCAGGGCGCCCGCGACCCAATAGGCCTCCCGCTGCTGCAGGCAGAGGTGGCAGGGCGCGAGCCCGCCGAAGGTCTCGAACGCATGGGCCACGGTGAGCATGGCGACGGCGGCGAGAAGCGCGAGGGCCAGCCCATGGCGGGCGGCGACGCGGAGGGCGAGGGCGATCATGCGCCTCCACATAGCTGCGCCGTGGCCGGCTTGCGAGCCGCGCCCTCGGCCGGCGGGCGCACGGGCGGCGCCGGCTGCAGCATCGCAGACGCGCTCTGCAATTCCGCATAGCCGAGTTGCGCTTTTTGCGGTTGCGAGCCGATCTTAACACCGTTATCTTAGCGATGCTTAGTTCGACGTGCGCCAACGGAGGGGATACCCGCGGCGACCTCAACGCGACGGACCGGGCCGGTACTCAAGTCCTTGAACACCGAAACTCCCCGAACGCTGGAGGGCTCAATGAAGCTCCAAATCCTTGCGGCCTGCGCCGCCCTCGTTTCCCTGTCCGCCGGTTCGGCTTTCGCCGAAGACGCCGTCACCGCGAAGCTGGCCGCCCCGGTGGCCCAGAAGGTGAAGTTCATCGCCGGCGGCGCCATGTTCAACTGCGAAGGCGACATCTGCATCGCCAACGCGGCCACCTCCCAGACCTTCGCCGGCGCGACCTGCAAGCAGATCGCCGACAAGGTGGGTCCGGTCGCGTCCTTCGCCGGCCGCAAGGCCCTGGACGAAGCCAAGCTCGCCGACTGCAACGCCAAGGCCCTCGCCAAGGCCGCCGGCACCACCACCCTGGCCAAGCAGTAAGGCCCACAAGCTCCCAGCAGCTCTCTAGTCTCTAGTCGAGCTCTGTCAGCCTCGCCCGCGGGTTCGCGCCCGCGGGCTTCTTTTTGCGCCCCGCCTTCCGCCCGTGCTCAGTGAAAGACCGAGCCGTCAGCGTTGTAGAAGGTGTGGCTGACCAGGGCGCCGTTCGCATAGTTGTCGATGTAGTAGGCCCAGGGCTGGGTGTCGGCCGCATCGATATGGCGCTCGAACGCGGTCCCGTCGTCCATGGCCGCCGACTGCTGGGTGAGCCGCCCCTGGGCGTCGTACTCTTCCAGTTCGCGGGACCAGGTGTGGGTGTTGCCGCTGTCGAACTGCCACAGCGTGCGCGACCCGTCGTCGTGCAAGACCGTGTAGGCGAAGAGGCCGCCCCGGCTGTCGTACTCCGCGACGGTGGATGACCATTCCTGGCTGTTGGCCGCGTCGAACACCCGCTGCCAGTGCGAGGCGTCGTCGTTGACCACGGCGTAGCGGATCATCTGGCCCGCGCTGTTGTAGGAGGCGGTGACGGTGGTGAAGGCCTCGGTGTTGGCGAGGTCGGTGCGCACGTCGTCCCGCGAGCCGTCGAGGTTGATGGTCCTCAGGTAGGTGGGCTGGAAACCCGTCGCGAGGTTGGCCGTCGTCAGTCCCTGGACGCCCGGAAGGTTTCCCAAGACCTTGCCGCCGATGCCCGGGTCGCCGTTGGGCTCCCAGCTGAGCTCGCCGGTGGCGCGGTTGAAGGCCAGGACCGAGCCAAGGAGGTTCTGCACGACGCCCAGGCCGTCCTGCACGACCAGCCGGTCGGCGCTCGCGTCGAAATCGGTGACCCCGACGGCGCCGTGGCCCGTGACGAAGACGAACGTGTCGGCGCCGGCCCCGCTCGAATAGACGTCATAGCCGCCATGGCCGTTGATCAGGTCGTCGCCAGCGCCCCCGGACAGGGACTCCGACCCGTCCGAACCGCTGAGGGTGTCGGCCGCGCCCGTTCCGGCCTGCGTCGCGATCGGGCCGAGGGTTCCGCTCTCGCCCGCGTAGCCGATCAACTGCTGGGCCGGCAGCCCGGCCTGGTCGAGGCCGACCAGCTCGACAAACCTGTCCACATTGGCCGCGTAGTCGAACGTGACGCCCGCCTTCGTCTGCGTCACGACCTGGCCCGCCGCGTCGAGGACGGTGACATAGCCGCCCGAGCTCTGCGCATCGCTGGCGACGTGCTGGTCCAGGATGGCCACGCCGTGGTTCGACAGCGCGATGAGCTGCGGGTCGGCCGCCTGGATGCCGCCCAGCGGGTCGCTCTGCACCTGGTCCACGAAGTGGCCGGTCACGGCGCCGCGCGCGTCGTAGAGCGTCGCGGCCACGGTGGACGAGCCGCTGCCGAAGCGGCCGTGGAAGTTCTCCGCCCAGCCGACCGCAAAGCCGCCGCCCGCCAGGGCGATCAGGTTCGGGTGGCCGGTGAAGGAGGTCCCGGTCAGCCCGAAGTCGGTCACCTGCTCGATCGTCACCGGCGCCCCGACGGGCGCGCGGCCGGCATCGTAAAGCTGGTAGCTGAGTGTGGACTGCCCACTGCCGCCGGTGATCGCCAGCGACACGTAGCCGCCGCCCTGCAACGCAACCAGGGACCCGAGATCGTACGCCATCACGCACCTCCGCCGCCGGAACGCGGCGCCGTTACTCAACCTGGGCGGTATATTTCCATAGGTGATGCGTCTTGGCGAGCGCGGCGAAACCGGGACCGGGCGAGCGTGGCCGCCCCGCGATCGCCGCCTCACCTTTCGGCGGTCTGCCCCTGCGTCACCCCCCGCCCCTTCGGTTGCGGCGCACAACATCGCATGCTAGTAGGCGCGCGGCTTTGGGCCGGGGGTCATTTCGGACCCCAGGACCGATGTGCTTTTTTCAAGCGCTTTCAAGCCTTTAGCTGCAGCGGACCGATCCGCTCGCGGCACGTGAAACGCGACCCGGGCGGACAATTAAGTGGCGGACGACTCCTCTGTATCGAATGTGGGCGGCAGATACGCCCAGGCCCTGTTCGACCTTGCGACCGATCAGAAGCAAGTCGCGGCCGTCGAGGCCGACCTGAATTCGCTGAAGGCGGCCCTGGCTGAGTCCAAGGATCTGCGGACTCTGCTGTTCTCCCCGTCGTTCAACGCCGAGGCCAAGGCCGCCGGCCTGAAGGCGATCGCCGCCAAGGCGAAGTTCAATCCGACCACCCAGAAGTTCCTGGGCCTGCTGAGCGCCAACGGGCGCGCCGCGGCCCTGCCGGCCGTGATCACCGCCTATGCGCGCCTGTCGGCCGCCGCCCGCGGCGCGGTCTCGGCCGAGGTGGTCACCGCCCTGCCGCTTTCCGCCGCCCAGCAGAAGGGCGTGGCCGCCGCGCTGCGCCAGGCCCTGGGCAAGGACCCCGAGATCTCGACCCGCGTCGACCCCGCCATCCTCGGCGGGATCAAGGTGAAGGTCGGCTCCCGCCTCTTCGATGCTTCGCTGAAGTCGAAGCTCGACTCCCTGAAATTCGCCCTCAAGAGAGCGTAAGACCAATGGATATCCGCGCCGCCGAAATCTCGGCCATTCTCAAGTCGCAGATCGCCAATTTTGGCGAGGAAGCCGACGTCTCCGACGTTGGTTCGGTGCTGTCCGTCGGTGACGGCATCGCCCGGGTCTTCGGTCTCGACAACGTCCAGGCCGGCGAGATGGTGGAGTTCCCCTCCGCCGGGGTGAAGGGCATGGCCCTGAACCTCGAACGCGACAACGTCGGCGTCGTGATCTTCGGCCAGGACCAGGCCATCAAGGAAGGCGACGAAGTCCGCCGCCTGAGCGAGATCGTCGACGTGCCGGTGGGCAAGGGCCTGCTGGGCCGCGTCGTCAACCCGCTGGGCGAGCCGATCGACGGCAAGGGCCCCATCGTGAACGTGGCCGAGCGCCGCCGCGTGGACGTGAAGGCGCCGGGCATCATCCCGCGCAAGTCGGTGCACGAGCCCGTGCAGACCGGCCTGAAGGCCATCGACAGCCTGATCCCCGTCGGCCGCGGCCAGCGCGAGCTGATCATCGGCGACCGCCAGACCGGCAAGACCGCCGTGGCGATCGACACCATCCTGAACCAGAAGGCGATCAACGCCGGCGATGACGAGAGCGCCAAGCTCTATTGCATCTACGTCGCCATCGGCCAGAAGCGCTCGACCGTGGCCCAGATCGTCAAGACGCTCGAAGAGCGCGGCGCCCTGGACTACACGATCGTGGTCTCGGCCACGGCGTCGGAGCCGGCCCCGCTGCAGTTCCTGGCGCCGTTCGCCGGCTGCGCCATGGGCGAGTGGTTCCGCGACAACGGCATGCACGCCGTCATCATCTATGACGACCTTTCCAAGCAGGCCGTCGCCTACCGCCAGATGTCGCTGCTGCTGCGCCGGCCGCCGGGCCGCGAAGCCTATCCGGGCGACGTGTTCTACCTGCACAGCCGCCTGCTGGAGCGCGCGGCCAAGCTGAACGAGGACAACGGCTCGGGCTCGCTGACCGCCCTGCCGCTGATCGAGACCCAGGCCAACGACGTGTCGGCCTATATCCCGACCAACGTGATCTCGATCACCGACGGCCAGATCTTCCTCGAGACCGACCTCTTCTTCCAGGGCATCCGCCCGGCGGTGAACGTCGGCATCTCGGTGAGCCGCGTGGGCTCCTCGGCCCAGATCAAGGCGATGAAGGCCGCGTCCGGCCCGATCAAGGGCGAGCTCGCCCAGTACCGGGAAATGGCCGCCTTCGCGAAGTTCGGCTCGGACCTGGACGCCGCCACCCAGCGCATGCTGGCGCGCGGCGAGCGCCTGACCGAGCTCCTGAAGCAGCCCCAGTACTCGCCGCTGTCGGTCGAGGAGCAGGTTGCGGTGATCTACGCGGGCACGCGCGGCTACCTCGACAAGGTGCCGACCAACCAGGTCGGCCGCTTCGAGCGCGATCTGCTGAGCCACCTGCACGGCAAGCACCAGGGCCTGCTCGACAAGATCCGTGTCGAGAAGGACCTGAAGAACGTCGAAGACGATCTGAAGTCCGTCCTGGCCGCGTTCGCCGAAACCTTCGCTTAAAGCCGACGAGCAGGAGCGGGTAGCCGGCGATGGCCAGCGTCAAGGAAATGCGCACTCGGATCTCTGCGGTGAAATCCACCCAGAAGATCACGAAGGCGATGCAGATGGTCGCGGCGGCGAAGCTGCGCCGCGCGCAGAACGCGGCGCAGGACTCGCGTCCGTACGCCGAGCGCATGGCTGCGGTCATCGCCAACCTGGCGGCGGGCGTGTCCGGCGACGGCGCGCCGAAGCTGCTGGTCGGCACCGGGGCGGACCAGCGCCACCTGGTGGTGATCGCCACCTCGGACCGCGGCCTGGCCGGCGGCTTCAACTCCTCGATCGTGCGCGCCGCGCGCCTGCGGATCGACGAGCTGCTGTCCGCGGGCAAGGACGTGAAGATCATGACCGTCGGCCGCAAGGCCCGCGATCAGCTGCGCCGCCTGCACGCCCGGCGCCTCGTGGAGACCGTTGAAGCGGGCGGCAACCCCTCGCTCGCGGTCGCCGAAGAGGTCTCCAACAAGATCCAGGCGATGTTCGACGCGGGCGAGATCGACGTGGTCACGCTGTTCTTCTCGAAGTTCCAGTCGGTGGTCACCCAGACCCCGACCGCCAAGCAGCTGATCCCCGCCGAAGTGGCCGCCGGCTCCATGCCGATCGACCTGAAGGGCGCCTCCTACGAGTACGAGCCCGACGAGGCCACGATCCTCGCCGAGCTGCTGCCGCGCAACATCACGACCCAGATCTTCTCCGCCATGCTGGAGAACCAGGCTGGTTTCTTCGCCGCCCAGATGACGGCGATGGACAACGCCACCCGCAATGCCGGCGACATGATCGCCAGCCTGACCCTGCAAATGAACCGTGCCCGCCAAGCGCAGATCACCAAGGAGCTGATCGAGATCATCTCCGGCGCCGAAGCGATCTAGAGAGAACCCAGACATGTCCGAAGCCGCCGTCGCCAAGAAGCCCGCCCGCAAGGCCCCCGCCAAGAAGGCCGCCTCGCCCAACCTGCCCGCCGCCCAAGGCATCGCCACCGGCAAGCTGGTGCAGATCATCGGCGCCGTCGTCGACGTGGAGTTCACGGGCCACCTGCCCGCGATCCAGAACGCGCTCGAGACGACCAACACCGACCAACGGACGGGCCAGCCCTTCCGCCTGGTGCTCGAGGTCGCCCAGCACCTGGGCGAGAACACCGTGCGCGCCATCGCCATGGACACCACCGAGGGCCTGACCCGCGGCCAGCCCGTGGTCGACACCGGCAAGCCGATCACCGTGCCTGTCGGTCCCGCGACCCTGGGCCGGATCATGAACGTCATCGGCGAGCCGATCGACGAGGCCGGCCCGATCGCCACCACGTTCATGAGCCCGATCCACCGCGAGGCCCCGTCCTTCGCCGAGCAGTCGACCTCGGCCGAAGTGCTGGTCACCGGCATCAAGGTCATCGACCTGCTCTGCCCCTACACCAAGGGCGGCAAGATCGGCCTGTTCGGCGGCGCCGGCGTGGGCAAGACCGTGACCATGCAGGAGCTGATCAACAACATCGCCAAGGCCTA
>Ga0136846_1213373_pt1 | contig 20782 bp, 16 predicted proteins | sample HopSoiMetagenom2_FD_96841 | JGI IMG/M metagenome (GOLD analysis project Ga0136846, IMG submission 96841) | Grasslands soil microbial communities from Hopland, California, USA - 2 Assembly 2016 (version 4) | ecosystem: Environmental > Terrestrial > Soil > Grasslands | place: USA: Hopland...
ATCGGCGTCGGCGGCATGGGTGCCACCGACGTCCGCGGCATGGCGGCGATCGAGAACATCTACGCCCTCTGCGACGTCGACGCCCGCAACGCCGCCGACAGCTTCAACGCGCATCCCAAGGCGAAGAAGTACCGCGACTACCGCGAGATGCTCGACAAGGAGGCGAAGAACATCGACGCCGTCACCGTGACGACGCCCGACCATTCGCACGCGATGGCCGCAACGATGGCGCTGAAGGCGGGGAAGCACGTCTACACCCAGAAGCCGCTCACCCGAACCATCTGGGAAGCGCGGCAGCTGGCGGCCGAGGCGGCGAAGCGGCCGAAGCAAGCGACGCAGATGGGCAATCAGGGGCACGCCGGCGATGGCACGCGGCAGATTCGCGAATGGGTCGAGGCGGGCGCGATCGGTAACGTCCACACGGTGGAGCTCTGGACCAACCGCCCGATCTGGCCGCAGGGCATCGTGCGGCCGACGGAGATGCATTACGTCCCGTCGACCATGGAATGGGACCTCTGGCTCGGCCCCGCGCAGCCGCGGCCTTACCATCCGTCGTACGCCCCCTTCAACTGGCGCGGCTACTGGGACTTCGGCACCGGCGCGTTAGGCGACATGGCATGCCACATCATGGACGCGTCCTTCTGGACGCTCAAGCTCCGCTACCCGACGCGCGTCACCGCCGAGACATCGCAGCTCTTTGCCGAGACGGCACCGAAGGCCTCTCGCATCACCTACGAGTTCCCGGCGATTCCCGGCCGCGGTCCGGTGACTGTCGTCTGGCGCGACGGCAATCTCGTGCCGCCGAAGCCTAACGACTGGAACGCCGAGCACCCCTGGCCCTTCGATTCGAGCGGCCAGCTCTGGATCGGCGACAAGGGGACGCTCGTCGCCGGCACCTATGGCGAGAACCCGCGGCTCTCCGACGAAAAGAGGAACGCGGAGCTGATGGCGAACCCGCCGGCGATCAAGTATCCGCGCGTGAAGAGCGTCTACCAGGAGTGGGCTGACGCGATCCGCGCCGGTACGCAGCCGGGCTCCAACTTCCCCGGCCACGCCGCGCCGCTTACCGAGATGGTGTTGTTAGGCAACCTCGCGCTCAAGCTCGGACGCGTGGAGATGAATCCGGAGACTGGGGCGTTCGTCTCGGCCGTGCCGGAGGATCTGATCAGGCCGACATACAGGGAGGGGTGGAAGCTCTGAGGCCCTGGCGAAGGAATCGTTGCGCCACGGCCAAAAACCTGATCACGAATTACGCGAATAACTGCACGAATTACTCAGTGTGGCGTCAGGATGAAGCTGGCCTCCGTAGGGCTCTTCACTTTTGTGACTGCACACCTGTCATTCTCGGCGCGCCGGAGCGCCCGGAGGCATTCCCAAAAGAGAGAGCCCCGACGGAGGCCATCGGAGCTCTCTTTTCACGAGGAGTAATTCGTGCAGTTATTCGCGTAATTCGGATCAGGTTTTAGTGAAAGCAGAACGTACTAGTTGCATTCATCGCGCTTCGATCCCTCATTTTCCACCCTTCCACTCCCCCTTCGCCACGGCCGGCATGAACTGATCGATCCCCTTCGGCGGGAAGCTCAGCGTCTTCCCCTGCTCGGCGCTCTGATACGCCGTCATCAGCACCTTCACTACCTCCACGCCGTCCTCGAAAGTGAGACGCGGCTCCTCCTTGCCGAGAAAGACGCGGCAGAAATGCCGGTCCTCGGCCTCGTAGCCGTACGCAACGGCTTCGTTAGGCACCACGGGCATGAGCCCCATTTCGGCATTCTGCTTCTCGACGAGATCCTCGCCCGCCTTTCCCTTCACCTCGCGGCTGAAGAAGAGATTGAGGCCGCTGTCGAGCGAGTTCCACGCGAGGGAGTACTCCGGGCCGAGCAGCTCGGCCGAGAGGCGGAGCCCGGCGCCGATGAAGCTCCAGGACGTCGACGCCTCGCCTAACGCGATCGTCCCCTCGTTCGTCTCGAACTCGATCACGAGGCTGGCGAAGTCTTCCGATGGGGCTTTCGTGTAGTCGACGTCGTTCCCCATCTGCTTCTTGAGCTTCGCGGCGTAAGCGGGGCGCGTCCACTTGAGGCTCGCGATGTGGCCAGTCACCCGAACAGGCTTCACCGTCGACAGCGGCTCGCCGGGCTTCGTGAGTAGATGCCTCACGACGAGCGCCGAATGGCACATCATGTCGTTGAGCACGCCGCCACCCTGCAGCTTGCCCTGCCAGAACCACGGCATGTGCGGTCCGCTGTGCTCCTCGGCCGCGCGCGCGAGATACGGGCGTCCCGTCGTCGCGGCGCCGCGCGCCCAGAGCAGCATGCGACCGCGCTCCACGTGCGGCGCGAAGACCTGGTTCTCGAGATAGCCCGTCGCGAGCCCGACGCTCTTCACCAGCTCGTGGACCTTCTTCGCTTCGGCGACGTTGCGCGCGAGTGGCTTCTCGCAGGCGATCCCCCTGAGATCGCCCTTGCCGCTCTTCACCGCCTGGACGATCTCCTCGACGTTCTCGACGCGGGCGTGATTGGGCCCGGTGAGCCAGATCGCATCGATGTTCGGGTCGGCGACCATGTCGGTGATCGTCTTGTACGGCTTGCACTCGCCGACGTCCAGCTCGTTGGCATACGTCGCCGCTGCCGTGGCGTTCTTCCTGTTCGGGCTCCAGACGCCGCGGACGTCGCCGTCACGGACTCCCGTCCAGCCGAGCATGTGGAACTTCGCGTTGAAGCCAGAGCCGATGAAGCCGACGCCTAACGGTCGTGTGGAGGGCATTGCGATGGTGGGGGGGGTTACTTGTCAGGAGAGGTCAATAGCTGACGCCAAGCTTCTTCAGCGCTTCGGGAGGACAGCCGTTCCACGCCGGCAGCGCGACGTTGCCCTTGTACTGCACGTCCTGCCAACCCATCTGCGTCGAGAAGAAGCCCGACGCGGTGAGGTCGCGGAAGCGGCTGAAGAAGATCACGCCATGGTGCATGTCGGGGCGAGCCTTCTTGGGCCAGGCAATGTCGTCGAGCACCTGCCGGCGCTGCGCGTCGGTGGCGCCGACGAACGATTTGCCGAAGCGGTGCTGGCTCTCGTTGTCGAGCCACGCGAGCCCGCCGCGCATCTGAACCCTGCTCGCGTCCGACGACTCCTTGTCGGCCATGAGGAAGTCGATGAACTCCGGCACCTTTGCCTCGGTGGCGCTCCCCGAACGCTCATCGCGCGGAATGATGTAGTCGACGAGGAGCCTGACGGTGGGCCACTCATGCGCGGTGAAGAAGGCCGGCGCCGCGGGCGCGCCCAATTCCTCGAGCCGCGCGACGGCGCGTGTGGCGCGCTCGAGATGCGCGGGCGCTACGCCGATCGAAGCGGCCAGGGGCGCAAGGCCCAGTACTTTCAGCGCGTCTCGGCGATTCATATCCGACATTCTAGAGTGCTCCTTCCTTCACTTGGCCCGCGATGTAGTCCGACGTGCGCCAGGAGAGCGCGAGGATCGTCCACGTCGGATTCTTGTCCGCCTGAGACACGAATGGCGCGCCGTCGGCGATGAACAAGTTCTTACAGTCGTGCGCCTGGCAGTTCGCGTTCACGACCGACGTCTTCGGATCGTTGCCCATGCGCGCGCCGCCGAGCTCGTGGATGATCTGGCCGCCAGTCGAGATGTTGTAGCCCTGCTCCTTCGTCGGCATCGGCGAGAAGATCTGGCCGCCCATCTCCGTAATCAGCGCACGGAAGGTCTCGTGCATGTGCTTCACCTGGTTGAATTCGTGGTCCGTCCAACCCCAGCTGAAGCGCGGCACCGGAATGCCCCACCGGTCCACGACGTTCGGGTCGATCTCCATGTACGAGGCGTCGTTCGGAATCATCTCGCCGCGGCCGGAGAAACCGATCGTCGCGCCGTAGTAGCGGCGGTAGTCCTCCTTGAGCTGCTTGCCATACCCGCCGCCCTGATATCGCTCGATCCCGCCCATGAACCCCGCGCTCGGCGCATACAGCCCGCCCCAGACCTCGATGTGGTAGCCGCGCGGGAAGTCGAGCTTGGAGTTGTCCATCCACCACGGCATGTAGACGTGCATCCCGCCAACGCCGTCCTCGTTATGCGGGACGTGATCCATCATCGACGGGATGAAGCCGGCGAGATCGGTGCCTGTAGTGTCGGTGAGGTACTTGCCGACGGTGCCGCTGGAGTTCGCGAGACCCTGCGGGAAGAGCGATGACTTCGAGTTCAACAAGATGCGCGACGACTCGAGCGCGCTCGCGGCGAGAACGACGACCCGTGCCTCAACGTGTTTGTCCGTCCCGGTCTTCTTGTCGACGTAGGAGACACCCGTCGCCAGACCATCCTTCCCGACCGTGACTTCGCGCGCCATCGCGTTCGTGATCAGCGTGAGCTTTTTCGTCGCCAGCGCCGGCGCGATGAGGACGTCTGGGCTCGAGAAGTTGGCCTTCACCGTGCAGCCGCGGTTGCACTGGCCGCAGTAGTGACAGCCGGCGCGTCCGTTCAGCGGCTGGGTGATGATCGACAGCCGCGACGGAATGCACGTGACGTTCAGCTTGTCCGACGCCTTCTTGACGAGCAGCTCGTAGCAGCGCGGCTTCGGCGGCGGCTGGAAGATCCCGTTCGGCTCGTTAGGCAGGTTCTCGTGGCTGCCGAACAGCCCGATCAGCCGGTCGACGCGGTCGTAGTACGGCGCCACGTCCTCGTACCGGATCGGCCAGTCGTCGCCGAGCCCGTCGCGCGTCTTCCCCTGGAAATCACGCGGCCCGAAGCGGAGGGAGATCCGTCCCCAGTGGTTCGTGCGTCCGCCGAGCATGCGCGCGCGCCACCACATGAACTTGGAGCCGCTCGCCACCGTGTACGGCTCGCCGTCGATCTCCCATCCCCCATCGCAGGCGTCGAACTCGCCGAACGGCCGCGTCTTCGTCGACGCGCCGCGCCGCGGGGACGCGTACGCGGGCATGAGCATCTTCGAATCGCGGGACGCGAAGAACGATGGTCCCGCCTCGAGCACCACGACGTTCGCGCCCGCTCTGGTGAGCGCGTACGCGGCCATGCCGCCCCCCGCGCCCGAGCCGACGATGCAGACATCGTACACGAAGCGACTCCTGGTGGAATGTCAGTTCAGTTGTGCCGACTAGTAGCTCATCTTCGCCAGATACCCGTAGCTCGCCTTCACCGACGCGAATGGATCGGGGAGATCGGTGGCGTCGTCGCGCTCGACGAACGCGTGCGCGATGTGCGAGCCGTGTGCGGCGTCGTAGGCGAAGATCTTCGGGAAGTCGATCGTGCCGCTGCCGACGTCCGCCATCTTCCGTTCGGGCGCGGGCGTCGCGTCCTTCACATGCACGAGCGTGAACCGACCGGGAAAGCGCTTGAAGTAGTCGATTGGGTCGGCGCCGCCCTTCACCATCCAGTAGAGATCCATCTCGTACGTCACGAGCTTGGGATCGGTGTTCTTGAGCAGAACCTCGAATGGCAGCGTGCCGTCGGCACTCTTCTTCAGCTCGTAGTCGTGATTGTGGTAGGCGAAACGGAGGCCTGCCTTGCGCGCCTCCTCGCCTGCTTTGTTGAAGTCTTCGGCGACGGCCTTGAAGCCACCTGTCCGATTGCGCTTCTCGTCCGGCGTCCAGGCGACGGTGACGTACTGGTGGCCCGCGGTCTTGGCATCGCTCAGCGTCTGTGCCCAGGCGTTCCAGTCCTCGGGATAGCTGACGTGCGAGGAAGGCGCGGTGAGCCCATTCTTGGCGAGCAGGGCGCGGATCTCGTTAGGCTTCCGCCCGAAGTAGCCGGCGAACTCGACCTCCTTGTAGCCCACCTGCGCAATCTGCGCGAGCGTGCCGGGGAGATCCTTCTCCATCTGCTTGCGCACGGTGTACAGCTGGATTCCGACGCGCTTGAGTCGTCGCGATGCGAGGAGACGGTCCGGGCGTTTTGCCGCCAGGGCGACCGTGGCCGCACCGAGGGTCGCGAGAAAGCTGCGTCGGTCCTGAGAGTTAGGCATGAGAGCGCCGTCGATTGAGTCGCGAAAACATGGAGCCCGTTGGCGCACTCGGCAACCCGGGCTCGTCAGTGCGGAGTCGTGACCCCGGCTTCACGCCTCGGGATCGCCGTTGTCGACACCGTAGGCGCGCTCACGGCCGGGGCACTCACGGTCGCATTCACCCGCTCGACGAGGAGCTTCGCCGCGAAGCGCTGCGCCTCGGAGATGCGCTCCACCTCGAGCGCGATCGCGTCGATCGACCGCGCGAGCTCGTCGTACCGAACCTCCGTCACGAGTGACGGGATCTCGATCCGGTCACGAAAGGCTCGCTTCACCGCCCGGCGGGCGCCGAAATGCGCTCCGAACCACGCCCCGATCATCCCGACGAAGAGTGCCGTGCCCCCCGCGGCAAGGAGCATCACCGCATCCCTGTCGCGCATGCCGTGAAAGATCGAATGAAAGATCGACGACCACATGCGAGCTGACCTCGTCTGGTGTGTACGACGCGCACCGCTTGCGCCCGGACTCCTACGGGCGCCACGCCTTGCCAGGATTCAACTGTTCAGCGTAACAGCGGACGCGGATCGATCGCCGTTCCCGTCCACCAGAGTTTGACATCCCGAGGGTGCGCGATGGCGAAATGGAGATGCGGAGCGTCCGCGGCGGCGTTCCCCGTCGAGCCGACATAGCCGATGATCTGACCCTGCCGCAAGGGGACGCTGTCCCGCATACCCTCGGCATATCGATCGAGGTGCGCGTACATCAGCACGAACCGGTCGCTCGCGTCGGCGGCGTAAACCATCAGCCCGCCATCCTTGCTGTTATGCAGCTTGAGGACGCGACCGGCCGATGCGGAGAGCACTGGAGTCCCCCGCGGAGCCATGATGTCCAGCGCCTCATGCGTCCGCGTGCCGCCGCCCCGCTTCTCGTTGAACGTGTCGCGCAGCTCCGATGCCTTCACTCCGGGAAGCGGGATGATCAGCTCCAAGCTGAGCATCGCGAGGTCGGCCGGCGTGGTCTCAGCGGCGCTGCTGTCGGAGACGTCGCCATCCGCCGTCGAGATCTGCGGCAGCGGCAGCGGTGCCGGCACTGCCGGCCGGGAGGCAGCCGCCACCGTATCCGCGGGCCTCGTGTACGGAAGCGACACGACAGTGTCGCTCCTCTTCGTGGAGCGCGCGCTGTCACCCGCGTGCTCGATCACGACCTTGCAGCCTAACGATGCAGCGGCAAGCGCCGCGAGCGCGATGGTCCTTGTGACGACGCGCGTTCGAGAAAGACTCGTCATGCAGCTCCCGTCTGATTACAGCCGGAAGCGGACTTATGCGAGAATCGCGCCGAACAGAGCCTTGGCGGGTCTACTGCTCGAGACCGGAGCGGTGCTCGCGGCGCTCCGTCGCGCGCCCTTCGGGAGACTCCACCGTCTCATGCATTCCCGACGGATGCGCTCCACGCGACGCACGCATGCCGGCGACGAACATCAGCACGCCCACGAGGAGCATGACCAGCCCCCACCACAGATTGATGTTGATCGACTGCGACTGGGCGTAGATGGCGCTGCCGTTCGTCGCGATGCCGTAGCCGCCGATGATCACGCCTAACGCGGTAAACAGGCCGCCGATCGGCAGGCGGAGGTCGAGCGATGCGGATCCACTCATCTCGGTCCCGGGCTCAGAAGAAGACGAAGTTCAACGCCAATGTCATGATCAGGACGATCACACCGAGCGTGGTCGGACGCCTCCAGAAGGAATGCTCCGCGTCCGTCTGGCGTGGTGTGAGCGCATACACGAGACCACGCAATTCCTCGTCCGGGCGCGGCCGCGTCATCAGGGAGATCACGATCGTCACGACCATGCATGTTGTCCACGCCGTGATCGCCGTCCAGAAGGTCTGCGCCAGCTCGCTGGGATAGGTGTGGACGAGGCCGAGATAGCCGCCCTTGATGCCCGGCACGGCGCCGGCCGGGAGGGTGAGCCCATGGTGGACCGCGGCGCCGATTGTCCCCGACAGCAACCCCCAGAAGGCCCCGTGTCCCGTCGTCCGCTTCCAGAACATGCCTAACGAAAATGTCGCGAACAGCGGCGCGTTGACGAACGCGAACACCAGCTGGAGCATGTCCATGATGTTGTTGAACGCGCTCGCCACGTACGCGGCCGCGATCGCGAGCACGATGCCCACCACCGTCGCCGCGCGGCCCATCCACAGATAATGCGCGTCCGACGCGCCCTTCCGGATGTGCGCCTGATAGATGTCGTACGTCCACACCGTGTTGAAGGCGGTCACGTTTCCAGCCATCCCCGACATGAACGACGCGAGCAGCGCCGTGAGGCCGAGGCCAAGCATCCCCGTGGGGAAGAGCCGGATGAGCAGCATCGGCGTGGCGAGATCGTAGTCGAGCACGGGATGGCCGGCGGCGTCCAGCAACGGAAGGCCGGCCGCGGTCAGCTTCGCCGGGATCAATCCGTGTGCGCCCCCCGCCCCGCTCAGCACCAGCGCGATCATACCGGGCAGAATCACTAGGAAGGGAAAGAACATCTTCGGCAGCGCGGCAATGAGCGGCGTCCGCCGCGCCGCCGTCATCGACTCGGCCGCCATCGCACGCTGGACGACGAGAAAGTCGGTGCACCAGTAGCCGAAGGAGAGCACGAATCCCAGCCCCATGACGAGCCCGAACCACTCGACCCCAATCGGATTCCTCGCCGCGTCACCCATTGTGCGCCACGCGTGCGTGTACGCATCGGCGGGAAATCCCCGCGCGACCGAGAGCGCCGAGAGCTGCATGGAGAGCCCGTGCCACCCACCAACGGCGACGAGTCCGAGCCAGACGAGAGGCAGGAACCCGAAGACGATGAGGAAGAACTGCAGGACCTCATTGTAGATCGCGCTCGTTAGGCCGCCGAGCACGATGTAGGCGAGCACGATCACCGCCGACACGAGGATGCTCGCGTCGAAGCTCCATCCGAGGAGAAGATTGAGGAGCTTTCCGAGCGCGTACATCGAGATCCCCGACGAGAACACCGTCATGACCGCGAACGACACGGCGTTCAGCGTGCGCGTTTTCTCGTCGAAGCGGAGCTTGAGATACTCGGGCGCTGAACGGGCCCGAGATCCGTAATAGAACGGCATCATGAACAGCCCGACGAAGACCATCGCCGGAATCGCGCCGACCCAGTAGAAGTGGCTCGTGGCGATGCCGTACTTCGCGCCCGAGGCGCCCATCCCCAGCACCTCCTGGGCGCCGAGGTTGGCCGAGATGAACGCGAGCCCCGTCACCCACGGCGGCAGCGACCGGCCGGAGAGGAAAAAGTCCGTGCTCGTGCGCATGAGGCGGCGCAGCAGCCAACCGACGGCGAGGACGGCGGCGAAGTACACCGCCATGACGACGTAGTCGACCGGTGCGAGGCGGGCCATGCGGGCGATGTCCATGTCACCTCGAGAAGTGGAAGTTCAGACTTCGCGACTCGCGCGGCGGATCCGCTCGTCGCGATACCAGTGCACGACACGATGCGTGACGTTTCCGGCGCGTTCCTGGAAGCTCTGCAGCGGAAGGGATCCGTAGACGACGCCGTCGACGCGAATGCTCCAGAAGGCCTCCCAGTGCAGCTCGTCCCTCTCGAAGCCGATCAACTCGGCGACGCGGAAGCAGAGCGTGCACTCGAAGACGCGTGAATCGCAGACGAACGCCAACGTCTCGCCGACGGTCACGATGGTGATCGGTTGACGGTGATCGGTGGTTGCGGACCGCCTAACGACGACAACTCAATGATACTGCGGAACGTGCGCGTCGCGCGCCAGCTCCAGCTCGCGCAGGAAAGGATAGCGCGAACGGACCAACTTCACACGGGCCGGATCGATGTCGACGACGCGCGGGGCGTTGCCCCCGCCGCCGATCCCGAGCGGCTCGCCCCACGGATCGTACGCCACCGAGCCGCCGTCATATTCCACGCCATCGCCGATGCCCGTCCGGTTCACCGCCACCAGGTAGCACTGGTTCTCGATCGCGCGCGCGCGCGTCAGTACGTCCCAGTGCACACGCCGGCGCTCCGGCCAGTTCGCTATGAGGAGCGCGGCATCGATCTCCGTGGCGACGGCCCGAAAGAGCTCGGGGAATCGCAGGTCGTAGCAGATGAAGAGACCGAGTCGGGCGCCCTCGATGGTCACGACAACGGGGCCGTCGCCGGCGGCATAGACCTCGTGCTCACCAGAGTAGGCGAAGAGGCGCTGCTTTCGGTAGATCGCCGCGACGCTTCCGAGCGGATCGAAGAGCACCGCGGCGTTCACGAGGCGCGCCGGGGACTCTTCGCGGATCGCGAGGCCGGCGAGCACCCAGACGTGGAACTCTCGTGCCGCCGCGGCGAGTGCGCCGGTCGCGCCGCGATCGGTGTGGAGCGGCTCCGCCCAGCGTGTTCCCTCCATCGTGAAGCCGGTCGTGCACATCTCGGGCAGCACGACGAGCCGCGCATGGAGGCGCGCCGCGCCCGCGATCACTTCATGCGCGCGCTGCACTGACGTCGCCGGATCGTGCCACCCCGTGTCGTACTCCCCCAGGGCGGCGCGCAGCGGCGTACCGTTGACAGCGGTCGTACCGGATTCGGTCGCTGGGAATTCCGGCACCTGCAACTCCTTGTCGAAGAGCCTCTAATCGTTCGAACTTCGCCGGCGAGTACCAACGGGAGCGCGCGCAACGCGCGCGCGACTCCAAATAAGCTTGCTGCGAGCGCGAGCGAGCAGCGCCTTCCGCCTCAGTTGCTGCGCGGCGCGCTGCGCGCGCGGCGCAGCAACTGGGGCGGGAGGACTCGAACCTCCAACTTCCCGATTAACAGTCGGGCGGTCTGCCAATTGACCTACACCCCAAACGTCTACCAACCAGCGACAAACAAAAACCCGCCGGATGCGTCTCCGCGGGCCTATGATCGCGAGCTTACGCACCGGTCGCGCCCCTGTCAAGCTTTCTTAGTGGCACTTAACGCCAAACGATTGACCCGTCAAACATGTACTGCAAGAAGAGCAGCCGAGTGGCTGACAGTGCGCCGGCTGCGTTCGCCCGCCGCTGCCATGCCTAACGGTCAGCGTGCAGTCATGTGTTCAACCATCTGACGAACTGCCTCACCATGCCAACGACCTCGAATCGCTCGCTCCCCGCAGGCATCAGCCGCATCGACCAGGAAACGTCGCGTACGCACGGCTATTTCGTGCGCGTCGGCTACCGCAAGACGACGAAGGGCTGGCGCCCGAAAGCGAGCGCCTTCTTCGGCGACGCCAGTCACGGCGGCAAGGGCTCGGCGCTTCGCGCGGCCGAGAAGTGGCTGAAGCAGAACAAGACCGGCACGCGGGCGAAAGCAAAAGCGCGTTAAAGCCAGCTATCAGTCAATAGTCCATAGTTATCAGGTAGCAAGGAACGAAGCGTTGATGTGGTGAGAGGAGCAGGAGCGCGCGAGCAGCGCGCGACTTCAAATGGGATGATCTGCTTCGAGCGCAAGCGAGAGCAGATTCCTCATCGCTTCGCGCCTCGGAATGACAACCAGACAAACGCTTCGTTCCGAACTCCCTGATAACTATGGACTGATAACTATGGACTGAAGTTAGGGACTGCATTTATCCGGGACCGGAATGCTCCTCGTCCCTCGCAAGGTGAACGTCGCCGATTGTACGTCGCGGGAGTTCGGGCCGACAAACACATGGAACGTCCCCGGCTCGGCCACGCGGCGCATCGCGAGATCGTAGAACGCCAGATCCCGCACGCTCAGCGTGAAGGTGATCGTCCGCCGCTCGCCGGGCGCGAGCGTCAGCCGCTGAAAGCGGCGGAGCTGCATAACGGGACGTGTCACGCTCCCCACGTCGTCCCTCACGTAGAGCTGCACGACCTCGTCCCCGGCGCGAGTCCCTGTGTTCGTTACGTCTACCGCGACCCGCAGCGAATCCGCCGACCCGATCGTCGTCGCGCTCAGCCGCGGTGCGCCGATCGTGAAGGTCGTGTAGCTCAGCCCGAAACCGAACGGATAGAGCGGCGTGAACGGGATGTCCCAGTACTTCGACGTCCACTTTACTGCCGGGTCGGGCGGGCGCCCCGTGTTCTTGTGATCGTAGTAGATCGGCACCTGTCCGACGACGCGCGGTGTCGTCACCGGCATCTTGCCGCCGGGATTCGCGTCGCCGAAGAGCACGTCGGCGATCCCGTTCCCCGCCTCCACGCCGAGGAACCACGTCTCGAGAATCGCCGGCATTGTTTCCTGAAGACGGTCGATCGCGAGGGGACGCCCGTTCATGAGCACAACGACAATCGGTTTACCGGTGGCATGAAGCGCGTTCGCGAGCTGCTGCTGCGCGCCTGGTAGGTCGAGCGTCGAGCGGCTCTCCGCCTCCGCGCTCATGTCGGCCGTCTCACCAATGACGAGAACGATCACGTCCGCGGCACGCGCGACGCGCACCGCTTCGGCGATCCCGGTGGTGTCGCTGCTCGTTGGGTTCGCGCCGGCAGCGTACGTCACGGTCGTGCGCGACGACACAGCGCGACGGATGCCATCGAGAACAGGGACAGCGTCCTCACGGCGGCCAAGCGCGCCCCAGTTGCCCAGTACGACGTTGGAGTCCGCGGCCAGCGCGCCGATCACCGCCACTGTGCCGAGGTCCTTTCGCAGTGGCAGCGTCGACTGCTCGTTCTTGAGCAGCACGATCGAGCGGCGCGCCGCCTCCCGAGCGGCGGCGCGGCTCGCGGGCGTGAGCATCGCCGTGCGCTCGCGCGCCGCGTCGCGCCGCGCGTACGGAGCCTTGAACAAACCGAGGCGATACTTGAACCGCAGCACGCGCCTAACGGCTTCGTCGATGTCGGCCTGGCGCGCGCGGCCAGCCGCAACCGACGCGGCGAGCTTCCGCACATACAGCTCACTCACCATGTCCATGTCGACGCCAGCGTGAATCGCCAACTCCGCAGCCTGCGCGCTGTCGGCGGCGACGCCGTGGTTGATGAGCTCCCAGACGCCCGTGTAGTCACTCACGACCATCCCGTCGTAATTCCACTCGTTACGCAGGATGTCGGTGAGGAGATGCCGATTGGCGTGGGACGGCACGCCCGCGATCTCGTTGAACGACGCCATGAACGTCGCCGCGCCTGCGCACGCGGCACCGTAGAAGGGCGGTAGATACACGTCGCGCAACGTCCGCTCCGACACATCGGCAACGTTGTAGTCGCGTCCTCCTTCCGCGGCACCGTAAGCGGCGAAGTGCTTGGCCGTGGCCGCAATCGCATCGGACGCGGTCAGATCCTTCCCCTGGAATCCGCGAACGCGTGCGGCGGCGAAGAGTGCGCCGAGATATGGATCCTCGCCGGCGCCCTCGACGATGCGGCCCCACCGCGGATCGCGCGCAATGTCGACCATCGGGGCGAACGTCCAGTCGATACCCGCCGCTGCCGCTTCCGTAGCGGCGATGCGCGCGGCGCGCTCGGCGAGCGAAGGGTCGAAGCTGGCGGCTTCGCCTAACGGGACAGGAAAGACGGTGCGAAAGCCGTGAATGACGTCGAGCCCGAAAACGAGTGGGATGTGTAGCCGTGTCTCCTCCACGGCGATGCGCTGCAGCGCGCGCGTCGTGTCCGCACCCACGACGTTGAGAAACGAGCCAATGCCGCCGCGGCGCAGGTCGGCCATGCGCGTGGCGCGCTCGCCTCCGCCCGGCCCGGTCGCAATTCCCGCCCCCGACGGCTGATTGAGCTGGCCGAGCTTCTCGGCGAGGGTCATCCGCGCGAGAATCGAGTCGACGAAGCGTGTCTCGGCGGCGCGATTCGTTAGGCGCGCCGGCTGCTGGGCGGGAAGCGCGGCGAGGGGAGCGCCGGCGAGCGCGATCAGCGCGACGGCAGAAAGCGACCACGGTGTGCTCATGAGCGGATCATTTCAGGTGTGGTACCACCACGGCCGTCGTACACTCGGCGCGCTCGACGATCGATGCCGTTCCCTGGCCGAAGAAGAGCGGTTGTTCGAGCATCTTATTCTCGCCCCCGAGCACCAGCAAGTCGATGTCGTCCGTGCGCGCGACGTCGAGGATCGTACCGCCGGGATCACCGCTCGCGAGCACGCGCACTTCGAACGAGAGTCCATTCGCGCTCGCGAGCGGCTCGAAGGTCTCGTGAATGTGGGCCGTGATCTGCTCTTCCAGCGCGCGGCCGGGCGCGTGCGCTTCACGCGCCTCGGGGGCGACGAGTGTTCCCGTCGCGACGCGGGTCTCGTTGAGAACGTGCAGGATGGTGATCCGCGACGATACCGCCGCGCCGTAGGCGAAGGCGAATTCGGCCGCCGCGCGCGAGAAGACGCTGCCATCGTGTGGCACGAGGATCCGACCGAAGCACTCGGGCGGCATCGCCAGGCCGCTTCGGACGATGACGATCGGCAGTCGCACGCCTGGCACGATCCGCGACAGCAGCGACGCCGCCACGAGATGGTGCGGCGACGCGCCGATCATGAGCAGATCGTAATCACGCGTCGACTCGGCGACGATCTTTGCCGCCGGATCGGTGGCGGCAGCTCGCTGCGTCGAGAAGAGCCGCGACTGGTCGCCCAGTCGCTTCGCCGCGCGCTCGAGGTGCTGCTCGATCCCCCGTCCGGCGAGCGAGCGCCGCCGTCCAACGAGCAGATCGCGGAATCGCGAGCGCTGGACGCGCTCGATGTAGAGCGCGGTGAGCCCACCGCCACGCGCCCGCACGATCGGCGCCGCGAGCGACATGATCGCCTCCGCGTTCGGCCCGCCCGCAGTCGGCGCGAGGATGCGAATCGGGCCGTTCGGAAGAAGCCGAGCTTGTGTGTCGTCCTCGAGACGCCGCCGCTCCTCGGCCGTGATCGTCAGCTTTGGGACGACGAGCCGCAGCAGAATCGGCGCGACGAACGACGTTACCACCGCGAGGAGCACGATCGTCGAGTACATCTCCGCCGTCAGCAGGCCGAGTGACAGGCCGATGAGCGCGACGACGAGCCCCATAGCGCCGCGCGCGTTCATGCCGAAGCCGACCGCGAGCGACTCCCAGTGATTCAATCCGCCAAGTCGCCCGCCGGCGTAGCAGCCGACGAGCTTCCCGAGCAGTGCCAATCCGATGACGATTGCGGGCAGCTCCCAGGTCGAGAGTGACCAAAGATCGACCTTCAATCCGACAAAGGCGAAGAAGATCGGTGACAGTGCCGAGAGGACGAAGGTCTCGATCGCCTGCAGCGACGACGCCCGCACGCGCGGCACCTGCCGCACGAGCAGCCCCATCACGAACGCGCCGAAGACGGCGTGGACGCCGATCGCCTCCGTCGCCGCGGCGCTGAGAAAGGTGAAGACGAGAATCAGCGTGACGTCGGCGCCGGCGAGCTGCACCCGCTCGTTCGTGAACGCGAGCAGTCGCGAGAAGACTGGATACACCACGTAGCGCATCGCCAGCCCGTAGAGCACGACGCCGCCAAGCGTGAGCGCGAGCTTCGGCGCGGAGAAAACACCGGCAGACGCAATGCCGGCGATGATCGAGAGGACGAGCCACCCGGTGGTGTCGTCGAGCACGCCGGCAGAGAGAATGACGACGCCGATATTGCGGCGGATCAGCTTGAGGTCGATGAGGATCTTGGCGACGACGGGCATCGCCGTGATCGCGAGCGCCGTCGCGAGGAAGGCGGCGAAGAGCGGCCGCGTGCCGGGGCTCGTCAGCATGGTTTCGGGCATGAGCGCGCCGAGCGCGCCGCCGAAGGTGAAGTTCACGAGCATCCCGCCTAACGATACGAACAGCGAGGCACGCCCGAGCGAGCGCATCACCGTCACGTCGGCTTCGATGCCGGTGAGCAGCAACAGCAGCACCATCCCGAGCCACGACACGACTTCGAGGAGGTGGAACTGCCGCGTGCTCTGCGGAAAGACGGCGAGGGCCAGCTGTGGGAGGTAGTGCCCGAGAATCGTCGGACCGAGGACGATCCCGGCAATCAGCTCACCGATCACCGCCGGCTGCTCGAGCCGTCGCATCACCTCCGACAGCACGCGCGCGAGCGCGAGCAGCCCCGCGAGCTGCAGCAGCAGCACGCGGATGGCATGCCCGGAGATGGGTTCGAGCGCGGTAGGGTCCATGCCGAGGGAGTCTACCCTCGGGACCCGTTAGGTTGCAGCGCCCTCCGACTCGCTGCTCTGCCGCAGTGGCACGACGCGCACCGCTGTGCCGTAGCAGAGGACTTCGGAGACGCCCGACATGATCTCCGTCGCGTCGTAGCGCAGCGCGATGAGCGCGTTGGCGCCGAGCGCCTGTGCGTGCTTGATCGCGAGATCGAACGCGGCGGCGCGTGTCTGCTCGCAGAGGTCCGTGAGCAGTGAGATATCGCCGCCGCGCATCTGTTGCAGCACGGCGCCTAACGTGCCGAACACCGAACGCGAGCGCACCGTGATCCCGCGTACCACCCCGTATCGCTCGGTGATGCGATACTCCGGGAGGTTGTTCTCCGTCGTGGTGAGGAACGTGGGTGCGGGGCGCATCCTACCGTGTTCCGCTCGACGTCGCCTGCGGACTCGCGCCGCGGTCCCACACGAACCGATGGAAGAAATCACCCATCTTGTCGAACGTGTCGATCCACCGCGCGTGCAGCAGCGACTCGTGCGTGTCGTCCGGGATCACCGTCAGCTCGTAGTACACGTTGTGCGCCCGCAGCAGCTGCACAAGGCCGACCGTCTGCGCGAAATCGACGTTGCGGTCGTCGTCGCCCTGCAGAATGAAGACCGGCGACTTCCACTTGTCGATCGCCGAGATCGCCGACGACTGATACGAGACCGCTGTCGTGTCGAGCGAGTTGCCGTACAGGTGCACGCCCGCGAGATCCGCGCCCGCCACGAAGAGATCCGAGTTCCTCGCCAGCGCCTGCGCCGTGAGCAGACCGCCATATGACAGCCCCCAGATGCCGATGCGCGCCGGATCAACGTCGGCGCGGGTCTGGAGGTACTTCCCCGCCGCTAGCACGTCCTGGTACTCCGAGTTGCCGCGCGCGTTGGTGTTGGCCGCGTTGCGGAACGATCGGCCATAACCGACACCGCTCCGGTAGTTCACCGACAGCACCACGTACCCCTGGCTCGCGAGCCACTGGTTGTAGGCATACGCCCAGTGGTAGAACTGCATGTAGTGGTAGCCCGGCAGCATCTGCCGCACCGGCCCGCCGTGCACGAAGATCATCGCCGGTCGCTTCTCACCCGGCTTGAGGTCCTTCGGCAGGAACAGCTGATCATGAATCTCTAAACCATCGGGCGACTTGACGACGACGATCTCCGGCGTCACGTGCGCTGACTTCGGGAAATCGGCACCGAGCGTGGGATAGACCACACGCGTCGATCCACCGGCTGCTGCCACGAGCCCAACGGACGCCGGCTGTGCCGCGCCGAAATAGAGCACGGCGATCTGCCGCCCCGAGGCCAACGGCTGCGGCGACGTCTCGATGCCATCGTCCGTGGAGATCTGCTTCGGAGTGCCTCCCGACGTCGGCACCGCCCAGATGTGCCGCTTCTCGATGTCGTTCGCGTTCGTGCAGTAGTAGAGCGTCTTCCCGTCGCGCGACAGCGCCGCCGACGTCGCGTCCTCGATGAGGCCGTTGGTCGTCGTCAGCACCACCGGGCCGCTCGCCGGGGCCCCAACGGCGATCGTGTAGTAGCGATCCCACTCGTCGTTCGGCGGCGAGAGCGGGAAGATCACGTGATCGTTCCCCGCCCAGATCAGGGTGCGCACCGTTGCGAACGCCGAATCGTTAGGTGCGTTGTGCCAGAGCTCGCGCGCCGAGCACTCGGTTCCGCCGGCCTCGGTCGGGCCGTTCGCGGGTGGGCACTTGCTCACGTCCGCGACCATCACCGACGTGTTGTACCCGCCCTTGAACGTGGCGCGATAGAGCCCCGGAAAGCGCGTGAAGCGCGTCGTGTCCTGCGGTCGGGCTTCACCGCGGCCACCGCCACGGCCGAATGCGCCGGCGAAGCAACCGCCCGCGCCGCCCCGGCCACGTCCTGCGGCGGGTCCCGGCGGGTTTCCGATTCCTCCGTCCCCTTCCTGCGCCTGCATTCCGAACGGCAGGCCGGGCCGCCGGATGAACGCGATCTGCTTGCTATCCATCGACCACGCCGGCGCCGCGTCGCAATCCACGCTCGGCGCCACGAAGTCCACACGGCGGGTGCGGGTATCGTAGACGCCGATGAATGCGTGATTCTCGCGGTCGCTCACGAAGGCGATCTTGCTGCCGTCCGGCGACCAGCGAGGATTGCTCTGACGCCCCCATTCCTTGATGAAGGGAATCGTGCTGTCGCTGGCGGGCGCCGCGGCGTTAGGCGTTATGCGCGCCCGGAAAATCTGGCCGTCGCGGACGTAGAGCGCGGTGCGCCCGTCAGGCGACAGCGTCGCGGACGTCGCGGCCGCAACGCGCCATGCGGGGCCGCCCGAGGTGCGCACGGCCCAGATGGCCCGCTCCGCGCCCCGTGGATCGTGCGTGGGATTGGCATTCCACCCAAGCCGGTTGGGCTCCGTACCGCGCATGAAGATCGCGATCGAGCCGTCGTCGGAGAGGTCGACCTCGGAGACATCCGTGCCGTCGTCCTGCATGAAGCTCGTTAGGCGGACCGCCTTGAAGTCCGGCGCCGCCGCCGTGTAGACGTTCCGCATCCCGCGCTCGTAGGCAACCCAGGCAACGCGATCCGCATTTCTGGCGCGGGCGAGCTCGAGCGGTGAAGACGGGCTCAGGAACTGGGCGACGGTGGGCTTGGCCTGCTGCGCGGCGAGAGCCGTCGAGAGGAGCGTGAGGCAGGTCGCCGTAAGGGCAAGGGGAGATCGAGACATCGGGAACTCCACGGGGGTTGGAGGGCAGGCTGGTAACGTGAAGTACGCCGGCGGCGTTGGCAACGCTGAAATGGACAAATCTCCAGTCTCGAGCCCATGACCTCAGCTCTGGCCCCTCAGACCCGCGGCCTCGCGACTCCGAACCCGGACCTCCTCCGAGGTCAATCCATACAGCGGCGGCGTTACAACGTGTCGCATGCCCAGCATGAGGTAGAGCTGCCCCCGATGATGCGCCTCGTGTTCGATCATCGCGCGGAGCCACTTCCCAACCGTGATTGGAGTTTCGGCGGGGGTGAGGCACTTCTCCGCCAACCGCGCGTCGGTGAGCTCGGCGAACAGCGTACGCGACTCGTCGTGCAGACGATCGTACAAGGCCAGCGTCGCATCGAAGCCGTCGGCGAGTTCGCGACCGTGGCCAGGATACGCACTAGGCCGGTCACGGACGGTCTCGCCATACATGTAGCGCTCGATCGTCGCCAGATGCCTAACGAGATCGCCGAAGCTGAATTTTCCCGGCGACGGCGACCAGTCGAGATCGTCGCGGGGGATGCAAAGGACGACGCGACGCGTCCGTTGATGAACGCGCTCCAGGTAGTCGAGAAAAGGATCGACGCGGGAGATCTCCACGCGCGAAAGATACCGCGTTGCTGCCGAATGGATCTACGGAAGGATCCTGAGCGCGCTTCTTCCGATCAGCGTCACGAATATACCGTCACGCCACACGACGCGGCCGGGGATCGCGCCCAGGTCAACTGGATTGGTTCCCGGAGCCGCGAAGTAGTAGCGGCTCGCGCTGGTGAACATGACGCTGCCGTCATCGCCGAGCGCCTTGAGCTGACCCGGAGTGGCGAACGTCGAAATCTGTCGCACCTCCCCGGAGGGAGAACGCGTCCAGACCTGGTTGACGCTGAACGCGTCAGCTTTCACGAACGCCATCCAGCTGTTGCGCGCTTCGTAGCTCTGATGAGGAAACGGCTGTGGACCGGCAGTCGGCGGCGCGAGCTCCGCGATCGCCGTGCCGTCAAACGGCTCGATTGCGTACATCGGCGTTCCGACATTGCAGCAGGGCGTCTGCCGGACGAAAACGACCTGCGTTCCGTCAGTAACGGGGAACATGTTCATCGCGCTCTGATTGCCGTCGCTCGTCACCTGCGTCGTGGCGCCGCCATGATACCAATAGACATTCCAGTCGCCAGTCGCGCGCCAGAAGGCGACGTCACCGTTAGGCGCGAGTGAGTGTATATTCGCCGGCAACAAGGACGCGATCTGAATGTCTTCGTTCGTCGCGACATTGTGGCGACGGAGCGTTGCCGCCAATGACCCAGCCGACGTCGTCCAGTACAGCACGAAATCGCCGTCGGCAACGAAGTCGGCGGTAACGTACGATCCGGGCGCTCTCGTGACGTTGCCGCCTTGCCAGAAATTCAGTGTCCACGCCGTCATCCCCGGTAGCTGCGCCCCAAATGCCGCCCCGGTCGACGTGAGTGCACCCATGACGGCAACGCGCTGCGAATCGAGGGCGATCAGGTCCTCATGGCCGTCGCTGGAGCGGATCGCGAGACGATACGGGGCGCTGTCCGGTGCGGCGAACAGCAGCCGGTTCGACCGATAATCCAGCGCTCCGCCGAGGCCTGAAATCAATTCCTGAAGATGCGGATTCGTGATGATCGTGATGCCGCGTTGCGCGGTCGCGACCTGTCCCCTCGAGTCGACGCCGTCGATCTGAAGCGAGTAGCTGTCTTGAGGGAGTGTCGCTGTGCCCTTGAGGGTGGACGTTCCGCTGGCGATGGACTTGCCGCTTTGAACGCTGCCGCTACTCGGGTATGCAGTGATGCCGACCCGCGCGCAACCAGCCGGATCATCGTCGACACAATCCACCCAGTAATCGATCGTCGAGTTCGAGACCGTGTTGTTGAGCGGGGCGTGAACGATGATCGTCGGCGGACGGTCGTGAACGATCGTGACCAGCCCTTTGCTGCTCCCTCCGTTGACATCGATCGCCGTGGCCGTGAGCACCAGCTCATTGCGGGGC
>Ga0136846_1235100_pt1 | contig 20776 bp, 19 predicted proteins | sample HopSoiMetagenom2_FD_96841 | JGI IMG/M metagenome (GOLD analysis project Ga0136846, IMG submission 96841) | Grasslands soil microbial communities from Hopland, California, USA - 2 Assembly 2016 (version 4) | ecosystem: Environmental > Terrestrial > Soil > Grasslands | place: USA: Hopland...
GCAGCCAGGGCGCCCTGTTCGGCCGCGCTGGTCCAGTGCTCCAGGCGCATGGACCGGTCGAAGGCGGGGTTGTGCCACCGGGCGATGTCGCCTGCCGCGTACACGCCTTCGGCCCCGGTGAAGAGTGTCTCGTCGCAGACCACGCCGTTGTCCAGGGTCAGGCCGGAGCCCTTAAGCCAGTTGGTGGCGGGCACGGCTCCGGTGCCGACCACCACCAGCTCCGCGTCGAGTACGGTGCCGTCGGAGAGCCGGACCCGTTCGACCCGTCCCTCACCCTCCAGCGCGGTGACGCTCACCCCGCACCGCAGGTCGGTGCCGTGGCGGCGGTGCAGCGAGGCGCAGGCGCCGCCCATGGCCTCACCGACGGCGCGCACGAGCGGAGTCGGCTGTGCCTCGACCACGACGACATCCAGCCCGCGTTTCCTGGCGGCGGCCGCGGTCTCGGAGCCGATGAAACCCGCGCCGATCACCACGGTCCGGGCGCCGGCGTCGAGGGCCCTCCGGATGGCGACCGCATCGTCCAGGGTGCGCAGAGTGTGGACGCCGTCCAGCCCCTGTGTGCGGGGCAGTTGGCGGGCGGTGGCGCCGGTGGCGATGACCAGGGCGTCGTATCCGATGGCACGTCCGCCGACGAGGACCGCGCGGGCCCGGGTGTCCAGGGCGGTGGCGGGGATGCCGAGCAGGAGTTCCACGCCGAGGTCGGCGCGCAGCACCTCCTCGGTGCGGAAGGCCGGCGTTTCCTTCCTCTCACCGGTCGCGTCGAGGAACTCCTTGGACAGCGGCGGCCGGTCGTACGGGAGGTGCGGTTCGGCCCCGACGAGAGTGATCCGGCCGTCGAAGCCGTCCTTGCGGGCGGCCTCGACGGCGCGCAGACCGGCCAGGGAGGCGCCGACGACGACCAGGTGGCGGGGGTTCATCAGGACTCCAGCCGAAGGGCCTCGGTCGGGCAGCCGGCGATGGCCTCCTCAACATCGGCAAGGATCCCCGCCGGCACGGTCTCGGTCTTCAGCACGAGGTCTCCGGCGTCGTCCACTTCGAACACGTCGGGTGCCAGGGACTCGCAGATGCCCAGGCCCGTGCACTTGGTGCGGTCAACGGTGATCTTCATCGGTGCTCCCTTACGGCTCCGGTCGGCCCGACGCCGACCGGGTGGCGCTGCTGGATCTGCTCGACGACGAGCTTGGCGGTCTCGGCGCAGGCCGTCGTGCCGCCGTTGGCGTACTCCTTCACGGCGTCGCCGACGTTCCAGAGGTTGGGGATGGGGGTGGTGTGGGGCAGGTCGAAGCCGGCCACGGCGCGCTGCGGGGGCCAGCCGTCGCGGGTGACGACGGTGGACAGGATGCGGGCCTGGTCGAAGCCCGGGATCTGGTCGCGGAGGTCGGCCATGAGCAGTTCGGTCTCGGCCGCCTCGTCGAAGTCTCCGACAGCGGGCTGCGGTACGGCTGTTCCGACGTAGAGGTGCCAGCCTTCCGGTGCCATCTCCGGGCAGGTCGCGGTGAAGTTGGCGACGTAGCACATGCGCCGGGTCTTGGCGAAGCTGAGCATGCCGGGAGACTCGACCAGTTGCTCCCGGCTGGCGAAGTTGACCGAGATCATCGCGCAGGGCCGGTCGGCGCGGCGTACCGCGGTCAGGTACTCCTCGGAGAGGTGCTGCTCGCCGATCAGGTCCACGGTGGCGGCGGGGCCGGTGTCGCTCACCGCGAACCGGCAGCCGACCTCGGTGTCCTGGCCTTCGCGGGCGACGACCGCGCCGGTGACCCGGCCCCCGCCGACCGTCAGCTTCCGCACCTCGCTGTCCAGCCACACCTCGCCGCCGCCCGCGGTGATCACATCCGCGAGTGCGCGCCAGATCCCGATGGTGCCGTCGGGGCAGAAGCCGAACTTCTTGAAGGCGCTCTTGCGGGTGAAGTAGGTGAGGAAGACCCGGGCGGGCAGTTCCTCCGAGCCGACGGCGAAGACCGATCCGCACATGTTGCGGAAGACTCCGTGCACCGACTCGTTCTTGGTGTAGCGGCGGATCCAGTCGGCGGTGGACAGCTCGGTGTCCGGCAGACCGCTGTCCTCGCGCGCGGCGCCGATACCGCCGAGCAGCTTGGCGCCCTGTCGGGTGAGCTTGGACAGCAGCATGCCCCAGCCGCCGCCGGTGACGTCCACGTCCTTGCCGCCGATGCGGTAGAGGATCGGCGGATTGGCCCTGCGGACATCGAACTTGGCGCCGACCTCCTCGAAGGTCTCCTGGGTGATGCCACCGACTTCGATGACGATGGCACCGTTGTTGACCTTGAAACCGTCGATCTCGTGCGTCGACGCCCGGTCGCCCACCCGGTCGAGGCGTTCCACGACGAGGGTGCGGTAGCCGAGATGTGTCAGGCGGGCGGCGGTGAACAGGCCACCCGCGCCGGCTCCGACGACGAGTGCGTCGAATGATTTCACGATGTGTGTCTCCTGTCTCAGCCGAGCGGATTGGTGCCCGGGGCGGAGCCGTCCATGTCCGTGATGTCGGGCCAGCGCTCGGCGAGTTGCCGCAGGGTCGGGGTGCCGGTGAAGGTCGCGCCCTTGGACGCGAAGAGCGCCACCCGGTGGACCTGGCCGCCGCCAGCGATCAGCACGGTGCCGGTGTCGGTGCACTCGTCGGTCACAAGAGACGAGTTCCGACAGGCCTGCTCCTCCGCCGCCGTACTCCTGCGGGAGGTGGACACTCAGCAGCCCGGCTTCGCCGAGTTCGGCCCACAACTCGTCCACGCCGCCGTTGTTCCGCGCGCGTTCGGCGTAGTACGCGTAGCCGTAGCGGGCAGCGATCTTGGCGGTGCTCTCCCGGATCAGCCGGTGCTCATCACTGTCCGTGATCAGTGCTGTCATCACTGCCGTCCCTGGAATGTCGGCTTGCGCTTGTCGATGAAGGCGGCGACGGCCTCCGACGCGTCCGAGGTCCCGGCGGTGCGGGCGAGCGCGTCCCACTCGTCGGTCAACTGCTCGGACAGACTGGTGGACCACGAACCGCGCAGCAGTCGGCGGATCTCGCCGTAGGCCCGGGTCGGCTCGGCCGCCAGTCGCAGGGCCGTGGCCAGGGCCTCGTCGGCCAGTGCGTCGGCCGGCAGTACGCGCGTCACCAGGCCCCATTCGGCGGCCTCCTGGGCATCGAGCACCCGCTGTTCGAGGTAGAACTCGGCGGCGCGGACCGACGAGCCTGGGGAGGAACCAGGAGTTGCCGCCGTCGCCGGACAGCCCCAGGGCGGTGAACCCGGAGGTGAACTTGGTGCCCTCGGCGGCCAGCACGATGTCCGCGCAGTACAGCAGGCCGAGCCCGCCGCCGGCGGCCGCACCGTGCGCGGCGCAGACAACCGGCGCGTCCAGGCGGCTGAGAATCCGCAGCGCCTCGTGGTAGGGCGAGGTCATACGGCGCAGCTTCGTGGGCAGTCCGGCAGTGGCGTTCTCCGCGAAGACGGCGATGCCGCCCCCGACGGTGAAGGTGGGGCCGTTGCCTGTGATCAGCACCGCCCGCAGGCTCGTGTCGGCGGCGAGGTGCTGGGCCACCTCGTACAGGTCGTCGACCATGGCCTCGTCGATGGCGTTTCGTGCGTGCGGGCGGTTGAGCCGGATCTCGGCCAGCCCGTCGGCGAGACGGAAGTCGACGGTCGAGAAGCCGCGCGTGGGGTGCAGGGCCTCGGTCCAGCGTGCGCTGTCCGTCAGCTGGACGAGTCCGGTGATCCGCCCCGCGTCGAAGCGAATGAGGTGGACGAACTCCGCGTCGAGCTTGCCTCCGCTCTCCCGCGCCTCGCCGGTGTACCGGCCGGTGACTAGAAGCTGTCCGTCATCCAGATGGCGGTACGCGGCCGGTTCCGCCCGGGCGTGGTAGCTCTTGGCGATCCGGCCCCAGAACTCCCGGCGCATGGCGTCCGGCCCGGCATAGGTCCTGCCCAGCGCCAGGGGAAGTCCCTCAGTGGTGCGGCCTTCGAAGCCGGGACGCAGGATCTCTTCGAGCCGCTTCCGGTCTCCGGAGGCCAGCGCTCGGTAGAGCCCGGCGGCCACTGTTTCCTTCTCGTCGCGTTGCACGCTCACAACCTCCACGTTATTGAATTTAACATAGATAAAATTCTGGGCGGGTGCGGGTCGACAGGCCGGCCGCAGCCTGGTCATCCCAGTTCGGGCCCGACGACGGACACGAACGAGACGCAGCCGCCCGGCCGCCCGCCCAGGTTGTGGGTGAGGCTGAGTCCGGGGCCGGCGAGCTGCCGTTCGCCCGCTTCGGCGCGGAACTGCAGCCAGCACTCGTAGAGCATCCGCAGGCCGCTCGCACCGACCGGATGACCGAAGGACTTCAGCCCGCCGTCCGGGTTCACCGGCAGCCGGCCGCCGAGCTCGAACGCGCCGTCCAGGACGTCCTTCCATGCCTGGCCGCGGTCGGCGAAGCCGAGGTCTTCCATGAGCACCAGTTCGGTCGGTGTGAAGCAGTCGTGCACCTCGGCCAGCGAGATCTGGGTGCGCGGATCGGTGACCCCTGCCTGCCGGTAGGCGTCGGCGGCGCTGCGGACCACCTCCGGGAAGGTGGTGTAGTCGTAGCCGGGGTCCATCGCGCCCCGGGCCGGTCCCGCGACCAGGGACAAGCCCTTCACGTACATGGGCCGGTCGGTGTACCGGTGGGCGTCCTCGGCCCGGACGATCAGCGCGCAGGCCGCCCCGTCGGAGACCCCCGAGCAGTCGAAGATCCCGAGCCGGCCGGCCACCAGCGGCGCCCGCTCGATCTTCTCCTTCGAGACGGCCGAGCGGAACTGCGCCTTGGGATTGCGTGCGCCGTTGGCGTGGTTCTTCCAGGCGATGTGTGTCATCGCCTCCCGCATCGCGGCGGGATCCACCCCGTACCGGGTGCAGTACGCCGGATCGAGCAGGGAGAAGGCGGCCGGTGCGGTCAGCGACAGCTCGGGAGCAGTGCCGTCGCCCGGCGGGTCGCCGCGCAGCAGCCCGGAGAAGCCGGAGTCCTTGAGCTTCTCCACGCCGACCGCCATCACCCGGTCGTATGCTCCCGAGGCGACCGCGTAACAGGCGTTGCGGAAGGCCTCGGAACCGGTGGCGCAGTAGTTCTCCACCCGCGTGACGGGCTTGTAGTCCAGGGACAGCGGGCGGCTCAGCGTCATCCCGGACTGCCCGGAGCCGAGGGTGCCCAGCCAGTACGCGTCCACCTCCTCGGCAAGCAGCGCGGGGGTCGCCGCGAAGCATTCCTGGGTGGCGTCGAGCAGGAGGTCGTCGGCCGAACGGTCCCAGTGCTCGCCGAAGCGGGTGCATCCCATGCCGACCACCGCCACCCGGTCGCGGATGCCGTTGCTGCTCATGTCTGGCTCCTGTCCGCGCCGGTTTCTCCGGTGCCGGTCTCTGCGGTCGTACGGGCCTTCCAGAAGTAGTTGTGCACTCCCCCGGCGGTGTAGAGCCGCCTGAAGACCGGCTCGACCCGGGTGCCGACCACGAGTTCGTCCGACGCCCCGTCGGCGATCTCCAGCGTGCAGCGGCCACCGCCGTCGAAGTCGACCACCGCGTCGACCAGCGGCGGCGAGGGCGAGTGGGCGAGCCGGTCGACCGTGAACGTCGCCACCGTGCCGCGCGCTCCGGCCAGCGGCACGGCCGTCATCGCGTCCACCGCCCCGCACTCCTTGCACACCCGGGAAGGCGGCAGGTGGACGAACGCGCACCGGTCGCACCGACTGCCGGTGAGGGAGAACTTCCACCCTTCCCCGCGCGCCGACGGCGGACCCGCCGGCCGTTCGGGCTCCGGCCGTCGCGGGGGCTCGCGGTCCAGCCACCCGCGCCAGGTCAGGTAGGTCGCGTACGGGACGTCCCGGCCCCCGGCGAGCTGCCGGGCGACAGGCTCGGGCTGCCGTGCGCCGGCGAGGCGTTCGGTCGTACGCAGCAGCACGGCGTCACAGCCGTCCACCGCTGAGAGAAGCAGGATCGTCTCGCCGGGCCCGGCACGGTCGAGTGCGTCGGCCAGCGCCAGGCCCGCGTCGGCGGCTCCGGCGTGGCCCACGGGCGAGCCGCTCGCGGACAGACGCGCGGGGAAGAACGTGGTGGCGCGCTTACGGACCGCCGAGTTGGGCGAGACCAGCACGACATGGTCGGCCTGCCCGGCGTCGGCGGCCTTCAGCGCGCGACGCCCGGTGTCCTTGATGAGCGGCACGTAGCGCTCAAGGCCGAAGCGTTCCTCCCACTGCTCGCCGACCGGATTCCCCGGTGCGCGCCAGCGGTCCAGGAACTCCGAGGTCACTGAGGCCTCGGCGAGGACCTCGGCCACCGACGCCCCGGCGTCGCCGAAGAGGAAGGCGGCCGCCCCGTCTGTGCCGTCCCGCTCGTCGCCCGAGCCGGGCCGTCCGGTGCGGACGTCGGACAGCACGGCCAGCCCTCCCGCGAGCGAAGCGGCACGCAGCGCGGCGATCCCGGAGCGCGCCGAGCCGGCAACGTCCGCCGCGAAGGCATCGCGGGGCAGGCGGAGCGCGGCGTGCAGGGCGGAGGCGTTGGTCTTGTCGAGGTAGGCAGGCGAAGTGGTGGCGAAGTAAAGCGACTGCGGCGCGGGTCGGCCGGGCAGGACGCTGCGGGCCGCTTCGACGCCCATGGTGGTGCTGTCCTCGTCGAACGAGGCGGCGACCCGAGCGCCACGCCCGGCGCTGATGCCGAGCGTGGCGCCCAGCTCGGCACGCTGCAGCCGGTGGCGGGGGAGGTAGGCGGCGTACGAGATGATTCCGTAACCGCTCATGTTCGGTCTCATGGTGTTCATGCCGCCTCGAAGATCGCGGCCATGCCCTGGCCGCCGCCGACGCACATGGACTCCAGGGCGTACCGGCCGCCCCGGCGCCGCAGTTCGTGCAGCATCGTGGCGAGGATACGAACCCCGGTGGCGGCAATGGGATGGCCGAGCGAGATGCCGGAGCCGTTGACGTTGAGCCGGTCTTCGTCCTTGAAGCCCCAGCCCTTGAGGACGGCGAGCACCTGGCAGGCGAACGCCTCGTTCAGCTCGACGAGATCGAGATCGCCGAAGCCCAGGCCGGTCTTCGCGAACAGCTTCGCCACCGCCGCCACCGGCCCTATGCCCATCATCGAGGGCTCGCACCCGGCTGCCGCCCAGCCGCGCAGGAAGCCGATCGGCTCCAGGCCGAGTTCGTCCAGCTTGTCCTCGGCGACCACCAGGCAGGCCGCCGCGGCGTCGTTCTGCTGACTGGAGTTGCCGGCGGTCACGGTGCCGCCGGGCATCAAGGTCCGCAGTCCGCCCAGGATCTGCGGGGTGGAGTCGGGGCGGATACCCTCGTCCCGTACGAAGGGGACGGGGTCGCCACGCCTCGCGGGGACTTCGACCGGCACGATCTCGTCGGCGAAACGTCCGGCGTCCCATGCCTCGGCGGCGCGCCGGTGGCTGCGGGCCGCATACGCGTCGGCCTCGTCCCTGCTGATCGCGTACCGTTCGGCCAGGTTTTCGGCGGTCTGGACCATCCCGCTGATCGGGCCGAACCGCCACTGCGGCTGAGAGCGTTCACGTCCTCTGTCCAGCCTGTCGTAGAGCTGGACGCTGCCCGAGCGGCTGCCCCAGCGGACGCTCGTGGAGTAGTACTCGATGTTGCTCATGCTTTCCACGCCGCCCGCCAGCACCACATCGGCGGCGCCGGTCTGCACCATCATCGCCGCGGTGACCACCGCCTGCAGCCCGCCGCCACAGCGCCGGTCGAGCTGGAAGCCTGGCAGCTCGACCGGCAGGCCGGCGTGCAGAGCGGCCCAGCGTCCGATGCACGGGGCCTCGGAGTTGGCGTACGACTGCGCGAAGGCGACATCCTCGATACGTCGGGGGTCGACTCCCGACCGCTCGACCACCGCCTTGATGACGGTCGCCGCCAGGTCGTGCGCGGGGACCGAGCGGAGTGTTCCGCCGAACCCACCGACCGGGGTGCGCAGGGGCGCGACGATCGCGGCTCTGGTCATAGCAGTCATACCGGGGCTCCTTGCTCTTCGAGTGCGGCTTCCAGCGCCGCGCGGTGGTCGGGGTGGGTGATGGCGAGCATGCGTTCGTGGCGTACGCGCAGGGGCTGTCCGCGCAGATCGGCGACGCCGTACTCGGTGACGACAAGCCCCGCGTCGCTGCGTGAAGTGCTCACCGGGCCGGACAGCCGGGCGACGATCCGGCTCGCCGGACCGGCGGTGGAGGGCAGAGCGACGATGGGCAGGCCGCCCCGGGACCTGGCGGCCCCGCGCAGGAAGTCCGCGGCTCCGCCGACCGCTCCTACGTATCGCCCCCCGGCCAGCTCGGAGTTGACCTGACCGGAGAGGTCGACCTCGATGGCCGAGTTGATGGCGACCAGCCGGTCCTGCGCCGCCAGTGTCTGAGGGTCGTGGGTGTACGCGGTGTCGCGAAGCTGTATCGCCGGGTTGCGGTGAGCGAACCGGAACAGTTGCTGGGTGCCCATCAGCAATCCGCCGACGGCACGGCCCCGGTCGAGAGTCTTGTGAGCGCCCGTGACGACGCCGGTCTCGATCAGATCCATCGCGGCGTCGTTGATCAGGCCGGAGTGGATGCCCAGGTCCCTGCGGTCGGCCAGCAGGCCCAGTACGGTTTCCGGGAGCCCGCCGATGCCGAACTGGAGCGTGGCCCCGTCGTCCACCAGGCCCGCCACCTGGGCAGCGACGCGTGCGGTGGTGCTGTCCGGCACGGTGCGTTTCAGCTCGGCCGGCGGACGGGACGTCCGGACCACCACGTCGAGATCGGCCTCGCGGAGCGTACGGGAGCCGTAGGTGTACGGGACCTGGTCGTTCACCTCGGCGATCACCACCCGGGCGGTGCGCAACGCCGCATTCAGGTAGTCGTCGGCCAGGCCCAGGCTGTAACGGCCGTGGTCGTCCGGCGGCGGGAGCTGGACCAGGACCACGTCGGCGCGCAGGTCGCCGCCGGTGAGCAGGCCGGGCAGGCCGGAGTAGGGGACGGGAAGGATGTCGAGCGCCCCCGCCCTGTGCAGAGCCCGGTTGCCGCCACTGCCGCAGTAGGAGAAGAAGGAAACCCGATCGGCGTGGTCCGGCCGGACGGTGTCGGTGGCCGGGATGCCGAGGAAGCACCTGAAGTGGCCGATGTCCGCGCGCTGTTGCATCAGTCGCTCGGTCAGGGTTTGCGGCTCGGCGCACGCCTGGCCCCAGACGACGGTCTCGCCCTCCCGCAGGTACCGGGAGAGGTCGAGCGCGCCGGGTGTGAGGTCGTCCATGCCCGGGCCCGTCAGCTGCCCGCGTCGTCGCGCCAGCGGTCCGCGGACGGATCCAGCAGCGTGCGCAGGTGTCCGTCGGGGAGCCACACCAGGGTCTCCAGTTCGAGCGCGTCCAGGTAACGGACCCGTCCGGTGCGCCGGTCCTCCAGCCGGAGCCGGGGCCCGTTGGCCGCGGTGTCGACGCTCACCGCGACTTCGGCGAACTCGCTGCCCACGATCTCGTTCATCGGTCCGGTCCTCAGATCAGGAATGCCAGGGTGGGCAGAGCCTGGTCGTGGTTGACCAGGACGACCTTCTTGAACGCCAGACGGATCTGCCCGTCGACGACGCGCAGTCGGTAGGTGGTGCGGCCGGCCCAGGTCTCGTTGCCGCGTTCCCGGGACTCCACCAGGACGAAGTTGGCGGCGGCCGAAATGTCACCGATGTCCTCGCCCGCGTCGGCGTCGTCCAGGATCTCCACGTTGGAGACAATCCGGCGGAGGGTCGAGGGCGGTGACTGCGCGTAGCGCTTGCCGGTCCTGAGCTGCTTCAGGCGTGTGGAGATGCGGCTGCGGTTGTCGCAGATCACCGACATCTGCTGGAGCGGGTCGGTGTCGGGGGCGGCCGCGGGCACCCAGTAGAGAGCGTCATCGGTCCACAACGCCTCCCAGGCGTCGTAGTCGTGCTCGTCCGCGTAGCGCGCCTCGCGGTACAGGAACTGCTCGACCTGGCGCAGGTCGAGTGCCGTCGTCGTGGCCGGTGCAGTCACTTCTCCGCCTCCATCGATGTCCGGTAGTGCGACCAGAAGCCGCGCATGCCTGTCTCGTCGGTGGCGGTGCCGATCCGGAAGCCGTTCTCGTCGGTCCGCTCCCTGTCCACGCCCCGGCGGATGTCCACCCATTCCGGGCTGCGCATGGTCACGCCGCGCTGGTTGCGCTCGTACATCTCGGTGTCGTCGGCGAGCAGCATCCCGGCCGGGCCCACGGAGCCAACGCACTGCGACACCATCCGCCGGTTCAATTCGGGTGCGCCCTTGAACTGGACGGCGGTGGAGTGCTGGACACACTCACCGACCGACAGCGGCTGGATGACGAAGAGCTGGATCTCGGCGATGAACAGGTTGGGAAAGATCATCACGTGCGGGGATCCCTCAATGAGGATCTCCTCGGCGGCCGGTCCGTGCAGCTCCCGCATCCGCGCCACGTAATCGGGGACCTTGGCCTCGGTGGTGCCGAACCAGCGCATCGGCTCGGCGAAACGGCGGAACTCCGGCCGCAGGTCGTTCTCGCTGTGGCCACCGCCCAGATCACGGGTCACGGCGGTCGAGTTGTCGCTGTACAGGGCGCCGATCGGGCTGCCGGTGACGCTGAAGATCGAGCCGTGCACGAACTGCGGGTGGTAGCCGTCCGTCTCGTTCTCCGCCAGCAGCTTCCAGTTGGCGCGGGTGCGGTGCTTGAGAAAGCCGGCCGTCAGTTCGACCTCGCCCTCGGGCGAGAGCCGTGCGAGCCGGTCCAGCTCCCCGGCGGCGGCGCCCAGGTGTTCGGCGAGCGTCGGCCCGTCGGGGGCGAAGCTGCCGAAGACGAAGCCCCGGTGGGATGCGACCCTGGGCACCCGCCCGAGCCCGAGTTCGACCTTTCCCTTGCCGCCGTATCCCTTGTTGTACGGGTAGCCGAGCAGCTCACCGTTGTTGCGGTAGGTCCAGCCGTGGTACGGGCAGCGGAAGGAGTTGGAGTTGCCGCTCGGCGCGTCGCACACCAGGTTGGCCCGGTGGGCGCAGCGGTTGAGCAGCAGGTGCACCTCACCGTCGCGGTCGCGGGTCATGATGACGTCCTGCGGACCGATGCTCTTGCGCACGTAGTCTCCCGGTTCGGGCACCTCGCTGACGTGCCCGACGTACACCCAGGTGCGGTACCAGATGCGTTCCAGTTCCTCGGCGAAGATCTCCGGGTCGGTGTACATCGAACCGTGCACCCTTGTCGGCTGGATCAGCCGCTCGTACTTGCCTGCTTGCTCGTGTGCCGTCTCCGGCAGCGTGGCAGTCATCTCCGCCGTCCTCCAAGCGCTTCTGGGCGTACCGCACCGGCCGGAGCCTCACCGTGCCGACGGGTGTGGTGGGCAGCTCGACCGCCCGCGAGCGGACGGTCGTGCCGCTGTGGCCAATGGCCCGTCCGTCGGTGATCACGAGGGGAGTGCTGCCGTACCGCGCCGCACAGGTGGGTACATTTTCTAATCAACTTTAGATTAAACGATCTGGAGTCGGATCGGCAACCAGTACGAGCGGGTGAGTTGTGCGACTCGTGAAGCGGGCTCAGTCGAGACGGCGCAATGTCCCGGCGGTGGCGGCGTCGCGGAGCTTGAACTTCCGTATCTTGCCGGCCGGGGTGACCGGCATCTCGTCGGCGACGTACCAGTGCTGCGGGACCTTGTACTTGGCGAGGCGGGCGCGGCAGTGCTCCACCAGGGCGTCGCGCAGCCTGGCGGGCGGCTCTCCTGCGAGCCGGACGACGGCGGCGACCGCCTCGCCCGTCTTCTCGTCCGGCACCGCGACCACGGCCGCTTCCAGCACGGCCTCGTGCCCCAGCAGACAGGTCTCGATCTCCACCGGCGCGATGTTCTCGCCGCCGCGGATGATGAGGTCCTTGAGCCGCCCGGTGAGGGTGATCACGCCGCGCGCGTCCATGGCTCCGAGGTCACCGGTGTGCACCCAGCCTTCGGCGTCGACTGTGCACGCGGTCGACTCCGGGTCGTGCAGGTACTCGATCATCTGCTGGTAGCCCCGTGCGCAGACCTCCCCCGATGTGCCAAGCGGCTGCACTTCGCCGGTGACCGGATTGACGATCTTGCACTCCACCTGCGGCAGCGGCCGGCCCACCGTGTCCCTGAGGTCCTGAGGAGTGTCCGAACGCCCGGTGGCTGTCAGCGTCGGCGCCAGCTCCGTCTGGCCGTACAGGGTGTGCACAGCGGCTCCGAAGAGCTGCCGGGTCGCCTCGATCAACGCGGCGGGCACGTTCGCGCCGCCCACCATGACCGTGCGCAGCGCGGCTGCCGTACCGCCGGCGTCGCGGGCGTCCTCCACCAACGCGCCCAGCATTGCGGGTACACAGAAGAGAACGGTGGCCTGTTCCTTCTCCATCAGTTCCAGTACGGGGGCGGGCCGGAACCGTTCGACGAGTACCACGCAGCCGCCCAGCCACAACGACCCGAGGGTGGCTACCACGCACCCGGCCGTGTGGAACATGGGCAGCGGGTTGACATGCACCGCGCCCGGCTGGGTCTCCGCCCTCTCCACGGTCAGCTTCGCGACATTGACGAGGGACCGGTGGCGCAGCAGCACGCCTTTGGGCAGGCCGGTGGTACCCGAGGTGTATTGCAGTATCACCGGCGCGTCGGCGTCCTGGACGGCGGCCGTGGCGGGCAGGTCCGCCGACTCGGCCAGCCACCGCTCACGTGCGGAGAGGGAGACGACCTCGCGCAGCCCGGGGCACCGGGACCGGACGGAGGCCGCGACGGCCGCGAGGTCGTCATCGCGGCTGACGTCCGCGTGCAGGAGCATCGCGGCCCCCGAGTGGTTGACGGCGTAGACCAGTTCGTCGGCGCGCAGCACCGGGTTGAGCGCGACGAGGGTCACCCCGGCCAGCGCGGCGCCGTACTGGATGACCGGCCATTCGACGACGTTCGGCGCCCAGAGGGCGACGAACTCCCCGGGCTCGGCCAGCCGCAACAGGGCGGTGGCCACCCGCCGGGCCTCGGTGTACAGGTCCTGGTAGGTCAGCCGACGCTGCTCACCGGTGCCGTGCGCGATGCCGACCAGGGCGAGGGCGTCGCCATGGGTCCTGGCCCGTTCGGCGAGCAGCGAGCCGACGGTGTACTCCACCAGGGGCACGCTGTCGTCTCTTGACCACAGTGATGTGGTGAGCGGCTCTCTCATTGTCAGCACCCCTTGAATACGGGCCGACGTCGCTCGTGGAAGGCGGCGACACCTTCGGCGAAGTCCGCCGAGTCGAACAGACGGGTCTGGTGCTCGACCTCGCGCTCGAGCGCCGCGCGCGGATCGCCTGCCTGGCAGGCGCCGAGCATCATCCTGATCGCCGACAGTGCGAGGGGCGGGCCCTCGGCGATCCGTTCGGCATCGGCCAGCGCCCGGTCCAAGGCGTTCCCCGGCTCGACCAGTTCGTCGGCGAGCCCGAGAGCGAGGGCTTCCGGGCCCTGGATCCGGCGCGGCAACAGGAGCAGCTGCCGGGCCGCCGCGAGTCCGGCTCTGGCCGGCAGCGATACCGATATCCCCATGTCACCGGCGAGTCCGACACCGGTGAACGCCGTGCTGAACGACGCGTCGGACGCGGCTACGACCCGGTCGCAGGCCAGCGCGAGCGCCGCCCCGGCGCCGTACGCGAAGCCCTCGACCGCCGCCACCACCGGCGTGGGGCCGTCCCAGACGGCCCGGATCACCCGCTGGGCGGCCTGAGCCCTCGGGCGAGTCTCGTCCGGGCCCTGCCGACGCATGGTGGAGATGTCACCGCCGGAGCAGAAGGTTCCGCCGCTGCCGGTCAGCACGATCGCCCGTACCGAGTCGTCGGCCATCGCGGATTCCAGCTTCTCCGCGAGCACCACCCGCAGGGCCAGGTCGATGGCGTTGCGCTTGTCCGGCCGGTTCAGGGTCAGCACGCGGACCTTGCCGCGGTCCTCAGCCAGCACGATGCTGTCGTGGCTGTGGCTGTCGTGGTTCATGGCGTCTCGTTTCCTGTTCACTGTCCGGTGAAGAGCGGCGGCCTGCGTTCGAGCACCGCCGCCAGCCCTTCCCTGGAATCGGCGGTGCCGGACAGTTCGGCGACGGTGCGGGCCTCCTCGGGCAGCCGCTCCTCCACTCCGGCGCCGACTCCGCTCCACAGCAGCCGCTTGGTCGCCGCCAGTGCGAGGGGCGCTCCCGCCGCGAGGCCGCGGGCGAACGCGAGGGCCTCGTCGAGCAGCAGGTCATCCGGTACGACCCTGGTGAGCAGCCCCGCGTCCAGCGCCTCGGCGGCGGTCAGGGTGGGGTTGGCCAGCAGGATCTCCATCGCCTTGCGCAGGCCCACCAGCTGAGTCAGCGTCACCGACACTCCGGCGTCGGGCGCCATGCCCACCCGTACCGCGCCGGACATGAACTTGGCCGACTCGGCGGCGATGACGAAGTCTGCCGCGCACACCAGTCCGAAGCCGCCCCCGCCGGCCGCGAACCCGTGTACCGCGGCGATGACCGGGGCTTGCAGTTGCAGCAGCGCGGAGGTGGCGATCTGGAGCCAGGAGGTCGCCTCCCGCAGATAGTCCGGAAGGCCTTCGCCCTTGGCGGCGAAGGTTCGGATGTCGCCGCCCGCGCAGAAGTTCCGGCCCTCGCCGCTGATCAGCACCACGCGCAGCCCGGGTTCGGCGTGGCAGCGCATGACGGCCGTGTACAGCGCCTTGAGAAAGGGCACGTCCATGCCGTTGGACGCCTCGGGGCGGTTGAGCCGCAGCCGTGCGACGCCATCGGCGTCCAGGTCCAGGAGCACCGGCCCCGAATCGATCAGCTTGTCCGTCATCTCACTTGCCTTTCGCCGTGAAGGTCGCGATTCCGGCACCCGCCGTCGCCCCGCCGAGGTGGTCCAGCACCGCCGCGCGCTCCAGGGCGAGGCCCTCCGTCAGCGGCAGCCGCAGTCCCTCGTACACCAGGCGTTTCGCGGTCGCGAGCGCCCGCGGGTCCTTGTCCGCGAGCCGCTGGGCGAACCGCGCGATCGCCTCCTCGAACCCCTCGTCAGGCAGACACCGGTAGGCCAGCCCCCAGGCGACGGCCTCAGCGCCGGACAGCCTGTCGCCGGTGAGAATGTGCGCCAGGGCGCGTTGGCGTCCCGCCAGGCGGGGCAGCCGCTGGGTGCCGCCGCCGCCGGGTATCTGGCCGAAGTTCGCGTGCGTGTCGGAGATCGTGGCCCGTTCGTGGACGAGGGCGATGTCGCAGGACTGCATCAGTTCGAATCCGCCGGCCATCGCGTAGCCCTCGACCACCGCCACCACGGGGACGGGCAGGGTGGCGATGACCGCGCAGGCCCGGCCGAAGTTGTCGAACAGCGGCGTCATGGCCTCCGGCCCCCCGCACCGCAGCCGCTCCAGTTCCTTGAAGTCGCCGCCGACCGAGAAGTTGCCGCCGGCGCCCCGGACCAGGATGACCCGCGCCGAGGCGGCCAGTTCCGTCAGCGCGTGCTCCAGCTGGCGGCCGAGTTCGACCGTGATGGCGTTCATCGCCTCGGGACGGTCCAGCAGGATGTGACCCACCGCGCCGTCCGTGCGTGTCCGCACCACCTGTGAGACCTGAGTACTCACATCAACCGCCCGCCGCCCACTTCGAGGACCGCGCCGGTCATGTAGCCCGACAGATCGGACGCGAGAAAGAGAACGGCTCCGGCGACCTCCCTGGGCTGCCCCGCCCGCTTCATGGGGATGTCGGCCTCGCGTGCCGCGAAGACCTCCGGCGGCATCGCCTCGGTCATGGCGGTACGGATCAGTCCCGGCTGCACCGCGTTGACCCGTACCCCACGGTGGGCGAGCTCTTTGGCCGCCGCCTTCGTCAGGCCCACGATGCCCGCCTTGGCGGCGCTGTAGTTGGTCTGGCCGGGGTTGCCGGACTTTCCGGACAGCGAGGAGATGTTCACGATCGATCCTCGGCCGGCCTCGCGCATCACCGCTGCCGCCGCCCGTACCCCGAGCCAGGTCCCCTTGAGGTGCACCCCGATCACGGCGTCGAAGTCCGCGACGCTCATCCTGCGCAGCGAGGCGTCGCGGGTGATCCCGGCGTTGTTCACCAGGATGTCCAGGGCTCCGAACCGCTCGGCGGTGTGCCGCACCGCGGTCTCGACCGACGTCTCGTCGGTGACGTCGCAGCCCAGCCCGAGTACGGAGTCCGCGTCGTCGCCGGCGATCTCCGCCGCGGCTTTCGCCGCCCGCTCGGCGTCCACATCGGCCAGGGCCACCCGTGCGCCGTGCTCGTGCAGCAGCCGGGCGATCTCCAGTCCGATCCCCTGGCCGGCTCCCGTCACGATCGCGGACCGGCCCGCCACCAGACCGCCCATCAGCCGACGTACCGCACGACGGAGTCGACCACGCAGGCGGGCTTCGTGCCGCCCTCGATCTCGATGACGGTGGACAGCTTCAGCTGGACCGCGCGGTCGAGAGGCGTCACCTCGGCGATCCGGGAGGTGGCCCGAAGCTTGGCGCCGGCCGGCACGGGCGCCGGGAAGCGGACCTTGTCCAGTCCGTAGTTGACCGCCATGCGGACGCCGTCGACCCGGTAGATCTGCTGCAGGAACGCCGGCAGCGGGGACAGGGTGAGCAGACCGTGGGCGATGGTGCCGCCGAAGGGCCCCTGGGCGGCGTGCTCGGCGTCCACGTGGATCCACTGGTGGTCGCCCGTGGCGTCGGCGAACCGGTCGATCCGCTCCTGGTCCACCGCAACCCAGTCGCTACTGCCGAGGGACTCCCCCTCCGCGGTGGCGAGCTCGGGGAGACCGTCGAAGATCTTCATGTTTCGCTCCGGGGCTGGTCAGAATTTTGAATCTAATATAGATTCATTAATGTCGAGGGTCAACGGTTGTGAAGCGGCCGGGGTGCGAGGGAGCGGAGAGAGCATGGATCTGGGACTCGGCGGCGCGCGGGTGCTGGTCACCGGCGGCGCCTCCAACATCGGCCGCGGAATCGTGCACGGCTTCGCCACCGAAGGCGCACGCGTGCTGATCTGCGACATCGACGGCGAGCAGGCCGCGAAGGTGCGGTCCGAAGCGCTGGCGCGCGGGGCGGCCGAGGCCGAGGTCGCCGTGGCCGACCTGGCGGTCGAAGGATCGGGCAGGGCGATGGTCGACCGGGTCGTCGAGGCGTGGGGCGGGATCGACGCGCTGGTGAACAACGCGGGCCTGAGCCTGCCGGGGTTCATCGCCGAGGACACCGACCGCGACCGCTGGCGGCGCATGGTCGACGTCAACCTGTTCGGCGCCGTCGAGTGCACCCAGGGCGCCCTCGCCGCGATGCGGGGGGCGGGAAGCGGATCGATCGTGTTCATCTCCAGCGACGCGGCCTTCGGCGAGATACGGCAAGGGGTGTACGGGGCGACCAAGGCCGCGCTGATCGCGCTGGCCCGTACCGTCGCCCGGGAGCACGGCCGGCACGGCATACGGTCGAACGTCGTCTGCCCCGGACTGGTGCTCCCCGAGAGTCCCGATGCGATCGGCACCGGCAGCCTGTGGGCGATGGACGGGCAGGACACCGTCTTCGACGACCGGCAGATCGAGGCGGTGCGGGGGCACATCCCGCTGCGCCGGCTCACCACCGCCGAGGACATCGCCGACTCGGTGGTCTGGGTGTCCTCGGAGCGCGCGGCCCGGCAGGTGACCGGCCAGGTCTTCTCGGTCAGCGGCGGCTACTCGATGCCGTAGGAGGCGCTCTCTGTGGACACCACCAGCAGGAACGGCAGGGCGACGACGGCACCGGCCGCCAAGGCGGCCACCCGCGATCGGATCCTCGCCGCCGCGGCCCGGGTACTGAGTCTCAAGGGCTACTCGGCGACCCGGCTGGCCGACATCGCAGCCATCGCCGGGCTGCGTCCGCCCGCCGTCTACTACTACTTCTCCTCCCGCGAGGAGCTGATCGCCGAGGTGATGGCGGTCGGCCAGCTGCGCCTGCGGGAGCATGTCGAGACCGCGCTGGCCGCGCTGCCGGACAGCACGCCAGCGATGGACCGGATCTGCGCCGCCGTGGAGGCACATCTCCAGGTCGGGTTGGACCTGTCGGACTTCGCCACCGCCGTCACCCGAAACAGCGGCCAGCTGCCCGAGGACATACGCGCCCGTCTGCGCGAGGAAAGCGGCGCCTACTTGGCGCTGTGGCGGGATCTGCTGGCGACCGCGAAGGCTGCCGGAACGCTCAGGGACGGCCTTGACCTGCGGGTGGCCCGCATGCTGGTCATGGGCGCCCTCAACTGGACACCGGAGTGGTGGAATCCCCACCAGGGTTCGCTGACCGGCGTCATCCGCACCGCGCAGAGCCTGGTGCGACACGGACTCGGCACGCCCTGACCTCGGGACCCGCCGTCACCCCTCATCCCCTTCCACTGGAGGACTCATGCCCGAGGCGTACATCGTCGACGCGATCCGCACCCCTGTCGGCAGGCGCGGTGGCGGCTTCGCTCAGACCCACCCGGCCGATCTCGGCGCCCACGTCATCCGTTCCCTGGTCGAGCGCGGCGCCTTCGACCCCGCCGCGATCGACGACGTCATCTTCGGCTGCCTGGACGTCATCGGCTCGCAAGCCGGCGACATCGCCCGTACCGCCGCACTGGCCGCCGGTCTGCCCGAGTCGGTACCCGGGGTGACCATCGACCGGCAGTGCGGCTCGTCCCAGCAGGCCGTGCATTTCGCCGCGCAGGCGGTCATGTCCGGCACCTGCGATCTCATCGTGGCCGGCGGGGTGCAGAAGATGAGCCAGTTCCCGATCCTGTGCGCGTTCGGCGCGGGTGAGCCCTACGGCGCCACCGACCCGTGGACCGGTTCCAAAGAGTGGTACGCGCGGTACGGCGACCAGGAGATCTCCCAGTTCCGCGCCGCGGAGGTGATCGCCGAGAAGTGGGACATCGAGCGGGCCACGATGGAGGAGTTCGCGCTGAACAGCCATCGGCGTGCCCTGACCGCCCGCCAGGAAGGCCGTTTCGACGCCGAGATCGTGCCGTTCGAGGGGATCACGGCCGACGAGGGCCCGCGTCCGGACACCTCCCTGGAGAAGATGGCCGGGCTCAGGTCGCTGACGCCCGGCGGGCGGCTCACCGCCGCCGTGTCCAGCCAGGTCTCCGACGCCTCCTCCGCGATGCTGATCGCCTCGGAGGACGCCGTACGCACGCACGGGTTCACACCAAGGGCGCGTATCCACCACCTCTCGGTGCGCGGCGCCGACCCGGTCACGATGCTGACCGCGCCCATACCCGCCACCCAGCACGCCCTGAAGAAGACCGGGCTCACGATCGACGACATCGACCTGGTCGAGATCAACGAGGCCTTCGCCTCCGTCGTGCTGGCATGGCAGGCCGACCTCGGAGCCGACCCTGCCCGGGTCAACGTCAACGGCGGCGCCATCGCCCTCGGCCACCCGCTCGGCGCCACCGGCACCCGGCTGATGACCACCCTGCTCCACGAACTGGAGCGCACCGGCGGCCGCTACGGCCTGCAGACCATGTGCGAGGGCGGCGGCCAGGCCAACGTCACCATCATCGAGAGGCTCGGCTGATCCAATGCGACGGGATCTGTACACCGACGACCACGAGCAGTACCGCGAGACCGTGCGCGAGTTCCTCGCCCGCGAGGTCGTCCCCCACCACGACCAGTGGGAGACCGACCGATGGATCGACCGCAAGGTCTTCGCCGCGGCCGCGCAGCAGGGAATCTACGGCCTGCAGATCGGCGAGGAATACGGCGGCGCCGGCGAGTCGGACTACCGCTACCGCATGGTCGTCTGCGAGGAGATCGCCCGCGTCCACGCGCTGTCCTTCGGCGTCACCGTCGCCCTGCAGGACGACCTGGTACTGCACTATCTGCTGGACCTGACCACGGACGAACAGAAGCGGCGCTGGCTCCCCGGCTTCGCCCGCGGTGAAATCATCGGCGCGCTCGCGATGACCGAACCGGGCACCGGCAGCGACCTGCGGGGCATCCGCACCTCGGCCCGCCCCGACGGCGACGACTGGATCCTGAACGGCCAGAAGACCTTCATCTCCAGCGGAATCATGGCCGACCTGGTGATCGTCGCCGCGCGCACGGACCCCGACGCCGGGTCGCGCGGTTTCAGCCTCATGATGGTTGAGCGGGACATGCCCGGCTTCACCCGCGGCCGGAAGCTGGACAAGATCGGCCTGCCCGGCCAGGACACCGCCGAGCTGTACTTCGAAGACGTGCGCGTGCCTGCCGCCAACCTGCTCGGCTCCCCCGGAGAGGGACTGCCGCAGCTCATGAGCCACCTGCCCAGGGAGCGGCTCGGCGTGACCGCCACAGCCATCGCCACCAGCCGGGCGATATTCGACCTCACCCGCGACTACTGCTTTGACCGACAGGCATTCGGCAAGCCCATCGGCGACTTGCAGCACATCCGCTTCGAACTCGCCGAGATGGCCACCGAGCTCGACATCACGGAGGCCTACGTCGACCGCTCGGTGCGCGCCTACAACGCGGGGGAGCTGACCGCCGTGGACGCCGCCAAGGGCAAGTGGTTCGTCAGCGAACTGCAAAAGCGCGTCATCGACCGATGCCTGCAACTGCACGGCGGCTACGGCTATATGACCGAATACCCGGTCGCCCGTGCCTTCGTCGACACAAGGAGCCAGACGATCTACGGCGGTACCACCGAGATCATGAAGGAGATCATCGGACGCGACCTGGCCGGGTGAGGCTGCTCGTCCACGGGCCCACGATGTCGCGGGGGCCCGGTACAACCGCCGGCGTTGGCCCCGGTCCTGCCGGAATCGGGTGCCACACCCGTGGTAGCTCTGACCGCCCAGGATGCCACCGCGTGCTGGGCGACCCACCCCAGCAGGTGAA
>Ga0136846_1238369_pt1 | contig 20772 bp, 17 predicted proteins | sample HopSoiMetagenom2_FD_96841 | JGI IMG/M metagenome (GOLD analysis project Ga0136846, IMG submission 96841) | Grasslands soil microbial communities from Hopland, California, USA - 2 Assembly 2016 (version 4) | ecosystem: Environmental > Terrestrial > Soil > Grasslands | place: USA: Hopland...
ACTCGACTTAAACCCGGCTTGTACCCAGTAGCCCCACACCCTGCGAACGAAAAGTTCAAGCAGGGCGGGCACTTAGGTCTCGGTGGTCGTCAAAGTTCGGCTTAGCCGCTTGGGCGCCCGCCCTGTTCATCAAATCGCACCGTGGATGCGCAGCTCTCTCGTCAACCACGCGTAGTAGATTGGCGCGGCCACGACGCCCGCCAATCCAAAGGCCGCTTCCAACAGCAGCATCGCGGCGAGCAGCTCATACGTTGGCACACGAATCCGGGTTCCCACGATGTGCGCATTCAAGAAGTATTCGAGCTTGTGTATGCCCACCAGAAACGCGAGCGAGAGCATTGCGAGCCATGGCGATACGACGAGGCTCGTGAGAACGATGGCCGTGTTCGACACCAGGTTGCCGAGTACCGGGATCAGGCCCGCGACGAAGGTGATGGCGACCAAGGTGCCAGAGAACGGCAGGTGAAAGCCAAGGGCGGGCACGATCCCCAGCAGATAGACCGCGGTGAATGCCGTGTTGATGAGCGAGATGCGCAACTGTGCAGCGACGATGTCGACGAACGCACTCTCGAGTTGCACGAGCCTGTCGCGCCAGGCGCGCATGAAGGCAGCTCTGCCGGCTGGCTCGTGTCGACCGGAATAGCTCGCCAACAGCCCGATCGCGAGACCGGCCAACAGATAGATGAGTCCGCGCAGCGCGTGATTTCCCCACATCTGCACCTCGGCCGCGTTCTCGCGCAGCCACTTGGCGGCCACGCTGTTCAAGGCTTCCGGTGAAGACGGCACGTGGTCCGCGAGCCATGGCGGCAGGGTGGTCTTCAGCTTGTCCAGCGAATCGGCCATGAGTTGAAGCAGGGCGGCGAGGCTGTCCGGGCTGGCGGCCAAGGTCAACTCGGTGAGTCTGTCCAAAGCCAGCGCAACGAGCAGGACCAGGAGAAAGGCCAGCAGCGCCAAGGACGTGTTCTTCGCAGCAGATTCGGGCATCCGCCTCTTCAACTGACGTTCGAGCGCGCGATGCAGTGCGAACGCGCTCAGGCCCGCGAGCAGGGCCAGCAGAAGATGCAGGGCGACGATCGCAAGCAGCGTGACCCCAAGCGCCGCAACAGCTGCTGCTTCGATGAGATCAAGTCGCTTGGCAGGCGAATGAGAAGTTTCGGGTGGGATTGCAGGTTCATTGTGATTGGGCATTTCGCAAGGATTGTGCGCCGATGCGACGCGGTCAGAGGCTGAGAGTATTTCGAGCGTGTCCGAGCAACACGAGCGGGCATGTTCGAAATACTCTCAGCCTCTCAGCCTCTCAGCCTTCACGTCCGGCAAGATTCGACGGCCGCTGCGGCAGCCTCAACAAGCCGGTCGCCAGCGCCGTGCCCACGAGGATCGCCCCGCAGCCCACGACCATCGCCATGGTCACTCCTTCATCGAGGAACATCCAGCCCCACAGCACTGCGAAGACGGGAATGAGAAACGTCACCGAGATCGCGTTCGCCGGGCCAATGTGCGCAATGAGCCTGAAATACATCACGCAGGCCACACCGGTGCAGGCCAGCGCGAGCAAGGCGGCTGCAACCCAGGCGTGATGCGACGGCAAGGCCGCGGGCCACCAGACGGCAGCCGGAAGCATGAGCACGAGTGCGGCTGACAACTGGCTGCCCGCTGCGACGGCCAAGGGCGCGACGCCGGTGAGCCGCTTCTTGGTGAAGCTGGCGGATGAGCCGTAGCAAAGGGTCGCGAGAAGACAGGCTGCGATGGCCCAGCCCGTGCCGCCCGGCTTGAAGCTCGCCTTGTCCCACGCCAGCCACAGCACTCCGGCGAAGCCGATGGCCAGCCCGATGATGCGCGACGTGGTGAGGCTGTCCCTGAGCCACAGCCACGCGATCAGCGCGCCGAAGAGCGGAGTCGCCGCATTGAAGATCGACGACAGGCCTGCGGTGATCGACAAGGCTGCATAACTGAAGCAAAGAAACGGCAGCGCGGAGTTCGTCACGCCGACGATGAAGATCGGCCGCCAATGCAGCCGCAGCACGCCCATCTGCCCACGCAGGCTGAGCAGCGGCAGAAGGAAAAGCGTAGCGCCGATCACCCGCACCGCGGCGAGAGCCACGGGTCCGAACTCCGCGGCACCCATGCGCGTGAATAGAAACGATGCGCCCCAAAGTGCTGCCAGGCCGATGAGCTCGGCCAGATCGGAAGACTTCACGTGAACTCCTGTTGTGCAGGGGACAGATCGGATTGAAGTCGGGGCCAATGCAAGACCTTGAAAGGGGTGGCTTTCACAACGCCACTCCTTCGAGCTTCAACAAAGCGCGCTTGCGCTCCATGCCCCCGGCGTATCCAGTCAAGGCGCCGTTCGTTCCGAGCACGCGGTGGCAGGGCACGATCACCGACACCGGGTTCTTTCCGACCGCCGCTCCGACCGCCCGCGCGGCTTGGGGCGAACTCAACGTCCGGGCGATGTCGCCATAGCTGCATGTGCGCCCCGTGGCGATACCTAGGAGGGCCTGCCAGACGCTGCGCTGGAAAGGTGTGCCATGCAGGTCCAGCGGCAGATCGAATCGCGTCGTGCGTGCCGCAAAGTAATCGGCCAGTTGTGCGGCGGCGGCACCCAGCAAAGCGTCGTCCGGCGCCTCGGGGGCCGACAGTTCGCCCGGGTGATCTTTCTGTCCTTCGAACCACACGCCTGCGAGGCCATGTTCCGTTCGTGCGAGCAGCATCGCCCCGAGCGGGGAAGCGAAAGTGGCCCGGGCCGTGCAGGAAGCGTGGATGGATCGGGTGGCAAAACTCATGATGCGGGAGTCTCCAGGCTGTTCCACAGTCGCAGCACGGCATAGGCGCGCCAGGGCCGCCAAGCGGCCGCAACGGCATCCGCTTCTCGTTGCGAGGTGGTGTTGAACAACTGCTTCATCGCCTTCAGCACGGCGACGTCATTGGGTGGGAACGCATCCGGCCAGCTCATCGCGCGCATGGCCACGTAATGAGCGGTCCAGGGGCCGATGCCCGGCAATTCGCACAGGGCTTCGATCAAGGCTTCGGGCGACTGCCGGTCCGCGATGCGTCGTTCGAGCTCGGGCCAAGCCTTCGCGATCTCGACGATGGCATTGGCACGGGTGCGGATGATGCCGAGCTCGGCGATCTGCGCGACGGGTGTGGTGGCGATGAGGCCTGGCGCGGGGAAGGTCCGATCAAGCTCGGCCCACGGTGTGGCAATGGGTGCGCCGAAGTTCTCCACGACGCGGCGGGCGAGTGTTCGAGCGGCGGCCACCGTGACCTGCTGGCCGAGCACCGCGCGAACGGCAAGCTCGAAAGCATCGATGCTGCCGGGCAGGCGCATACCATCCGAGCCGGGCAGGGCAGCCAGTGCTTCACCGATGGACTGTGGTGTGGAATCCAGGTCGAGCCAGCGGCGTACTGCGGCAATCACCCGAGTGCTCGCGCCGACCCACTGAGGCGAGAACGCAAGACGCACGCGTGAGGTGGCGAGTGCGAATTCGACGTCGATCCAGCCCGAGGCTTCGGCGATCACGCCGGCGCGAACGCTGCGGCGAATCCGCATCCCTTCGACATGCTCGACACCGGGAACCGCCCGCTGTGCGAGAAATCGCGTGAGCCTGTCGGCGTCGTATGGCGCACGCAAGCCCAAGGACACGGTGATGGCTTCGACCGGCGACGCGGCATGGTTATCGGGCGTGTCGCCACGCAGACGGGTCGGGCTCATGCGGTAGCTCTCGGAAAATGCAGCATTGAATCGCCGCAGGCTTGAGAAGCCGCTTGCCAGCGCCACCTGGGCCACCGGCATGCGCGTGTCGGTCAGCAACTGTTTGGCGGTGAGCAGCCGGCGAGTTTGCAGGTACTGCACCGGGGTCACGCCATGTTCGGCCTGGAAGATGCGGCGCAGGTGCCGATCGCTCACGCCGAGGCGTGCGGCCAAGTCGGCCAAGGTCGGCGCCTCGCCGCTTGCGGACTGTGCATCGAGCCAGTCGGCGGCCTGGCGGGCGAGCGTGCAAGACGCGTCCATCACGCTCCACGCGAGGCCCGGACCGGGGGCGATTTCAGGGCGGCACTTGAGGCAGGGGCGAAACGATTGCGCTTCGGCCTGCGCGGGCGTCGAGAAAAAGCGGCAGTTTTCACGCCTGGGGATGCGTACGCGGCAGATCGGGCGGCAGTAGATGCCGGTGGACGTCACGCCCACGAACAGCCGGCCGTCGAAGCGCGCGTCGCGGGCTTGCAAGACGAGGTAGGCAGCGTCGGCATCGAGGTTCATGCAGTCGATTATGGACAACGCCGCCCACAGGACTCGCCGTTTTCGGACATCTTGTTCTTTCACAAAACGTCCGCGTGTGTCAGGCCGTTGTACCGCAGGGAAGCGCCCCCGCGAATCGCCCCGCCCATGGACCCGAGACCGACCTGCGCGTCGCGACCTTTCTTCAATCGCAAGACCGCCCCGCGATGTCCTGTTGTCATGGTTGACAATCACCATCCTGCGCGGCCCGCGAGTCAGCTCTCGCGGGCATTCCATCCATAGGGGCCGACAAAGAGCTCCGCATCCAACTTCCTCATGAGATTCTTGATGTCACTGCTCGGCGTGCTGCTGGGCTTGCCCGGCGCCATCCATGCCACCGAGATCAAAGGCGCAGGCGCGACCTTTCCTTCCGCGGTCTACCGGACCTGGGCCGCGGGCTACGAAAAAGAACACGGTAGCAAGGTCAGCTATTTACCCACGGGTTCCGGCGACGGCGTACAGCGCATCGTCGCGCGCGAGGTGGATTTCGGCGCGACGGACTCACCGCTCAGCCCGGCCGATCTCGCGAAGTACAGGCTGGTGCAGTTTCCGATGGCAGTTGGCGGGATCGTGCCGGTGGTCAACCTTCATGGTGTGGGCGCGAACCAGCTCAAGCTCACGGGCGATGTGCTTGCCGACATCATGCGCGGCGCTGTCACGCATTGGAACGACAAGCGCATCGCTGCGTTGAACCCCGAGCTTTCACTGCCTGCGTCACCCATTGTTCGCGTGGTTCGTGCAGAGAAGTCAGGCACGACCGAAGCCTTTTCCAAGTACCTCTCGGCAGTGTCCCCGGAGTGGGCCTCGGGCATCGGTCATGGCCAGCTCGTGAAGTGGACTGGCCATGTCCTTGCGGTCGAGGGCAACGACGGCATCGTCAAGGCGCTGAAGGACACGCAGGGCGCGATCAGCTACGTGTCGTACGACCGCGTGATCAGCAACAAGCTCGCGGCCGTGCGTGTGCGCAATCGGGCGGGCCAGTTCGCGCATGCATCGGACGAGGCCTTCAAGTCGGCAGTGCAAGAGTCGGACCTCCACAAGAAGGGCGACGAGACGGCCTCGCTGCTTGACCAGGATGGATCAATGAGCTGGCCGATCTCGGTCACCACCTATGTCCTCGTCGACGCGCAGCCCAAGACCGCGGCCGGCGCACGCGATGCACTGCAGTTCCTGTATTGGACTTTCTTGCGCGGCGATTCGCTCATTCGATCGAGCGGCCTCACGCCGCTGCCCACGGCCGTTCAGGCGCGGCTCGTGCATCGCTTCCTGCAGGTGCGTCCCCAGGATGGTCAGCCGCTGAACTTTTATAGCTTCTGAATTCGATTTGCATCGATTTGATTTGAACAGGTGTACATAAGGATTTGGCCCGAAACAATTTCCCGTTTTGGGGGGGGCACTGGGCGTGGCTCGCCACACGGCGCTCGGAGCGCCTTGCATCGCGGCGCGCATCCCGCCCAGCGCCCCCAAAACGGGGACTTATTCCGGGCCATGTCCTATAACAACTTCATTGCGCCGGAGGCAACACGTGCCTTGGTCGATGGTGCATCCAGGTCCGACGCATTGCGGCTGGAGCTGCGCCATATCCATCGGCTGTACGAAGACAGACTGGCACTCGGCGAGAACCCCGTCGATGCTCCGAATTCCTGGTGGAGGGCGCAGGGCCGTGCGATTCAAGAGCTGATCGACCGAAAGGTGAGCATCCAGGCCGAACTCGGCCAGGAACCCCCGATGGGGCTCGTGGCTATGATTCAATCACGTTTACGTGCGGGTGCGCTTGGAGGAGAAGGGCCTTCGAAGGAGAATGTCGAGTTGTGGGCGGCAACGCTGCTGGCGAATGGGGCGTTGCCTGCAGCGCCAACGGCTGCAAAGGGGATGGGCAAGCACCACGCCCCGCCACAGACAAGGCTGGAAACGAGATCGGTCGGATCATCGTGGACTCTAGGGGTAACGCAATGATTGAACCTGTTGGCGGCCGAACGGTTGCGGCTGGCAGAGGCGGTGTCGATACGCACACGCTCCATCCCAACGGCTCGAACTATCAGCGGCTGAACCCGCAGGGTCACGCGAACAACCCGACGCCGCATGGGCACGGGCATGCGCCTAGTACCGCCCCCGGAATGAGAGGGCAAGGTTCTTCACTCGACGAGAACGGGAATGTTGTCCCGTGGAACAGTCCCGCTGCTCATTGGTCTATCAATTGACCACCATGGACCTTATCGCATTCTTGAAAACCTACGTCGGCGATCGCGGCTGCAAGTCGGTTGTGATTGATGGATGGAACTCTGAAATTAAGGTTCAAACGACGTGCATCTCTCGCGTCCGGTCGGCGGCGTGGGACTACTACACAGCTGAAGACTTGCCGGATGGCTTCATAGTTTTCGAAGGCGTGAAGAGCGTGGTCTTCGAGCCGAGCGGTGTCATTCCAAACGACTCCATTAACGCCATCCGAGCGGAGCCGCTCGTGGGCGATCAGGCGAAGTACCTGACATTTAGCAACCCGGAGCCCTTTCCAACGTGGTACGAGCCTGATCGAGGGCCGTATTTCCAACCAGGTATGAGCCTGAAGCGGGCGGTTTGAGGCGACGTTGAAGGGAGGGTCGATCATCACAAGGATGGTGATCGAACTTCTGCAGTCCGGCGAAAAGTTTCTTGGACCAGGCTACAAAGAAATTGGCAAGCTTGGGAGTGGCGTCTTCCGTAGTGCGGATGGAACGCGACAGTTCCGAATAGATGGCAACTCTCTATCGGGCAACCATGCGCCTGGAGTGCCGCACGGACACTTGGAGACCTACGCGCCAGGTGCGGCCAAGCCGACCGCGAACAATCACATTCCCTTCTTCGACTAGGAGCGAGCGATGGACATCGAACTTGGCAAAGTCGGGAAGATAGTGGCAGGGCAAGAACTGGGTCGCTATGTCAAGGTGGTTGACGACGCAGCTAGTACGGGAGGTTTCTTGATTCTCACGGCTATGGCTCCTGACATGCAAGACGGCTTCGACAGTTGGGTTGAAAGTAGAGAGATGCTGCAACGCTTCTTTGAGGAGGCGGGGTGGATTGTTGAGTGGCCGCAATGATTACTTGCCGCAAAGGGGGCTCAGAACATCGCGAATGGACCTCGACTAGGGCAACAGCTGGCGCATAGCGAGGCTGCGTCGATCTTCGTGAACGGTGGCTTGCGAGCGGAAGTCTTTGCCGGATCGAAAGTTGCTATCCCTGGTAGTCAGCTGAACGATCCTGCGCTTGTTAAGGCTCTAACTAAGTTCTGTTGCCGCAAAAGTGCCGATGCATCGAAAACTGGCGAACTGGCTGTCGGTATTGGAGGATGCCCAAGCCACTGCAGCACGCGCCCCGAAGATCGCCCGACGGACGAATCAGGTACCACGAAGTTGAGCGATCTGCTCGCACACCTGGTCCAAGCAGGGGTTTCTTCATATGTGACTGAGTGGAATCCGGCGAGCAGGAACATCCGCTCTTGGAAATGGGCTGGAAGTGAACGTATATATGGACGACACGGACGAACACGGCCAGCCGGACAATCTGGTGGCAACAGGTGTAGTAGAAGCTAACCAGTCTTCGGGTTGGGGGCGCACGTGAAGTGGTGCTGCCGCATCGATTCCAACGGCATACACCACCAGTCTGAGCTTTGACAGACGATTCCTCGCGGCAAAGGAAGGCACCTTCTGCCTCAAATGGGGGCAACAGAGGCCGTCATTGATCCACGGATTCACTGAACACGAAGGTGTCCGCTCCATGCGAGCATCGCCACGATGGCAGCGTGCATGGCGGCCAAAGCCCGCACGCGAACGAGATGCGAATGATCTCGATGTTCACCGCGGCGCGCGGGTTGCCGAACACTGAAGAGAGTGTCCGACGCCCTGCTAGGTGAAGGCATATGGCGCGGTGCGCCGGCCGCCGTGGCCGTGGACGCCATCTCGCTGCCTACAATGCCCCGCTCAAGGAGTGAGATCAATGAAAGTAGCAGCATCGATTTTCAAGGCCTATGACATTCGAGGCGTCGTCAGTGACACCATCGACGAACGCTTCGCTGAACATCTCGGCCGCGCTTTCGGCACCGAGGCCATCGCAGCAGGCGAGAAGGCAGTGGCGGTGGGCCGCGACGGTCGCCTGTCAGGCCCCGGGTTGGCAGCAGCCCTGGTGCGCGGCCTGGCGTCTACCGGGCTCGATGTGGTGGACCTTGGCGCCGTGACGACACCGATGCTGTACTACGTGGCCGCCACGCGCGGCGAGCATGGCTGCCACAGCGGCATCCAGGTCACGGGCAGTCACAACCCCAAGGACTACAACGGCTTCAAGATGGTATTGGCCGGCCGTGCGATCTACGGAGATGACATCCAGAAGCTGCGCCAGCGCATCGAGGCCGAGGACTACGCGAAAGCCAAGGGTCGCGACGCGAACATGGACATCTTCAAGGAATACAAGCAGCGCATCGTCGGCGACTGCAAGCTCAAGCGCCGCATGAAGATCGCAGTCGATTCGGGCAATGGCATTCCCGGAGCATCGGCGCCGGCCATCCTGCGTGCGCTGGGTTGCGACGTGCAGGAGCTCTACTCCGAAGTCGACGGCGATTTTCCCAATCACCATCCGGATCCGAGCAAGCCCGAGAACCTCGCCGATCTCATCCGGACCGTGCAGACGACGGACGCCGAGATCGGCTTGGCCTTCGACGGTGACGGCGACCGTCTAGGCGTTGTCACGAAGGACGGAAACATCATCTATCCGGACCGGCAATTGATGCTGTTCGCAAAAGACATCCTGACGCGCAACAAGGGCGCGACCATCATCTATGACGTGAAGTGCACGCAGCGTCTCGCACCGCTGGTTCGCGCGGCCGGGGGCGTTCCGCTGATGTGGAAGACGGGCCACTCGCTCGTGAAGGCCAAGCTGAAGGAAACCGGTGCACCGATCGCCGGCGAGATGAGCGGGCACATCTTCTTCGCCGAGCGGTGGTATGGCTTCGATGATGCGACCTACACCGCGGCACGACTCTTGGAAATCCTCTCGCGCAGCAAGGACCCGAGCGCGGTGCTCAATGCGCTGCCGACGAGTTTCAGCACGCCGGAATTGAACGTGCCTTGCAAGGAAGGCGAGCCCAGGGAAATCGTGCAGAAGCTGCTCGAGACGGCGAAATTCCCGGGCGCGAAAGAGATCATCACCATCGACGGACTTCGTGCCGAATACGACGACGGTTTCGGCCTGATTCGTTCATCGAACACCACGCCTGTCTTGGTCCTGCGATTCGAGGGGCAGACGCAAGAGGCGCTGCATCGCATCGAGCACGAGTTCATGGAGGCGCTGCGAGCGGTGAAACCGGACGCGAAGATCGCGGCGGCGGCACATTGAGTGATTTCATTTTCCGCATGGCCTTCACCCCAGCCCTCGCCCAGAGGGAGAGGGTGAGATCAGCGGGCGGGTGACGCATGCGCGTCTTGGTGGTCAAGCTGTCTTCGCTCGGCGACGTGGTGCACACCATGCCTGTCGTGCACGACATCCACGCAGCCTATCCTGACGCGCTCATCGATTGGGTCGTCGAGCCCGGGTTCGCGCCTCTGGTGCGCCGTGTGTCGGGCATTCACAGCAGCATCGAATGCGCCATTCGCCGCTGGCGAAAGGGCTGGTGGACGAGCGGGGTGCGGCACGAATGGGGTCAGTTTCGCGACGCGCTTCGCGGCGAGCGCTACGACGCGATCATCGACTTCCAAGGGCTTACCAAATCGGCACTGGTGGCACGCATCGCCCGTGGCACGCGTTTCGGCCTAGCCAACCAGACCGATGGCGCGAGCCACGAGTGGCCGGCGCGCTGGCTGGTGGATCATCCGATCCAGATCGAGCCGCGCATTCACGCGCTCGACCGGGCGCGGGCGCTCGCGTCGCGTGCGCTGGGCTATGAACTGATGGGGCCGCCATTGTTCGGCCTGCGTTCGCAGCAGTTCGAAGCCACCGATCGCACGGTGGTCTTCGTGCACGGCACCTCGCGCGACGACAAGTTGTGGCCGCAAGAGAGCTGGATCGAAATCGGCCGGCGCATGGCAGCCATGGGCTGGCGCATCGCTCTGCCACACGCAGGCGCGACCGAGAAAGCGCGTGCCGATGAGATCTGCGCGGCCATCGGCCCTGCGTGCGAGGTGTGGCCCGCGATGGATCTCGATTCGCTCACCGACCGCATGGGCGCGACGCATGGCGTGATTGGCGTCGATAGCGGCTTGAGCCACATCGCCGTGGCGCTAGACCTGCCGCACGTGCAGATCTACAACTTCCCCACGTCGTGGCGCACGGGGCCGCAAGTTGCGCACGGGCATGACCATCAGGTGTCGGTCGAAGGGCAACCTACGCCCGGCGTCGAGACTGTGTGGGAGAAGTGGCAGCAAGTGTGGGCGAAGTTTCAGCAGGCCGAGCAGCGATGACCGCGGCATGGCGGCAACGGTTGGCTCGGGTCGCCTACTCGGCCATGCTGCGTCTGCTGAAGCCGGTCTATGTGTTGCGCCTGTGGTGGCGCGGTCGCGCGGAGCCCTTGTACCGGCATGCCATTCTGGAGCGACTGGGAAGCTATCACGGAGAGCGCTCGCAGGGGTGGGTCTGGGTGCATGCCGTGTCCCTCGGCGAGACGCGTGCAGCCGCCGCGTTGATCGAGGCATTGCGCGAGCGCATGCCGGACATGCGCCTCTTGCTCACCCACAGTACGGCAACGGGCCGTGAAGCCGGTGAGGCATTGCTGCGCGATGGCGACCGACAGGCATGGCTGCCCTACGACACGCCGGGCGTGGTCGAGCGCTTTTTCAAGCAGTTCGCGCCTGCTGTCGGGGTACTCATGGAAACCGAGATCTGGCCAAATCTGCTGCACGGTGCGGCGCGGCACGGCGTGCGCATGGTGCTTGCCAACGCGCGCTTGAGTTTGAAGAGCCAGCGGCAAGGTGAGCGCTTGTCGGCGGTGCTGCATCCGGCCGTCGAGACGCTGGCGATGGTGCTTGCGCAGACACGAGCCGATGCCGAACGTTTGCGGCAGGCGGGCGCGAAGGAGGTCGTCGTCAGCGGCAATCTCAAGTTCGACATGGCGCCCGACGAACTGCTCGTTGCCCGTGGCAAGGCGTGGCGTGCGGCGGTGAATCGTCCAGTGCTGCTCGCCGCGATCACGCGGGAGGGCGAGGAGAGCATGTTGCTTGCGGCGTGGGCCAGCCACATGCAGGGTGTAGCAACCAAGCCCTTGCTCGTTGTCGTGCCGCGGCATCCGCAGCGATTCGACGAGGTCGCGGGTTTGCTTCGATCGGCCGGACTTCGTGTTGCACGTCGAAGCAGTTGGGCCGATGAGCCGTCGGAAGAGGCATTGTCGGCCGATGTGTGGCTCGGCGATTCGATGCGCGAGATGTCTCTGTACTACGGCCTCGGCGACGTGGCCCTGCTCGGTGGCAGCTTCGCGCCATTGGGCGGACAGAATCTGATTGAAGCCGCTGCGTGCGGATGCCCGGTGGTGATGGGGCCGCACACCTTCAACTTCGCTGAAGCAGCAGCACTGGCGCAAGCGGGGGGAGCGGCGATTCGGGTGAAGGATGTCGACGAGGGCATGAGTGCCGCGCTGGCCATGCTTGGAAATGCCGCTCAACTCTCCGAGACCTCAGCCAAGGCCATCGAATTCGCGACGGAGCATCGCGGCGCTGCGGGGCGGATGGCTGAGGCGATTGCCGAATTGGTGTCTTTGTAGCCGGAGGCGAGATACCAAGCCGCACGCTTCATTGGATTTGGAAGAACAAGATGGTTTTGGCTTTCCGAAGGTCAGACCGAAATCCAGGGATGACGATGCCCCACCGGGCGCGAAGCCCAGTGCCAAAGCATCGTTAGCACCGTCGTGGCCTTGAGCGTGGAGCCCTTGTCGCCGTGCAGCACCGGCTTGGTTTCCAGCGCCGCAATGCCCTCGGCCAGCGCCGTGCGCTTGACCAGGTGAGCCGCGTGGTGAGAGTCGTCGCTGTCGTGCACCTCCCCGCCCACGATCTTGCGGCTGTACAAGTCCAGGATCAGGTACAGGTGGAACCAGCGCCCGGCCACCGTGGCTGGCAAATAGATCATGTCCCAGCACCACACCGCGAAGTGGCGCCTGTGGCACGGCCGCACGGCCGGGGCCATCACGCGGCTGCAGTCAATGCTGGGCGTGATGGCAAGACTTTCCCCCAGACTTTCGATCGCTCTCCTTCGCTTCGCTTGAACAAACGCCGCTTCGTCTTCGTCCGTCGCGCGATACCGGTCGATGGCAAAGATACGCCCTTGGCTGTGCTCAGCCATCTCTCCGGCTCGGCCAAGGTCAATCCATCAGCCTTGGCGAGTCCCTCCACCCACAGCAAGAGTGCCTCAGATGTTTCGTCGATTTCCCAGCGTATCCGGTTCCCCCAGTCACCTGGAACAAAGCAGTCCACAGCGACAAGCTGGGTCCGCCACTGCGACGACGCTCACGCCGCTGGGTCTGGCGCGCCGAAGCGCTTCGAAAGGCCCGTCGTTGCAGGAGTCATCGACCAGCATTTCGAATGGACAGCCCTCCTGCTTGTTGTCCTGCTTCCAAGGCGTCTTCAAAAAGCGTTCCGGATCTGCTACAGAACTCTCGCAGTCGCGGATCAGTCTTTTGGAAACACCCGATACACGCGATACGGCCCGGGCCGAAGCTCTTGCGAAACCTCTGAGTTCTGTGCCGGACGTGCGGCCGATTGCGCAACCCAAGTCAATCGAAAAAATCGCCGATGAGTGCGGCGTGCCTGTCATAGCTCTGGAGGAACACATTCAGAATGAGATGAAATCCTTCTGCGAAAAAAACGCGACCGGCACTTCGTCTTCAACTGGTGAATATATGGCATTGATGGACAATCTTTACAATCTATATATGCAAAGCCAAGACAATCAATCCCCGGAATGGATTCTGAATGCACGTGATTTTGACTCGTTCATTGCACATTTTTGCCCACAGGCAAATAAAAAGTCGCAGTCGCGTCTTATTGATCAAATAGAAGATTTTTGTCGACAACACCTGCCACCCATGGTGCGATTCACCAGCGGTGAGGTAAAGCCCGTCTACAACGGTCAGAGAAACTGGGTGAAGTTTCCAGCGGCTTTGGTAGATATGCAGGTAGTCGACGAGGCCCGGCAGCTCGTCAATGAAGGTTTTATTGAAAAAGAGAAACTGTTTGTCCACGGCACAGGCTCGGCCGCCATTGCGAATTTTGCCAAAAACCAGGCTATCTGGTCCGCATCTCTGGCAATACAAAGCGGCGATAAGGTCGTGACAGGAGAATACACAAGCCACATCAGTGGCGACGGGAAAACCTCGGTCGGTGGAGGCGCGAGCGGGCTGGGAGATATATTTACAAGCCGAGAGGGTTTGAGCTCGGCAAGCTACACCATGCGGCGCTGGTTCAATGAAACGCCAGTCACATTCGGAATCAGCGAAGAGAAACAGCGGAAATACAATGACGCCCGCAACATAAAACGGTCGTATACAGAATCCTCGGAGGAGGAAGTCACGGTCGGGCCGATCGTTCCGTTAGAAAATGTTGTAGCCATATCAGCACCTAAGGCCAGTGAGGCACGGATCCGCTCGTGGATTTCTGCGCATTGCCCGCACGCAAAGTTCGTATCGTACGAGGCCGCCACGATATTGGAATCCACGAATTTGCTTGGCTTATTACCCGAGCAATAGGCCAGATCGTCGCAGCCGGTGTAGCGAACCTCGACCCTTTATTCCTTGCCGGCCATGGCGTCGCTCGCGTAGTGAGGCATCTAGCTTTTCTGCAACTTCCTCCAAGTTGAAGACTGAGGGGCCACCTGTCGCCAGCAGGGCGATTGCATGAAGGAAACGCGTGAACGCGTGGTAACGGAATGTCTCGAGATTGACCTCTAGAAAAGCAAATGGAGGTCAAAAGACAAGAAAACAGCCGCATTCGTTACATGAACTTACTACTTCTGGTTGCATTGCGTGGCGGCCACAGATAAGGCGGACAGATGCTCAAGCGAGAAAAGTCCAGCAAGAGCAACAGCAAGTCCACGTTTCGCCTCGATTTCGAGGGGTTTCCTATACCAGATATTTGGTCATTTCTTCGTGCAATCGCCCTGGGGTTCAGGGATGCCTTGTAACGAGCTTTCTCTATTCCTTTGTCGTTCGTTGCGGTCACGTCGCGTCGCATTCCATGACCAAAGCATATGAATTGGTTCAATGCCTTACTAGGCTGCGCAATCAGGTTGCTCTCATCCAGCAACTGAAGGAATGGCCGACGCCAGATGGATCACGTCGCGTCACCTGACGGCCCGTCCGTCGATGACGAGGAACTCGAATCAGTCCCCGAGGGCGGGCGTGACCGACTGGCCCCGCCGCAAGGTCGGGGCGTAACCTGGGGCGGATGCCCGGTATCGGCCGGCATCCCCGTGCCTTATGCTGGTCCGATGTTGCGCCAGTTCACCACGTCGATGACCTTCGAGACCTGCAGTGGCGGGTTGCTCGAGGTCACGCGTCCCGTGAGGACGGGCGCACGCTGTCTGGCGCATCGGATTCGGTCTTGCTGTCGTAAAGCCTTGCAGGAGGACGTCGTTGCCCGGATATACCGGGCAACGAACGCATCACTTTGCCAAAAGCTGATTGACTTTCAGCACATCTTCCGAGGTCAAGGTCCCCGCGGCCTGGCGCAGCTTCAGGCTATTGACCAGCACGTCATAGCGCGCCTTCGCGAGATCGCGTCGCGTCGTGTAAAGCTGGGTCTGCGCATTCAATACGTCCAGGTTCACCCGCACGCCGACCTTGTAGCCGAGCTGCGTCGCCTCCAGCGCCAACAAGCTCGACGACTCTGCTGCTTCCAGGGCTTTCACCTGCGCCTGCAACGACTCCAGGCTGAAATAGGCCTGACGCGTGCTTTGTGCTGCCGCGCGGCGCGCCGCTTCGAGGTTGTTGCGCGACTGGTCTTCAAGCAGCAGCGTCTCCTTCACGCGGTTCTGGACCGCACCGCCCGTATACAAGGGCAGCTTCAAGGTCACGCCGATGTTCGACTGGGTGGTCGGGCCGGACGAATCGATGGGCGTCGGGCCGAGAGCCGAGAGTGTCGTGCCCGTGGTGTTTCCGTGGCCTTTTCCATAGCTTCCTGCCAGTTCGACGGTGGGCAGATTGCCGGCGCGCGCCTTGTCGGTTTCCAGCTTGGCGACGTCGTAGGCGAGGCGGAACTTGCGAACGTTGGGAGCTTGATCGCTCGGCCCGACCCACTCGTCGACCGTGCCGGGCAGCAGCGGAGCGAGGGTGACGGGTCCGGCCAGCGGGTGTGGCATCACGCCGGTGCGGCCGACCAGCGTGTCGAGCGCGATCCGCTTGGTCAGCAGGTCGTTTTGCGCGAAGAGTTCGGTGGCAGTAGCGAGGTCATAGCGGGCCTGTGCCTCGCGGGTGTCAGTGATGGTTGCAGTTCCGACCTCGAAGTTGCGCTTGGCCGAGGCGAGTTGTTCCGCAATGGCGACCTTGCTCGCCGTCGCGGTGGTCAGTGCGTCCTGGGAAGCCAGCACGTCGAAATACGCCTGCGCGACACGAACGATCAAGTCCTGTTCGGCCGCTTCGACATCAGCCTTGGCGCCTTCAATGCCCTTGTCGGCCTGCGCAATGATCGCGTCGTTCGCACGGTTGAAAAGCGTCTGCAAGCCGGCGATGCCCGCGGTGCTGCTCTTGTTTGTCGTGTCGCTGCCGGGAAGGTCGCTGCCGGTGCGATTGACCGAAGCGTTCAAGCTGACATTGGGTCGGCGAAGACCATGGGCCTGCTCCGCCTTGTACACAGCGGAATCAGCCAACGCGCGGGCGGCCAGGTACGACGCATCGAACGCTCGTGCCGCCTCATAGAGTTCGTTCAGGCTCTGCGCGCGGGCCGCGCTTGCCGCGCCGAAAGCGAGCACGATGCCCAGCGCGAGCGGCGCCAATCGGGTGAAGCGGCTGGTGGGGTGATTCGCAGCGGAGCTTGGGCTCTGAACGGCACCCCTTTCAAGGTCTTCGCTCCCTCTCCCTCTGGGAGAGGGCTGGGGTGAGGGCCGTGGGCGGTGAATAAAGCCATGGATTGCCATCACCGCAGCCCCTCACCCAACCTCTCCCCAGAGGGGAGAGGAGCCAATACAAGACCTTGAAAGGGGTGGCTCTGAACGGGCATGGTAGGTGGCTTCCTTGATGTTCTTGCTTAGTAACGCGGCACGGTCGGATCGACCTCGACGGACCATGCGTCGATGCCGCCGGCGAGGTTATAGACCGACTCGAATCCATGACGCTCCAGAAATGCGACGACTTGCAGGCTTCGTACCCCGTGATGACAAATACAGACGATGGACTGCGACGGCTCCAGGTCATCGAGTCGATCCGGAATACTGCCCATCGGGATGTGTTTCGCCGCCACGCCAGGCAGCGAGATCGAGGCAAGTTCGACTTCCCAAGGCTCGCGAACGTCCAGCAGCAGAGCTTGCGATGTAGAGCAGTGTGTGTCGAGTTGCTGAACGGCGAGTTGTTTCATCAGAACTTGAAGCGAGTGGGTTCGGGAAAGCCCGTGAGGCGAGGAGCCACGGTGTCGAAAAGCGCAACGCTTGCGAAATCGTGTTCACTGCTGCGGGTGAAAAGCATGGCTCGCATGACGGGCTGCTGCCCGACGATGGTGGCAAGGCGGCCACCGATCTTCAACTGCGCGAGAAGGCTGGGCGGCACTTCGGGCACCGATCCCGACAGCAGGATCACGTCGAAGGGGCTTTCGTCGGGCAAGCCGCGCGAGCCGTCGGTGTTGTGCACGCTGACGTTCATCAGGCCGGCTCGGCGAAGGTTGGCGACGGCCATGTCGGCGAGATCGGCGTTCAGTTCGAGCGAGATGACCTGCTGCGCCTTGTGGCCGAGCAGGGCGGCCATGAATCCACTGCCCGTGCCGACCTCCAATACGTGTTCGTGCTTGTGGACTTCGAGCTCTTGCAGCAGGCGGGCCTCGACCTTGGGCGCCAGCATGCTCTGGCCATGCGGCAGGGGCACCTCGGTGTCCACGAAAGCCAACGCCTTGTACGCGATGGGCACGAAGTCTTCGCGCTTGACCACGGCCAGGAGCGACAACACGCCTTGATCCAGCACGTCCCAGGGGCGAATCTGCTGCTCGATCATGTTGAAGCGGGCTTGTTCGATGTTCATGGCAGGGGTCCTCGGGGAGTGAATTGCAAAGCCTGCCATTTTATTTCGCCACCGGCTGAGCAGCTGGTTGACCCGGTACGGCACGCTTTCCGTGCCATTTGCGCTTGGCCCAGGCAGACAGGTCGTCGAGGTAGCAATAGACCACCGGAACGACCACGAGCGTGAGCAACGACGAGGTGATGACACCGCCGATCACCGATTGCCCCATGGGCGCGCGCTGCTCCGATCCTTCGGACAAGGCGAAGGCGAGCGGCCATGGCGAGCGTCGTCATGAGAATGGGGCGCAGGCGCACGCGGGCGGCATGCAGCAGCGCGGCTTCGCGCTCCATGGGCGCCTGTGCGTTCTCGCCGTCGCGCGAACGAATGGCGAAGTCGATCAGCAAAATCGCGTTCTTGGTCACGAGACCCATCAGCATCACGATGCCGATGATGCTGAACATGTTCAGTGTCGAGCCGAAGACAAGCAGCGCGAGCACCACGCCGATGAGCGTGAGCGGCAGCGAGCTCATTAGCGCCAGCGGCTGTATGAAGCTCCTGAACTGGCTCGCGAGAATCATGTAGATAAAAACCACGGCCAGCGCGAGCGCACCCACTGCGTACTGGAAGGACTCGGTCATGTTCTTGGTCGAGCCGCCGAAGCTGTAGCGGTAGCCGGGTGGCCACGCCACGCTGTCGAGCACCTTGCGGATATCGGCCGACACATCGCCCGCACTGCGGCCGAAGGCGTTGGCGTCGATGTTGATCTCGCGGCTCAGGTCGCGGCGGTTGATCTGGTTGGGGCCGGTGGACGGCGTCACATCGGCCACCTGCGACAAGCGAACCACTCGGGGTGAACCGTCTACAGCGGCGGCCACGTTCAGGGGCAGGCGCTGCAGATTGGCCAGCGAGTCGCGGCTATCCGGGGTGAGGCGCACATTGACGTCGTAGTTCTCGCCGTCGGGGGCTCGCCAGTTGCCGACCGTCGTGCCCGCCACCAAGGTACGCAGCGTGCCAGCGATAGCGTTCACGTTCAGCCCGGCGTCGGACGCGGCATCGCGCTTCATTTCGATGGATACGGTGGGCTTGTCCGGCTTGAGGCTGCTGTCAAGATCGACAAGGCCAGGGATGTCGCGCAGTTTTGAGAGGACGGCGTTCGACAGTCGCCCGAGCTCCACCAGGTCAGTGCCCTGGATTGAAAACTGGAGGCTCTTGCCGCCTCCCAGGTCGGTCTGCCCGATGTTGGTGACCGTGATGCCCGGAATGCGCGACAACTGCTCGCGCAACGGGATCGTCATCTGGTTGACGCTGCGCTGGCGATCCTTGCGATCGACGAACCGAACATAGGTTGAACCGTAGATCTTGCCGAGCGTGGTGCCGGCGTTGATGGTCGTCACGGTGTGTCGTACTTCGGGCATGGCGCGCAAGATGGCGTCGATCTGCTTGGCACGTGCTTCCGTCACTTCGAGCGACGAGCCCACGGGCGTGTAGAAGTTGATCTGCGTCTCGGAGAAGTCGGCCTTGGGAACGAATTCCGCGCCCAGCAACGGGATGATGAAGAAGCTGCCGATGAAGGTGGCGAAGGCGATGGAGAGTGTCGCCAGCTTGTGCGACAACGACCAGCGCAGGATCGTCTGGTAGGCGTCCGACAGCCATTCGGTCAGGCGGTCGAAGAGATGCGTCACGCGGCCAACGGTCTTGTCGTAGAGCGTCACCGGCTCGCCGCGCGCCCCGCCGTGCGCCTGCGGGTCGTGCCAGGCGCTGGAGAGCATCGGGTCGAGCGTGAAGCTCACGAACATCGAGATGAGCACGGCGGCCACGATGGTGATGCCGAACTCGTGGAAGAACTTGCCGACGATGCCGCCCATGAAGCCGATGGGCAGGAACACCGCGACGATGGACAGCGTGGTGGCCAGCACTGCCAGTCCGATTTCGTTCGTTCCTGCGAGCGCCGCATCGTGCGCGCTCTTGCCCATCTGCACGTGCCGCACGATGTTTTCCCGCACGACGATGGCGTCGTCAATGAGCAGGCCCACGCACAGACTCAGCGCCATCATCGTGATGCCGTTGATCGTGAAGCCGAAGGCATACATGAAGAGGAAGGTGCCGATCAGCGCGATGGGCAAAGTGAGCCCGGTGATGACGGTCGAGCGCCAGGAATTCAGGAACAGAAAAACGATGAGCACCGTGAGCGCGGCGCCTTCAAACAGGGTGCGCTTCACGTTGGCCACCGACACGCGGATCGAGCGCGAGTTGTCGCGGTTGACTTCGACCTGGACGCCCGAAGGAGTCAGCGCCGTCGCGTCGGCCAGCGCCTTCTGCAAGCCGTCGACCACCGCGATGGTGTTCTCGCCCTGCGACTTCTGTACCGACAGCAGAACCGTGCGCTGGCCGTTGTAGAGCGCAAGGCTCTCGAGCTCTTGCGGGCCGTCGACCACGTCGGCCACCTGCCATAGCTTGATGGGCGTGCCGTTGCGGCGAGCGACCACGATCTCGCGGAAGTCTTCGGGGCGCTTGAGGCGGGCATTGATCTGAACCACGGTTTCCTGCTCGCGAGAGCGGATCGCTCCCATGGGCAGTTCCTGGTTCTCGCTCTTCACGGCAGCCACGACCTGATCGACGCCGATGCCGAGCGCCTCCAGTGCTGCGGGCTTCACGTAGAGGTTGACCTGGCGCGAGACGCCTCCCACCACGCTCACTGCGCCGACGCCGCGGACGTTTTCGAGCCGCTTTTGCAGCACTTGTGTTGCCCAGGTCGTGAGTTCCTGCGGCGACTTCTTGCCGTCGCTGGACAACACGGCCACATTGAAGATCGGCGTGCTTGCCGGGTCGAAGCGCGAGATACGCGGCTCTTTTACTTCGTCTCGCAGGTTGGGGCGGATCAGCCCGACCTTTTCGCGCACGTCGTCGGCGGCCTTGCGTCCGTCCACATCGAGGTTGAACTCGACGATGACGACGGAGCTTCCTTCATACGAGCGCGAGTACAGCGAGTTGATGCCGGCCACCGTGTTGACCGCTTCCTCGACCTTCTTGGTGACTTCGCTCTCGACGATCTCTGGCGATGCGCCGGGATAGTCCATGGCGACGACCACTGTCGGAAAGTCGACATTCGGAAATTGATCGACTGAAAGACGCTGGTAGCTGAAGAGTCCCAGCACGACCAAGGCCAGCATGACCATCGTGGCCATGACGGGGTTGGAAATCGATACGCGGGTGAACCACATGGTCAGAGGCTGAGAGTTTTTTGAGCGTGCCCGAGCAGCACGTCAAAAGGCGCCTGATCTAGGCGCAAAGCGCAGCCATAGCCCGGGCTATGGCGAGCATTTGTAACGACGAGCAGGGGTCTTTTGGCGTG
>Ga0136846_1237522_pt1 | contig 20768 bp, 16 predicted proteins | sample HopSoiMetagenom2_FD_96841 | JGI IMG/M metagenome (GOLD analysis project Ga0136846, IMG submission 96841) | Grasslands soil microbial communities from Hopland, California, USA - 2 Assembly 2016 (version 4) | ecosystem: Environmental > Terrestrial > Soil > Grasslands | place: USA: Hopland...
GGCACCATCATTCTGGTGCGCGAGGCGCGCCTCGCCGACGTCCGCGCCTTCTTTCACGATCACACCGGCCTGACCTCGGTGGCCAAGGTGGCGGTCACCGCCGCGGCCATGCTCGTCGTCACGTACCTGATCGGATTCCGCCTCGCCTCGATCCTCTACCTGTTCGTCTACCTGCGCTTCATCGGAAAGCACCGCTGGCCGGCGGTGGTGTCCATGAGCCTGCTCATCCCCATGACCGGGTACTACCTCTTCGAGCGCGTCCTTCAGGTCGGACTCCCACGCGGAATCTTCGAAATTCCCTACATCGGCTGAGCGTGCACCATGGGGCAGGCTATCCACGATCTGATGTTCGGCCTCGGTGTCGCCGTGCAGCCGTTCAATCTGCTGGCGGGAGCGCTCGGCGTGGTTGCCGGCACGGTCATCGGCGTGATCCCCGCGCTGGGGCCCACGCAGGGAGCGGCGCTGCTCCTGCCCGTGGTGTTCCGCCTGCCGCCGGCGACCGGGCTCATCTTCCTCTCCGGCCTTTACATGGGCGCCATCTACGGTGGCTCGGTCACCTCCATCCTCTTCAACATCCCCGGCACGCCGATGGCGGCCGCCAGCGCTTTCGACGGCTATCCGATGGCGCTCAAGGGACAGGGGGCGCGCGCGCTCGCCGGATCGGCGCTCTCCGCTTTCATCGCCGGCACCGTGTGCATCATCCTCTTCACCCTCTTCGCGCGCCCCATCGCCGAGTACGCGCTTACCTGGGGACCCCCCGAATACTTCTCGGTGATGATCCTCGCCTACGCCGCGCTGGCCGGCCTCGAAGGCGGCAGCGTGATCAAGACCAGCGTGTCGGTGCTGATCGGCCTCATCCTGACCGCCGTCGGGGTGGACGTGATCACCGGCATGCCACGCCTCACCTACGGCTCGTTCCAGCTGCTGGCGGGCATCAAGTTCCTGGTGGTGGTGGTGGGGATGTTCGGCATCGGCGAGCTGCTGCGCGCCGCCGAAGAAAACATCATGACCAAGGGCGTGGTGAAGGCGACCGTCCACGTGTCCGACATCGTCGGCGCCCTGCGAGAGATGGCCGGGTACTGGAAGACGTTTCTCCGCTCGACGCTGATCGGATTCTGGATCGGCGTGCTGCCCGGGACCGGCGCGACGCCCGCGTCGTTCGTCGGCTACGGGCTGGCGAAGAAGTTCTCCAAGCACCCCGAGAAATTCGGGACCGGCGATCTGGAAGGCGTGGTGGCGCCGGAGTCGGCCTCCTCCAGCGCGGAGGTGGGGTCGCTGCTGCCGCTGGTGACCTTGGGGATCCCCGGCTCGCCCACCGCGGCGGTCATCCTCGGCGCGCTGATGATCTGGGGCCTGCAGCCCGGTCCGCTCTTGATGATCGATCACCCGGACATCGTCTGGGGCTTCATCGCCAGCATGTACATCGCTGCCACGCTCTCGATGATCCTCAACATGTTCGCCATCCCGCTCTGGACGCAGATCCTCAAGGTCCCTTTCACCGTCCAGGTCCCGCTGATCATCTTCCTCTGCTACATCGGCGGCTATACCGAGAACAACACGCTCTTCACCATGTGGATGGTGCTCGCCTTCGGGCTGGTGGGGTTCCTCTTCAAGAAGCTGGGCTATCCGCTCGCGCCGCTGGTGGTCGCCATCGTGCTGGGCGACGACACCGAGTCGTCCTTCCGGCGCAGCCTCATCCTCTCGCGAGGAAGCCCCTCCATCTTCTTCACCCGTCCGGTCTCGCTGGTCCTCTTGCTTCTCGCACTGGCGCTCTTCCTCTTCCCCGTCTACTCCTCGGCGATGAAGAAGTTCCGCAAACGGCCCACCTCTGGTCCCGGCGTCGCGGCCGGTGCCGTCGGCTCCACCTAGAAGAAGATCCAGGTCATCGCCACGAAGAGCGGCAGCAGGACGACGGCGCTGTAGGCCATGTAGCCGAAGAACCCCGGCATCTGCACGCCGGCCTGTTCGGCGATGGCCTTGACCATGAAGTTGGGGCCGTTGCCGATGTACGTGTTGGCGCCCATCAAGACCGAGCCGACGGAGATGGCGGTAAGCAGCGCCGGGCCGCGCTCTGTGAGCAAGAGCTGGCCCAGGTTCGCTGCGTCCGTTCCCACCGCGCCGCTGGCCGCCGAGGCGAAGGTCAGATAGGTGGGCGCGTTGTCCAGGAACGACGAGAGCGCGCCGCTGGCCCAGAAGTACTGCCAGGGGTGCGCGAGCCCCAGTTGCGCGCCGCGCGCGTTGAGGATGGCGAGCGCCGGGATCATGGTGGCGAAGATGCCGGCGAAGAGCGCGGCAACCTCGACCATGGGCGACCACGAGAATGCGTTCTCCACCCGCAGCTGGCGCGGCGTCGTCAGCCAGGAGAGCGCGATCATCAGGACCAGAGCCGTATCCTGCGCCAGCGGCGGCAGGCCCAGCCGGCCGCAGACCACGAGGATCGCCGTCACTCCGGCCAGCAAGAGGAAGTTGAGCTTGCCGGCGATGTGGATGGGCACCTCATGTTCGACGGCGATGCGGTCCAGATCGCCGGGGCGCTCGAGGTCCTCCTTGCGGAAGATGGTCGAGTCGACGATGTAGAAGAGGATCAGCAAGAAGGCGTTGGCGAGCAGCCAGTGCCGCCAGAGCCGCAGCGTCCAGGTGAAGGGCACGCCGCGCAAGAAGCCGAGGAAGAGCGGCGGATCGCCCATGGGCGTGAGCAGCCCGCCGGCGTTGGCCACCACGAAGATGAAGAAGACGAAGACGTGTCCCTTGCGGAAGCGCACGGAGTTGGCGCGCAGCAGCGGCCGGATCAGGAGCATCGACGCGCCGGTGGTGCCGATGATCGAGGCGATGACCGCGCCGATGCCCAGCAGCACGGTGTTGAGGCCGGGAGTGCCTGCAAGCGTGCCGCGGACAACGATGCCGGAAGCGATGACGAAGAGCGCGCCGAGCAGGACGATGAAGGCCAGGTACTCGCCCGCGGCGTGGACCAGCGCGGTGGAATCGAGGAAGACCGTCCAGATGGCCACCGGCGCTCCCAGGAGGAGGCTGAGGATGGCCTTGTTGTGGTTGTGCTCCCAGAAGCGGCCCGCGATCAGCGGGAGCACGGCGATGGACACGAGCATGGCCACGAAGGGGACCACGCTCCAGAGCGGGAACAGGTGTCCCAGCTGGGTGGCGGATGCGCCCGCCGCGAGCACGAGCCCCATCCCGGCAACCTAGGAAAGTCCCGGGCTGAGGTCAAAGACGGGCCGGAGCGACCTGAATCCGCTTGAACTGCGGCCCCGTTCGGGCGTAGTCCGCCGGACATGATTCCTCGAGGACGCCTTTCCCTCCTCGCCGCGGCGCTCGCCGCGTGCGCCAGCCAGAAGACCACTCCGGTTCCGCCGCCCGACAAGCAGCACGGCGTCGAGCTGGGCGACCTCGACCGCGCCGCCGACCCCTGCGGCGACTTCTTCGAGTTCGCCAACGGCGCCTGGCGCAAGGCCAACCCGATCCCCCCCTCCATGCAGCGCTGGAGCCGTCGCTGGCAGGCCGGCGAGGTGAACAAGGAGCGGCTCAAGGAGATCCTCGACGAGGTCTCGAAGAAGACCGACTGGCCGAAGGGGAGCGTGGAGCAGGTCGTCGGCGACGACTATGCCTCCTGCATGGACGAGAAGCGGGCCGACGCCGCGGGGCTCTCGCCGCTCTCGCCGGTGTTGACGCAGATCGACGGCGTCAAGTCTCGCGCCGATCTCCAGGCCGCCATCCACCGCGTGCAGGAGCTCAACGTCAACGCGCCGTTCCTCTGGGGCGGCCAGCCCGACCCGCACGAGCCGCCGCGCACCATCGCCATCGTAGCCGCCGCCGGCCTGGGCCTGCCCGATCGCGACTACTACCTCAAGCCCGAGCCGCGTTTCGTGGAGGCGCGCGAGAAGTACCGCGCCCACGTGGAGAACATCTTCCGGCTGGCGGGGGAGCCACAGGTGACGGAGGCGGCGGAGACGGTGTTCGCCTTCGAGAAGCGGCTGGCGGAAGCCTCGCTCGACAACGTCGCCCTGCGCGATCCGAAGAACACCGATCACCCCGTCACCTTTGCGCAGCTCCAGGCCATGACGCCGCACTTCGACTGGACGGCGCAGTATGCCGGGGCGCGGGTACCCCAGGGCGACCTCAACGTCGCCGAGCCGAAGTTCCTGGCGCAGATCGATCAGGAGCTGGCGCAGACTCCCGTCCCGGCCTGGCGGACCTATCTGAAGTGGCAGCTCCTCGCCTCGGCGGCGCCCTGGCTGTCGAAGCCGTTCGCCGACGAATCCTTCGCCTTCAACCAGAAGTACCTGGGGGGCGTGCCCGAGCAGAAGCCGCGCTGGAAGCGCTGCGCGGAGTCGGTGGACGAGCTCCTGGGCGAAGCGCTGGGGCGCAAGTACGTCGAGCGCTACTTCCCGCCCGCGGCCAAGGCGCGCGTGCAGGACCTGGTGCGCAACGAGCTTTCGGCGATGAAGGAGATCATCGAACGCCTCGCCTGGATGGGGCCCGAGACCAAGCGGCGAGCGCTGGAGAAGCTCGCCACCTTCAACCCCAAGATCGGGTACCCGGACAAGTGGAAGGACTATTCCGGAGTGGAGATCCGCCGCGACGCGCCGTTCTGGGACAACGTGGTGCAGGGCCGCAAGTTCGTCGTGGCCGACACCCTCGGCACCATCGGCAAGCCGACCGACCGCGGCCGATGGGGAATGACGCCGCCCACCAGCAACGCCTACTACAACCCGCTGCTCAACGAGGTGGTCTTTCCCGCCGGCATCTTGCAGGCCCCCGCCTTCGACGTGGCCGCCACCGACGCGGTCAACTACGGCGCCATCGGGGTGGTGATCGGCCACGAGATCAGCCACGGCTTCGACGACCAGGGCGCCCAGTTCGACGCCGAGGGCCGGCTGAAGAACTGGTGGACGGAGGCGGATCTCAAGTCGTTCCAGGAGCGCGGCCGGTGCGTGGTGGACCAGTTCGAGGCCTACTTCATCGAGCCCGGCATCCACCACAACGGCAAGCTGGTGCTGGGCGAATCGATCGGCGATCTCGCGGGAGCGCGCATCGCGTACCTGGCCTTCCAGAAGGCGCTGCGTCAGCAGCCCGAGACCGTCCGCGACGGCTTCACCCCGGACCAGCAGTTCTTCATCGCCTGGGGACAGTTTCGCGGCGACGCCATCCGGCCGGAGACGCAGCGGCTGATGGTGCAGGGCGACCCGCACCCGACCGGGAAGTACCGGGTGATGGGGCCGCTGTCGAATCTGGCGGAGTTCAAGCAGGCGTTCTCGTGCAAGGAGGGGAGCGAGATGGTGCGTTCCGCCTCGTCGCGCTGTGAGGTCTGGTAGAGGCGGGAAGGGACTCGCGCGTTCGCGCTTCGTGGTCCAGGTTCCGGTCCAGGTCCAGGGCTTCGGTCAGCGATCAGGGCTTGGGGATCAGGGCTTGGGGATCAGGGCTTGGGGATCAGGGCTTGGGGCATCGGGTTTGCGGTTCCAAGCTGATATCGTCGAGGGATGGCTCCTATCCTGGTTGCTCTTGTGCTGGCTGCCGCTCCCGTCGATCTGGTTCCACCCTCGCCGCCGCCGGCTGCCGCCACCGGGGCCACGGGCGCAATCGATCCGGAGGCCGCGACCCGCGCGTATCTGGAGCGGCTTCCCGCCGCCCAGCGCGCAAAGTCCGACGCCTACTTCGAGGGCGGCTATTGGCTCACGCTCGTGGACTTCCTCTGGAGCGCCGGGGTGTTCCTGCTGCTCCTGCACACCGGCGCCTCCCGCCGCATGCGCGAGCTCGCCGAGCGGGCGTCGCGCTTCAGGGCGGCGCAGGGCGCGCTCTACTGGGCGATGTTCCTGATCTCCGTCGCGGTGCTCTCGTTTCCGCTGGGGGTCTACCGCGACTACGTGCGCGAGCACCAATACGGCCTCTCCAACCTGACTTTCGCGGCCTGGATGGGGGAAGAGCTGAAAGGACTGCTGGTCGGTCTGGTCCTCGGTGGACTCGCCGTCGTTGCGCTCTACGCGGTGGTGCGGCGGCTGCCGCGCACCTGGTGGATCTGGGGGGCGGTCGTGAGCGTCTCCATCTCCGCGCTGGGCACGGTGATCGCGCCGTTGCTCATCGTGCCCCTCTTCAACGACCCGAAGAAGCTGCAAGACGCCCGCGTGGTGGCGCCCATCCTCTCGCTGGCCCGCGCCAATGGCATCCAGACCGGCGAGGTCTGGGAGATCGACGCCTCCAGGCAGTCGAAGCGGATCAGCGCCAACGTGAGCGGCCTGTTGGGCACCGAGCGCATCACCCTGAACGACAACCTCCTCAACCGGTCTTCGCTGCCGGAGATCGAGGCGGTGATGGGGCACGAGATGGGGCACTACGTGCTCAACCACGTCTACAAGGGTCTGATGGAGGTGGGCATCATCCTCGTACTGGGGTTCGCGCTGCTGGCCGCGCTCTTCGAGCGCCTGCGGTCGCGCTTCGCCGAACGCTGGGGCGTGGGCGGCATCGGCGATCTGGCAGGCCTGCCGCTCGCGGCGCTGCTCTTCTCCGCGTACTTCTTCCTGGCGACGCCGTTCACCAACTCGATCGTCCGCGTGCAGGAGCAGGAGGCCGACATGTTCGGCCTCAACGCCGCCCGCCAGCCGGACGGGTTCGCGCAGACGGCACTCAAGCTCTCGGAGTACCGCAAGCTCTCCCCGGGTCCGCTGGAGGAGATGATCTTCTTCGATCACCCGAGCGGCCGCACGCGCATCTTCACCGCCATGCGCTGGAAGGCCGAGCACCCGGAGACGTGGTCCACCCCCGCGAACACCCGCCGGTAGGCCGGCGTCAGGGGCGGCGGCGCCGCGGCCTCAGGCTGAACAGGCCCAGCAGCCCCAGCGCCTCCCAGCCGCCTCCGGTGCCGGAGCACCCGCAGTCGCCCGTGTTCTGCACGATCACGTTGACCGGATTCGACACTCCCGCCCCTCCCGCGGCGTCGGTGGCGCGGACGGCGAGGGCGTGCTCGCCGTCGTCCACCACGTGCGTGTTCCAATTGAGCACCGCCGGCGACGCGTTGGCGAAGACGCCGTCGATAGGCTTGCCGTCCACCAGCAGCTCGATTCTCACCAGCGAGGTGGCGGCGCTGGCCACGGCGCTGGCGATCACCTGGGCCCTCCCGCTCACGGGTTGCTGCGAGTACGGCCAGGTGATCTCCGCCCGCGGTGCGGAGAGCCCGCGGATGTGCACCGTGGCGCGGTGCGAGGTAGAGGCCGCGTCAGCCACGACGGTGACCGCGGCATTGCTGGGCGGCAGCCCGGCCGCGCCGGTGACCACCATGGCGGTGGCCTGGCCTGCGAGAATTTGTGGCGGCTCGAACCGGACGGTGACCCCGCTGCGCACGCCTTGGGCGGAGAAGGTGATGTTCTCCGGCGGTCCGTACAGCTCGGCGGTGGCGATGCGCATCCGGGTGGAGAAGCCGGCCGCGGCCAGCATCTGGTCGCTGTCCGGCGACAGGGAGAAGTCGGAGTCGACCACGTCCACCGTGCCCGAGGTGGTGGCCACCGTGCCGTCGGCGGCAGTGGCCGTCACGCTGTAGACCTGCCCGCGGCCCAGGCCGGCGCTGCCCGTGCCACTGAGCGCCAGGACGGCCTTCTCGCCGGGCGCGATGCTGGGGGGCTCGATCGTCGCCGAGACGCCCGCGGGCAGCGACGCCACCGCGAGCGTCAGCCGGCGCGCCGCCGCGGATGCCTGCAGGGGCGCAGAGTTGAGGGTCACCGAGACCGCCGGCTGGTTCCGCCCCACCGCCTCGGGATCTGGAGTGGGCCACACGCTGTAGTCCGGCGCCGTGCTGCAGCCGGGCACCTGGAAGCTGACCAGACGCGTCCGCCAGTTCTTGATGCCGTCGGCCGGGATGTACTCGTTGGTGTACCAGAAAGTGCACTCGTCCGCGGGGTCCACGGACATGCTGCTGTAGTCGCCCCAGCGCTGGACCAGGCCCTGGCTGCCGCCGCCCGGCGCGGCCACCGACTCACCTTGTCCCATGACTCCAGGAGGATCCGAGGGCGCGTGCGCGGTGAACGCGACCGAGGGTGGCACCGAGCTGCCCGCGAGACTGAAGCCGAGCCCGACGCCGCCCGAGCGATCGATGGCGACGCTCCCCAGCCACCGCCACGAATTGTCCGGCGCGTAGGTTCCCTGTTGATACATGGTTGGCTTGTCGGTCGGATCGCGGATCTCGTACCAGCGCACGCCGCCTCCGCCGTTCGCGCTGACGCTGTGGTTGGCCACCAGCGACTGGTATGCCCCGAAGTTGCGGTAGGCCACCCGGTACATGATCCGGTCGCTGAGCGCGTCGAGGAGCGGAGAGCCAACGGCCGGCTGCGGAATGCAGGATCCTCCGTGGGACTGCGCGCAGGCCGCCACGAACGGCGCGACGGGCACGAGGCCGCTCTCGAGGAAGCTCTTCCCGAAGTTGTTCCAGTCGACGTGGAAGCCGTAGAGCGTCAGCGTACCGCTGCCGAAGGCCACCGCCACGTTGGGCTCGCCCGCGGGTGGCGGCAGCAGTCCGTCGAGGTCGGCGGGGCTCATGCCGCTGACGTTGTCCTTGACGAGGAAGCACTGCTGGGCGGCCGGCTCGGCGTTCAGCATGCGCGCTCGATCCATCGCGCAGTAGTTGACCCCGAGGAAGACGTTGCTGGTCGTCTCCGGGAGCATGTTGTAGGTGGCGTAGTACCCATCCGGCCAGACGCCGAACTTCGGGTAGTCGTTGTAATCAGGGAAGGTGTAGTCGTAGCGCGCCCACGGCCCGGTGGGATCGGGCGTGCGGGAGACGGCGACGCACTGGTGGAAGCGCTGGGCGCCGATCTTGACGTTTGCGAACTGCGAGATCAGCCAGCGGTCGGCGAGCGGATCGTAGAGGACGATGCCGTCCCCGTCGTCGTGGCTCTCGCAGGGATCGCCGAAGCCCGCGAAGATGGTGCGCGTGGGGACCGGGCCGAAGAGCGCCTTGCCGTCCTTGGCGAACACCGCGAAGCTGGCGTTGACGATCTGCACGTAGTGGTGGGGTCCGACGTCGCCTTGCGTGTCCGGCGGAATGTGCGACGTATCGAAGCCCTGCGTGTTGGCTCCGAGGAAGCCAAGGCCGATGCCGTCGACGTTGAGGATGGGCTGCGGCACCAGCAGGCGCGGAATCGAATCCTGGAGGATCAGGTCGCGCCTCGCCGTCTCGGCGGCCATCTCCAGCGGGATGCGGCGAGGCCCGCGGGCGTCGGGGTCGATGCCCGTGTCCGAGGAGAGCGGCGAGGGGGTCAAGAGCGAAAGCGGGCCCGAGACGTCGTGTCGGGCCTGTAGGACGTTCGGCTCGCCGGCGCGCGGCAAGGCGAGCGCCGTGCCGGATATGGAGAGCGCCAGGGCCGTCAGTTGCAGGCGCATGGCCACACGCTAGCGCACCTGCGGCAAAATGGCTTCCCCCCCTCCCCAAATTTGCTGCAAACGAGGCGAAATCCCTTCGCATTCACCCCGCAGTCTCTCTGTGCGGTCTTGAACGGCCGGAACCTCGTGACCAGGAACGGACGCTTTTCAGGCCCCCAGGAATGCCGCCTTCACCTGGTCGTTGGCGAGCAACTCCGTGCCCGGGCCGGAGAGGGCAATGTGCCCGGTCTCCAGCACGTACCCGCGCGCCGCGATGCGCAACGACTGGTAGACGTTCTGCTCCACCAGGAGCACCGAGATGCCCTGCGCGTTGATCTGCCGGATGGTCTCGAAGATGGTCTGGACCAGGAGCGGCGACAGTCCGAGCGACGGCTCGTCGAGCAGCAAGAGGCGCGGCTGCGCCATCAGGCCGCGGGCGATGGCCAGCATCTGCTGCTCGCCTCCGGAGAGCGTTCCGGCGAGCTGCCCGATGCGCTCTCGCAGCCGGGGAAAGAGGGTGAGGCCGCGCTCGAGGTTCTTTTTCCGGTCGGCGCGCGTCGCCTTCACGTAGGAGCCCATTCTCAGGTTTTCCAGCACGGTCATTTCCGGGAAGACCCTGCGGCCCTCCGGGACCTGGACGAGGCCCAGCTCCACCACCTGGTGCGAGGAGAGCCTGGTCAGGTCGTGGCCGTCGAAGACGATGGCCCCCGAGCGGGGACGCAAGAGCCGGGAGACGTTGCGCAGGGTGGTGCTCTTGCCGGCCCCGTTGCTCCCCACCAGCGAGACGATCTCGCCTGCGTTGACCGAGAGCGACACCCCGCGCAGCACCTGCACGTCGCCGTAGGCGAAGTCGAGATCGCGCACCTCGAGCAGCGCCGTCATGCCTTGGCGCCTCCGCTGTCGCCCAGGTAAGCCGCCATCACCCGCGGGTCGTTGACGATCTGTTGCGGGGTGCCCTCCGCAAGCTTCTCGCCGGAGTTGAGCACCACGATGCGGTCGCAGGTGCGGACGATGGCCTTCATGTCGTGCTCGATCACCACCTGGGTCAGGCCGCGCTTCTTCACGTCGAGGATGAGCTGGATGATCTCGTCGCTCTCCCGCGCGTTGAGGCCCCCCATCACCTCGTCGAGGAGGATCATCTCCGGCCGGGTGGCCATCACCCGCGCCAGCTCCAGCTTCTTGCGCTCGCCGATGGGCAGCCCGCCCGCCAGCACGGAGGCCCGCTTCTCCATGCCGACGATGCGCAGCTGCTCCAGCGCGATGGCCCGCGCCTCCTTGATGGAGGAGGTGCGGCAGAGCGCGCCCACCACCGCGTTGTCCAGCACGGTGAGCTTGGCCAGCGGCCGCACCTTCTGCCAGGTGCGAGCCATGCCCAGCTTGCAGACCTTGTCGGGCGTGAGGCCGTTGATCTTCTGCCCCTTGAAGAGCACCTCGCCCCGGGAAGGCGGGTAGAAGCCGGTGATGCAGTTGAAGAGGGTGGTCTTGCCCGCGCCGTTGGGGCCGATCAGGCCCATCACGATGCCGGGATCGACCGAGAAGCTGACGTCCTGGTTCGCCTTCACGCCGCCGAAGAAGCGGCTGACGTTGCGGATGTCGAGGAGCGCGGTCATGGGGCCACCGCCTTCCGGCGGAAACGTTGGGCGAGGACGCCCACCACGCCGTCGGGCATGAGCAGGATGGCGATGATCATCAGCACGCCGCGCACCAGGAGATGCCCCTGCTCGAAGGCGGCGCGCAGCCCCTCGTTGAGGAGCACCAGCACGATGCCACCGACCAGCGGGCCGGTGACGGTGCCGACACCGCCGATCAGCGCCACCAGCACCATGTCCACCGAGACGTCGATTCCGAAGACTTGCTGCGGCTCGATGAAGCCGATGTAGAAGGCGGCGAAGCTGCCGGCCAGGGCGGTGCAGGCCGCGGAGATGGCGAGGCCGGCGTTCTTGTAGAGGGTGAGCGGGATGCCCAGCGAGTGCGCCGCGTCCTGGTCCTCGCGGATGGCCTGCAGGTAGTAGCCCAGCTTGCTGCGCTTCACCGCGTAGTTCACCGCGATGCAGAAGAGGGCCATGACCAGGCCCATGTAGTAGTAGGGGAGCTTGCCGTTCCAGTCGGCCACCAGCACCTGCGAGCCGATCTTCAAGGGAGGCAGGTCGGCGGGCTGGATGCCCTCGGCGCCGTTGGTCAGGTCCTTCCAGTTGAGCGCCGCCAACCGGATGATCTCGGCCACCGCGATGGAGGCGAGCACGAAGTAGGGCCCGCGCAGGCGGAAGGTGATCGAGCCCACGATCAGGGCGATGATCACGCTGCCCAGCACCGCCACCCAGACGCCGAACCAGGGTGGGATTCCGTTGCGCTGCAGCAGGATGAAAGCGCCGTAGGCGCCGAGGCCGTACCAGGCGGAGTGGCCCACCGAGTACTGGCCGGCGAACCCGCCGAGGACGTTCCAGCTCTCGCCCAGCGCCACGGCGATGAAGAGCGAGATGAAGATGTGCAGGGCGTAGGGGCTCTGGAGCCAGAGGGGGAGGAGCGCGAAGGCCACCGCCGCGACCGCCCAGGGAGCGAAGCTCTTCACACGCGGCTCTTTCCCAGCAGGCCCGAGGGCTTGAGCAGCAGGACGAGGAGGAAGATGACGTAGACGCAGAGATCCTTGATCCCCGATCCCAGGTAGACGGCGGAGACCGACTCGCTGATGCCGATGAGCACGCCCCCCAGCGTGGCGCCGACGATGCTGCCCATCCCGCCCAGCACCACCACCACGAAGGCCTTCAGCGTGAAGGCGCCGCCGACTTGAGGATAGATGTAGTAGGTGGGCGAGACCAGCGCGCCGGCCGCTCCCGCCAGCGCCGAGCCCAGCCCGAAGGCGAAGATGCTCATGCTGCGCACGTTCACGCCCATCAGCTGCGCGGCCTCGCGGTCCTGGGCGGTGGCGCGGATGGCGTGCCCGATGTCGGTGCGGGCAAGAAACCAGTAGAGCGCGGCGGTGATCACCGCGGTGATGAGGAAGCAGTAGAGCAGCGGCGTGGAGAGGCGGATGCCGGAGAGGCCCACGCTGGAGGAGGAGTAGCTGGTGGAGAGGATGCGGTAGTCGCTGGTGAAGGCCAGCATCGCCAGGTTGCTGATCACCAGGCCGATGCCGATGGTGAGCAGGATCTGGTTCTGCGGCAGCGCGTCGAGCACGCGGTTGATCAGCGTCCACTGTAGCAAAGCGCCGAGCAGGAACAGCACCGGCATGGTGATGATGACCGAGACGAAGGGGTCCACCCCTGCGATCTGGAAGAGGAAGAAGGTGCAGTACATGCCGGCCATCACCAGCTCGCCCTGGGCGAAGTTGATCACCCGCATGACGCCGAAGATGATGGTCAGCCCCACGCCGCTCAGCGCGTAGACGCCGCCGATCAGCACGCCGCTGAGGATCGCTTGCATCAGCAGGGCCATGGAGTTGCCGCTCCCGTCAGAGCTTCGAGAGGACCGCGTCCGCTTCGCGCACAATCTGCCCTACCAGCTCGCGCGCGGGAAGCTCCCCGGCCAGCGAGGCTGCCTGTCCCGCCCAGAGCGAGAGCAGCCCGGGATTCCCTGCCTTCGTCGCGGCCGTGCGGATCTCGCGCGTCAACAAGTTCTGGACGGGATAGGGCGCCAGCGTCGCGGTGGCCATCTCGCGGGTGAAGCGGTTGGCCAGCCCGCGCGCCGACCTGCCGCTGAAGGCGCGGGTGATGACGGTGGCGTCGTCGCGCGCCTCTCGCAGCGCCGTCCGGTAGGGCGCGCTGGTTCCGGCCTCCGGGCAGCGCAGGAACGCGGTGCCCAGCGATGCGCCGGCCGCCCCCAGCGCCAGCGCGGCCACGACCCCGCGGCCGTCCATGATGCCGCCCGCCGCGATCACCGGGACGCGCACCGCGTCCACCACCTGGGGCACCAGCGCCATCGTCCCGACCAGCGGCGGGTCCGCGTCGCGGTCGAAGGTGCCGCGGTGGCCGCCCGCCTCGGCGCCCTGGGCACAGATGAAATCGACGCCCGATTGTTGAAGTTCCACCGCCTCGGCGACGCAGGTGGCGGTGCCGATGGTGGCGATGCCGCGCTCGCGGCAGGCCTGCAGCATGGACGTGGGCGGAATGCCGAACGTGAAGCTGAAGGCCGCCACGCGCTCCTCGAGCAGGACGGCGAACGATTCGGCCAGCTGAATGGCGCGAGGGACGCCCTCCGGCGCTTTCAACCCGAGCTCGTCCCAGTAGCGCTGCAGCGACCGGGACGCCGCGGCGACCAGCTGCGGGCCGGTCTCCACGCCGTCGTCGGCGAAGAGGTTGACCGCAAAGGGCCGCGAGGTGCCGGCGCGCACCTCGCGGATCTGTGCCCGGAGCTTGTCGGGCGGCAGGTACTGGCCGCCCAGCGATCCCAAGCCGCCCGCCTCGCAGACCGCGACCGCCAGGGCCGGCGTCGACGGCCCTCCGGCCATCGGCGCCAGCATGAGCGGAAGCTCGACGCCCATCCGCGTGCTGAAAGCAGTGGGCTTCATGGCGAGCCTAGAACGTCTCGTCGCGGATCTTCACGTGCTGCGGCTCGCGGATGAAGAGCACTCCGATGATCACCGTCATGATGGACACGGCGATGGGGTACCAGAGGCCGGCGTAGATGTTGCCGCTGGTGGCGACGATGGCGGTGGCGAGCAACGGGAGCATGCCGCCGAACCAGCCGTTGCCGATGTGGTAGGGCAGCGACATGGAGGTGTAGCGGATGCGCGTGGGGAAGAGCTCCACCAGGAAGGCGGCGATGGGGCCGTACACCATGGTCACGTAGATGAGCATGATGACCAGCAGGAGCTCGGTCATGAACCAGTTGACCTTGGTCAGATCGGCCTTCGGTCCCGGATAGCCGGTTGCCGTGAGCGCCGCGGCGTACTTGGCCTGGTCCCAGCCGCGGATCTCGGTGCCGCCGATGGTGGTGACGACGTCGCTGCCGGACTGCGCCGGGATCGACTTGAACGACAGGCCCGCCTTGCCGAGGAAGTCCTTGGCCCTGTCGCAGGAGGTCTGCTTGGACCAGGGGCCGAGGAAGATGTGGAAGTTGCAGTCGCTCGCAGCCACCGTGATGGCGGTCTTGTCCTGGTAGGCCTCGAGCGCCGGGTTCACGTAGTGGGTCAGGCCCTTGAAGATGGGGACGTAGGTGACCGCGGCGATCAGGCAGCCGGCGAGGATGATCTTGAGCCGGCCGATCCGGTCGGAAAGGGCGCCGAAGACCAGGAAGAAGGGCGTGCCGATGAGCAGCGACAGGCCGACGAGGAGATAGACCTGCTCGTAGGGGAGCTTGAGGTACAGGCCGAGGAAAAAGAGAGCGTAGAACTGGCCGGTGTACCAGACCACCCCCTGGCCGGCGGTGGCGCCGAGCAGCGCCAGGGCGACGAGCTTGTTGTTGGGGTATTGCAGGAAGCTGTCGCGCAGCGGCGACTTGGAGCGCTTGCCCGACGTCTTCATGCGCTGGAAGACGGGCGACTCCTGCAGCTTGAGCCGGATGTAGATGGAGATGGCGAGCAGCGGGATGGAGAGCCAGAAGGAGATGCGCCAACCCCATTTCGAGAAGGTCGCCGGGTCCTGGTAGACGCGCGTCAGGCCGATGACGACGAGCGAAAGGAGCATGCCCACCGTGGCCGTCGTCTGGATCCACGCGGTGGTGTACCCGCGCTTGTGGTCGGCGGCGTGCTCGGCCACGTAGGTGGCCGCGCCGCCGTACTCGCCGCCCAGCGCCAGCCCCTGCGCCAGGCGCAGGAGGACCAGGATCAGCGGCGCGGCGAACCCGATGGTCGCGTAGGTCGGCAAGAAGCCTACCAGCACCGTCGAGAGGCCCATGGTCACGATGGTGACCAGGAAGGTGTACTTGCGGCCGACCAGATCGCCGACGCGGCCGAAGATGAGCGCCCCGAAAGGCCGCACGAGGAAGCCTGCCGCGTATGCGCCGAAAGCGCCGAGCAGGGCGGCGGTCTGGTTTCCGGGCGGGAAGAACAGGCTGGCGAAGAACGGCGCCAGGATGGCGTACAGGTAGAAGTCGTACCATTCGAAGATGGTACCGACGGAAGAGGCGATGATGACGCGGCGCTCCGATGCCGCGTCTATGGTGGCGGGTACTGCGACCGGCATTGATTCGATGGCCGAGCTCATGCGTCTCCTCCTCAGGATTCAGCGCCGCAAACAAGGTCCGCAGACCGGAAGGGTTTGCCACTGCTGCAACGGGGAAGATGAGAGCCTGCGAAGACTGCGTTTTTCTAGCACGAGGTCACAAAAATTTTCAAATGCAGCGGTTGGCGATCCTCCGGTACCCGCCTGCCGCAGCCCTCCGGAATCGATGCCGTGCGTCAACCAGCTCGGCTTGAACATTCCACAGAGAAGTGGTTTTGGTAACGCGCCATGCCCAACTACCGACCCGTCCTTTTTCTCTGCGCGCTGGCCGTCGCCGCGTGCAAGCAGCAGTCCTCCCCCAACGGCGCCGGCGCTCCGCAGGCTGGCGGAGCTTCCACGCAGGCGGCAGCACCCTCGGGCAACGAGATCCTGATCGGCGCCACCTTGCCGCTGACGGGCTCCGAGTCGCGGACCGGCGGCTTCTACAAGGAGGGATACGAGCTGGCATTCGAGGAGGCCAACCAGAAGTGCGGCATCGACGTCGGCGGGAAGAAGATGCAGGTCCGGCTGACGCTGCTGGACGACACCAGCGCCCAGGCCACCGCCGCCTCCCTGGCCGATCGCCTGATCAACAGCGACAAGGTGCAGTTCCTGCTCGGCACCTATGCCACCAATCTGGTGGAGGCGCAGAGCGTGGTGGCGGAGCAGAACGCCATCCCCTACGTGAACGGCGGCGGCGCCGCCACCGCCATCTACAAGCGCGGCTACAAGTGGGTGTTCGGGCTGCTGGCGCCGGTGGAGCTGCTGGCGGAGTCGATCATGAAGTGGGTCGACACGGAGCAGCAGGCCGGCAAGCTGCCCAAGCCCGCCACCATCGCGCTGCTCTGGGAGAACACCTCGCACGGGAAGGACTTCCGCAAGGGCGTCACCGAGTGGGCCGACAAGACCAAGAACTACAAGGTGGTGGTGGACGAGTCGTTCGAGCTCGCCGGCAAGGACTTCTCCGCGCTGCTCGGCCAGGTGAAGGCCGCCAAGGCCGACCTCTTCCTCGCGGACGCGCACCTGCCCGACTACATCACCATGCAGCGGCAGTACGTGACCGCCGGCCTTTGCAACAAGGTGCAGAGCTACGGCGCGCGCGGCGCCGAGAAGCAGGCGGCGGAGTCGCTGGGCAAGAAGAACGTCGAGTACATCTTGAGCGCGGTGTGGTGGAGCGCGCTGCTCGCGGAGAAGAACCCGGAGGCGAAGAAGTTCGTCGACCTCTTCAAGGCCAAGTACGGCGGCCGCTCGCCGGAGTGGTACCAGGCGCTGGGCTACGAGACCGCGCGCGCCCTCTTCACCGCCATCACGCAGGCGGGGTCCACCGACCGCGAGCAGGTGAAGCAGAAGCTGGCCGCGCTGAAGATCCCCTCACTCTTGCCGGGGGGCGAGCTGACCTTCCCGGCGGAGTTCGGGCAGCAGACGCACGCGCCCTTCGTGGTGCAGCAGAACCTCCCGGACGGCACCGCGCCCATCGTGGCGCCGCCGGATTCCGCCACCGGCAAGGGGACGGCCCCGAACCCGAACTGCGCCAAGTAAGTGGAACGCTTCGTCGAGCTGCTCATCGCCGCGATCCTGCTCGCGGGCCTCTACGCCACCATGGCGTACGGCCTGGGCCTGATCTACGGCGTGCTGCGCATCGTCAACCTGAACCACGGCGGCATCATCATGGCCGGGGCCTATGCGGGCTGGTGGATGCACTCGCAGCTCGGCATCGACCCCTACCTCTCGCTGGTGCCCGTGGCCGCCGCCGGCTTCGTCCTTGGCATGGTCATCTACCTCCTCCTGGTGAAGCGCCTGCCGCGCGGCGCGGCCGGAGGCGTGCAGTCCCTGCTCCTGCTCTTCGGCGTCTGGCTCGTGCTGCGCAACGTGGCGTATCTGATGTTCAGCGGAAACGACCAGACCCTGCGGACCTCCTACGCCACGCGGGCGCTGGACGTGCACGGCGTGCTCATCTCGGTGAACCGGCTGGCGGTGTTCGGCGTGGCGCTCTTGATCCTCGCCTTCCTCCACCTGCTCCTCACCCGCACCTATCTCGGAAAGGCCATCCGCGCGGTGGCGCAGAATCCCGATTCGTGCACGCTGGTCGGCATTCCCGTGGAGCGGATCTATGCGCTCACCTTTGGCCTGGGGACGGCGCTCGCGGCCGCCGCCGGGCTCTTGGGAGCGGCGCTGGTCCCGTTCAGCCCCAGCTTCGGCGCCTCCGAGCTGCTCAAGTCCTTCGTGGTGGTGGTCCTCGGCGGCCTGGGCAGCGTCGCGGGCACCGCCCTCGCGGCCTTGATCCTCGCCCTGGTCGAGGTTTTCGCCATCCTGGTGCTCCCGGCCTACCTCACCGCCGCGGTGGGGTTCGTGCTGCTGGTCCTGGTGCTGGTCTTGCGACCCGGCGGGCTCTTCGGCCAGCGCGTGCTCGGATGAAGCTGCGCTGGCCCACCTGGGTGAGGCCGCGCGCCGCCATCGGCCTCCTCGTCGTCTGCGCCGCGCTGGCCATGGGCCCGCTCCTGCACGACAACATCTACTGGCACAACCAGCTCACCCTCACCTTCCTGGGCATCGCCGCCGCGCTGGCGTGGAACTGGCTGGGGGGGTACCTGGGCCAGGTGAGCTTCGGCCACGCCGCCATGTTCGGCGTGGGCGGCTTCGCCGCCGCGCAGGCGCAGATCCACCTGCACGTCCCCATGGTGCCGGCCTGGATCGCGGGCGGCGTCCTGGCGGGCCTGTTCGCGCTGATCTGGGGCCATCCCACGCTGCGGCTGCGCGGGCCCTACTTTTCCATCGCCACCATCGGCGTGGGCGAGGCCACCCGGCTGGTCTGCACCTACTGGGACGCGTTCACGGGGGGATCCTCGGGCCTCTCGCTGCCCATGCAGCAAAACCTCAAGCACCAGCTCTACTGGTACGGCATCGCGCTCGCAGCGGTGGCCTTGGCCGGATCGTACGCGCTGCGGCGATCGCCGCTGGGGCTGTCGCTGCTGGCGATCAAGAGCGACGTGGACGCCGCCGGCGACGTGGGCGTCTCCTCCACGCGCCTTCAAGACCTGGTCCTCTTCCTCTCCGGCGGGATGATCGGGATCTGCGGCGGGTTCTATGCCTCGTACTTCAGCTACATCGAGCCGGGGAACATGTTCGGCTTCGACCGGTCGATCTCCTGGGTGCTCACCGGCGTCATCGGCGGCATCGGCACCATCGCCGGCCCGGCCTTCGGCGCGGTGGTCTTCGTGCTGCTGCAGCAGTCGCTGATCGCCAGCTATCCCCAGCTCTACCTGGGCCTCTACGGCATGCTGCTGGTGCTGGTCATCCTCTTCGAGCCGCTGGGCCTCACCGGCCTGGCGCTGCGCGTGCTGCACCGCGCCCGTCCCGACCTCTCCGTGACCGGCGTGGCGGGGGAGGACTGATGCCCGCCATCCTCCGCGCCGAAGGGCTCTCCAAGCGCTTCGGCGGTCTCAAGGCCAACGACAACGTCTCGATTGCGCTGGAGCAGGGCAGCATTCTCGGCCTGATCGGACCCAACGGCGCCGGCAAGAGCACCTGCTTCGCCATGCTGGCAGGCTCCTTGCCGCCCACCTCGGGGCGCATCTTCATCGGCGAGCGCGAGATCACCGGGCTGCCCGCCTTCCAGATCGCCCGCGCGGGGGTGGTGCGCACGCACCAGATCGTCCGGCCCTTCGCCAACCTCACGCTCTTCGAGAACTGCGCGGTGGCGGCGGTGCAGTCGTCCGGGCTGGCCCACGAGGAAGCGCGCGCGCTGGCGCGGGAGACGCTCGAGTTCGTGGGGCTTGCGAATCGCCGCCGCGAATATCCGGCGGGGCTCACCTTGGCCAGCCGCAAGCGCCTGGAGATGGCGCGCGGCCTCTCCTGCAAACCAAAAGTGTTGTTGTTGGACGAGGTGATCGCGGGGGTCAACCCCGCCGAGGCGCGCGAGATGGTGACCCTGATCCGCCGCATCCGCGATGAGCGGGGCGTCTCCATCCTCATGACCGAGCACGTGATGGCCGCGGTGATGAGCCTGTGCGAGCACGTGACGGTGCTCGACGCCGGCAAGCTGATCGCCTCGGGGACGCCGCAGGAGGTGGTGGCGAACCCCGAGGTGATCGCCGCCTACCTGGGGAAGAAGCATGCTTGAGGTGCGCGGCATCGACGCCGGTTATGGCGACGTCCAGGTGCTCTTCGGGCTTTCGCTCGACGTGGGCGACAAGGAGATCGTCACGCTCCTCGGCAGCAATGGCGCGGGGAAGACCACCACGCTGCGCTGCATCTGCGGCGTGCTTTCGCCCCGCAGCGGGGAAGTGTTGTTCCGCGGCAAGCCGCTCTCGCGCGTCCCGGCGGCGGACCGCGCCGGCCTGGGCATCGCGCTGGTGCCGGAAGGCCGCGAGCTGTGGCCCCAGCTCACGGTGCGCGAGAATCTGGAACTGGGCGCATACCACGCGCGGGCGCGCGCCCGAGTGCGCCAGAACCTGGACCGCGTGCACGCGCTCTTCCCCCGCCTGCTCGAGCGCAGGTCGCAGATGGCCGGCAGCCTCTCCGGCGGAGAGCAGCAGATGTGCGCCATCGGCCGCGCGCTCATGTCCGAGCCTTCGCTGCTGCTGCTCGACGAGCCTTCGCTCGGCCTCGCCCCCATCGTCGTCGATCAGATGTTCGAGGCGTTCCGCGCGCTCCACCGGGAGGGGATGACCATCCTGCTCGTGGAGCAGAACCTGGCCGCGGCGCTGGAGATCGCCACCCGCGGCTATGTGATCGAAACGGGCGAGATGAAGATGCAGGGCAGCGCGCAGGATCTGCGCAACGACCCGAAGATTCGCACCGCGTACCTGGGGCTGTGAGCGGTCCGCTCCTTCGCGCGTCCATGTCTGAGCTCTAGCGTTTGGCCGTAGGAGAGGAGCGGGCAGGATGGGGTTCGAGTATGGCAAGGCTGCCAAATGGGTGAAGAAGGAGATGGCGGCGCTGCGCAGACCGTACGGGAGTGAAGCGCGCCTGGAGGAGCACCAGGCCAAGATCGAAGCCTACCGGTCCGGTCAGGGCAATTTCGGCGGCGCGGTGGTAGGGCTCTCGATGGTGGCGCTGTCCGAGCGTCGAAAAGGCTGCGTGCGCGTTCTGGACGGCGACCCAGGCGGCTGGGAGCAGCTCGATCGGGGCTTTCTCTATCGGACCTGGGCCATTCGACTTCTCGCCTGCGCCTATGACGCGGATGTGCGGCCGGGCAAGAACGCGCGCATGACGCTCGATGCTGCAGCCAATGCATGGTCGGAAGCCACCGCGCTCGGCAACGTCGAGCTCGCC
>Ga0136846_1232264_pt1 | contig 20764 bp, 20 predicted proteins | sample HopSoiMetagenom2_FD_96841 | JGI IMG/M metagenome (GOLD analysis project Ga0136846, IMG submission 96841) | Grasslands soil microbial communities from Hopland, California, USA - 2 Assembly 2016 (version 4) | ecosystem: Environmental > Terrestrial > Soil > Grasslands | place: USA: Hopland...
ATTTGTCCGGAGAGATGGCCGAGTGGCTGAAGGCGCACGCTTGGAAAGCGTGTTTAGGGGAAACTCTAACGTGGGTTCGAATCCCACTCTCTCCGCCATATTTTCAACTACTTGGCTGAGCTGTGATCCGTAACGCCAGTAGGCGCGTGGCAGAGCCAAACCCACGATCTTGCCGTGTGCTTCTGACTCTTGGTTCGTCACCACATCGCCGTAGATGTTCATCGTCGTGCGGATGTCCGCGTGTCACATTTAGCTTCAGCAAAAATAATAAGCCCATTTATAATGAGCGGCTTACTGGATATATGTTCATTATGTTACAATGTTCATGTGGCATGAACCTTGGCTGTTCACTATTTAGTGGAGTTCATGTATCATGTACAGCGAGAAAACATGAACGAATTGAGGTAAACCACAAATGAAACATAAACCCCAACACGCAGAACTGATCGAAACAGCCGTCCAGGGGCTTCTGCGCACGACAGGACTCGCTGCGAAAATCATACGCTGGGAACCCAGTACTATCGACCACCACCAACCCGACGCAGTGATCGAAATAGATGCACACGGGCGGAAGCACAAATTTGCGGTAGAAGCCAAGACCGGTGTTAGAGCCGAGATGCTCACTCAAACCAAGGCACTCTGGCCTCGCGAACAACAGCCTCGGCTGCTCTTTGTCGCACCATACATCACAGACTACCTTGCAGAAAAGTGCCGCGAGATCGAACTTCCATTTCTCGACACCGCAGGAAACGCATACTTGGAAGACGACGACCTCTTCGTTTTCGTTACTGGCCAAAAAAGAACCACAGACTTGGCCCTACTACATACAAATCGAACAAAAACCACTGCTGGGTTGAGGGTCCTATTTGCTATTCTATGCCGTCCACCACTGTTAAACGCGCCCTATCGAGAACTCGCGACAACGGCTAAAGTGGCACTCGGCACGATCGGGCCAGTCATCAAGGATCTTGAAAAAAGAAAGCTGATTGCAACATTTGGTACAACCCTTCCAAAGCGCCGCCTACTTGACGCCAAGGCGCTGCTGGAAGAGTGGGTCACCTTCTACCCTGCAACGCTCAGGCCCAAACTCCAACCTCGCAGATTCCGTGCACAAAATCGCGAGTGGGCCCAGCAAACTGATTTGACCCCTTTCGGCGCCTATTGGGGCGGAGAAGTGGCTGCGGACCGCCTCACACATTATCTCAAACCTGAAATGCTCACCGTGTATACCCTGCATAACCCGACGAAGCTGATAACGGAATTCCGCCTCAGAGCAGACGTCAATGGTGACCTAGAGATTCTCAACGCCTTTTGGGACCAAACTCTGACTACGGGGACTGCTGATGTAGTCCCACCAATACTCGCCTATGCCGATTTGATGACTACAACTGATGCGCGAAACCTCGAAGCGGCAAGACTGATCTATGAACAGCACATCGCGCCGAATCTTCCCACTGCTTAAGCCGCTGAGTTCGCTCGTCCTTGAACCACTCAAGGCAGTTGCGGAAACCGCGAACTCTTTGAGCCTCCTATATTTTTTAGCCGGTGCGACGGCACGAGATTTGGTCCTCGAAAACATATTCGGCCGACCACCGGGCAAGTTGACGCGCGACCTCGATTTTGGGTTTGTTCTGTCCGATTGGAAACAGTTCGAAAACCTCAAGACAACGTTGATCTCAACAGGACGATTCAAGGCGGACCGGGCGATCCAACGTGTGTTATATCAGCATTCCGCTTGTATCTCAATTGGTGTCGATCTCATTCCATTTGGTGGCGTTCAAGATGGCTCATCAATCTCTTGGTCTCCGCATAACGATTTTGTGATGAACGTTGCAGGTTTCAGAGACGCTCTGGAATCGGCGATCCAGGTTCAAGTGGATGCTGATCTCGTGGTACCAGTCGCTTCTTTACCAGGTCTCATTATTCTCAAGTTGTTCGCGTGGGCTGACCGGAAGCACGAAAAGCGTGATGCACCCGACATTTTGAAAATACTTACAGATTACGCCGACGCCGGGAATGAAGACCGCCTGTATGCGGACGAGCTTCCTATACTTGAGGCTGCCGAATTTGACGTCCCGCTTGCTGGTGCACGACTCTTGGGCAAAGACGCCCGTCAAATCGCAACTCAAGAGACTTCGGCGAGTATCGCGAAAATGCTTGCGGATGCTGACTTGAAGCGAGAGTTGTTAAACCAATTAGTGCAAACAAGTCCCAGATCAGACCAGTCTTATGCCGACCACTGCACTCTATTGCTGGATAGTTTCCAGCGTGGTTTTACAGAGGGATAATCGAATGGAATCAAACGACAATTCGTGCCAGCCAGCCGTGATCGGTTTGTGATCCGTTAGCACTGCTTACCACTGTCTTCCATCGTTTTTACGGTGCCCGCCGTGCGCTCTATGTTGTTGAAACTACGTTTTTGAGTAAATTCGAATCCCACTCTCTCCGCCAGTTTTTAGTCATTAAATCGCGCACGGCTTACTATTCCCGCTCAAGCCAAAGGCGGGCTTGAGTGGGCCACCCGCTTTTATAATCCACAACTCAGCAAACTCTCCTAAGACAAATTGCGGAATCTTCGCCTGGCAGATGTCGTGGTATAGTTTGCCTTCCCCCGGTCTGCTGAGGAGCGATCCGATGACTGAGCTTCTGCGTCCTATGTCCACGGGCGAGCTTATGGACCGGACATTCGTACTCTATCGGAAGAATTTCCGGCTTTTTGTAGGCATAGCTAGTCTCGGACCTGTCAGCTATTTACTTTTCCAGTTACTGACCATCGGTTCTGCTTCTCTTGGCCAAGGAACTTCCCGCGGCATGCGCCCGTTGTCAATGGCCTCGGCTGGACTTGGGGTCGTGGCCGCGTTTCTGCTGCTGCTGGTGGGATGGGCGATTTCGCAAGCTGCAACCGTGAAGGCTGTTGCTTCCGTCCACCTAGGTCAATCCACAACTATTCTAGAAGCCTACCGGTCGCTGCGGGGCAGGATATTGCGTGTGATCGGTGTGTTTGTTTGTATGAGCCTTCTGGCGGGCCTGGCAGCTATGGGAGCGGTAGTGCTGCTGACGATTGCAATCATGATTGTGAGGTACATGTCCCTGATTGGCCCTATCCTCGGGCGAGCCGGTCAGATTTTTGCTATCGTTTTCGGATTTATCACCGTAATCGTTGTGAGCATTGCGGCCATGATGGTATGGGTTCGATATGCGCTGGCTATTGCCTGCTGCGTGGTCGAAGACCTAAAAGTTCGGAAATCGATCCGACGAAGTGCAGCTCTCTCCAAAGGGAGTCGATTTCGAGTTTTTCTCATTCTGGTGGTATTCACGCTGTTAGCTATTGTTCTCGGCGCGGTATTGGGAGGATTGGCCGGCGGTCTGGGCGTTCTGATCCCCAACCTTACGGTACGCCTGGTGCTGCTCTATCTTTCTGGTTTTATCGTAGGGCTGTTGACCGGACCACTGGCTTCTATTGCTCTGGCGCTGGTCTATTACGATGAGCGCGTGCGCAAGGAAGCATTCGACCTGCAACTAATGATGTCCAATCTCGCACAAGAGGCACCTCTTTCGCAGGCGGCTGTTACTGCGCAACCTTGATGACGAGATTTCGAATCACAGTTATCTTAGTAATTGTCGGGTTGTCAAACCTTGCTTTTGGCAATCAGGAACTGCTGTCGATCTCGGAATACAATTCCCGCCTGGAGCAGTATCTCTCTGAGATACAGAAAGTGCGCGCGAATCCTGCGCACGCCGTGGATTTCAACCGTGGAACTCCATCCTCAATTCTGATACAGACTCAGGCCGGAAACGTGGATGTGCCATTGGAGTTCCTGCACAAAGAGCTGGCCAGGTACCTGACCGTTCCTCGGAATTTCAAAGTGACCGTTCTTTCCCAACTGGAAGAACGCCTCAAGGCGCTGCGCCAGGAATCTGACCAGTTTGAGCGGGCCCGCGACGGCGATCCTGCTATTCGCAGTCGGCTCAATCAGATCCTCGCGGCGCGCGAATTCAGAAGTGTGCATGGGCCCACCCAGCTTGAATTGTTGACAGACTACATTAATGCCTGGATCGAAAAGCAGTTCGATAAGCTTTTCCCCAAAACTCCGGACCTGGATCAGCTGGGTCAGATTTTTGTATGGATCACGATTGCAATCGCCTGCTCAGTTCTGGCGGTCTGGCTTTATCGGCGGTCACGAGAAAGAGTTCTGGATCGGACGCGCGAAGTGATCCCCTTCTCAGCTTCTGCCCGGAACTGGCGGTCGTGGCTTTCCGAAGCGCAAGCCAGGGCCGCATCCGGCGACTGGCGGGAAGCCATTCACCTGGGATTTTGGGCGTCCGTATCGCGGCTCGAAAGCGATGGCCTCTGGGAACCGGACAAAACCCGCACCCCGCGTGAGTATCTCAATGCGATTCCCACAGAAAATGGATTCAGGCTTCCTTTTGCCGCCGTGGTGAAGATGTTTGAAGCCGCATGGTATGCAGGCCGGCCGGCATCGGTGGCCGAGTATCAATCATTCATGCTGGAGCTTGAGAAGCTCGGGTGTCGTGGATGATTCGTCAAAACCGTGGCGCCATCATTTTTGGAATCTCTGTCCTGCTGATCATGTTTGCAGCCGCATACCTGAAATCCCAGTCCGAAGAAGGCAACGGAGCTCCATCCAGCTACTCCAATCTGGCGCATGGAGCTAAAGCGGCGTATCTGCTTCTGCAGCAGTCCGGATACCCGGTTGAGCGTTGGGACCGGCCCCCCAAAGAACTCCCGGCGGATGCCCGTGGCAAGCTGCTGATCCTAGCTGCTCCAACCTGGTACGCAACCGCGGAAGAGACCAGAGCGCTTTCCCTGTTTTTGTCTCATGGTGGATCGATTCTGGTTGCCGGCCTGCACCCTGACTCCTTTGTTCCCAAGGCGGCGGCCAAGAACGGAGAAATACGGATCGGCAGCGTTGAATGCCAAGCTGTAGCTCCAACCCGCCTGACTCGGGGCGGATCGATTTCATTGAATGGGAACCTGCAGTGGGATTCAACCGACAGCTCGCAATTGGTGCACTTCGCTGATCCGCAGGGGAATGCAGTTGTGGTTTCCTATTCCGCTGGTAGTGGTTCTGTCATTTGGTGGGCGAGCGCGTGGCCACTAGAAAACGCCGGCATTCGCGAGAAAAATAACCTGGAGTTGCTGCTGAATTCAACCGCTGGCTACCAGAGTATTTTGTGGGACGAATACTTCCAGAAACAGCATAAGCTGGCTCCCCACAAACCTATCAAAGCCTATGCCTGGGCGGTTGCGCAGTTGACCATCATCGGCCTGGCACTGGTGCTCACGTATTCTCGACGAAGCGGATCGATTGTTCCGCTGGCTGTCCAAACGAGATCCTCACCGCTCGAGTTTGTGGAAACCCTGGCCGGCGTGTTTCGCCGCGCCAACAGTACCCACGTCGCCGTGGAAATCGCGTTGCAGCGTTTTCGCCAAGTCGCCGCCCAGCGTCTCGGTCTGCGCGGAACTTCGAGCGTGTCTGAGATCATTGATGCTATGGCGCATCGCGGTTTCCGCATTTCTGACTCCAGCGCGGATCTGGTGCGGAAAAGTGAATACGCCGTTAACAATGCGACCCTCACTGAGGGGACGGCCATTGCTTTTGTTCGAGCACTTAACGAAGCTACCCAGTCTATGGAGCCGAAACGCAAATCTGGCCCACCGCCCAGTCAACTGACAAGAAACCAACCAGCCGAAATTAGAAGGGATTAAATTCGCATGCAAGCGATCACCAGGGTTGTGACGCACGGCCGCGCGGAACTGGCAAAAATCATTGTGGGCCAGAGTGAGCTTATCGATGGAGCACTTATCGCCTTGCTGTGTGGAGGCCACGCCCTTATTGAGGGCGTACCCGGACTCGGCAAAACGCTTGGCGTGAAGACACTGGCACGTTGTTTGAATGTTGCTTTCCAGCGAATACAGTGCACATCCGATCTCATGCCGGCAGACCTGTTGGGCACCAATGTTCTGAATCTTTCCAATGGCACCTTCACTCTCCATCGTGGACCCATGTTCACCGATCTTTTGCTGGTAGATGAAATCAACCGTATGCCTCCGCGCACTCAGGCCGCTTTGCTTGAATCTATGGAGGAACGTCAGGTCACCATCGACGGCGAGCGGCATGAGTTGAGTGAGAGCTTTACTGTGCTGGCCACTCAGAACCCGGTGGAGTTCGAAGGCACTTATCCGCTCCCCGAGGCTCAACTGGATCGTTTTCTTCTGAAGATCAAGATTACTTATCCTTCAGCCGAGGAAGAGATGACTATCCTGGAAAACCATAATGGCCGGTCGGCATTGGTGGATATCACGCAGGTGGAGATTAATGGCATTGAGGCCGAGGCGGTTCAACAGGCCCGCCGCGAACTGCGTGAACTGAAACTGGAACCATCATTAGTTCGCTACATCAGTGAAATCGCACGACGCACTCGCAATTGGCCTTCAGTCTCACTTGGAGCCAGTCCACGCGCGGCGATAAGCCTGATGCTGGTTGCTAAAGCCCTGGCCGCACTCAGTGATCGCGACTATGTGATTCCTGATGACGTCAAGTCAGCAACCCTTCCTGCGCTTCGTCACCGAATTGTGCTTCGACCTGAAGCCGAACTGGAAGGCTTTGATACAGATCGCGTGTTGACCGATGTTTTGGCGGCAGTTGAGGTGCCGAAGTGAGCATACATCGTCCTCTGGCGCCTCCTGACATCGAGGCGCTGGCTGCCCGACGCGGCCGGTTTGGAGGAGGAGCGGCGCCCCGGCTATTCCTGCTGGCAGGCGCCGGCTTTGCCTGGCTGATTCCCGCGCTCTGGAACTCGACATACTTTTATGCCCTGGTCATTTGGGATGCATTGCTGCTATTTGCTTTTCTGGTCGACTGGTTCCGATTGCCCAAGGCCTCGACCTTAATCGTCCGGCGTTTATGGCATGGCTCTGTCTCCATTCGAGTCGCTACCGACGTGAGTATCTGCATCACAAGCTCGGCCGTTCAGAGCTTGCACATCGATGTCATGGATGAGCTCGCTCCCTCACCCTGGTACATAGCGCGTTGGCTCAGGGTCGCCCTTCCGGCTACGGGTAGCGGGAGCGCAAGGCAACCGTTCATACCAGGTGAGCGGGGGGACATCTCGATCGGCCGGGTATATCTGCGATACCGGTCCTCATTGAATCTTGCAGAGCGCTGGGCAATTGCTGACTTACATCAGACGGTGCGCTCTTATCCAAATTTTGAGCACGCCGGCAAGCACTCCATTTTTCTTGCGCGCAGCCGGCAGATCGAATTGCAGATGCGGCTTGTGCGGCTGCGCGGCTCAGGCTCCGATTTTGAAAGCCTCCGCGACTATCGAGACGGCGACGAGATCCGCAATATTTGTTGGACTGCTACAGCTCGCCGGGGCAAAGCCGTTTCCAAAACCTTTCAGGTAGAGCGCAGTCAGGCTGTCTGGCTGGTGCTCGATTGCGGGCGCCTCATGCGCACCCGCACGGAAGGGTTTACCAAACTGGATCGTGCAGTGGATGCTGCACTGTTACTGTCTCAGCTGGCCCTCTACTCTGGGGACCGGGTCGGGCTTTTATCCTACGGACGCGTCCTGAACCAGCGTGTGCTGCCAGCGCGCGGAGCCGCGCAACTGCGCCACCTGGTTGAACAGCTTGCCGTAGTCAAGGCTGAATCGCCGGAAGCGGATCACATTCGCGCATCAGCCACTCTATTATCGCTGCAGCGGCAGCGCGGACTGATTATCTGGATCACCGACCTGGCAGAAACTGCTATGACGCCCGAGGTCGTAGAGGCGGCGGGGCAACTGTTATCGCGGCATCTGGTGATTTTTGTAGTCATTGCGCAAACTGATGTAAAGCATAAGGCCACCCTCACGCCCAGCGGCCCGCAGGAGATGTATGAAACGGTAGCTGCACAGGAGATGGTTTTTCGGCGCGAACTACTTCTTGGCCGATTACGCGAACATGGAGCGCTCTGCCTGGAAGTCGCGCCACAGCAGCTTTCAACCGCCCTGCTTAATCAATATCTTTCAGTGAAGGAACGTAACCTGATCTAAATGCACCCATCCGGTTAAGACATGTGCGATTGCTGCACGCTCGCTACATTTGTCTTCCATCCACGTGCCAGGTATGCAACCAACATTGAGAAAAGAATCGCACCCAGGATAAATTTAAACGGCACGGCGACCGACGAGGGCGAGAAAAATCCCTCAATCAGGCCCGCTGCTACCAGCACGGGAATGACGCCCACCAGCAGTCGCACTGCTTCATTTCCGCCCACCGCCAGAGAGTCCCGCCTGGATAGGGTGCCCGGGAATAGCAGCGCCTGTGCCAGGCGCAATCCCGCACCGCCGGCAATAAAGATGGCTGGCAATTCCAGCACGCCGTGAGGAGCTACAAAGCTCCAAAGCTTCGTCCCCATCTCATTCATCCCGCATGCCACCCCGATGACGCCCATCAGCATGCCGTTGAAGAAAAGCTGAAAAAGCGTCCATATACCCGCCGTTATACCTCCCGCGAATGTCAGGAATGACACGGTCATGTTATTGGTCATAATCAGGCTGGATGTCTGCGGTCCCGCGGCCACTACGGAATGGGTCCACATCTCATGCTTCTCAATGGTAGATACCATCGCCGGGCCTAAAAACTCCCGCATATAATCCGGATTGGACAGAGTCACGAACATGCCCATCAAGCCGCCGAGTATGAAGATCCCGGTAGCCGCTGAGGTGTAAGGCAGATATCGTCGAAATATTAGGGGATACTCGTTCCAGAAAAACTGCGCCATCCTGCCCACAGTTTTCTTCTGCCCGGAATAAACAATATTGTGCGCCCGTCCCAGCAGTTGATTGAGATACCTGGATTGTTGCAAACTGCTTGGGTCGCCGCGCACCGCGGATAAGTCGGTGGCAGTCTGGCGATAGAGCAGGCCGAGCTCGCGAAGCTCATCCCGGCCCAAAGCATGCAGCCCATGCCGCTGGATATCTCCGAGTAATGACTCTAGCCGCGTCCAGTACGGTTGTCGTCTCTTCAACCACGAAACGGAGATCATAGTTGGACTCGCTTGAAAAGCTTACCATCGAAACGCCGGAACAGATTGAGCTCGAATTTCCGGTTGCCGGCCTGGGCAGCCGCGGCCTGGCGTTGCTGGTGGATTCACTGATTCAGCTGATGGTTGTAATCACCGTCTTTTTTTCCCTCCAGCTGGTCTCGCCCGATTTGGCCCGTTACTGGGTAACAGCCGGGAAATGGGTGACCGCCGCATCCATTTTCCTGATGTTCTGTCTTTACTGGGGATACTTTGCTCTTTTCGAGATATTTTGGAACGGACAGACCCCAGGGAAGCGTTTGGCCCATGTGCGGGTTATCTCGGCCAGTGGGCGCGCAATCAATGTGTTTGAAGGTATCGCCCGAAACTTTCTGCGGGCTATCGACTCGCAGTTCGGATATTTAGTCGGCTTGATAGCGATCGCCGCTGACAACAAGAACCGCCGCCTGGGAGATATGGTTGCAGGCACTGTGGTGGTTCATGAATTGCAGGATCAGGGCGACTCTTTCTGGTATAGCCAGCAAAGCACACTGGCTAATGTTCCATCAGTCGAAACCATCGCGGCCATGACCGCTCAGGAGTTCCAATTGGTTGAGATTTTTCTGAATCGAAGGCTTGATTTGCCATACGAGCAGCGGCAGAAAACTGCCCAAAGCATTGCGGAGCACATCGGAACTCGATTAAATGTTCCACCCGCGGACCGCACTCCGCCGGAGAATTTTCTCGAGGAACTTAGCCGGCGTTACCGGGACGCGGTTCGTTTCCGTTGAACACCGGTCAAGCCTCGTGAGTGCTTCGACTTCGCTTGCAGTTCTGTCGAGTTCCGGATTGTGATGCGGTCTGTACCCGAATAGAATTTTCAGGATTATCTTTTCGCCGCTTCGCGACTGGAGTGAATTCACGCCCAATTCGACCAAAGGAGAAAAGACCATGAAAATTTCTTCCATTCTGCTGTTATCCATGGTCCTGCTTGCGCCTGCAGGATTGTTTTCTGCAGCCGCTTTTGAGCGCGACCGGCCCGCCGAGCTTGATCGTGCGGAGGAATCATTGAAGACTGCCAGGAACGAACTTCAACATGCGGGAGACGAGTGGGGTGGCCATAAGGCCAAGGCGATAGAGCACATTAATGCCGCTCTGCAGGAATTGGAGCGCGCGGAGCACTCGGTCGGAGAGCATCGCCACTGACTGGACGATAGGTCAACTGGCCTGGCCCTGAGTTAGCCTTGAGTCCGGTCAAGGACCTCAGCATGCCAGGCCATTTGTATGGCCTGCAGCTTATCTTTCTCAACCTTGTTGTGGTCACCCGCGAATCCATCCAGCTCGCTTACGAAACGTTGCAGGTTGTCGAAAGAAACTGACAATGGATCCAGTTCAGGATGGGCTTCCGACAGCAGTATCCCGATTTCGTCCGCTTCATTCCAAGTTAATGGCTTCGCCATTTCTTTTCTCCACAGATGTGCTGAGCGGAGAGTTTAACGAGAGTTTCGGGATTCTGTCCATCCAGTGCGCCGCAGCTGTATGAAATTAAAGTGAAATTTCACGCAACTGGCTGACCACTTCAATTACACGGTCAGCCACAAAATCGATCTCGGCCTCGGTGTTGAACCTTCCAATTCCAAAGCGAATCGAACTGTTGGCCAGGTCGTCACTGAGCCCGAGCGCCTTAAGAACATAAGACGGTTCAAGTTTGGCGGACGTGCAGGCCGCGCCGCTCGATACGGCCACATCGGATAATCCCATAAGCAGAGCCTGCCCATCCACACGAGCGAAACTCAGGTTGAGATTGCCGGGAACCCGGTTCTCCATCGATCCATTGATGTAGCAGCCATCAAGGCTGCCGAGAATGCGATCCCGTAAGCGATTCCGAAATCCTGCCGTGTGGCATGCCTCTTTCGACATTTCGGCCGATGCGATAGCACAAGCCTTGCCCAGCCCGACAATGCCCGGAACGTTCAGCGTGCCGGAGCGCATGCCGCGCTCGTGGCCACCACCGTCGATGATCGGGCTCAGGCGCACTCCCTCGCGTACATAGACGGCTCCAACTCCCTTCGGGCCGTAAAGCTTGTGACCGGAGAACGATAGCAGGTCAATGTTCTGGCTGGTCACGTTCACCGGCGCTTTGGCTATGCTCTGTGCCGCGTCGGTGTGAAAGAGAATTCCACGTTGGCGGCAGACCCTCCCGATCTCAATGATTGGCTGCAGTACGCCTATTTCATTGTTCGAGTGCATGATGGTGACCAGGATGGTCCGATCGGTGATTGCCCCTACAAGCTGGTCCAGGTCTATGAGACCGTCCTTTTGAACCGGCAAATACGTGACCTGAACGCCTTCTGTTTCCAGATGCTTGCAGCTGTCGAGCACAGCCTTATGCTCGGTGACGGCAGTGATGATGTGAGTGCCCCTGGCTTTGCCTGCGTACGCTGCACCTTTGATCGCCAGATTGTCGCCTTCTGTGCCGCCGGAGGTGAACAGGAGCTCTTTTGGGCTAGCTCCAATCAGGTCTGCCACCTGAGTGCGAGCAGTCTGCACAGCTTCATCGGCTGCCCATCCGAAGCGATGGCTGCGGCTGGCGGGATTGCCGAATTTTTCAGTAAAGTAGGGCAGCATTGCCTCGAGCACTCGCGGGTCAACGGGTGTGGTCGCCTGGTTATCAAGGTAGATGGGAAGTTTCAAGTCACCTCGAGTCTGGTCCGGTGGAGTGCTCTCGATGGAGGCTTGCACGGTATTGGTCATAAGCTCAAATTCTAGGTTTCAAACTGGCGCGGTTCAAGCGGGTTTCGAAGGGGGAATGCACTCACATCTGTGAGCGGCCCCAAATAAGTTGTTATTCACCGCTTTGAGGACTTGACAAGGTAATGAGCGGGGCTAAAATACGCCCAATTGCTAATCTGATTTCCACCCATTCTGGGTGAGCCAATCCGGCATTTATGACTCCCATCCCGCCGTCCGCATCCCCTGAGAAAAATACAATGTCTGAGTGCAAGCACCCACGTGTACAGATCGTGTCCCGTGATGAAGACGCCGAATTTGTCGAATGCCTGGAATGCCGTGAGATCTTTGACTCCAGTGAGTTCAAAGATATGAACATTGAGCAGACCAAGTTCAAAGACGAACTCTGATGAGTTCAAAGATATGAACATTGAGCAGACCAAGTTCAAAGACGAACTCTGAGCGGCGCATCTCCCGAAAATTGAAGATCGCGATTGTTACCGAGGTTCCCAATTACTTCGTGACTGGAGTAACCGCAACCGGCGGGTTTCACCTTGTCCGCAACTAGACCGCTTGCTACTGTGAATTGCAGGAGGAATCTCGCCTTATTAAGGAGAGCGCAATGCCGCTCTGTGCCCTGGTTGTGGACGACTCGATGCTGATTCGTCACACCGTGTGCCGTTTTCTAGAACAGCACGGATTTAAAGTCGAAACGGTCAGTAACGGTCAGGAAGCCCTGGAAGCCTTGAAAAGCTTTCGGCCGGACTTGATTGTTACCGACATGCAAATGCCCAAGATGGGTGGCAGCCAGTTGATAACTGCCCTCAAGGGCAAAGCTGAAACCTGCAATATTCCAATTTTTATAGTTGCCGGCAAGCAAAGCGGCTTTGAGAATAAAGAGAAGCGCGCCGATTTCGCAATATTTAAGGATATAAATATAGAAGAGCAGTTGGGGAAAGCACTTCAGAGTCTCACGAATCTCTCCACCAGAATCGCTGTGAAGTAAGCTGCGCCTGAGTTCAATGCAGGGCCAATCCCGCCTCGGCCGAAAAGTCCATCGGCGCAAAATCGCGCGCCAGAAATTTGGGATAGGCGGCGGCGGCTATCATGGCTGCATTATCGGTCGATAGCGGACGGGAAGGGAACAAAACCGGCAGACCTTCCTGTGCCGCCTTGCGCTCGAAGCTTTGCCGCAGTTCCTGATTGGCAGCAACCCCGCCTGTAACAAAAACAGTCGCGACCTCGTAAGCGCGCGCTGCAGCCAACGTTTTGCTGATCAGATCTTCAATCATCGTCCGCTGAAACGATGCGATCAGATCCAGAGTAGGCCTGTCACACAGTCCCAGGTAATTTTCCGGTTCAGGTTTAGGGTTGCCGGCCAGCGCACTGCGGCGCGCCTCGATGGAGGACTGCATGTGGTGGGTCTCAAGATAGCGGAGAACAGCTGTTTTGATCCCGCTGTAAGAAAAATCGAAACGCTGGCCATATGCGGCGTCGTCGTTGCTGATTTTCTGTCCAGGGCTGGAGCCCAGCCTGCGATCAGGATGCTTGATTTGCGAATGAGCAAATTTCACCGCCCGCGGATCGCCATGCGCCGCCAGTCGATCGATAACCGGCCCGCCGGGATAACCCAACCCCAGCAGCTTGGCCACTTTGTCGAACGCCTCGCCCGCGGCATCATCGCGGGTTTTGCCAATATTGCGGTAAGACCAGCTATCGCCAAGATGTTCAGCGAGATATAAGTGCGTATGTCCACCCGAAACCACCAGGGCCAACACAGGAAAACCCAGCTCCCGGTTGCCCTGTTGCCGCTCTTCGAGCAGAACCGCATGTATGTGCCCTTCCAGGTGATTAACGGCGATCAGGGGCTTGGAAAGCGCAAACGCAAGCGCTTTGGCATAGCTGATGCCGACCAGCAGCGCGCCCGCTAAGCCCGGACCTTGGGTCACTGCAAGCGCGTCGACCGACTCGTAAGTCTTACCTGCATCGGACAGAGCTTTGCGCACTACCGGGATGATTGCCTTGAGGTGCTCGCGCGAGGCCAGTTCGGGCACCACGCCGCCGTAGGGAGCATGGGTCGAGAACTGAGAAGCAACTACGTTGGAAATCACCTGTTCGCCGGAGCGCACCACGGCGGCTGCAGTTTCATCACATGAGCTTTCAATGCCAAGAATGTAAGTGTCGGGCATTCATTCCAAGTCTAAAACAATGTCATAACCGAGCGAACTCAGGACCTTCTGTTTAGACCGCGGCCCTGAATCCCGAGGAGCGCCTTTGGCATCTTCTATGCATGCCTAAGATCCACATTCCTACGCCGTTACGGCAGTATGCGGGAAAACAGCCCGCGGTTGATGTAAAAGCGGGCACGATTGGCGAAGCCTTGAACGGCTTGGTATCACAGCATCCTGAGCTGCGACGGCACCTCTACACCGAGGATGGCAAGCTGCGGGCCTTCGTCAACGTCTACCTGAATGACGAGGACGTACGCTATCTTCAGAAAGATGCGACCACTGTGGCCGATAGTGATAACATTTCAATCGTCCCTTCAATAGCCGGGGGCCGCTGAGTCATGGCCAGGACTTCCCAATACCGACCCGCCTGTGGTTGTTGTTGCTGCTGCATGTGTTGTTGTCGATAGTTGTCTGCCGGAACTTCTCCTTAAAAAATCTGTAACTGAGGTTTAGCCGATTATGGCCGCCATTACCGAACTGAAACCGGAAGTCGCGAATCTGTCCAACGATGAAATTCTGCGCTACTCGCGCCATCTCATCATGCCGGAAGTGGGCATGGAAGGGCAGATCAAGCTGAAGGCGGCGAAAGTGTTGTGCATTGGAGCCGGTGGTTTGGGTTCGCCCCTGGCGCTGTATTTAGCAGCCGCGGGTGTCGGCACTTTGGGGATGGTCGATTTTGACGTTGTGGATTACACCAACCTGCAGCGGCAGATTATTCACTCCACCGCTGACGTGGGCCGAAAGAAGCTTGATTCTGCGGAAGAGAAGCTGAAAGCGATCAATCCATTCCTGGCGATCCGCAAATTCGAGACCCGTCTTTCCAGCGAGAATGCGCTGGAGATTTTCGAGGATTTTGACATTATCGCGGACGGCACGGACAACTTCCCGACGCGTTATCTGGTAAACGATGCCTGTGTGCTGACCGGCAAGCCAAATGTTTATGGCTCCATCTTCCGTTTCGAAGGTCAGGCGAGCGTGTTCGCAACTGAAGAGGGTCCATGCTACCGCTGCCTCTATCCTGAGCCGCCACCCCCGGGCCTGGTGCCCTCGTGCGCGGAAGGCGGAGTATTGGGAATTCTGCCCGGGCTGGTCGGCGTGATTCAGGCCACTGAGACTATAAAGCTGATTCTTCGTTCCGGGGATCCTCTGATCGGGCGCCTGCTGCTCATAGACGCCCTGGGCATGAAGTTTCGCGAACTCAAGCTGCGCAAAAATCCGGATTGCCCGGTGTGCGGCAAGCATCCGACCGTGACCGAACTCATCGACTACAATGAATTTTGCGGAATTCGAGGTGAGGAGGCCCCGGTGGAAGCTGGCGTACCTGAAATTCAAGTGGAAGACTTAAAGCGCAGGCTGGATTCTGGTGAAGACTTGTTCGTGCTCGACGTGCGCGAGCCCCACGAATACCAGATCTGCAATATCAATGGACATCTCATACCTCTCGGTGAGTTGCCGAAGCGTGTTCACGAGCTCGATTCCAGCCGCGAGATCGTGGCGCACTGCCGCTCCGGAGTGCGCAGCGCGAAGGCGGTGAACTTCCTGCGCCAGGCAGGCTTCAAGAAAGTCCATAACCTGGCGGGAGGAATTCTGGCATGGGCGGACCGGGTTGATCCCAGCATGCCGAAGTACTAAGGCAATCCGTATGACAGGGTGCCCCACCCAATGCGATTTTCGTTGGGTGGGGTTTTTCTTTCTGGAACCATTTCTGTGCTCCTGACCGCCTCTCGCCTGAGACAACCTTCTTACGTCGGCTCCGGTTCCAAGTTACCGAAGGAGCCAATCATGAATACCGCATGGGCAGCTTGCATCGTGATCACAGTTTCTATGGTGGCAGTCGCCGCAGATAAACCGCGAGTGTTCATCACCGACAGCAAATCCTGGGAAATTTCAGGCGGCGCAGGCGGCACCGCGGATGGATTCGGCGGAGCATCAGCCGGCGGAGCTCGTCCACAAACGGCCGAAATCATGAAGACTTTCGGCGAGCGCTGCCCCACGGTGACCATCAACAACAAGCAGGAAAAAGCCGACTACGTCGTACTTCTCGATCACGAGGGCGGCAAGGAAGTGGTCTCGCGGGATAACAAAGTGGTGGTTTTCAATCGCGACGGCGATTCGATCATGAGCCGCTCCACCCGCATCCTGGGCAATGCGGTGAAAGACGCCTGCTCCGCGATCGCGGCAGATTGGCCGAAGCAGGTGAACAGAATGAGCAATTCAGGCCAGAACGCAAGTGGCACTGTGCCTGAAACTGCCGCCAGGAACTAGCCCGGTAGTTTTGTAGCTTCCGGCGCAAACAGCTGTTGCATTTTCGGTGCAACCCTTCATAATAGGGCGCTCCGTTCCTTCCCCCGAAGGAGAATCCTGATGCTAGGTTTGCGCGCTCTGGGATGCCTGCTCGTCTGTCTCGCAACCACCCTACCGAATGCGGCCGTTGAATCGGCCCTCGCTCCGAATTCTGATCCCGGGTATCAGCAACTTCGGAGCCTCACGCTCAGCGGTGAGTCGGTTTCCGTCAGCAATATCGCATTGCAACGCGATGCCGCGACATTTCACCTGCGCTCGGGCACGGTGTGCTTTGTCCCGGCCGTCCAGGGTAAGGTGACCGGGGCAGTTTTTGTGGGTGATGGAAACATGGTTCTGGATGCACCCACGCCTGACGAACGCGCCAGCTTGAAGTTGCTCACCAAAGAGGACCAATTCAGCGAAAACTTTGGCCAGCTTGTGCTGCGCTTCACTGATTCCACCTACGCCGAACTTAAGAAAGCCGGATTGCCGGGATCGGGTTCATGCGATGCCGGCCTGCTGCGCGACAGCCAGAATGTCATGCGGCATGGTCGCATGCTGAAGTACAACCTGGAAGGGCGAATTCTTGAAGATCTTCTCGGTTCAGCTTCGGGCGGACTGTTCGTGGCATTCGTTCACGGCAAACGCTACAACGACAAAGAAATCTTCTTCATCGATCCGAATGGCGCTCCTGAAGTTGCGCCGGAAGAAGTGGAACTGATGACCTACGATGCGAGCAAGCAGGGTGTATGGGCATCGTTTCATCTGAAGGGGGAAGGCGATGATCCGGCGAACCATCGCAGTCAGACAGGCATCGTTCACCAGCAACTCGATGTGAGGATCGAGAAGAGCGCGAATGTGCAAGGCAGATCGGTAACTACGGTTATAGCTAATCGGGATGGGGTGCGCGTTATTCCATTCCGGCTATTCTCGACTCTCCGGGTGCAGAGCGTCAGCGCGCCGGATGGGCAGCCTCTGGGGTTTATTCAGGAAGACAAAAACGACGATGCCGACTTCCGTGTGATTCTCCCCCGAGCTCTGTCTGCAGGACAAAAATATGCGGTGACCATCGCTTACGGCGGTAAAGATGCGGTGGTGAACACGGGCGGAGGCAATTATTACCCGATTGCGCGCGATGACTGGTATCCCAACGGTCCAAATTTGACCCTGGGCGACTACGCCTCTTTTGATATGACGTTTCGCATTCCCAAAGGCATGAAGATTGCGGCCACCGGAGATCTTGTGAGCGATCAGAACGATGGCGGCCAAAACGTCACCGTGTGGAAGAGCGGGCCACAAGCGGTGGCCGGATTCAACTTCGGCAGGTTCAAAATGCAGGAAAACAGAATCGAGAAGCCGGACTATCTGGTGCAGTCCTATGCAAACGAAGAGCCCCCCGACGAAGTGCGCTCGCTTCTTAACTATGCGCAGCATGACCTGCCTACACAAGGCCCGCACGAGGCTGAAAGTGTGGCCTTGGGCAATATGAGTACCGTTCCGCTTATAAAAAAGGCATTGGCGGAAGGAACCCTTTCCGTCCAGCTTTACAACGAGTACTTTGGCCCCTCAGCCTACAAGCGGCTCGCTATTACCCAGCAGACGGCGTGCAATTATGGGCAGGCATGGCCGGAACTGGTCTGGATTCCCATGTGTTATTTCTACGACACTACCATCCGCCACCAACTCGGGATGGATTACGACCGTGGCTACTGGAAAATTGTGACCCCGCATGAAGTCGCGCACCAGTGGTGGGGACACACAGTCGGCTTTAGCTCGTATCGCGACCAGTGGATGAGCGAGGGTTTTGCCGAAATGTCAGCCTCGCTTTATTTGCAGATGGTCGAAAAGAATCCGCAGAAGTTCATTAGTTTCTGGAATGATGAGCGCGATCTGCTGCTGGAACGCGACAAAGAAGGATGGCGCGCTATTGATGCCGGCCCGGTGACCATGGGATATCGCATGAGCAACTCTCGCACCGGGGAAGGTGTTACTCGGCGGCTTATTTATCCTAAGGGCGGCTACATCTTACACATGGTCCGCATGATGATGTGGGACCGCCGCACCGGAGACGAAAATTTCAAGGCGACGATGCACGATTTTGTTAAAACCTACACTAATCAGGCCGCCACAACGGAACAGTTCAAGGCCATGGTGGAAAAGCACATGACCCCTGAAATGGACTTGACCGGAAATCACAAGCTGGATTGGTTCTTCGACGAGTACGTTTACGGCACAGGATTGCCGACTTACAAACTCGACTATACGTTCGAGAAGGATTCCAGTGGAGACGTGGTGTTCGGGTTGAAAGTCACGCAATCAAATGTCGATGACAAATTCCGCATGCTTATACCAATCTATCTGGAATTGGCCGATGGGCACGTGGTAAACCTGGGTCGAGCTCGAGTAGCTGGAAATACCAGTGTGGAACAGAAGGTACCGTTGAAGGGATTGAAGGAAATGCCGAAGCGCGCCATGCTCAACTACTTCGACGACGTGTTGGCTTCGCCGTGATCGACTTTAACGGAAATCCCCACCCATCTCTTGGCTGGGTGGGGATACCGTTGACCCCATTACTTGGTCGAATTTCCGGAGTCGGCACTTTCTGATCCGATTGCCAAAGCCTGCTTCTTGCCATAGAAACGAATCTCAGACAATGACCTGCTCCCGTCACCATTGCTCTTGAATACAGCGGCATCATTGTTGGCCGAGTTGCTCAGCTCAACCAGCCGCGCGGGTGCGCTGGCAACTACTTGTTTTCCGCGCATGATCTTCAGTTCAACATTCGGGCCGGCGCCCTCCCAGTGCACGCTGTAACTGCCGGGCGCAAGCTGAGTTCCGCTAACGTTTACAGGTTCAGAAATGTTAAGTGAGCCTTTGCTGGCAGCAAACGCGGTTGATGCCAAGAGCAGAGCCGACGCAAGAACCAGAGTTGAAGCCTTGAATAATTTCATGATGCTCCTTTTTTGTCCCGCTAATGGGAGATCGGTTCGGGCGGCCCGCCTTTGCCAGCAACGAGAAACGCTTGCGTTTCTTCGTCAATGGCCTAAAATGCTGCCTCGGGGTTAAGCACAAGGGCCGAACTCGCGAGAGTCCGCGCTTACGCTGGAGGGAAGGTTTCACCTGGGCCGCCAAACCGAGAGTGAAATCGTCCCTTTAACCCCTGATCTTCGCGGAACCTACCTTCCGGTTCCTGTCTCCGCGTTGAGTTACGCAATGTAAGGCTGAAAAGTTCCGTCGAACTCAACGTTCTGATTGTTTGATTGGACGCTGCACCACTTGCCTTGTTAGCAAGCTATTGGAAAAGGAAGTATCACGACAGGAAAGCGTTGTTTTGTTACCCGGATGTCAATCTATCTTCAAAACTACTTTTCCGAAATTCTTTCTCTCCAGCAGAAGTTTGTAAGCCTCTGCCGCCTGCGTCATAGGCAGCACGTGTCCTACAATCGGTCGTAGATGCCCTTCTGCTGTCCATGCTGAAAGTTGCTTCCAGGCTTGCTGCATCAGCCACTGATTGGCGGATAAGTACGTAAGCCACAGGCCGTGAATACTTGCTCCCTTGACATACAAGGCGCGCGTATCGAGTTCTGCGCGTTGACCGGTGGCATTACCGTATACGATCACGCGTCCGAAATCGCGCACGCAACGAGTGCTCTTTGCAGTGTGTTCGCCGCCCAGCATTTCAAAGACGGCATCAACGCCTTCTCCCTTGGTAAGGTCCTTAATGGCGTGTTCATAATCAACTTGTTTATAGTTGATGCCGTGCTGCAGGCCGAGTGACTTGACGCGCGACAGTTTGACATCAGAAGACGAAGTTCCAAACATTTCTATACCCAGTAGCTTCCCGATTTGCACTGCCGCGGTTCCAACTCCGCCGGCAACTGCGTGAATCAACACGCTGACGGGCTTGTGAAATGGTTCAATTTGTGCGGGAGCTTGATGTTGCGGAATCAGCCCCGCCTTCCAGTATGCGAGGTAAGCAGTGAAGTAGTTGACCGGAAATGCAGCGCCTTCTTCCGAGCTCCATGATTCAGGCACAGGCCATAACAGATTCCTGTGAGCCGCTACGACTTCCGCGAACGCCCCGTACTGCACATATCCCATCATCCGGCGCTTGGAACCTTGTTCAATTCCGCAGAACTCGCGACCCGCGGTAAGCGGAGGCTTCGGTGCTCCAGGGTATCCGCCGTGCATAGTCATGGTGTCGGCAAAGTTGACCCCGCCAGTCTGTACGCGAACCAGTTCCTGGTTTTCGGAGGGCGTGGGTTCAGGGGCGTCCTTGACCTGTAGAACGTCTGGTCCTCCCAGCCGGGTAATCACTACAGCCTTCATGTCCGGAAGTGTACCAATTTGCGGGTGCTGCGATCGGCGCATAGCGCTGCGCGGGTATATACTGCTGGGCGTAAGGGGTGATCCGGTGGCTTTAGCCGCCGGATGCGGGGCGGGTTCATATTTTTTATGTGCTCCGCTTAAATGTCCATCGCCAAGAGC
>Ga0136846_1229193_pt1 | contig 20761 bp, 19 predicted proteins | sample HopSoiMetagenom2_FD_96841 | JGI IMG/M metagenome (GOLD analysis project Ga0136846, IMG submission 96841) | Grasslands soil microbial communities from Hopland, California, USA - 2 Assembly 2016 (version 4) | ecosystem: Environmental > Terrestrial > Soil > Grasslands | place: USA: Hopland...
GCGTGACGAGATCTGGTCGTACATCAAGGACCGGATCCCGGAGTACGAGGTCTACGAGAAGCGGGCTGCCGGTAACGCCCGCGAGATGCCCGTCGTGGTGTGCACGCCCCGGGCGCCGATCCCGGGCCTCCGCCCCTGGTAGAGGGGCGGCCGGCGATCAGTGCTCCTCGGCCCACCGGCGGAGCAGGCCGCGGGCGATGACCATGCGCTGGATCTCGTTGGTGCCCTCGCCGATCACCATGAGGGGCGCGTCCCGGTAGAACCGCTCGACCGGCAGCTCGGTGGCGTAGCCGTAGCCGCCGTGGATCCGCATGGCCTCCATGGAGATCTCGAGCGCCGACTCCGACGCGAACAGCTTCGCCATGCCCGCCTCGACGTCGGCCCGCTCGCCCCGCTGGAACCGCTCCGCTGCGCTCCGCGTGAGCAGGCGGGAGGCTTCGAGCTTGGTGGCCATGTCGGCCAGCTTGAACTGGATGGCCTGGTGCTGGGCGATCGGTTGGCCGAAGGTCTCCCGCTGCTGGGCATAGGCCATGGCTGCCTCGTAGGCGGCCGTGGCGACACCGCAGGCGCGGGCGGCGATGTTGATGCGACCGAGCTCGAGGCCGGCGAGGATCAGATGGAGGCCGCGGCCGAGGTTGGCCGGGCCGCCGAGCACGGACGAGGCGGGGACCCGATGGCCGTCGTAGACCATCTCGACCGTCTCGACGCCCCGGTAGCCCAGCTTGTCGATGTGGCGGCTCGCAACCAGGCTGGCTCGCTCGGGGCAGGCACCGGGCTCCTTCTCGACGAGGAAGCAGGTGATGCCCTCGGCTGTCCTCGCGGCCAGGGCGACGATCCCGGACCGCTCGCCGTTGGTGACCCACATCTTGGTGCCAGTGATGACGTACTCGTCACCGTCGGGCTCGGCCCGGCAGCGCAGGTTGCGGGTGTCGCTGCCGGCATCGGGCTCCGAGAGCGAGAGGGCACCCCGGAGCTCGCCGGTGGCCATCCGGGGGAGGAGCCGGCTCCGCTGCTCGTCGGTGCCGTGGCGGGTGATGAGCAGCGCCGCCATCACGTGGGTGTTGATCACGCCCGAGAGCGACATCCAGCCGGCCGACAGCGCCTCGGTGATCCGGGCGTAGGTCAGGATGTCGAGCCCCAGGCCGCCGTACTCCACCGGGATGGTCGCGCCGAAGATGCCGAGGGCGGCCATGCCCTCCACGATGTCGGTCGGGTACTCATCGGCGTGCTCGAGGGCCACCGCGACGGGGAGCACCTCTCGCTCGACGAACCGCTTCACCGTCCCGACGATCTCGTCGGCCACCTGGGGATCGGTTCGCTCCACCGGCGCAGTATTGCGCCGATCGGCAGCGCCTACGCTCGCCGGCCGATGAAGGGGCCCAGCCGATGACCGCCCCGCTGGAGGGCATGACGGTCATCACCATGGAGCACGCCGTCGCCGCGCCCTATGCCACCCGCCAGCTGCTCGACATGGGCGCCCGGGTCATCAAGATCGAGCGCCCCGACGGCGGGGACTTCGCCCGCACCTACGACAGCCTCGTCGACGGGCTGGCCACGTACTTCGTCTGGCTCAACCGGGGCAAGGAGTCGGTGGCGCTCGACGTCAAGGATCCCGCCGCCCGGGAGGTCGTCCTGCGGCTGATCGATCGGGCCGACGTGTTCGTCCAGAACCTGAGCCCCGGCGCCGCCGCCCGGCTCGGCCTCGATGCCGGCTCGCTGCGGGCCCGCAACCCCCGTCTCGTGGTCTGTGACATCAGCGGCTACGGACCCGATGGTCCCTACGCGGACAAGCGGGCCTACGACCTCCTGGTGCAGTGCGAGGGTGGCCTGGCTTCGGTGACCGGCAAGCCCGGGGTGCTGGCCAAGGCAGGCACGTCGGTGGCCGACCTCTCGGCTGGGGCCTACGCGTTCAGTGGCGTGCTCGCCGCCCTCCTGCGGCGGGAGCGCACGGGGGAGGGCGCGTCGCTGTCGATCGCCATGCTCGACACCGTCGCCGAATGGATGACCTTCAGCACGCTCTACAGCCGCTCGACGGGCAAGCCCCATGAGCCGCACGGCCTCGGGCACCCGTCGCTGGTGCCGTACGACGGCTTCACCACCGCCGATGGCACCGTGGTCGTGGTCGGCGTGCAGAACGACCGGGAGTGGGTGCGCCTGGCCAACGCGTTGGGGCGCCCTGACGCGGCGGCCGACGAGCGGTTCGCCAGCGCCGAAGGGCGTGCCCGTCACCGGACCGAGGTCGACGCCGTGGTCGCTGACCGGCTGGCCATGCTCAGCACCGAGGAAGCGATGGCCCTGCTCGAGTCGGCCGGGATCGCCAACGGGCGCGTCCGTACGTCGGTCGACCTCCTCTCGCATCCGCAGCTGGCGGCGCGCAACCGCTGGCGCGACACGCCGACCTCGGTCGGCCCCGTGCCGGTGCTGCTGCCGCCGATCACCATCGAGGGTTACGAGGCCGAGTACCGCAAGGTCCCTGACCTCGGTGAGCACACCGCGGCCGTGCTGCGGGAGCTCGACCTCGGCGACGACGAGATCGCTGCTCTCACCGCATGAGCTACATCGCAGGCTCCTTCGCGACGGCGTTCGGCAGGCACGAGGGGCAGGACACCCTCGGCCTGATGACCCAGGCAGCGACCGGCGCATTGGCCGACGCCGGCCTCGAGCGTGGCGACATCGACGGGATCATCTGCGGCTACTCGACGACGATGCCGCACCTGATGCTGGCAACGGTGTTCGCCGAGCACTTCGGCATCCGCCCTCGCTACGCAGCGGCCCTGCAGCTCGGTGGCGCCACCGGCCTGGCCATGGCGGCGACCGCCCACTTCGTGATCCAGAGCAAGGCGGCCAGCCGGCTGCTGATCGTCGCCGGCGAGAATCGCCTGTCGGGCCAGACCCGCGACAGCGCCATCCAGGCGCTCGCCCAGGTGGGCCACCCTCGTTACGAGGTGCCGCTGGGCACCACCGTCCCGGCCTACTACGGGTTGATCGCGTCGGCCTACCTCGACGGTCGAGGTGCCGGGGAGGCCGACCTGGCCGAGTTGGCAGTGGCCATGCGCTCGCACGCGGTCGACAGCCCCGGAGCCCACTACCGCGAGCCGATCACGGTCGAGGACGTGCTGGTCTCGCGCGCCGTGGCCGAGCCGCTGAAGCTCCTCGACTGCTGCCCCGTCTCCGACGGTGGTGCGGCGATGGTCGTGACCGGCGACCAGGTGAACGACCACTGCCTCCGGGTGCTGGGCTCCGGGCAGGCCCACCAGCACCAGCACGTCTCGGTCGTGCCCGATCTGCTGTCCTACGGCGCGGGGCCGTCGTCGCGGATGGCGCTCGACGAAGCGGGCATCGGGCTCGACCGGATCCGGTACGCGGCGGTCTACGACAGCTTCACCGTGACCCTCGCCCTGCTGCTCGAGGAGATCGGGCTGGCACCGCCGGGCCAGGCCGGCGCCCTGGCCCGGGACGGGCACTTCTCACCGGGCGGTGCGGTGCCGCTCAACACCCACGGTGGCCTCCTCTCGTACGGCCACTGCGGCGTTGCCGGTGCGATGTCACACATGGCCGAGCTCCAACGCCAGCTGACGGGACGGGCGGGAGCCCGTCAGATCCCTGGCCAACCCGACGTTGCTCTGCTGCACGGCGATGGTGGCGTCATGTCGTCGCACACCTCGATGGTGGTGGCGCTCCCGTGACCGTTGCCGACTGGACCACCGGGGAGCCGCAGCTGGTGGTGCTGTCGTGCGGCGGCTGCGGCAACGTCTGGTACTTCCACCGTCCCTTCTGCCCGCGGTGCGGGCGGCCAGATCCCGACGAGGTGGCGAGCGCCGGCCGCGGTCGGGTGGTGGCGACGACCGTCGTGCACCGGGCGCCGAGCGACGAGTGGCGACCCTTGGTGCCCTACACCCTCGTGCTCGTCGATCTCGATGAGGGCGTCCGGGTGATGGCCCACGCCGCGTCCGGCACCGCCATTGGCGACACCGTGGGCGCCACCTTCGAGGAGCGCGCCGGGCGACTCGTCCCCGTGTTCACGCCGGCCTGAACCGCTCTTCGGTACCGCGCTGCGCGCGGCGGTCGTGGGGAGACCAGAGAACGAGGCCGGGTGTCATGATCTGGCGGTGATCGACGTCGACGTCCGCGGCCGCACGGCCCTGATCACCATCAACCGCCCCGAGGCCCGCAACGCGGTGAACGGTGACGTCGCCACCGGCCTGGAAGCTGCGGTCGACCGGCTCGAGGGAGACGACGAGTTGTGGGCAGGTGTGCTCACCGGTGCCGGATCGGTGTTCTGTGCCGGTGCCGACCTCAAGCTGTTCAGCGCTGGCCGCGATGGGGAGATGCGCACCGAGCGGGGCGGCTTCGCTGGGTTCGTGCGCCGGCCCCGCACCAAGCCGGTCATCGCTGCCGTCGACGGCGCCGCCCTGGCCGGCGGCTGTGAGCTGGCGCTGGCCTGCGACCTCATCGTGGCATCGAAGGCCGCCCGCTTCGGCCTGCCCGAGGTCAAGCGGTCACTGGTGGCCGCCGGCGGTGGCCTGGTGCACCTTCCTCGCGTCCTGCCCCAACAGGTGGCGCTGAAGATGCTGCTCACCGGCGATCCCATCGATGCCGAGACCGCCTTCCGCCTGGGCATGGTGAGTGATCTCGTCGAAGCCGGGCAGGCCGTCACCGCGGCCATGGCCCTTGCCGAACGGATCAACACCAACGCGCCGCTGGCGGTGCGGGAGACCCGGCGGATCGCCCTCGAGTCGCTCGACGCCGACCCGGTCGAGATCTGGGAGGCCAGCCGCGAGGCCCAGAACAGGTTGGCGACCACCGAGGACTACACGGAGGGCCCCCGCGCCTTCATCGAGAAGCGCGATCCCCGCTGGGTCGGCCACTGACCCGAATCAGTCGGCAGGACCTTCGGCCAGCGTCACCGCTGCGGCGTGGGTACCACCGTCGGTGTCGGTCCAGCGGACCACGGCGCGAGTACCAGCTCGATGACTGCGAATGACGGACGAGAGGTTGTCGGTCGCGACCGCGACGCCGTCGACGGAGAGGATCGTGTCACCGGCAGCGAGCCCGAGCCGGGCGGCGGGCGTCCCGCTCGTCACGCCGATGATCGTTGCCGGACCGCCGACGCCCCGCCCGAGCTCGACGCCGAGGAAGGCGGGAAGCCCGAGGTGGATGACGTCGCTGGCCCGGCCGGCGCGCATCTGGTCGACCACCGGGATGGCCCTGGCAATGGGAATGGCGAAGCCAGCGGTGGCGGGCGAGCTGAAGTGACCGCCGACCGACGCGGCGCTGTTCATCCCGACCACCCTGCCTTCGATGTCGACGAGCGCACCGCCGGAGTCACCCGGCTCGATCGGGGCGTCCGTCTCGATGAGACCGGAGAGCGTCTGGGCGTCAGTTCCGCTGGCATCGTCGCTGGCGGTGATCGTCTCGTTGACCGCCTGCACGATGCCTGACACAACTGCGGGTTCGCCGCCGCGCCCGCCGGCATTGCCGAGGGCGACCATCGGATCGCCCGGCGTGACCGCGGTCGAGTCGGCGATGGCGATGGGCGAGAGCCCGGAGGCCTCGATCTTCAGCAGGGCGATGTCCTCGGTGGGAGCGGTGCCGATCACGCGCGCCTTGTAGGAACGACCGGTTGACACGAGCGTGACGGCGATGGTCGTGGCGTTGTTGATGACGTGGTTGTTGGTCAGGATCTCGCCGTCGGCGGTCAGGATCATCCCGGTGCCGGCCCCCCGCCCCCGGCCGAAGTCGATCTCGGTGTTGATGTCGACGATCCCGTCGTGTGCCTTGGCAGCGATGCCGTCGATCTGGTCGGCGGAGAGGCCGGAGCCGGGTGCGGCTGATGGTCCCGCCGAGGGCCCGGCGCCCGGGGTGGCCGGGACGGGCGTGCTCGGCAGCGGTGTGGTGGGCAGCGGCGTCGGGGTGACGACGGCCGCTCCCTCGCTCGGCCGATCGCCGTGGCTCCGGATGCGCCCGCCAACGGCGACGAAGCCAGCGACGAGGGCGATGATGGCGGCCGCCGCGACCAGGCGGAGGCTCGTCGTCTGCCGATGGCGATCGGCTGGCGGGGGCGCCGGCTGCGAATCCGGCCCGGTCTCGTACCCAGGCGCCGCCGCGCCCGGAGGCGCAGCCTCGGTCTCCCACGGCAGTGGTGCGGTGATCCAGTCGATGCTCATGTCGATCCCGTCAGACGATCCGCTGTGTCCATACCAGGGCGGTGCCGGCCGTCGCCATCGCCATCAACAGCCCGAGGCCGGTGAACCAGGCGGTGATCTCCCGGCGGTGGACGTCGTAGCCGACCGCCCGGCCGATCTCCCGGTAGACCGACGTCAGCTCATCAGCGGTCTTGGCCGTGAAGGTCTTGCCGCCACTCGCCTTGGCGATGCGGGCCATGGCCGCCGGATCCGATGGGACCGGAATGATCTCGCCACTGAGCGACACCGTGCCCGACTGGGTGCCGAAGGCAATGGTGCTGATGGCCACACCTGCCTCCTTGGCCCGGGCAGCAGCCGCGTCGACCGCCTCGTGGGGCGTGCCGGCGGCATCGGTGACGGTCGGGGTGCCGTCGCTCATCAGCACGATCGCGGCCGGGGCCGGCTTCCCGTTGGCGCCGACGGGCGTGGCGGCGATGGCCGACAGGGACAGGTCGATGGCGTCGGCGGTGGCCGTGGGACCTCGGGCAACCAGCTCGTCGATCGACGCCAGCACGGTGCTGCGATCGGTGGTCGGTGACACGAGGACCTGGGCAGTTCGGTTGAACGACACCAGGCCGAGCTGGACGCCGGGTGGCAGGGCCTTCACGAAGCTGCGGGCCGCTTCCTCGGCGGCAGCCAGCCGGGTCGGCGCCACGTCGGCTGCCACCATCGACCCTGACGTGTCGATGGCGAGCATCACGGTGGCCCGCTGGCGCGGCGTGCGGGTGACCCGCGCCGGCTGGGCGAAGCCGACCACGAGGAGCACCATGGCGGCGAGGAGAGCGGCGGCCGGCACGTGGCGCTGCCAGCCGGGCCGGCGGGGTGCGACGGAGGCGAGGAGATCGACGCTGGTGAAGCGGGCGGCCGCTCGCGACCGAAGGCGTTGGGCGACGAGGTAGGCGGCGAGCACGGCGGCCGGGGCGGCCAGCAGGACGAGGCGCCAGGCCGACAGGAACGTCATGGCGCCACGATCCGGGCCGGGCGGCTCATCGCCCGGGCGGCCCGTTGGTTGATGAAGGTGGCGACGTCGAGGAGCCAGTCGCTGTCGGTCGAGAGCGGGAGGTACTCCGCTCCCGCCGTTGCGATCGCTCGCCGGATGCTGTCGGCCCGCTCGGTCGCGGCGGCGCGGTACCTCGTCCGCAGCTCGGCCGAGTTGGTCTGGACGTGGACCTGCCGGCCGGTCTCGGTGTCGACCGCGGTGAGGATCCCCACCGCCGGCAGCTCGAGCTCGCGGGGGTCGGTGATGTGGCCAGCCACCACCTCGTGGCGAAGGGCGAGGCGCCGCAGCGGGGTCACCCAGCCGGTGGCGTCGAGGAAGTCGGAGAGGACGACCACGCGCCCCCGGCGGCGCACGGTGCGCTCGGCTCGAAGCAGGGCAGCCGCCAGGTCGGAACCGGCTCCCGGCGCGGTCTCCATGCGCTCGGTGTCGTGCAGGCGGGCCAGGGCCGCGAACAAGGCGGTGCGGCCGGTCCGCGCCGGGACAGTGAGCAGCTGGTCGCCCCCCGCGATCAGGACGCCCAAGCGGTTGCCGCCCCGGACGGTCAACGCACCGAACGCGGCCGTTGCCGCGAGCACCAGCTCACGCTTCTCCTGGCGGGCCGTCCCGAAGTCGAGGCTCGCCGAGCGGTCGGCGACGACCCAGGTCTCCAGCTCACGGTCGGCCTCGGTGGTGCGGACGTGGGCGCTGCCGGCACGGGCGGTGAGGCTCCAGTCGATCCGGCGGGCATCGTCACCCGGCTCGTAGGGGCGGGCGCCGGTGCGCTCGCTGCCGGGCCCGGTCGCGTAGGCGAGATGGTCGCCGCTGACGAGCCCGTCGAGTCGTCGGGTCACGTCGAGCTCGAGCCGCCGGAGGGTCGCCGCCCGCGACGCGAGCGTCGCCGGTCCCGTCGACCGGGGAAGGGTGACCGGGCGGCCGGGCGCCAGGTGCCACCGCCGGCGGGCGCGATCGGCCACCGTCATGCGCTGGCGCCGTAGTCGGTGGTTCCGAACCGGGGCTCGACCTGGCCCGCCGCGGGGTCGACGCCGGTCGCCGTCGCGAAGGTCGGCGGCACCTCGTCCTGGTGGGGCGCGACGCGAGGGGCCTGCACGGTTGCCAGCACCCGGTCGACGACGTCGTCGACCTTGACGTCGTCGGCCAGGGCGTCGTAGGTGAGCAGGAGGCGGTGACGGAGGATCTCGGGCGCCACGTCGTGGATGTCCTGGGGCACGAGGAAGCGGCGACCCCTGAGCACGGCGAGGGCCCGTCCCGCGGCAACCAGGCCGAGCGTGGCGCGGGGGCTGGCCCCGAGGGCGACGTGGGGTGCCAGCTCGGGGAGGCCCCAGCGAGCGGGGTCACGGGTGGCCATCACCAGCCGGACGGCGTAGTCCTGCACGGCGTGGTGCACGAAGACCCGGCTGACCGACGCTTGGAGGTCGAGGAGCTGGGCGGTCGTGAGCACCGGCTCGGCCTCGGGCCGGCGTCCACCCATCCGGTGGGCGATCTCGGTCTCCTCCTCGTACGACGGCTGGCGCACGACGATCTGCATGAGGAACCGGTCGCGTTGGGCCTCGGGAAGGGCGTAGACGCCCTCGGACTCGATCGGGTTCTGGGTGGCGAGGACGAGGAACGGGGCGGGCACGGCGCGGGTCTGCCCGCCGATCGAGACCTGGCGCTCGGCCATGACCTCCAGGAGCGCCGACTGCACCTTGGCCGGTGCGCGGTTGATCTCGTCGGCGAGGACCAGGTTGGCGAACACCGGGCCCCACTCGATGTCGAACTCCTCACGGGACGGTCGCCAGATCCGGGTGCCGACGATGTCGGCGGGCACCAGGTCGGGGGTGAACTGGAGCCGGGAGAAGGTGCCGCCGACAACGGTGGCGAGGGTCGAGACGGTCAGGGTCTTGGCCAGGCCGGGTACGCCCTCGATCAGGCAGTGGCCGTTGGCCAGCAAGCAGAGCAGCGCTCGCTCGACCATCCGGTCCTGGCCGACGATGACCCGCTTGACCTGGAAGAGGGCGTCCTCGAGGAGCGCGGCGCTGGCCGCCGGGCTCAGCTCGTCGGCACCGGCTTCGTCGTTGGCGCGGAAGTCCATGGCTGCCACGGTGCCCGGTTTTCCTGAGAGTCGTCTGGGATGTTGGCGGGAACTTGCTAAGCACCGGGGGGCGAAGCGGCCACAGCCGGCTCCCAGGCAGGTGTCCGACAGTTGGGTGAGCCATGGATGACTGGAGCAACGAGCCGCTGTGGTCGACCCCCCAGAGCCCCCGTGCCTGGGAGGTCCCGGCCGGCGCTCGCTCGCAAGCGCCGGAGCCCCCACTCGAGCGGCCGGCTCGTCGCGGCGTGCTCACCAAGGCCATCGCCATCGGGGTCGTGGGCGGTCTCCTGGGCCTGACCTCCATCGCCGTGGTGGGCCGGCGCGGCGACCACGACGCGTCGCGGGCGAGCGCGACCACCGCCCCCACGACCACCTCCACGACCACCTCCACGACGCCGCCGACGTCGGCTCCGGGCTCCTCGGCCGGGCGGGTCGACCCCGAGGGCGTCGACGCCGAGCTGCTGCGGCGACTCGGGCTGCGCGGCAGCGACGTTCCCGCCGACACCGCGGTCCGCCTCCTTCCTGGCGGCAACCAGGTCGCCGGCCAGAAGACCCTGGACCTCTGCGACGGGACCTACCAGAGCGAGGCCCGTCGCCGGGCCCGGCTCCAGCTGGTGGCGCTGGCCGACGGCACGGTCGAGACGGTCAGCACCGAGGCTGTCCTGTACGACGCCGCGGCCGCCACGGCTCAGGCCTTCGCCGAGATCCGCCGGGAGGCCGCCCGCTGCCCGGCCACGACCCTGCGCTTCGCCGACCCACCCGATTCGACGTGGCCCCGGGTTGCCGGTGTCGATCGGGTCGCCTTCGACTTCGTGTCCAACGAGGCCGGGGGAGGCGACCGGCGATGGTTGGTGGCCTACCTGCGACGGGGCCGGGTGCTGCTCGGCGTCTACCTGCCCCAGTCGAACCCCGCCACCGTCGACGGCGAGACCGATCCCGGCGCCATCGTCCGCATCTTCGCCGAGCGGCTCGCCGCCCTCCCGGCCAGCATCGAGCGTCCCTAGCGACCCGAACCGGCCAGCTCGGCCAACGCCGTCACCGTCCGCCAGTTGCGAACTGTGGTCGGCACGCCGATGGCCCGGCCGACCGCTGCGGGCAGCTTGGCCCGACCCATCCCGCCGGGGAGATGGAGGTAGAGCTCATGGCGACCCGCCTGCACCGCCTCCCCGCTGCCTCCTGTGGGGAGTGCCCGGAGGCGGGCGGCCGGCGGTGGGTCGATGAGGAACATGACATGCAGCGCCTGGGGGTCGGCGCCGGGCAGGAACGGGTTGCCGGCCACCACCCGGCGCAGGTCGGCGGCCGATCGCACCGCCACCCGGATGTCGAGGGCGAGCTCGGCCGCCAGCCGCTGCTCGATGGCGCGCTCCAACGCGGCAGCCGTTCCGGGCGCGGTGAACACCACGTTGCCGCTCTGCACGTAGGTCGCGACCTCGGTGCAGCCGAGATCGGCGAACGTCGCGCGGAGGGGGGCCATCGCCACCTTGGCCCGCCCACCGACGTTGACCCCGCGAAGAAGGGCCGCATACCTGCCCATGCCGCCCCCCTAGATTTCCCGCGTGGCCGCCCGCATCCTCGACTCCCGCGACGAGGACGCGTCACCGTACTTCCGGGTGATCGGCTTCCGGATCGACGAGATCGGTGTCGGCACCAGCTCGTGCTCGGCGATACCGGGCCCCTGGCTCGACGAGCTGACCGTGGCCGGCCTGCCGACGGCGGTCCTGGGCTTCGCCGATGCCGCCCTCGGCACGTCGGTCGCCACTGTCGCCGACGGGAAGATGCCGGTCACCATCAGCCTGCACGCCGACTTCCTCGCCGACCAGCCGGTCGGGCCCCTCTCGTGCGCGAGCAGCGTCAGCCATCGGGCCGACGGCGTGGGGCTGACCAGAGGGTCGGTCGAGGCCGGCGGGACGACGGTCGGGCTGGTGACGTTGCGGTCGATGTTCATCACGCCGAGGCCGGCCGGGCCCCCCAGCTCGCACGGTGCGGCCGGGCCGGTCGAGCGGTCGGGCACCCCGGCAGCAGGGGTCCTCGGCACCGCCCTGGCCGTCGCCTGCGGCGCCCGAATTGCAGGCGGGGACGACCGCTCGGTGAAGGTGGCGTTGGTGCCACCTCCGGAGTTCGGCCGGACCTACGGCATGGTGCACGGGGGAGCGACCGCGGCCATCGGCACGCTCGGGATCGCCGTGGCCCGGGCGCAGTCGCTGGCTGCCGGCACCCGCTGGCGGCACCTCGATGCCCGGATCGAGTTCCTCCGGGAGATCCCGCTGGGGCACCGCGTCGAGGTCCGGGCCTGGGCCCGCCATCGTGGCCGCCGGCTGGCCGTCTTCGAGGCCGAGGTGGTCGACGACGGCGGCCACCCGCTGGCGACCGCCCGGGAAACGGTGCTCATCCAGGACTGATGCGCAGAGCACCCACCAAATGCGGCACTCTTTGAGCGCCCGTGTTCAACCCAAGGGGGATCCATGACCCAGCGCATCTGTGACGGCCTCACCGTGATCGAGGCGGGGGCCGGCAGCATCGCCGGCTCGATGATCGGGATGATGTTGGCCGACAACGGCGCCCACGTCGTGAAGCTCGAGCCGCCGGAGGGCGACCCGTTGCGCAGCGGCAACGTGAACGGGTTCCTGGCATGGAACCGGGGCAAGGACAGCCAGGTCTGCGACCTCCGCACGAACGAGGGACAGGCGCAGGCCCGCGACCTGATCGCCAAGGCCGATGTGTTCATCGACGGGTTCGGGACGGGTGTCACCGACGGCTGGGGCCTCGGATACGAGGCGCTGAAGGCGTCGAACCCGGCGCTGGTGTACTGCGCGATCCGTGGCTTCGCGTCAACCGGCCCCTACGCCCACCTGCCCGCCTACGAGGCGATCGTCGCAGCGAAGTCGGGCGTCTTCACTCGCGGCATGTTCGCCTACCGGCCCGGGCCTCAGTTCGCCAACGAGCTGTTGGGCAGCCACGGGGCCGCCCACATGGGTGTGTCGTCGGTGCTGGCGGCCCTGATCGTCCGCGACAAGACGGGCAAGGGGCAGCGGGTCGAGGCCAGCATGTACCAGGGCCTGAGCCCGTTCGACTACTTCGGCGTGGTGACGATCCAGGCCATGCGCCAGGCCATGGCCAAGCAGGCAGCATCGGGTGAGCAACCGAAGGTTGGTGTGTCCGCCAGCCGGTACACCTTCATCCCCTGCACCAAGGACGGGCGGTGGATGGTGTTCTGCACCTTGCTCCCGCACCAGCTCCAAGCGCTCGCGCGGGCGTGTGGCGTCGCGCACGTGCTGGAGGATCCCAGGTTCAAGGACGCGCCGTACTTCCAGTCGGCTGAGGACGCAGACGAGTTCGAGCAGCATGTGTGGGAAGCAGTGCGGCAGATGACCGCGGCCGAGCTGATGGAACGTGTGCTGGCCGAGCCCGACGTCGCCTGTGAGATTGCCGGCACGACTGAAGAGGCGATGCAACACGCGCAGGTGTTGCACAACCACCACGTCGTCGAGGTCGAGGATCCTCGCCTTGGCACGATCAAGGAGATCGGCCCGATCGCCCGCTTCCTCGGGTCGCCCTCGGTCATCGACCGCTCGGCGCCAGCGATCGGCGAGCAGACGAGAGAGGTGCGGCGCTCGTCCTCACCCGCAGGGGCTGCGCCCCTGCCCAAGCATCCACTCGAGGGCATCACGATCGTCGAGTTCGGCTACTTCTACGCCATGCCCAACGGCACGACCTTGGCTGCGGCCCTCGGCGCTCGCGTCATCAAGATCGAGGACCAGCGGGGCGACCCGCAGCGCTGGAGCTTCGGCATCCGGGAGACCGGTGGCTCGAAGGTGATGGAAGGCAAGGAGAGCTTCGCCATCGACCTCCGCAAGCCCGAGGGCCAGGCCGTGATCCACAAGATCCTGGAGACCGCCGACGTGTTCGTGTGCGGCTTCCGGCCGGGCGTGGCCGAGAAGATGAACCTCGGCTACGACAAGGCGAAGGAGATCAACCCGGGCATCGTGTACCTGCATGCGGGCGGCTACGGGTACGACGGTCCGCAGTCGCACCGGGCCATGTACGCCCAGATCGCCACGGCCGTCGCCGGTGGCTTCCACCGCCAGAGCGGCATGTGGCTCGACCCGGCAATGGCCGACGGCATGAGCGTCGACGAGCTGCGCGTCGTCCTGGCGCCCCGCATCAACTCGATCGTCACCGGCGACGCCAACGCCTCGCTCGGCGTGCTGTCGGGACTGCTCTTCGCCATCTACCACCAGCACCGCACCGGTCAGGGCCAGTTCGTCAGCACCACCATGCTCAACGGCAACCTCTACGGGACCTCCGACGACTTCATCACCTACGAGGGGAAGCCCCCGCTCCCGCTCATGGACCCTGAGCAGTGGGGCCTCAACGCCCTCTACCGCTGCTATCCGGCGGCCGAGGGCCACGTGTGCCTGGCCGCCCCGACCGAGAAGGCCTGGCAGGCGCTCGTGGCCGCCCTGGGCCAGAGCGACCTGGCCAATGATCCCCAGTTCGCCGATGTCGCGGCCCGCAAGGAGCACGACGAGGCACTCATCAAGGCACTGGAGGCCGTCTTCCAGGCCAAGCCGGCCCAGGCGTGGGAGGACGAGCTGATCCCGAAGGGCATCGCCTGCGTCAAGGTCACCGAGGTCGGCGCCGCCCAGTTCGCCGTCGACGACCCCGGCTTGCGGGAGAGCGGTCTGACCTTCGAGATCGACGAGCCGACGTTCGGTCGGATCGTGCGCGAAGGCCTGCCCGCCACGTTCTCCGAGACGCCAGGGAGGCTCGGCATCCCGTGCCTCACGGGAGAGCACACCGATGCCCTCCTTCAGGAGTACGGCTACTCCGAGGAGGAGATCACTCGGCTGAAGGAAGCCGGCGTCGTCTTCGACCAGGAGGCGTGCAAGGCCCAGTAGCGGCCGGCTACTCGCCCTTCATGGCGCCGATCCGGGCGATGGTGCGCGCCAGCCAGGCGTCGTAATCGGTCGCCTTCTTCAGGAACGACCCGCCGACCGCCGGGTTGGGCAGGATGAGGAACCGCTCCTCGTCGAGGCCGTCGACGACGTACTGGGCGACCTCGGCAGGCGTCTGCACCAACCCGATGGTCTCGTTGCCGTCGAACTGGCCCGGCTTGGTGGCGATGGCGGTCGGGCACAGGCACGACACGCCGATGCCCTGGTCGCCGTAGTTCAGCATGATCCACTCGGCCCAGCCGATGTCGGCGTGCTTGGTCACGGTGTACGGCGCGCCGGAGATCGACGTGATGAGCCCGGCCGCCGAGACGGTGTTGAGGAAGTAGCCGCCGCCCCGTTCGAGCATGAGCGGGATGAGCTGGCGCGCGGCCCGGATGTGGGCCATGACGTTGATCTGCCAGCTCCGCTCCCAGTCGTCCTCGGTCGCGTCGAGCCCGCCCTGGTTTCCTGTCGTGTTCGGCACCGGCCCACCGAAGCCGTAGGCGGCGTTGGAGCAGAACAGGTCGATGGGACCGATCTCGCGCTCCGTCTGTTCGATGAGGTTGGCGAGCGCCGCCGGATCGGCCACGTTGCAGGCGATGGCGGGCATGCCGAGGGTCTCGGCGACCGACGCCATCAGCTCCTCGTTGATGTCGGAGATCACCACCGCCTTGGCGCCCTCGGTGACGAACCGCTCGGCCAAGCCCTTGCCGATGCCGTAGCCGGAACCGGTGATGACGACGATCTTTCCTTCGACGCGCATGGAACTCCCTCGGGTGTCGGGTCTTGCCGCTACATCTGGCGGTACTGACCACCGTCGACGCGGATGATGTCGGCAGTGATGAAGGCCGATGCCTCGCTGGCCAGCCAGAGGGCGGGTCCCACGAAGTCGGCGGCGTAGCCGGGGCGCTCGAGCGGGGCGCCCGCGCCGGCGGCGGCCCTGCGCTCCTCGCTCCAGGCCTCGGCGATGTCGGTCATGACCGCTCCCGGCAGGAGGCAGTTGGAGCGGACCTTGGGGCCGTAGGCCTCGGCGATGGCGATGGTGAGGGCGTTGAGGCCGGCCTTGGCGCAGGCGTAGACGATCTCCCTGCTGCCCGGGCGCAGGGAGCCGATGGTGCCGACGTTGATGATCGAGCCACCGTCGCCTTCGGCCATCCGCGCCCCGAACTGCACTGCCAGCCGGAACGGCCCCTTGAGGTTCACCGCGTGGACCTTGTCGTAGTAGTCCTCGGTGATGTCGGTGAGCTTGTCGTAGAGCGGCGACATGCCAGCGTTGTTGACGAGGATGTCGCAGCGCCCGAGCTCGGCGTAGGTGCGCTCGACGAGGGCATCGCACTGGTCCCAGTAGGCCACGTGGCAGTCGACTGCCAGCGCTCGGCGGCCCGTCGACTGCTCGACCTCCTTGGCGGCCACCTCGCAGGCGTCGAGCTTGCGGCTGGCGATGACGACGTCGGCGCCGGCCTCCGCGTAGGCCTGGACGATGGCTCGCCCGATGCCGCGGCTGCCGCCGGTGACGACGGCAACCTTGCCGGTGAGGTCGAAGCTGGGGTTGGTCATGCGCTCCTCGTTCGTCGACGGGGTGGGGTGATCTCGAGGGAGGCGAGCCCGGTCTCGAGCAGGTCGAGGGCGGCCGCGATCAGGTCGGCGGGGTCACCGCGGCCGCCGCCGGCGACCCAGCGGTGGAACGCGGCGCCGGCGGCTGCGCCCATGCTCACGGCGATCGTCTCGGGGCGGGGATCGACTGCCGGATCGACGCCCATGCGCTGGGCCAGCAGCTCGATGATGGGCCCGTTGTCGGCCGCCCGCTCGCCATGGGCGCGCGCGATCAGGTCACGCGTCGAGAACAGGAACCGGCTCTGCAGGGCGACCGCCTCCCGATCCTCGGCCGGCACCGTCGAGGTGACCAGGTAGGCGTTGCGCAAGGCGGTGACCGGCCCCTCCTCGGGTGGTCGCCCGGCAACCGCGTTGATCATCCGCTCATTGAGGCGGCGCTGGTACTGGAGGAGCACCTCGTCCTTGGTGGCGAAGTACCGGAAGAACGTGCGCGACGAGATGCCCACCTCGGCAGCGATCTCATCGACGGTGACCTCGTCGAAGCCCCGCTCGCCGAACAGCCGGAGGGCGACGCGGGTGATCTCGCCGGCGGTGTACCGCCGCTTCTTGGCCTGGAAGGTCTCGGTCAAGACCTCTGCCCGCGGGCGAACTCAGCCGCCACCGTGAACAGCCGGGGCGCGCTGGTGATCATCCGGTTCTCGCTGTCGGGCACGCCGGCCTTGGACGCCCGCGAGTAGTTGCCTTCGAGGATCACGCCCAGCTTGAACAGGGAGAGTGCCTCGTAATAGGGGAGGGCGCCGAGGTCGCGCCCGCTGCGCTCCTCGTAGCGGGCGGCCATCTCCTTGCGGGTCGGGTAGCCGTCCAGCGGACCGGTGGGCAGGGTGAGCGGCCCGTCCTCGCCCGGATGGACCCAGCGGGCGAGGAGGTGGCCGATGTCGAGCAGCGGGTCGCCGATGGTGCCGGTGTCCCAGTCGATGATCGCCGCCAAGCGCACCGGCGCGTCGTTGGCCGCCATCACGTTGAAGGGGCTGTAGTCGCCGTGCATGATGGCGGCCGGGCTCATCGGCGGCCGGTTGGCTTCGAGCCACTCGGTGAGGAAGGCCTCCTCGGGCAGCTGGCGGACGCGGTAGCCGTCGAGCTGGCCGACCCAGCGGGAGACCTGGCGCTCGAGGAACCCCTCGGGCTTGCCGAGCCCTTCGAGGCCGCTGGCCACCCAGTCGACCTTGGCCAGCTCGACGAGCCCGTCGACATACGACATGCCGAGGTCGTAGAGGCCGTTCGGTGTGTCGACGACCCAGTCGGGGACCTCGACCCCGGGCGTGAAGCCATCGACCACATCCATGATCATGAAGGTGGCCCCGATGACGTCGGGGTCGTCGCAGAAGAGCCGGGCCGTGGGGTGGGGGACCGAGGTGCCCTCGAGTGCCCGCAGGATGCGCCACTCCCGCTCGGTGTTGGCGGCTGAGGGATGGTTCTTGATGGCAGGCGGGCGCCGGAGCACCCACTGGTGCCCGCCCCGCCGGATGAAGAAGAGGGCGTTGGCGATCCCGCTGCCGGCCCCGAGGCGCTCGGCCGTCATCGGCTCGCCGGCGCCCGGCAGCCGGTCGCCGATCCAGTCCTCGAGCACGCCGATGTCGAGCTCGATCCCTGCTCGCGCGTCGGTCATGAGATGCGGGCGTACTGAGCGGCCTCGAGGCTGTCCACGCGTGCGGCCAGCTCGGGGTCGTCGGCGAGGAGGCCGGCGAACTTCTTCTTGGCCTCCTCCCGCAGCGCGGGGAGGAACTGCGTCGGCCAGTTGCCCTCGTGCGGCTGGTAGCTCTTGAGCACGTTGCGGGAGATGGTGACCTTGTGGACCTCGTTGGGGCCGTCCATGATGAACTGGGTCGGCACGCTCGCCCACATCTGCTGCAGCGGCGTGAGATGGGTGACGCCGAGCGAGCCGAACATGTGGATGGCGCGGAACATGATGTCCTTCTGGATCTCCGCGCAGGTGGTCTTGCACATGGCGATCTGGGTCCGGGCCTCGCGGGTCGAGGAGTTGTCGATCGTCCACGCCGTCCACAGCACCAGCAGGCGGAGCATGTGGTACTGCGAGTAGGAGTCGGCGATCTGCTCCTGCACCATCTGGTGCTCGGAGATCGTCTTGCCGTGCGACTCGCGTGACAGGGCCCGCTCGCACATCATGTCGATGGCCTTCTTGCATGCGGCCACGGTTCGCATGGCGTGATGGATCCGGCCGCCGCCGAGCCGGCGCTGGGCCAGCATGCGCCCGCCGCCCTCGGGGCCGAGCAGATGGTCGAGGGGAACGCGCACGTTGTTGTAGCGGACGTGGTCATGGGCGCCGGCGCCGTTGAGCCACTCGACGCCAGGCGTGCCCTGCTCGACGATGAAGATGCCGTTCTGGCACATCACCAGGAGGATGTCGGCCTCCTTCCCGAAGCTCGTGAACCACTTCTCGCCGTTGATGACCCACTCGTTGCCCTCCTTGACCGAGGTGGTCTTGAACAGCGTGGGATCGGACCCGCCCTGCGGCTCGGTCATCGAGAACGCCGACCAGATCTCCTGGTTCATGAGCGGGTAGAGCCAGCGATCCTTCTGCTCGGGCGTGCCGTGGGCCGCCAGGATCTCCATGTTCCCCGTGTCGGGGCCCTGGGTCCCGAAGATCACCGGCGCCGAGCCGTGCTGCGCCAGCACCTCGTTGAGCAGCGCCAGCTTCAGCTGGCCGAAGCCGGGGCCGCCCAGCTCCTCGTCGAGGAACAGCGCCCACAGCCCCTTGTCCTTCACGGTCTGCTTGAGCGGGTCGCAGAGCGCCTTCATCTTCGGGTCCCGGGATTTCGCTGCCCCCGGGAACAGCAGATCGATGGGGTCGATCTCCTCCTTGCAGAACTGCTCCACCCAGTCGAGCTGCTCCTGGAACTCCGGCTCAGTCGAGAAATCCCATGCCATGACGGTCTCCCTGTCTCGTTGGCGACAGGTCGACTCTACCGCACGATGTCAGTCACTGACAAGTATGTCTCTTAGTGACGTTGTGGCCGGAAGCTCACTCGTGGGGTGGGGAGTGGTCGTCGTAGCGGAGCCCGGTGCCGCACACGAACGTGAGGCGGCTGACCGGCGCGCCGCTCTTGTCCATGTGCAGGTAACGGCCATCCTTCACCACGTGCTCCGTCCAGCAGTCGCTGGCGGCATGGCCGCCAGTCCCGGGCCGTTGCACCGTGTAGTCCATGGGCGCGATCTGGCCGCCCAGGGTCTCGCCCTTGACCATGTAGGCCGCGTTGAGGAAGTCGCTCCGGGTCGGCTTGGCGACGAGGAGGCGCCGGGCGATGGCGCCGATCATCTCCAACGCGAGCCAGGTCTGCACCGAGCGTTGGGTGGCGCTGCCGTCGGCAACGCGGAACGACGTACGAGCGAGGGCCCGGCGGAAGGCGGCCAGCTCGTGGCCGTCGTAGAACACCCCGACCTCGAAGAGGTCCCCGGCAAGGCGCTCGCCCTTTGCCTGGTCGATCACCCCGGCGCTGGCCGAGCCGCCGACGCCGTAGATCGGGTGGTACCCGACGCGGCTGCAGTCGCGGACCACGGCCGCGAAGTCGAGCCCGTTGGCCTGGAAGAAGTCGGCGTCATCGGCCTTGGCCGCCACACAGGTCGCGGTGTAGTCGGCGGCCGTGCCGGGCGCGGCCTGCGCGGTGAACCGGAGGCCCTCGCGCTGCGCGGCATACCTCGTGGGCTTGACCGACTCGAGACAGGCAGGGAGCTCGGCGCAGTACACGTTGCGGAAATGGGTGGCGCCGACATCGCGGGCGGCGGCGACCTGGCCGTAGCTCCCCGCAGCTGGGCCAGCCTCCACTGGGAACAGCATCGGGTGCCAGTCCCACTCGGGCGTGTAGGGCTGGCCGCCGATGGCGGGGAGCGAACGCTGGACCAGCAGATCGGCGACGGCCGGCATCACCGACGCGTCGCCAGTGGTCAGCGCGAGCGCGCCCGCGGCGTCGATCTCGCGGACGGCCTGCACTGCCTTCCTGGCGTCGCCGTCGACGTTGCGATAGACGATCTGGAACCGGTAGCCGTTGATCCCGCCCGCGGCATTCTGGATGGCGGCCCACGCGTCGGCGATCTGCTTGGCCTCCAGCGGGATCGGCTGGCCTCGGCCGCCGTGCTCGGAGGCGATGAGGCCGACGCGGATGATCCCCTTGGCGACGGCGGTCGTGGCCGCCCGGCGCCGCCGGGCCGGAGTCGCGAGCGCGGTGCCGGCGCCGCCGACGGGGACCGCGAGCACGCTGGCGACGACGAGTGCGAGCCCGCGCCGAAGGTGAGGTCGTGCCGCCCGCATGGCACCAGCGTGGCAGGAAAACGGAACGACTCCCGGTCAGCTGACCGGGAGTCGTTCCGTCCGCAGGGGGAACGTTCACATGAGACGACTCACGGGAGGCGGCTCACATGAGATGGATCACATGGGCGGGGCATGGTCGTTCAGGGTGAAGCCCGTGCCACAGATGAACGTCAGCTTGGTGACGATCTGGCCGTGGGTGTCCATGTGGTACATCTTGCCGTCCTTGAGAATGTGCTCGGTCCAGCAGTCGCTGGTGGCGTGCTTGCCGGTGCCGGGCTTCTGGACGGAGTAGTTGATCGGCGCGATCTGGCCGCCGAGGTTCTCGCTCTTGATCGAGTAGATCGTGTCGATGAACTGCTGGCGGGTCGGGACGCCGGGGGTGGTGAGGCGCTTGGTGATCGCTCCCATCATCTCCATGCCGAGCCAAACCTGGACCGACTGCTGCCCCGCGGTGCCGTCCTCGAACTTCTGGTCGGTGTGGGCCAGGGCCTGCTTGAACCGCTGGACCTCGGGGCCGTTGTAGAAGATCCCGAACTCGTAGAGGTTGCCGGCAACGCTCTCGCCCTTGGCCGCGTCGATGGTGGCCTGGCTGGCTTGGCCGCCCTGCGCATAGGTCGGGTGGTAGTTCTGCCGAGCGCAGTCACGAATGACGTTGGCGAAGTTCAGGCCGTTCGACTGGAAGAAGTCGACGCC
>Ga0136846_1214228_pt1 | contig 20760 bp, 23 predicted proteins | sample HopSoiMetagenom2_FD_96841 | JGI IMG/M metagenome (GOLD analysis project Ga0136846, IMG submission 96841) | Grasslands soil microbial communities from Hopland, California, USA - 2 Assembly 2016 (version 4) | ecosystem: Environmental > Terrestrial > Soil > Grasslands | place: USA: Hopland...
GGTGCCGAGCGCGGCCGCGGCGTCGGGGGTCGCGGCGCTCGGCGTGCTGGCGCTCTCCTTGCTCGCCGTCGATGACGCGTCGTCGCCTCCGCAACCGGCGAACAGGGCGACCGCGGCTAGACATGCCGCCCAGGTCCTGGTGGTGCTCATGGCTTCTCCTCCGTTGGTTCAGGCGGCCGCCACGGCGGCTTCACCCAAGTAGCTGGAGCGCAGCAGGTCACGCCGGCCGCGCAGGTCCGCGGCCGCGCCCTCGAGCACGAGCCGTCCGTGGCTGAGTACGTAGGCGCGATCGGCGACCTCGAGCGCCAGTGAGACGTGCTGCTCGACGAACAGCACGCCGGCCCCGATGTCCTCCGCGACGCGGCGCAGGATGGGCAGCAGCCGCTCGACGATCACCGGGGCCAGGCCCAGGCTCATCTCGTCGACCAGCAGCAGCCGCGGCCGGGTCACCAGCGCCCGGCCCAGGGCCAGCATCTGCTGCTCGCCGCCGGACAGCAGGCCGGCCTTGCGCCCGAGGCACTTGCGCAGCTCGGGCAGCATCTCGAGCAGTTCCTCCTCGCTGCTGCCGCCCTTCCTGCTGGCCCGGCCGCCCGCCAGCCGCAGGTGCTCGCGGACGGTGAGGCCGGGGAACAGGGCGCGGCCCTCGGGCACCAGCGCGAGGCCCTGGCGGGCGAGCAGGTGGGCCGGCCGTCCGCCGACGGCCTCGCCCGACAGCCCGATCGTGCCCGTGATCGGGCGGTTGAGCCCGGCAATCGTCTCCAGGGTGGTGGTCTTCCCGGCGCCGTTGGGGCCGAGCAGGGCCACCACCTCGCCCGGGCGGACCTCCAGGTTGAGGTCGCGGACGACCGGGATCCCCTTGTAGCCGGCCGACACGTCCCGCAGCACCAGGGCGTGACCCGAAGCAGTACCGCCGGGTCCCGGGCTGGCTGCTTCCGGGCTAGTGGCTTCCGGCATGATGCCCTCCCAGGTAGGCCTCGATCACGCGCGGGTCGTCGCGGATCTCGGCCGGGGTCCCGCCGGCGATCGGCCGGCCGAAGTCCAGGACCATGAGCTGATCGCAGACGGACAGGACGAGCCCCATGTCGTGGTCGATGAGGAAGACCGTCACGCCGTGCTCTTCCGGCAGGGACCGCAGCCTGCGCCCCAGCTCCAGGCTCTCGTCGGTGTCGAGGCCCGCCGCGGGCTCGTCCAGCAGGACCAGCCGGGGCTGGCGGGCCAGCGCCCGGCCGATGCCCGCCAGCTTGCGCTTGCCCAGGGAGATCTCGCCCGGGTAGCGGTCCGTCACGTCCTCCAGGCCGCACACCGAGATGGCCCAGTCCACGCCGGTCCGGTCCGGCGGCCGCTGGGGCAGGAACAGGTCCCTGAGCGCGGAGGCCACGGTCACGTGCTCGCTCGCCACGAGCAGGTTCTCCTCGACGGTCAGGTCGTCGAACAGCTCGACCGACTGGAACGTCCGGGCCAGGCCCAGGCGCGCCCGCCGGTAGGGGCGCAGGCCGGAGATGTCGCGGCCGCCGAACGTGATCCACCCGGCGGCGGGCCGGGTGTACCCGGTCAGGGCGTCCACCATCGAGGTCTTGCCGGCGCCGTTGGGGCCGATCAGCCCGTAGATGGTGCCCTCGCCGATCCGTAGGTCGACGTCCGCGACCGCCACGACCCCGCCGTAGGTCACGCGCAGGCCGGCTACGTCCAGCAGCGGCTGTCCGGCGGTCGGTGTGGTCATGGTTCCCTTACTTTCATCTAATGAAAGTTATTTTCATTTCGATTACGTTACGGGATGCGGCGGCCGGTTGTCCACACCTGCGAGGTCACAAATGGATGACCGCGCGGAGCCGGAACCGCGTCTAGCGGGGCGCGGCCGACCAGGACCGCTCGAGGCCCCTGACCAGGGCAACCATGCAATCGTGAAGCGGCGTGGGCAGGCCCGCGCGGCGCCCCTCGGCGGCGATCCCGCCGTTCAGCACGCCGATCTCGGTGGCCCGCCGGGCCAGCACGTCCTGGAGCATGCTCGGCTGGTGGTCGTAGGCCTCCGCGATGGCCTCCTCCACCGACTCCCGCGGGTCCCGCAGCAGCGCGATCCCGGTCCGCTCGCAGACCGCCAGAGCCTCGCTGAGCAGGCCATCCACCTGCGAGCGGAGCCTGGCGTCGGTACAGACGGGGCCCACGGCGAGCCCGGTGAGGGCCGACACGGGGCTCGTCGCGGCGTTGAAAATGACTTTCGCCCACTGCGGGCCGCGCGCGTCCTCCAGCGCGTGCGTACGCAGCCCGCCCTCGGTGAGCAGCCCGGCCAGGCGCGTCACCTCGTCCATCGTCGCGGGCCGGGGCTCGAACGGCCCGAACCAGGAGTCGCCCGGCGCGTCGTAGCGGACCACGCCGGGCGCCACCACCGTGCCGGCCGTGACGATGCTGCCCCGGATCACGCGCGGTGCCAGCCCGGCGATGACCTCCTCGTTCCCGAGGCCGTTCTGCACGCTGACCACGGCGGCGTCCGCCAGCGCCGCCCGCGCGCCCGCGACGGCCTCCCGGGTGTGCAGCGCCTTGGTCGCCACCACGCCGAAGTCGCAGGCGGGCAGCTCACGCGCGTCGGTCCGGGCCCGTACCGGGACGGTGAAATCCGCGTGCCCGGTGACCCGCAGGCCGTGCGCCTCGATCGCGGCCATGTGCCCGGCCCACGGGTCGACCGCCCACACCTCGACTCGGGGCACCCGCGCGAGGTGCGCCGCGTACAGGCTCCCGATCGCCCCGCAGCCGATGACCGCGACCCGGACCTGGCCCGTCACCGCGAGATCCCGGTCATAGCGAAGCCAGCGCCGTGCGCGCGATGTCGGCGCAGCTGGCCGGGGGCGCTCCGCCGACGCCGAAGCCGGCCACGACCCAGCCGTCGTCACGGACCGGCAGGCCGCCGGGCACGCCGAGCACCGGCGGCACGACCAGGCCCGCCGGGATGGCCAGCGCGGGCGGGACGTCCGGCGTCGCGGCGGTCCCCGGGGCGTGGCCGAACCGGGCCCCGAGGGCGCCGCTGTCGAAGCCGAACAGTGCCGCCGCGCCCGCCACCGCCTGCGCCACCGCCACGCCGCCGGCCGGGGCGCCGTCCATCAGGTCCTGCTGGACCGGATCGCCGCCGCGGTCTAGCACGGCCACCGCCACCTGGAGGCCCCGCCGCTCCGCCTCGGCCATGGCCGCGTCGCACAGCGCCCGGGCCCAGTCGAGCTGGGCCTGGCCGCTGGCCGTCGGCGCGGTCGCCAGGCCGAGGCTGTCGGCCGGGTCGACGACCAGGTCGCCGAACCGCTGCTCCCAGCGTTTCTGGTCGTCGCCGTGCTGCCCCGCGTACGGGATCTCCAGGGCGTAGGCGATCAGCAGGTCCTCCGGGTTGGCCGGCTTGCCGTCCGCGCTGAGCGCGCGCGGCTCCACGCCATCGGGGAAGAACGGGCTGACGGTGGCGCCCGAGGCCGCGATGCCGGCCACCACGCTCAGCCCGCCGCTGGCGCCGGCCCAGACCGGCATCCCGCCCGCGCCCGGGAACAGCGCCTCCGGGGAGGCCTGGGCGAACCCGGTCGCGACCGGCGGCGCGATCACCGTCATCCGGTGCAGGTGCTCGGCGCTCGGGATCTGCTGGGTGGCCGAGATCCAGGCCTTGGACCGCGCCCGCGTCATCCCGCCCGGGCCGCCGCCGTCCATCCGGGACGCCGTGATCAGCGTGCCCGACGCCCCGACGACGGCGATCCCGCCGCGCAGCCCGAGCTGCTCGGCCTTGTCCACGGCGCGCTGCACCAGCCCGCGCGCCTCGGCCAGGCCGAGGTCTCGCGGATGCGGGCTCCCGGAGCCGCCCATGGTCAGGCTCCGACCATGTTGTAGCCGCCGTCGGCCACCATGTAGCCGCCGGTCATGTGCGCGGCGTCGTCGCTGGCCAGGAACAGCGCCGGGCCGGCCAGCTCGGCCGGGGCCGGGATCCGGCCCATCGGGGTCATCGCGGTCAGCTGCTCGCGCCGCCCGGACTGCCAGTCCTTGCGGCCCAGGGTGGCCTCGGTCTCGATGAACCCGGGGGCGAAGACGTTGACCCGGACGGCCGGCGCGAACGCGTGCGCGTAGGACTTCGTCACGCCCAGCAGCCCGTACTTCGCCGCGGCGTACTGCGGCGCCCGCGCGCTGCCGCGCACGATGACGGTGGACCCGATGTTCACGATGGCGCCGTGTCCCTGCTCCAGCATCCGCGCGCCGAACTCGTGCACGCACAGCATCGTGCCCTTGATGTCCACGGCCAGGACGTGGTCGATCGACTCCTCGGTGATGTCGCGCCAGGACATCTGCTCGCGGGCCACGTCGCCGACGTTGTTGATCAGGACGTCCACGCCGTCGAGCCGCTCGAAGGCGGCGTCGGCCATGGCCTTGATCTGCTCCCAGTCCACGATGTCGGCCTGCATCAGCACCGGGGTGCTGCCCGCGGCGGTGACCCGGTCGGCCGTGCGCTTGGCGCCCTCCACCGAGCTGCGGTAGTGGACGCCCACGGCGCGGGCGCCCTCCTGGGCGGCGCGGACCGCGATCTCGGCGCCGAAGCCGGTGCCGGCGCCGGTGACGACCACCGACCGGCCCTCGAAACGGCGCGGTACGGGAACGGGTGCTGCGGGCACGGGATGTCCTTCCAGTTGCGGTTGGCGGGGAGGCAGGCGGATGAATGGATAACAGGGGGCGGTCAGACCAGGACCCGGCCGCCGTCCACGTACAGGATCTGGCCGGTGATGAAGCGGGCCCGGTCCGAGGCGAGGTACGTGACCGCGTCGGCCACCTCCTCGGGCCGGCCGAGCCGCTCGGCCGGGACGAGCGATACCAGGTCGGCCCGGTGGTTGTCCTTGTCCAGGTAGTCCTTGGTCAGGTCGGTCTCGATGTAGCCGGGGGCCACGGCGTTGACGGTGACGCCGTACCTGGCCCACTCGCGCGCCATGACCCGGAACATCTGGTTCATCCCGCCCTTGGTCGCCGCGTACGGCCCGTGGTGGGCGTGGGCGAGGAGCCCGGAGACCGACGACACGAAGACCATCCGGCCGTACTGCTGCCCGACCATGAGCCGGCCGACGGCCTGGCCGAGCCAGTACGCCGACGACAGGTTCAGGGTGAGGGTGTCCTCCCAGTCGCCGTCCGCCAGTTCCAGCACCGGCTTGCGCACGTTGCGCCCGACCGCGTGCAGGAAGATCTGCGGCGGCCCGACCAGGGCGGTCGCCTCGCTGACGGCCGCGCGGCAGGCCTGCGCGGTCCGCAGGTCGGCGACCAGCGGCTTGATCTCGTAACCGGCCTCCTTGGCCGCGCGCACCACGGCGTCGAGGTTCTCGGAGTTCACGTCGGCGAGGGCGACGCGCGCGCCCTGGGCGGCCAGGCTCAGCGCGCTGGCCTTGCCGAGCCCCCCGGCTCCGCAGACCAGGGTCGGCCGACCGTCGAGCGTGAGCCAGTCCTGCATGAGGCCTATCCTTCGCGATTAAGTTCTCGTACTATGAAAGTCGCTTTCTGAATACCGTAGCCGACCCGTCGCGCGGCTGTCCAGGTCCGCCCGGGCCACCGCGACCATCGGCCCAGGCCGCACTAGGCTGAGGCCTTATACCGTCACCGAGGAGGAAAGGCCACCCATGCCTCGCCGCCCCGTCAGCTCCTCATCCGCGGCGCTCAGCTCCGCTCCCGCGGGGCCCGGCCCAGCGGTACCGGACCGGCCGGAGTACCGCGTGGAGGCCCTCGCCAAGGGCCTGCGCATCTTGTCGCTGTTCGACGAGCAGCGCCCGTCCTGGCGGGTCAGCGACCTGGCCACCGCCTCGGGGCTGCCGATGCCGACGGTGTACCGGGTGGTGATGACGCTCGCGTCCGAGGGGTACCTGGACCACCTGCCCAACGGCGACTACCGGCCCGGGGTGCGCACCCTGACCCTCGGCACCGCCGCGCTGCGCAGCCTGGACCTGGTGGCCATCGCGACGCCGAAGCTCACCCGGCTCGGCGAGCGGACGGGGGAGACGGTGAACCTGGCCGTCCTCAGCGGCGACCGCGTCCTCTACCTGATCCGGCTGCGCAACTCCGACCTGGTGACCGCGAACATCCAGGTCGGCTCTACCCTCCCCGCCGTGCACACCTCGATCGGCAAGCTGCTGCTGGCCCACCTCGACGAGGACGAGCTGGCCAAGCGCATCACCGACGCCTCGTTCGCGAAGAACTCCGGGCCGAACGCCAAGGTCTCCCTGGCCGAGCTGCACGACGAGCTCCGCACCATCCGCGACCAGGGCTGGTCCATGCAGGACGAGGAGCTGGCCTACGGCCTGCGGTCCGTCGCCGCGCCGATCACCGGCCCGGACGGCCGCGTGCTGGCCGGCGTCAACCTGGCCGTCCAGTCCCAGGACTGGTCGACCCAGCGGATCATCCGCGAGCTGCGCCCCGCCGTGCTGGCCACCTGCGCGGAGATCTCCGCCCTGGTCTCCGACACCAGCGCCGGCTCCCTCTGAAACAAGCACAGTGAATAAGCGCGTGAAACAGACCCCATGAGCAACGGGCCCCGCATCCCCAAGCTCGAGCCCGCCGCACTCGGCGATGAGCAGCGCACCCTCTACGACGCCATCGCCGGCGGCCGCCGTGCCCAGGGCCCGCAGCTGTTCCGCCTGACCGACGCCGACGGCTGCCTGGAAGGGCCGTTCAACGCCTTCCTCCTCCAGCCCCGCCTCGGCTCGGCCCTGCAAGCCCTCGGCGCCGCCGTCCGCTACGAGACCGCCCTCGACGACCGCTGCCGCGAGATCGCCATCCTCGTCGTCGCCGCCCGCTGGCGCTCCGGCTTCGAGCGCTACGCCCACGAAGCCGCCGGCCTCACCGGCGCCGACCTAGCCGCCATCCGCGACGGCCGCCACGAAATGCTGTCCGGGCGGGAGGCCGTGGTCGCCCGCACCGCTGCCGCCCTGGCCGCCCGCGGCGACCTCGACGACACCGAATACCGCGAGGCCGAAGATCATCTCGGCCCGGACGGCCTGTTCGAGCTGCTCACCCTGGTCGGCTACTACGCCGCCCTCGCCCTCCAGCTCCGCGTCTTCCGCGTCCCGGCCCCGAGGAGACCACCTCCCCGGCTTGACACCCGCCCGGCCGACGGTCGATTATGGGCGAAAGTTACTTTCGTAGAACGAAAGCGAGTCGCGGCAATGAAGCTGGTCACGTTCGACGCCGGCCGGGTAGGACGCCTGGAAGGCGAAGGCGAAGGCGCGGTCGTCATCGAGCTCGGCTGTGCCTCGGCCCGCGAGTACTTCGAGCGCGGCGGCCAGGCCGCCGAGACGGGCGAGCGCCTGCCGCTCAGAGACGTCCGCCTCCGCGCCCCGATCGTCCCCAAGAAGTTCTTCCACACCGCGGGCAACTTCTCCGACCACCACACCGAGCTCCAGGCCGTCGACTGGTCGCACCCGGTGCACAAGGGGATCGTGTTCTTCCAGAACGTCGACGCGATCATCGGCCCGGACGACGCCATCGTCTATCCCGAAGGCCTGACCAAGGAACTGGACTACGAGCTCGAGCTCGCCATCATCATCGGCAAGTCCGGCAAGTTCTTCGGGCCGGACGAGGCCGCCGGCTACATCGCCGGGTTCACCGTCTTCAACGACATCACCGCCCGCGACATCCAGCGCCGCGAGATGCAGTCCGGCGTGTTCTCGTTCTCCAAGTCGATCGACACGTTCTGCCCGATCGGCCCCTGGATCGTGACCAGGGACGAGGTACCCGACGCCCAGGCGCTGGCGATGGAACTGCGGGTCAACGGCCAGGTCCGGCAGAGCGGCAACACCGCCAAGATGCTCATCGACATCCCGCACCTGGTCGCCCACCACTCGGCCCAGGGCTACTCGGCCGGCGACATCCTCACCACCGGGACGATCTCGGGCGTGGCCGCGGTCCAGCCCAACCCGTTCGAGTTCTACCTCCAGCCCGGCGACAGCATCGAGGCCGAGATCGAGGGCGTCGGCATCCTCCGCAACCACGTCGTCCCCTGGGCCGCCGCCCACGACACGCCCCCCTATTCCACCGACCTCTACTCCTCGGCGAGCTGACCGCCATGCCAGCTGAAGCACCCCTGCACGTGCTGATCGCCGGGGGCGGGCTGTCCGGCCTCGCCCTGGCCCAGGGCCTGATCAAGGACGGCCACACCTGCGAGATCTTCGAGCGCGACGCCGACGACACCCGCAAGATCGGCTACTACCTCCACATGAACGCCGACGGCGGCGAGGCCCTGCGCCGCTGCCTGCCGGAAGACCTGTTCGAGCTCTACGCCCAGACCTCGAGGAAGACCTACGACCGGCGCGAGTCCGTCGTCCTGAACGACCAGCTCGACGAGCTGAGCTCGCAACCCCATCTAGGTCCCCCCAACGAAGGCGACCGCCCCCACACCGGCGTCCACCGGCGGACGCTGAGAGCGATCCTGCGCGCTCGCCTCGGCGACTCCTTCCACCCCGGCAAAGCCATCACCAGTTACCAGGAGACCCCGGACAAGGTAACCGTGACCCTCGACGACGGCACCACCGCCGACGGTGACGTCCTGGTCGGCGCCGACGGCATCCGCTCCGCCGTCCGCAGGCAGAAGCTCCCCGGAACAACGGTCATCGACGCCGGCATCCGCGGCCTCGGCGTCTACGGCCGGACCCCGCTGACTCCCGGCCTAGCCGCCCAGCTCCCCCCGCACCTGTTCGAGGGCGTCCTCATCGCCGCCGACCGCCGGGGCTCCCGCCTCCTCATCGCCGTCTACCGTCCCCGCGAGCAAGCGCCCGATGCGGCCGCGAGAATCGCCCGGGACGTGAAGCTGGAACTAGTAGACGACTACGTCATGATCAGCTGCAGCGTCCCGCCCGGCACGGTGATCCCGCCCGCCGCCCAGTGGACCGACGGCACGCCCGCCATGCTCCGCGACGCCATGCTGGCCGCGATCGAAGGCTGGCACCCCGCCGCCCGCGCCCTCGTCCGAAACGTCGACCTGGCCTCGATCTTCGTGATCCCGTTCGGCTTCCTCGAGCCCGCCCCGGCCTGGGAACCCTCCCGGGTCACCCTGGTCGGCGACGCCGCCCACGCCATGCTCCCCACCCTCGGCATGGGCGCCAACCTGGCCCTGCGCGACGCCGCCAGCCTGCTCGACCAGCTCGACGCCGCATCCCGCCGCGAAACCGGCCTCGTCGAGGCCATCGGCACCTACGAACAGGGGATGCGCGACTACGTCTACCCGTTCATGCGGATGACCATGGACCACGACCGGCAGTTCGGGGGCGGCGCCCTCGAGGACCGCGGGCCAAGCTAATGCACGCACTGCACCACGTCGGATACTGGGTCGACGACCTGGACCGCGCCCGCAAGCAGTGGCAGCGAGAGCTCGATGTCGGCCCGTTCGATGTCATAGAACATGTGCCGTTCGACGAGTTCACGCTGTTCGACGGCGGCCAGCCCTGCACCAGCGGCATCATCTTCGACCACACGGCGGCCTTCGCCGCCTGGGGACCGGTCGTGGTGGAGCTCGGCCAGGTCCACGCGGCCGACGAGCGCCTGCTGGCGGCGTACCGGGTCGCCCCCGGCGCGATCAGCCACGTCTCCTGGGTGGTGCCCGACCTGGGGGAGGAGAGCGAGAAGCTGTCGCGGCTGGGCTGCCGGCTGATCAACACCGCCCGCACCGGCCCGATCGAGGTCGCCTGGCACGACGGCGGCCCGCTGTTCCCGCACCCGATCGAAGTGCATCAGCACAACGACGTCATCGCCGGCCTGCACGCCCGCCTGGCCGCGCTGCGCCAGGACGCCAGTTCGTGATCATCAGCGCCGCCGCCGAGGTTCAGCGCCGCCTGTGGGGCACCGACCCCCAGGCCTGGACCGACCTGGCCGAATCCCGCAACCAGCCCCTGTTCGAGGCGGTCCTCGACGCCGCTCACGTCGGCCCCGGCACCCGCCTGCTCGACGTCGGCTGCGGCACCGGCCTCACCCTCGTCCTCGCCGCCCAGCGCGGCGCGATCCCGTCCGGCCTCGACGTCAGCCCCGGCCTGCTCGCCATCGCCCGCGGCCGGCTCCGCAGTGCAGGCCTGCCTGAGGCCGACCTGCGCGACGGCGACATGGAATCCCTCCCGTTCGCTGACGCCTCCTTCGACGCCGTGACCGGCGTCAACGCCTTCCAGTTCGCCGGCGACCCGCGCCGGGCCCTGTCCGCGGCGGCCCGGGTCCTGCGCCCCGGCGGCCGCGTGGTGGCCAGCCTGTTCGCCGAGCCGGAGAGGTCCCAGGGCACGGTGGCCCACGAAGCCATGACCGCCCTCATTCCGGCCGAACGGGTGGCCGATCACGCCCCTACGCCCTGTCCGCCCCCGGCAACCTGGAGTCGGCGCTGGTATCCGCCGGCCTGGCCCTCGACGCCAGCGGCGAGGTGGTGTGCTCCTGGCAGTACGCCTCCATGGACGAAGCCCTCCGCGCCCTGCTGTGCTCGGCCCGCTCCTTACCGTTCCGGCGGCGGAGCCAGGTCCTTGCGCCCGCTCAGCACGAACCACAGGCCGATCCCGATCACATCGGCCGGAGCAGCGGCGCTGCCCGGGATCAGCTGCAGCAGGAGCATGGCCAGCACCGCGGCGAAGATGGCCCGGATAGCCAGGTGCAGCGGCCGCCCGCGCCGGACCCGGGCCGGGAGCTGCCACAACGCCAGCAGCGGCTGCCACGGCGGGGGAGGGGCAGCCTCGGTGTCGCGGATGACGGGCAGCGGCGAGGTATCCGGATCCCGCCCGGCCCGGGCGGCGCGTTCGGTCACGTCGGCGTAAGCCTCGCTGCGCGACCACGGGGTGCGCAGCTCGGCGTACGCCGCCGACGCGGCGGTATAGACCGCGAGGTCGCCGCCCTCCGCCCGGTCCGGATGGGTAGCCGCCGCGATCGCCCGCCACGCGGCCCGGACCTGCTCGTCAGTCAGGTCCGGGCGGGTCGGCAGGCCGAGCGCCTCGAATGGGTTCATCGAGATCCTCCAGGTCCGAAGACGTCATCGAGATCCTGCGGTTCCGGCCAGACGTCGGGCACCGGGACGGGTTCGCGCCGCGGCTCGGGCACCCGCCTGGGCAGCTCTTCCGCAGGCGTCGGCGGCATCAGGGTCAGCGGCGAGGGCTTCGGCCGGGCCACCTGGACAAAGGTCGCCGCCCCGCGGTGGATATAGCAGGCCTGCCCCACCTCGAGGCTGCGGATCAGCTCGGGGTCGGCGTTCCAGGCCCGCTGCTCCCGGGTCGTGCCCTCGTCACCCCAGGCGTTCCCGACGACCTTGTGCGCCGTCTCCAGCACCCGCCGCTTCCCCGCCAGCCCCGTCAGCGGCTCCGGATAAGGAGTGTGCAGGACGAACACGCCGCCGTCCGCCGTCGCCGCGATCCGGTACCGCTCGTCCTCATTAGCCCCGAGTCCCTGCCACGACTGCGCCGAGACCTGCACTCCGATCCCCAGCGACCGCCCCCGCTCGTACAGGTTCGACAGCGGCACCCGCGCCGACACCGCGGAGTAGTCGTCCGCCGCCAGCAGCATCGCCCGCTCCTCCCCGTCCAGGCTGGTAGCAGCGTGCGCGGCCAGTTCGGTGAGCGCCATCGCCTGCGCCTCCGCCACCGATGGCTCGCGTGTCCCCTCCAGCACGCAGTACCAGGCATCCGCCTCGTCCAGCCTTCCCGGCCCGTCCAAAGCCGGCCCGAGCCGCCCCAGCAGTGTGGAGTACCGCAGCTGGATATCCGGCAGATGCCGCGCCGCGGCCCGCACGTGTTCGAGCTGCCCCGGGTACCGCCCGTCGCCCCATGCCTCTTGCAGCCACCGCGCGTTGAGCCGGTCCAGGAACCCCGCGGTGTTCAGCGGCGGCCCGCCCGGCGCGGTAACCGCCAGGGAAACGGCCGCCTGCAGGATGTCCGCGTAGTAGGCCGCGTTCCCGGTCCCGGTATCGATCATCTGGTAGAGCAGCACGGCCAGATCCGCCGGCGGCAGCTCCCACAGGTTCAGCCGCGCCTCATCCGGCCAGATCGCCACCCGCCGAGCCCCCGCCCCGTAGAGCAGCCGCCGGGTGCGCTCCGCCTTGCTCCGGGAATCCCGCCCGCCCTTGCAGTCCAGCACGATCAGCAGCGGCCGGTGCCCCCGCCCCGCCCGGGACGCCTGCAGGGTCGCGGTGAACCAGCCCGCCCACAGCCGGATCATCAGGTTCGTCTTCCCGCTGCCGGTAGAACCCACCACCACCATGTGCCGGGCGCACGCCGTATAAGGAATGCTGAACACGGGGTGCCACCGATGCCCGATCGCGCGGATCGTCCCGCCGACCGGAATAGCCCCGCCCCGCCCCAGCAACGGCACCGCACCAGGCGCCGCGATCCGCCCCATGGCCGTCCGGACCTGCCGCCGCCACTGCCTGGCATCGAACGTGATCGACGCCGACGCCGTGAACCCGCCCAGCCCCGTCGTGATGGAGTAGATCCGCCAGTTCCACAGCAGCCCGCCCAATCCCAGCCCGGCCGGGACCGCCACCGGCGCCACCTGCGCGAACACCTGAACCACGGATACAGCGGCCAGCTGGTGCCACCCGCCCGCCCAGACCCGGCCGGGCACCCGCACCGCCGCCCAGCCCGGGCTGCGGACCTCCAGCACGGCCAGCCAGACGCCGGTAACGATCAGCGTCCAGGCGGCCGCCCGGTACAACTTGACCGGAGGCCACCCACTTAGCCAGGCGGACACACCCCCGACGGCGGCGGTCAGCGTAACCGGCCAGGCCGCGATGACGATCGCCGCGACCAGCAGCCACCCCATGATCTTGGCGACCTTGCGGAGCAGCCAGATGGCGACGAAGAGCTTGAGCCAGGACCAGATAGTCACCGCGCCTCCCCAGCGAAGGCATAGCCAGGCAGGTCCCGCACTACCACCCGCGCCCGTTCCCCAGGCGGCAGCGACGCCGCCGCCCGCATCACCACCGGCCTCGCCGCCGGCGCGGTCAGGTAAATCACCCGCTCGTACCGCACCGAAGTGAGCAGCTCACTCATGATCCGCGCCGTCCGCGCGGCGGCCTTAGGTGTCAGCTCCGCCTCGATCGCCCACAGCTGCCCCCCGTAGGAGCAGCCGTCCAGCGACGGCCAGTGGACCTCCGCATCCGGCACATGCCCACCCCGCCCCGCCGCCGACGTGCTGGCCCGCAGCCGCCGTTCGGACTCCCACCACGGCTGCCACCGCTGCCAGGCCTCGCTATCCCGCATCCAGACCCAGGCCGCCAGCACCGCCCGGGTATGAGCCAGCCGGCCCAGCGAGGGCCGAACCACCGGGAACCCCAGCCCGGTCGCCGTCATCCCCTCCCGCGTGAGCCAGCACCACCCCGGCCCCGGCCCCAGCCGCCCCGTCTCGGCGTACCCGGCCCGCCGCCACCGCGCGGTAATCGAGTGCACCCGATCCTCGCTGACCCGCAGCGCCATCGCCAGCAGGTCAAACGGCACCACGCCGTGCTCCCCGCACAGCATGAGCCCGTCGATATCCCGCTGCGTCAGCCGCACCGTCCCGGCGCCACTGCGCCGGGGCAGCCGAGCCTTCACGGGCGTGGCAGTATCGTGCGCTTGCGTAGTCAAAGCCCTCTCCGCTCTCCTGAAGTAACGCAAGCCCCGGCTGCCTCGTGTGTTCATATCCGCACGAGATGTGACGATCTTTCCGCCAGCAGACCGGGAAGGCCAGACCGCCCCATGATCGTAAGCGTCTCGTCATGACTACCTTCCGTAGCAATTCAGGACGCCGACGGCGGGGCAGCGGGTCAGAAGTCGGCGCCGGGAGTTTGGCGGCGGAGCCGGGCTGCCGTGTCGTCACCATGACAGCTCCGCCCATACGACGCGGCCTCCGGTGCCGGCGGGATGGGTTCCCCACCGATCAGGGCCGGTGAGTGCCTGGACGATGTCGAGCCCGTGGGGCCGGTCGCCATGGGTGCGCTGCCGCCACGGGCCGCCCGCGTCCTCGGCTTCGATCCGGAGCTGTCCGGGGCTGGCCTGGCAGCGGATGGTGAAGGAATGCCCGGCGGAGTGGCCGTGCAGGATGGCATTGGCGGCGAGTTCGCTGGTGATCAGGACCGCGTCGGCGGCGGCCGGGCAGCCGGTCAGGTGGCGGGTGAGGTCGTGGCGGACCTGGGCGACCTGGGCGGGGTGGCCGGGGTAGGTGCGCTGGTAACGTGTGGCCTGCGTGGCCGGGGCGGGTGTCACTTTCTGCCTCCTGGGCGGTGATGGGCAGGTCCCAGTCCACCGGCCCGGGCACGGCTAGGCTAGGTGGCGGGGGGCTGTGCCTCGATCTGCCACGAGCTTCCGGAGGGCCGCCACGATGGCCGTACGTGATCCTGAGACTCATCCCGCCGCGTTCCTGGGCGCGGAGCTGCGGCGCGGCCGGGTAGCGGCCGGGTTCTCCAGCCAGGAGGCCCTGGCGGGCAGGCTGGGGTTCGACCGGACGGTGATGGCCAAGGCCGAGACCGGGGAGCGGCCGCCGACGCCGGATGTGCTGGCGGCGTGGTGCGCGGCGTGCGGCCTGGACGGGGAGCTGTTCGGGCGGCTGGCGCGGCTGGCCCGGTCGGCGGCGGGGCCGGTGCCGTCGTGGTTCGAGTCGTGGCTGGAGGCCGAGGCGCAGGCGGTGTCGCTGCGGTACTGGCAGCCGATCATCATCCCGGGCCTGCTCCAGACGGCAGAGTACGCGCGGGCGCTGCTGCTGGCCGCGCAGACCGACACCTCGGAGGAGGCGATCGGGGCGCTGGTGGACGCGCGGCTGGCCCGCAAGGTGATCTTCGACCGGTCGAATCCGCCGGATATTGCGGTAGTGCTGGATGAGCTGGTGCTGCACCGGCTGGTCGGGTCGACGCAGGTAATGCATGACCAGCTGCGGGAGGTGGCGGAGCTGTCGCTGCGGCCGTTCATCTCGGTGCAGGTGGTCCCGGCCGCTACCGGCGCGAACGCGGGGCTGGGCGGGCCGGTGAACCTGGCCAGCGGGGACGGGGTGCCGGATGTGCTGCACATGGACGCGGTGCAGGGCCAGACGACGGAGGACCGGTCGCTGGTCCGCAAGGCGGAGGTAGCCTTCGGCCGGGTACGCGCGGACGCCCTGCCCCGGGGCCTGTCACGGGAGCTGATACTGAGATTGGCTGATGAGCTATGGAAGACCTGAATCCGGGCTGGCGGACCTCCAGCCACAGCGGCAACGGCGGCGAGTGCGTCGAAGTCGGATGCGCCGTCGGCGGCATGATCATGATCCGTGACACCAAGAACCCCGGTGGGACGGTCTGCCGGTACAACCCGGTCGCGTGGCGCGGGTTCGTCGCCCGGGTCCGCTCTGGGGCGCTTGGATCGGGTGAGCCGGGCAGCGTCAGCCGCGGTTCGCTAAGCGAAGGTCGCGGTCCAGTTCGTCGAAGCTGGCACTAATCGCGAACAGGCAATAGCCTTCTCGCTGGACCTCGGCTCGGACGTCGGGGTTGGTGTCAGCCTCGGCGCGGTCCCTGCTGTGCTGCCACTGATCGGGGGTGGTGCGCTCCGGGAAGGACCCGGGACTCGGCCATGACGAGGCGCCACCGCGAAGCAGTTCGATGCACGAAGAACGAGTACCTCACGCTCGCAACGCGATAGGCCCCGATGGAGCTCGCAGAATGATGACGGCCTTCATCCCGCGGCAGACCCATCAAGCAGTTGGCTGGCGAGGTCGGTGATCGATTCGGCGGTCAGGTCCCAGTCGCCAGAGGCGGTCAGGTCCGTGGCTTGCCGGGGGCCGTATTCGGTAGGACGGGCGATGAACGCGGTCGCGAGTCCTGCACTTCTGGCTCCCTTCAGGTCATTGTTGTGCGCCGCGACCAGCATGACCTCGCCCGGATCGAGTCCGAGCAGGGCAGCGGGTTTCTGGTAGGCATCCGGGGTTGGCTTGTAAGCGCGGCTGACGTCCGAGCCGAGGATCACGTCCCACGGCAGCCCGGCTGCCTTCGCCATGTCCACCAGGAGCGCGGTATTGCCGCTGGACAGCGGGCCGACGATGAAGTGCCGCCTGATCTGCCGGATTCCCTCCACGCTGTCGGGCCAGGGTGGGAGGAAGTGCCAGGCGGCAGCCAGCGACGTCAGCTCGCCTGGCGCGAACGAACCGGGATCGATGTCATGCGCTCGCAGGACAGTGTCCAGGTTCTCACGGTGAAGCGTGTCGAGGGACACGTAAGGGCGCTGACCGGAACGCACCCGCTCCTTGGCTGGCTCGTACTGTGCTCTCCACGCGTCGGCGAATTCCTCGGGATCGAGGGTCAGCGCCCTGTCGGCCGCGAAGACGCGGACCGCAGAAGCTACACCGGACCGCCAGTCGACGACAGTGCCGAACGTGTCGAACAGGACTGCCCGCACCGTCCGGCCCGTCGACGGGGACGTACAACCGGTCACGGAAACCTCCAGTTCTGCCGCCCGCATCGAAGCCGCCGCTGCCGTATGCCCATCCTCGACGGTCAGTGACCTCAGCGGTCCTAAGCCATCTCTTAGCCCTCGCCGGCCCGCGAACGGCACTCGAATACGGCTTTCGTCCAATGTGGGGGCGCACGCCTTAGCCATAAGTTGCGGATATAGGCACTCGCCAGTCAAGGAGCAAGTCCGATGAACGCTTACCTGGATTACCAGACACAACAGATGGAGCGAGCCAAGACCTTCGCCGAGATCCGCCGGATTGAAGAGCGGGTCAGCAGGATGGCCCAGGCCAAGCCTGAGGTGCGGCGCCGGGCCGTCTGGCCGTTCGGCGCCCGCCGCCGGCGCGCTGTCGAGGTATGCGACGCCGCTGTCTAGACGGGAGGCCTCCGTCGAGGCTGGCGGGTATCCCCAGCCGCCCGCGGATCGTCCTGAAGCGCTACGTGCGCCGCCGTGGCCGCCAGCCGTCGACTCGCCATTTCGAGTTGGGGCGCGCGGGCAACAACAGCACGATCAGCAGGCCCAGGGCCGACAGGATCAGGCCGAACGTCAGCCCGACCCGCTCACCGTAACCTTTGCGCTCCGACAGCCACGACGCGGCCGCCGCCGAGATCAGCCACGCGAACAGGAAGTACAGCGCGTCGACGCCGATCATCTGGTCGCTCCGTATCCGGTCATGTCCCCAGGTACGCTTTCTGGACCCCGGGGTCATTCTGAAGGCTGGCCGAATCGCTGGCCAGGGCCACCCGCCCGGTCTCCAGCACGTAGCCGCGGCTGGCGGCGTCGAGCGCCCGGTTGGCATTCTGCTCGACCAGCAAGATCGCGACCCCGGAGCGGTTGATCTCGCCGATCGTCTGGTAGATCCGGTCGACGAGGATCGGAGCGATCCCGAGTGACGGCTCGTCCAGCAGCAGCAGCTTCGGCCGGGCCATCAGCGCGCGCCCGATCGCGAGCATCTGCTGTTCGCCGCCGGACATCGTCCCGGCCTTCTGGCTCTCGCGCTCCTTGAGCCGGGGGAAAAGGTCGTAGACGCGGTCGAGGTCTTCAGCGATCTCGGGGCCGCGCCGCCGGTGCGCGCCGAGGTCCAGGTTCTCCCGCACGGTCATCCGCGGGAAGCAGTGGCGCCCCTCGGGGGCGAGCGCTACGCCGCGGATGGGTATCTCGTGGGCCGGCACGCGCGTGATGTCCTCCCCGGCGAAGGTGATCTTCCCGGAGCTGGCCGGGGTGAGTCCGGAGATGGAACGCAGGGTGGTGGACTTGCCGGCCCCGTTCGAGCCGATCAGCGTGACCACCTCGCCCGCGCCGACGGTCAGCGAGACGCCCTTCAGCGCCTCGATCGCCCCGTAGTGGGTATGGATGTCCGAAACTTCGAGCAGGATCATCAGGCCTGCTTTCCGAGATACGCCTCGATCACCCCGGGGTCCGCCCGGACCACGGCCGGTTCCCCTTCGGCGATCTTCTTGCCGTAGTCGAGCACGGTGACACGCTCGGAGACGCCCATTACGACCTTCATGTCGTGTTCAATCAGCAGGATGGTCAGGTTCAGGTCGTCCCGCATGGCCCGCATGAACTCCGTCAGGGCCTGGGATTCCTGCGGGTTCATGCCGGCCGTCGGCTCGTCGAGCAGCAGCAGCTTCGGCTGGGACGCCAGGGCCCGGGCGATCTCCACCCGGCGCTGGTCTCCGTACGGCAGCTGCGCGGCCAGCCGGTCGAAGACGGGCTCTCGCAAGCCGGCGTAGGCCAGCAGCTCGCGGGCGCGCTCGCGCGTTTCCCGCTCCTCGCGGCGCACCCAGGGCGGCCGGAAGATCGACCCGATGAGCCCGGATCGCATCCGCGCATGGTGTCCGACCATGACGTTCTCGACGGCCGTCATCGCACCGAACAGCCTGATGTTCTGGAAGGTCCGCGCGACGCCGTGCTTGGTGATCACGTCCGGCCGCGAGTGAGTGGTGTCCCGCTCGCCGAGCAGGATCCTGCCCTCGGTCGGCCGGTACAGCCCGGTCAGCATGTTGAACAAGGTGGTCTTCCCGGCGCCGTTCGGCCCGATCAGTGACACGATCGAGTGCTCGGGAACGTCGAAAGAGACGTCGTTGACGGCGACCAGGCCGCCGAACGTCTTCGTGACATGCTCCGCGCGCAGGGCGGCGGCAGGCGGCGGGGGCGTCTCGGTCTCGCTCATGTCCCACCTCCCGGCGTACCCGGAGCCTCCGCGAGCTGGGCGTCCGGCGGGGCGATCTCGGCCGTGAGCTCGAGCCGGCGTCGCCGCTCCGGGATCAGGCCCTGCGGCCGGAGCACCATCATGATCACCAGCAGGAAACCGAAGATCCCGAATTCCACCGTGGTGAGCTGGAAGTGGAAGCCCAGCTTGGCGGGTATGTCGTTCAGCACGACGGGGATCAGGTAGTTGTTGATGTAGCCCAGCGCCAGGCCTCCCACGACCGCGCCCCAGATCGACCCGAGCCCGCCAATGATCACCATGGCGAGGATAAAGATAGAGAACCCGAACTGGAACTGTCCGGCGTTGACCACGGTGTAGTACGTACCGAAGAACGCACCCGACATACCGCCGAACGCGGCGCCGATCGCATACGCGAGCAGCTTCGTCTTCACCAGCGGAATGCCCATCGATACGGCCGCGACCTCGTCCTCGCGCAGCGCGACCCAGGCCCGGCCGAGCCGGGAGTCGCGCAGCCGCAGGTTGACGAACAGGACGACCAGCAAGATGGCGAAGATCAGCCAGTACCACGGCCGGAGGTTCAGCAGGTTGAACGACCCGATCCCGGGGAAGTACGGCGAGTCCACCGCGCTGATGCCGAGGTTGCCTGCGGTCAGCGTCATGCCGCCGCCGACGTGGACGCTCTGGCCGTTGACCGCCACGTCGGCGATGATCTCGCCGAACGCGAGCGTGACGATCGCGATGTAGTCACCGCGCAGCCGCAGCGTCGGCAGTCCGATCACGATTCCGGCCGCGGCGCAGATGAGTGCGGCCCCGACCAGGATCAGGATGAAGTTGAGGTGGATACCGGGCAGTGTGCTCGCCACCGGGGAGACGAGCGCATGGATGTGAGCCTTGAAGAAGAACCCGGATCCGAACCAGCCGAGCGAGTACGCGCCGAGAGCGTAGAAGGCGACGTACCCGAGATCGAGCAGCCCGGCGAACCCCACGACGATATTCAGGCCCAGCGACATCACCGCGTAGGCCAGCGCGATGATCGTCGCGTTCATGAACGCGCTGGACGAGGAGAACGGGAACGGCAGCACGATCCCGATCACGAGGAGCAAGCCCACCAGCGCCCGGCTCCACCATGGCGGGACTCGCTTGTCCACCGCCTCGCGCCACTCCCGCAGCTGCGCGCGCAACTCGCTCAACCTGCCTCCCTCGTCTCCTCGCCGAGCAGACCGCGCGGGCGCAGGACCATGATGGCGATCAGGTAGCCGAAGACGACCGCCTCGGTCCACTGCGGCCCCAGGCGGGAATCGGACAGCGACTGGATGACGCCGATGATCAGGCCGCCGAGCACAGCGCCGCGGACGTTGCCGATGCCGCCCATGACCGCCGCCGTGAACGCGATCAGTCCGGCCTTGAAGCCCTGGAAGTACCAGACGTTCGTCTCATAGAGCGCATACACGAGCCCGGCCGCGCCGGCCAGCATGCCGCCGAGCAGGAAGGTGAGCGAGATCGTGGAATTGACATTGATGCCCATCAGGCGGGCGGCCTCGGGGTCCTGGGCCGTGGCGCGCATCGCCCGGCCGGCCCGGGTGGTATTGATGAACCAAGTCAGCGCGAACACCAGCGGGATCATCACGGCGAACGCGAGAATGTATCCGCGCAAGATATGTACCCCGCCGATGGTGAACACCGTTTGCTGCGAGTGGATCAGATCGGGCACGCTCTGCGGTGAGCCCCCGCGCCAGAGCAGGCCGACGTTCTGCAGGATGAACGAGAAGCCGACCGCTGTGATCAGCGATGCGAGCTTGGGCGCGCTCCGCAGCGGCCGGTAGGCGACCCGCTCGATCAGGGCGTTCAGCGGCCCCGTCACGATCATCGCGACGATCAGCGTCACCAGCAGGCCGCCGACCAGGCCCAGCGCGCTAGTGGTGAGCCCGAGCCCGAGCGTCGCCCACAGGCCGACGGCGGTGAAGGAACCGATCATGAACACGTCGCCGTGGGCGAAGTTGATCAGCTCGATGATGCCGTAGACGAGGGTGTAGCCGATCGCGATCAACGCCCAGATGGCGCCGTTGGACAGGCCCTCGGCGAAGTTGAAGCCCAGCTTCGACAGATAGTGATGGATCAGGGCATGACCAGCCACGACGCCGGCCTGGTAGCCGTGCGTCAGATCGCTGATGCCGTAGTAGACGGGCAGCGCCGCGA
>Ga0136846_1221289_pt1 | contig 20759 bp, 25 predicted proteins | sample HopSoiMetagenom2_FD_96841 | JGI IMG/M metagenome (GOLD analysis project Ga0136846, IMG submission 96841) | Grasslands soil microbial communities from Hopland, California, USA - 2 Assembly 2016 (version 4) | ecosystem: Environmental > Terrestrial > Soil > Grasslands | place: USA: Hopland...
AGCCGAGTCGCACTACATCGCCAGCGGGTGCTGGCGTGGCGGTGGGGTGAGATCCCTTTGCTCTTCGATCTTCAACAGCTAGCGTGACGAAGACCGCTTCTGACCTGGGTGGCAGGTAGTGGATTCGAACCACTGTAGGCATACGCCGACGGATTTACAGTCCGTCCCTCTTGGAGTTTGTTAGATCAAGCTGCGTCGGCTGTGGCGGAAAGGCCCTGATCAGAGCGATGGATGTGTTGGTAGCCGCGAGCTGTCGACGACACTACTGCGGAGGGCCTGCGGACGGCCGCGCCGAGCCTGCGGTCGTCAGCGTGCCCTTCAGGCCGGGCGACGCGTCGCCCCTCCATTCGCGCCTGCCCACAGCGCAGCAGCGAGCAAGCGCGATGGCAATGATTCAGTTGATAGGCCGGAGTTACACGCAGCGCACATCGCGGCAAGGTTGTCGTCACTGGCGAGCTCGGCGTCGGACAGGCCTAACTTCTGGCCGTCATACCCAGAAATCAAATGCCCCACATCGAGCGGAAGGTCACTCGGGTGGCACAACACGCAGGCGCCGTTGTCGCGCATGAGAATCCGGGTGCGCTGACTCGGCCTAATCGTTGGACGGGTTCGCAACGAGCGCGCTTCCCGGCCAGTCTCGCTCCGCGGCGCGTTGTAGCAAATCGGTCACACTCGGCTCACCGCACAGTGTCCTGACCTTTTTTGTCGTGATGCTCCCGTCGAGACAGCCACAGCCGGCGCACGGCGACCGCATCGATATGCGACCCGCCGGTACATCCCGCGGTGGCGAACTCATATTTCGGACGGTAGATGTTGCTGGGAGCTCTGCAAAACGACCCTGTTTAGCTACTCGTGGATGCGGTGTGGATATGTCGAAGATTCTTGTCAAACAGACCTGGGGATAACCGGTTCAAAACTTCGGAACAGGCTTCGAAGTTGTGGCGGACACCCGCAGGTAACTGCAGCTCATAGCGCCCGGTTCGTCTTGCGCCGTGGCTGGGCATCGATAATGGTGCGGCGTGTCGTGACGAATTGCGCACCCCGGCGTGTCGTTCGGGAAGAGTCGAGGTGGTTAACTACGCAATCATGATCTCGCTGTCTGTGCTCAAACCGATCTGCTTCGCCGTCGTGGTGGCCTGCGCGGTCGCCTGCGCACCGAGCCACCACGACAACAGCGATGGAAGCGCCGCGGCGGCCGCGACCAAGGCAGCGACACCCCAACCTAGCGAGCAGGCGACCGCCCAGACGGCCGCCGACGCGATCAAAGCAGCCATTCCGGAGGTAACCCTCATCACGATCACTGGTGACAACGACGCCAATAACATGATCGGCCGGACGAGCTGGTACGTGGCCGCGACCGTAATCGTCGACCCGCGCGCAGGCGACGAGTGCGACAAGACGAAACCCGGCATCATCTGCGGTGCCGGAGTCGAACAGTGGCCGGACGCCGCAGCCGCCCAGCAACGCGCCGACTACCTCAAGACTGTTCTGAGCGCGGCGCCGATCCTCGGGACCGAATACGCCACCTTGCGGGGCAATCTCCTCCTGCGAGTCAGCGGCAAGCTGAACCCGTCCGTCGCCGACCAGTACAAAGCAGCGTTCACCGCCTAACCGACCAGCATGGCAGCGCCCTCAACGGGTAGTGCTCACTCACGACGCATTCCGGCTGCGGCGGGCAATCCGCACACGCAGCACGGTCGCCATGAGCCGCAGCGGTAGCGTGTCGCGCCCTTGGCCCGCGTTGCATTCCGCGCAGAGAGCAAGCAAGTTCTCATCATCGAACGGCTCAGCCTCCGATAGGCCGAGGCCCAACTTCTTCGCGCCCTACTCACGTACACGAGTGACGGCGACCAGCGGTTCGCCCTCCAGCAATAACTTTTTTTGTGCGTCAGATCGCCGGGTCGTCCCCCGGCAGCGACGCGACGCCGCGCGTTCACCGAGAATCAGGCCAATCCTCTGACCAGTGCCAGATTCTGTTGGATGACAACGTTTTTCGGGTTCACCGCGGTTGCTAATCATGCTGGGACACAACAGGTGCCGGGCGCCGATTGGAAAATTTTGATAGATAGATCGCGCGTGACAGGTGTGGCCGGGCCGAAGCCCAGCAAAAAAGAGGCGTGACAAGGTCGACGATCAGTCTTAAGCACGAGCGATTCGATACCTATGCAGTTCGAGCCGCCTGCCCGCGCGGGCGTGCGTGATGTGCTCAGAACTGGGCCTGCACAACGGGGCTATTTCCGCCCGGATAATTACAGGTCACCCAGGTGTCCCATGTGTAGCCGGTCGGAAGTGCCGGCCAGATCACCACGTCAGCTTGTGCGTTCTGCCCCAGAAAGAATGGCAGGGAGTCGTAAATGCCGAGGCCACCTATTTGTCTCGCGTGGAAGGTGCACCAGTCACTCTGCCCATTGACGTCGGCAACCTGGACGGTGACATTCCCCAGACCAATCTTCGGATATGGATTGATCTGTGGCAGTGCGGCCGCGGTGCCCGAACCCAAAAACAGGACAGCGGGAACTGCGGCGCCGGCGACGGCTGCGCCCAGTGCAGAGGTGATCAATTTCTTACGGTTGTGGGTGGTGTTCATGATGTTGCTTTTCTTTGGTCGCGGCCCCAGGTGGGCCGATCTTCAAAGGATGGCAGGGAGCCGCGGTATCGGTCACGAGTAGTGCGCTATTCGTATTGTCAGCGTGACCAAATAGCGCTAATCGGCCAGCCCCAAGAAGCCAAGCGAACCGCGCAGGGTGGGGAGCGCTGATGGCTGCGCCGACGCCAGCTGGCGGCCGCGATGCGGAACAGAACAGTCGGATGCAGCAGCCGTGCCGGGGGTCGATGAGCCCGGTGACCTTCAAGAACTGTTGCGCGACAACGAAGTCGGACTCGGCGGTGCGCTGGAGCCGGTCGACATAGCTGTTGGCGATGCGCACTGATAGTGATCGGGGTGCCTGGACCTCGGGCAGATTGAGGTCCCCGCCAGCGGCGAGCCGCCAGGCCACGCCGATCGGCTTGGCAGAGGCACGGAAGTACCGTCGCGCCAAGCGGGCTTCGCCCTGTCGCAGGCGCTGCTGGAGTGCCGCTGCCTGGAGCGCCGCCACCGTCATTCCTTGGCCGTAAATAGGGTTGAAGCTGCAGATGGCATCGCCGAGGGCGAGCAGACCAGCCGCGAATCGCCGCAATTTGTCGTAGCGTCGCCATTGGCTTGAGGGCATCCGGTGGCGGGCGACCTCAGCCAACGGCTCGGCGTCAAGCAGCGCGTACAACACGTGCGGCGGGATGAAGTCTTCGACGAACGCGAGCATGTCGGTTAGTTGTGCAGGGGCCTCGGCCGGCCATCCCGATGGCGGTGAAGATCCAGGTGGAGCACTATCCGCTCGGTGAGCACACCCGGCGGGAGCCGCAGCAGTTGGCTTGCGTAGGTCACGTGCACATTGATGAAGTCCTCTGCCGGGCGGTCTTATCCGAGGTGGTCCAGGAACGTCGGGGTTCCCGACCCGCGGCCTGTGGCATCAACCACCAGGTCTGCGGCGAGGACCCGTTCTGCGCCGCTGCCACGGGCACACACACCCGTGCGCCGGTGACACGATTGCGCCCTGGTGGACGTGAGATCGACGACATCGTGGTCGTCGAGAACGGTGATGTTGTCAATACCGCCTACCCGGTGCCGGACAAGGCATTCCAACAGCGGGCCTGCTTGGCAGAAACGCCGGCACCGGGTCTTTGGGTCGGCCATGCCGCCGAAAACATGGCCGCCGAACGAGAAGTACGCTTCGGACGGGTCGGTGCAGTCGAAGATTGGTGCTCCACCGGCGACGAGCTCGGTGAGAAGTCCCGGAAAGAGCTCGTCGAGAATCCCCGAGCCGCGGGTAGCAGAGCGTGGCGTGGCGGCCCTGGGGAACCCCGCGCCGGTTGACCGGATCGCTCGGCAGCACGTCGCGTTCGACGATCGTTACGGTGCGGTAGAAGTCGGCCAGCAACCGCGCGGCGAGCAACCCGCCCATACTGGCGCCGAGTACCACGGCGTGGTCACCGAGTTTGGCCACCGCCAACCCGTCTGCCTTCATCGTCGCGGCCTCCTCAGCTCGATCCGAGTCGAGAGTCCCGCGTTGTGCGACTAAGAACATCGCCCACAGCGCGCATGTCGCAGGGATGGGGGTCGTAAATCCAGGCGAATGTACGCGTATGTGCTGACGTTTCGCTGCCTGCGCGATCCGATGCTGGCCGGCATGAGCGAGATTCACGGGTCAACTTGTCGGTGCCGCGTTTAAGAACACCAGACGGAATTTGCCGATTTGTATCTGGTCGCCGTTGGCCAGAATCGCCGATTCGACAGGTCGACCGTTGACATAGGTTTTGTTGAGGCTGCCAGTGTCCACGATGCGATGTTGTCCGTCTCCCATTTGAAACTCGGCATGTCGTCGGCTGACGGTGATGTCGTCGAGGAAGATGTCGCTGCCCGGAAGTCGCCCGGCAGTTGTGACGGGTTGATTCAACAAAAAGTGGGCCCCAGCATTGCGCCCGCGGTTGACGAGAAGCAGCGCCGAGCCGCTGGGCAACCCCTCAGCCCACATCTCGGCCTCGGCCGCGCCGGACGGGCTTTCGAACTCGTCGTCCAGGTCGAGGGGAAAAGCCGAGGTGTCATGCACGCTGACGTCATCGCTGCTTTGGTCGTCGCTGGAGTTCACGCGCGTCCGACCTCCTATTCGTCGTGTCACCGCGCGGCACCTCGAAGGTCGCAGTGATCGAGTACCCCGGCCCGGACCTGCCCAACCACCAGGAACCGCCGTTTGGGGCGGGCGTGCACTTCGCGACGCCGGTTACTTCCAGGATGCCGACGACGGGATGTGGTGGCCGCTCGCCCTGGCCGCACAACGTGCCAAACAATCCCGCCACCGCGCAGCAACCGCAACTCGACGTCGCCGATGCTCACGACGGAGCCGCACGAGCTCATAACGGCGCGCCGCGGCGTCCCGTTCGCGAACCTATACGGATAGCGAACACCTTTCGTAGCTGCGTAACAGATGGTTCCGGCTGGGAGAAGTAATTAACGCGGGCGTATGGCGTCCGGCTGAGGCTGACTACCAAGTTCACCTCCCGGGTAAGGAAGTCGCGAGGGGTTGTCAAATAGGTGGCGAGCTTGTCGAACTCGCGGCCAGCCTCAGCCGTGACGCTACAAAAACAGTGAATCGGCCCGCCACCATGAGGGCGGGTGGCGGGCCGAGTAGTGGGTCAGACGCTATGTGACCGGCCAGACCATCACCGTGTGGGGTAGGCGAAGACTGGCTGCTCTCCGGACAATCCGGCGACAACGGCGGCGATCTGGTTGGGCTTGCAAGGGTGGGCGGGTCGAGAAGGTTGATGACGTGTAGGAAGCGTTTGGTGAGTAGCGCGTCGGACTCTGCTGCGGCCAGGACGCGGTCTGTGTAGAAGTTGCCGAAGGACGTCGGCCGCGACCGTGGACTTTCAACACCGCTACATCGCCGGCAAGCCGTCGCACACGAACGCGCTGACCCTTCGAGCATGAATGCGATGGTTCGGGCAAGGGCGCGAGACTAAGCCGCCTGCTAACGCAGTGCTTTAGCATGGCGGTCATGGCCGGGCCCTGGAGTCTGGACCAATTGGCGGCGGCGAGTGGCGAGTCTGAGGATCGTCTTCGTCGGTATGCCGACGCTGGGCTGCTGCATCGGCAGTCGAATGGAGACTTCGAGCCGGATTCTCTACACAGATTGCGGCTGATCAGGTTCGCGGTTAGCCGCGGCGTCAGCGACGAGCAGCTGGCGTCGGCTGTCGCCAGCCAAGGCGATCTGCTCGGAATGTTCGACGAACTCGGCGAACCTGGTGATGACGCAGCGAATCTGGTCGAAGCCGCCTGCGAGCTTGGCCTCGATGATGCGGTGATCGAGGAGCTGGCCGACGTGCTCGATTGGGGCGACGTCGCCGCGTTCACCGAGGCGGACGTGGCTACGTTGCGCTTGTTGGCCAAGGCGCTGGAGTTGGGGATGCCGCACGATGCTCTGATGCAGATTGTCCGCGTGTTGGCCGATGCCACGGATCGGCTTGCTGATGCTGTGGTGCGCACCTATCACGATTACGTCCATGAGCCGTTGCGCGCGGAGGGGCTGGCCGGCCGGGAGCTGCTGGAGGCCAATTTCGCCATCGGGAAGCCTGTGCTGGATCTGTTGGAGCCGGCCGTGTTGTATTTCCACCGGCGGGCCTATCGGCGAGCCAATCGTGAGGACTTGCTGCGCCATCTCGCCGAGGACACCACCCCGCCGGCGGCGACGCCGGGCGAGGAGCAAGCGACCGTCCTGTTCGTCGACCTGGCGAGCTTCACGCCATTGACCGCAACGATGGGTGATCGTGCCGCGGCCGATGTGCTGCGCAGGTTTAGCAGCACGGTGCGCGGCTGCGCAGCCCGGCACGGCGGCCGGATTCTCAAGCAGATCGGCGATGCGTTCATGCTGATGTTCGGAAAGCCCAGGGACGCCATCGAGTTCGGCCTGGCTGTCGACAGTGTCATCGAAACCGAGCCCCAATTTCCGGCTCTGCACATCGGCGCACACCATGGCACTGTGCTCTACCGCGAGGGCGACTATGTCGGCGCCACGGTCAATCTGGCCGCCCGGGTGGCGTCGGCCGGTGTCGCAGGACAGTTCCTGATCACTCAAGACCTCCATAACGCGGCCGGGGAACTCGCCGACACCCAGTTCACTTTATTGTCCCCACGACGGCTGAAGGGCATTGCAGATCCGATACGCCTCGTCGAGGTACGCCGCCGCAATCCCGACCGGGCGAACCGTGAAACCGATCCGGTGTGCGGTCTGCTTCTGCGCCCGGACGACGTGACAACTCGCGCCGTGTGGCAGGGTGTCACCTACGCCTTCTGCTGTGCGATTTGCCAGCAGGCCTTCGCTGAGGACCCGGCCAAATTCCTTCCCGCGCACCAGTAATAGCCACGCGACACCCTCCCGAACATCGATCGGTCTCTGTGTGCTTATTTGGCGGCGTCAGCGACGGCGGCTCGCAGCGTGTCGGGGTTCGGGTTCGAGATCTCCTTGCCGTTAACCGACACGGTTGGGGTGTGGTTGATTCCGGAACTGGTCGCCTTGGCCGTGTTGGCGTCGACGTAGTCGGCGTATTTGTGCGAGGAAATGCATTGCGCGACTTGGTCGCCCACGATGCCCACCGAGCGGGCGATGTCGATGATCTTGTCGTCGGTGAGTCCGGCGCCGCCCTCGGGTGCCTGTTGGTTGAACATCGCGGTGTGCCACGCCGGCCACTTACCGATGTCGGCCTCAGCTACGCAGTAGGCCGCGCTTGCCGCCCGGGTCGAGTAGTTGGTGGATGACATGCGGTTGAGTATGGCGATCGGCCGATAGTCGACCGCTGCGGGGCCTTTGGCGATGTCGGCCAGCGCGGCAGCGCTGGTGGCCTCGAAGTTCTTGCACGCCGGACACTGGAAGTCTTCGACCGCACTCACGACGACCTTGGCATCGCGTGGCCCGATTCTGATCGAACCGTCACTGCTCGCCGCTGGCGGAGGCGGCCCGACGGACACATTCTTCTCGGAGTTCTTGTGCACCAGGGTAATTGCGATCACCGCAATGAACGCGAGAACCACCGCGCCCATGGCCAAGGGCACGAGCAGGCGACGCCGGTCGGTTCCGCCGAGCCCGGCCATCACCCGGGCGCCGTCCTTGTTCTTGGGCCTGTTCGGCGGTTTCTTTTGCGCGCTCATCGCGGCTGCCCGCCCGCCGGCACCGCACCATCGGCCGTGGCGGCTTCAGCTGCTGCCGGGCGCGATCGTGGGTCCGGCCGCCCTGCGGGCCGTTGGTCGCCATGAGGGCGATCGCGCCGATGCGGAGTTGTCATCGCCGCCGCCAACCCAACCATGACTCCTCCTACCCAGCCCTGCGGACGGCCACGATGTTCTACTGTCTACGTACCTATATAGCAGATTCGACGCTGCCTACACCGCCGAGTACGAGGCCGTCCTCACCGGCGCCTCACACCCCGCGAGCCAGCCAACCCCGGCCCTCGCAACCGAGTAGGAACAAAACCTGGGGTAGTTCAGGTGCCGACCAGAATGTCACTCACCGCACCACCGCGATGGCTACCCGCCGCCGCTCGGCCGGTGGGCCATGATGGCTGCACTTCGCATGATCGCCCGTCCTGTACTACTATCTACGTACGTAGACAGTACCGATTGTTATCGAGGGGCGCCACAGTGCGCGACGTAGGCTTGATGCCGACATCCGGGAGGCCACACGTGCGGATACGAGGATTCGGTGAACTGGAGGCGGTCATCATGGACCGCATCTGGAACCGTGCCGCTGCAACGCCAACCACAGTGCGAGAAATCTTCGACGAACTCGCGGCCGAACGCGACATCGCCTACACCACCGTGATGTCGACAATGGACAACCTGCACACCAAGGGCTGGCTCGCTCGGGAGCGTGACGGGAAGGCCTACCGATACTGGCCCACACTGTCGCGAGAGCAACATAGTGCGCGCCTGATGTCAGAAGCCTTGGAGGCCGGTGGACGCCCCGATCTGGTGCTGAGTCACTTCGTTGAGCAGATTGGTCCGGAGGAGTCCGAACGACTCCGCGCGGCACTTCGTCGGCCCGGAAAACGAGCGGATAAGCGGTGAGCATCGCCGCCTGCCTGCTGCTGTACAGCTTCACGGTCATCGTGGTGGGGCCACCGGTGCTGCGGTTGCTCACCCGCGGTGGGCAGGCGCCACGTTTCGGTGTCGCCGCGTGGCTGACAGCGGTCGCCAGCGTACTGCTGACATGGGCGGCGGCCGTGGTGCTGGTCGTTGTCGATGTTGGGCGCCACTGGAACCAGCGGGGCGGCCTCATTCTCGTTTCATGCCTGATGCGGTTGCACGCCGTTGCGGTGGGCGATGCCGGTGTGGTGCCCCAAATCGCGCTGCTCGCAGCAGCAGTGGCCGTCGTTGCCGCCGCGGTATTCATCGGTGTGCGGCTGGCACGGACGGTGTCGCGCTTACGTGTGCGCGCCCACGAGCATGCTGACGCGGTTCGGATCGTGGGCCGTCGCACCGGTCACAGTGACGTGGTCGTTCTCGACGCGATGAAACCGGCCGCCTACTGTGTGTCCGGTCGGCCGCCGGCCATCGTCGTCACATCGGGTGCACTGGCTGCGCTGGACGATCACCAGCTCGGTGCCGTCGTTGCCCATGAGCGAGCGCATCTCGCCGGGCATCACCCGAATGTGGTTGCGACGCTGCGGAGTTTGGCGATGGTGTTCCCGCAATTTCCGCTTATGGCCGTAGCGCCTCGCGAAGTGGCGCGGCTGCTGGAAATGTGCGCCGATGATGCGGCCGCCCGTCAGCACGGAAGCCGAGCTTTGTTGTCCGGGCTACTCGCATTGTCCGGCGCTGCTCCCGCTGAAGCACTCGGCGCGGCCGACGTCGCTGTGCTGAGTCGCGCCGAGCGCCTGATCGTGCCGTCGGCCGTGCATGCGAGGGTCCGCGCATCCGCTGCACTGGCGGGCGCGCTGGCGATCATCGCGGCGGGACCAGTGATGACTGCCGTGCTGGCGTCCTCAGGTGCCCTCATGTGCGGCCTCTGAGGCGTTCTGCCTCCGAGGCGCGGCGAGTGAGGTCCCGTGGTTTTTGAGCGACCAAACAGAAAGGACCCGGAGAGATTTAGGGAAGGCGGTCGATGATGATGATGTGGTACGGCGGCGACTGGGGCTGGGGTGGATGGGTCCTGATGACTGTCGCCATGATTGTCTTCTGGGCGCTGTTGATCACTGCCGTGGTGTTGTTGGTGCGATACGTGGCCTCGCCGTCGCGCAGCGGTAACGCCAATCCGAGTGCAACGCCGGCCGGTGCTGAGGATGTTCTCGCACAGCGCTACGCGCGCGGCGAGATTGACGATGACGAGTATCGACGCGGCCTAACGCTGATCCGCGAAAATCGTTGATCGTCATGGCTTCTCAATCACGGCTCTCCCGCCGAGCCGCCCTTGCTGCGCTTGGTGCCGGCACCGTCCTGGGCCTAGGCTATGCCTTACGAGGCATCCTCGGATCGCCGACACCAGCCATTCGACTCACCGACGACGGTGGCGGCATGATGGGCGTCTCTGCAGGGGACATGTCTCGCTATATGGAGATGTTCAACCGGCACAACGAGATAATTCGCTCTGTCGAAGAAATCCCGGGCGGAGTGCGCACCACCACGCAATCGAACTCGCCAGACCTTGCTGCGCAGCTCCAAGCGCACGTGTCGAGCATGTACTCACACGTTGGGCAGGGTGCCGAGGTCATGTGCATGAGCAACAGCCTGCCGACATTGTTTCGAAACGCCGCGAGCTACCGCCGCCAGCTCACGATGACACCCACGGGCGTGATCGCCGAGGAAACCGCCGACGACGCTGAAATCGTGCAAGCCATCCGCGCGCACGCCCGAGAAGTCACCGGGTTCGTGCGCGACGGAATGCCGGCGATGATGCAAGGGATGATGGGCGGCGGCATGATGGTCCCCGGTGCAATGATGGGACCACCCTGATGGAGCGGGATTTCTTGTCCCAGTAGCGGTTCCACCGGGCAGTAGGTTGCTCGGTTGCCATATGGCGGTTCCTCGAGGTCTGGGATCGCGTCGCGTAGGTCGATTATCGCGCTGTTGGACCACAGCATCGGTACATCATTTTCTGGATACAGCAATGCATGTACTATTGCGGCATGGAGACGGCGATTCATAGTGATGCGTTGGCTCGGTTCGGGTATGCGCTCTCGGATACCACGCGCACGCTGATCCTGCTGAGCCTTCGCAAGGCGCCCGGATACCCCTCGGATCTGGCCGAGGAGATTGGGGTGTCACGCCAGATCGTGTCGAATCACCTGGCCTGCCTACGGGGCTGTGGGCTGGTGGTGGCGGTCCCGGAGGGGCGTCGCGCCCGCTATGAGCTTGCCGATCCCCGCATTGGGCACGCCCTCGATGACCTGATTGGTCTCGTTCTTGCCGTGGATCCGGCGTGCTGCCCGCAAGCGCAACAGGAGGGATGCTGCTGATGGCTGAGCTCGGCTTGCCTGGCGTTCGTCCCGTGTTGTCGACCGAGCGCCGCGAGGTGCTCTCGCGGCGGATCCGCTGGTTTGTGGCTGCCACCATCACCTACAACGTCATCGAAGCCATCGTCGCGCTCACCGAAGGCACACGGGTGTCCTCGACCGCGTTGATCGGTTTCGGCCTGGACTCGGTGATCGAGGTGTCCTCTGCGGCCGCGGTCGCGTGGCAATTCGCCGGCATGGACCCCGAAGCCCGCGAGAAGATCGCGCTGCGCATCATCGCCTTCTCATTCTTCGGGCTAGCCCTCTACGTCACCGGCGACGCCATCAGGTCGCTTTTCGGATTCGGCGAAGCCCAGCACTCCCCCGTCGGCATCGGCCTGGCCGCCGCCAGCCTGGTGATCATGCCGGTGCTGTCGTACGCGCAACGCCGCACCGGACGCGAACTTGGCTCGCTCTCAGCGGTCGCCGACTCCAAACAAACCCTGCTCTGCACCTACCTCTCAGCCATCCTGCTGGTCGGGCTGCTGCTCAACAGCTTGTTCGGGTGGTCGTGGGCCGACCCCATCGCCGCTTTGGGCATCGCCGTGATCGCCGTGAGAGAAGGCATCAACGCCTGGAAGGGCGACACCTGCTGCCCTCACCCGTCAACACCAAAACCGCTGCAGGCGAAGAGAACTGCGACTGCTGCGACGACTAACCACACGAAAGAAGCACCGATGGCCCCCGTTTCCGGTCAGGCCCGCGCCGTCTATCGGCAGGAGATGACCGCCGCCAAGACGGCCGACACACCCGATACCCGCTGGCGTCACCTCGAACGGGCCCACATCATCTCCCAGCCAGATCCTTGGCTGCACACCCACAACCACGTCGCGATGCTGGCCTTAGCGCTACGCCAACACGACCGGCCGGAGGCCGTGGGGCAGATCGTGCGCATCATCGTCGCCGCACCCGGATCACTGAGCGGGCGCTACCCCGAAGGCAACACCGGCCGCGTCGCCGCCGGCCTCAGGACACTCATGCCTGTCCCGCCCGACCTCGCCACCGTCCTTGCGTCGGCCGACTGAGGATTTGCGGCCGCCACGGCCGAATTACGACGGCATATCGCCTGTTGGAGAAGACGAATCAGATGCACCTTGAATGGCTTGCCGCGGCCGCGGTGATTGCGGCGCTGTCGCCGCTGTTTGGACACTTTGAGGCGAAATCGCCGCTGTGGACCCGGATAGCGCGGTGGTTGATCTATCTGGCGATCCTGCTGGTAATCGACGTGACCGTGGGGCGGCCGTGGACATGGATATTGGTTTTCGCGTTGCCGCTGATCGGCGCCTCATTCCACTTCGCGTGGTGCCGCACGCATCACATCAACCCGATCACCACCGAACCACGCGACCGCTACTACCAACTACGCGGATGGCAATAGCGCGCCGCTGCCTGCGCCAAATTGCGTGAAGTGTGGATCCGAGAACCAAACGGTGGTGACGTGCCCGCGCACTCTGGCGGTATCGGCCGTCGGGTCTGATTTCCGGGACGGACAGCTGAGGCACGATGACCTGAAAAGACCGGTGAGAAGCTAGCTTTCGAGACAGGCAGCGCCCGAGCCGTCCGGTCAAGGGGACGGGAGCATGCGGTCGAGCAGATCCTCGACGCGGGCGGTGATGTCGTCTCGGACCAGGCGCATACGTCCGATGCCGTCGATGCCGCGTTCGGATGGTTCGTCAGTGTCCCAGTTCTCGAACCGGGTGACCGCGACCGGCTCGACGAAGGCTTGCCGCCCTAATGTCACCACTACATCAACGGCGTGAACCAATTGCGACTCAAAGGGTTTCGGTGTCTGGTCGGTGATGTCCACGCCGACCTCCATCAGTGCCTGGGCGGAGAGCGAATTGATGGCGGTTCCGGGCTGGGTTACGCCGGAGTAGACGTCAATGGAGTCTGCTGCGATTTTGCGCATCAGCCCGGCGGCCATCTGCGACTTGCCGGCGTTCTTGACGCAGACGAACAGGACGGACGGTTTGGTCGGTTGGTTCACCACTTATCCGATCACCTGGCGGTGACTCCCAGATCGGTCAGCAGGTGGCGGACGCGTTGTTCGATGTCATCACGGATGGGCCGGACGGCGTCGACGGATTGACCGGCGGGGTCTGGCAATTCCCAGTTCTCGTATCGCTTGCCCGGGAAGATGGGGCAGGCGTCGCCGCAGCCCATGGTGATGACGACGTCGGCGGCCTGTACGATCTCGTCGGTCCAGGGTTTAGGGAACTCGCCGGTGATGTCGATGCCCACTTCGGCGATCGCCTCGATCGCCGAAGGGTTGATCTCGTTTCCGGGTTCAGAGCCGCCGGATCAGGCGACGGCGTCGTCTCCGGCCATATGGGTGAAGTAGCCCAGCGCCATCTGGGAGCGGCCAGCGTTGTGGGTGCACAAGAACAGCACGGTGGGCTTGCCGTCGGTGACCTTGCCCTCAACGCGCGCAAGGGCATTGAGCCGTTGGCGGGCGAAGCGTTCTGCCAGTAGAGGCAGGAAGTTGGGGACGGTGGCGCGACCGGCGAACTGGTCGTAGGAGGAGTGCAGAAACCGTTCGATTGTTTCCACCCCGAAGGTGCCGTCGTAGTCGCGCCGCAGCCGGGTGGCCGCTGTCTTCAGGGCGACCTGTTGGTCGATGGATAGGGCGCGACGCAGATCGTGAGTGACGGGGGTGTCTGTCATGGCGAACTCCTGTGTTCGGTCTCGAGATTGGTGGCCGCGCTGGTGAGGTGATGGGGTACCACCACGTCGTCGGCGGTCCGGGCAGTGTCGGGGTAAAGGGCGGCAATCAGAGTGAGACCGACCCCTGCGCCGACGATTTGGGCAAGGATGAAGCCCGGCGCTGATGCGGGCGCGATGCCGGCGAAGGTGTCAGAGAACGTGCGCCCGACGGTCACCGCAGGGTTGGCGAACGAGGTTGAGCTGGTGAACCAGTAGGCCGCGCCGATGTACGCGCCGACAGCCGCGGCGGATAGCGCCGCTCGCCCGCTACGGGCCAGCGCGAAGATCAGCGCGATCAGCCCAGCAGTGGCGACGACCTCGCCGACGAGATGACCGGTCGTGATGCGGTCCTTGGTGGCGATCTCGAACACTTGGCGGTCGAACATGATGTTGGCCAGGACCGCGTCCACCACGCCGCCCAGTGATTGAGCGATCGTGTAAGAGACGACGTGGCTGGCGCTGATACCGGTCCCGGCGCGACGTCCGAGCAGCCAGTCCGCCGCCGACACGACCGGGTTTAAGTGCGCACCGGAGACCGGCCCGAACAGCAGGATCAGGACAGCCAGGCCCAACACCGTGGCGGTGGAGTTCTCTAAGAGCTGTAGTCCGACGTCGTTCGGCGAAAGGCGTTGTGCCGCAATACCGGAGCCGACAACCACGGTGACGAGCACTGCGGTGCCGGTGAACTCGGCGAGCAACCGCCGGGGCAGCAGGACGGGATGATTCACGAGCTGCTCGTCAGAACGGTATTGGTGTCAAGCAGCAGCGAGAGCTGTTGGAGCGCATCAGCGACGACCCGGTAGTAGACCCAGGAGCCGCGCCGTTGGCTGTCCAGTAGACCGGCGGTGCGCAGGATCTTCAGATGATGGGAGATGGTCGGCTGGGTCAGGTCAATCCCGGCGGACAAATCGCACACGCACGCCTCACCACCGGCGTGGCTGGCGACCACACTGAGCAGCCGAAGCCGCACCGGATCAGACAAGGCCTTGAGTTTGACGGCCAGTTCTGCGGCAGCCTCGGCCGACAGCGGCTCCCTGGCGAGCGGGGCGATCACACATCCGGACGCATCGATGAACTGCAGCGCTGACTTCGACACACATCGATATTGATGGATATCGAATCAATGCATAAACGAACACCTGGTGAACTGTGCGCCGGCGACTAGTGCCGCCAAACATTGATGGCCGAGACGAGCAGCAACACAGCCAGGATCGCGATCAGCAGCGCGCTCGAGACGACACCGAGCAGCAAGCCGCCAACCACGGTGCCGAGGACAGAACCGGCAGCCATGGTGAGCACAAACGCCATGTTGTGGCGCAACACCGTGAAACTGGCGTCTTGGCTGTATCGGCTGAACTAACTCTTTGCGGTCGGCCCAGCGGAGGTAATCCGGCTCGGCGCCGACGGGCCCTCGCCAGAGCTCCCACCCGCCGTGGCGGGCTCGAAAATAAAACGGCCTGCCGCCGCTATCGAGACCCTCAACCTGCTGGGGTAACGCGCCATAACGCCAGAAGTCGGATGCGTCGCTCGATTCACCAGTCATCTGCCTATCGTCGCAAGCCGCAGGTCGCGCGTGCGAGCACTTTTCTCCCCACCAGATGCCGTTTCTAGCTCCGTGGGGAGAAGTTGGTGTGTTGTCGTGATCGCGCGCGACCGGATACTGGTTGGCACATTCTTGGCACAGCGGGGGTTCCCCGTCTCGGCGGATAACCACGTTTGAACTGGGAGAAAGGGGTGGGCGCGGACGGGATCGAACCGCCGACCGCTGGTGTGTAAAACCAGAGCTCTACCACTGAGCTACGCGCCCTTGCCGGGCAGGCTACAGGTCGATGACGTGCAGGTGGAAATTCACGAACCCGACTGCAGCGCCTTGAGCGCATCCGTCCACACGGCCTGATCGCGCGGCTCCCCTGGCTGCTTCATTTCGGCGAACCGGATCACGCCCGAGCGGTCCACGACGAAAGTGCCGCGGTTGGCGAAGCCGGCGTCGTCGTTGAACACGCCGTAGGACTGCGCGACCGCGCCGTGCGGCCAGAAGTCGGACAGCAGGGGAAAGGTGAAGCCGCTCTGCGTCGCCCAGATCTTGTGGGTCGGCGGCGGGCCCACCGAGATCGCCAGCGTGGCGGTCTCGTCGTTCTCGTAGGACGGCAGCTGGTCGCGGATCTCGTCCAGCTCACCCTGGCAGATGCCGGTGAACGCGAGCGGAAAGAACACCAGCAGCACGTTCTTGTCGCCGCGGAACGTGCTCAGCGTGACGGACCGGCCATTCTGGTCCTTGAGCGTGAAGTCCGGCGCCTCGGTGCCTTCAGCCAGCACTAGCGCCTTCCCGCCGCCTTGGACTTCGGCTGCACCAGCCTGCTCGCGCTCCAGTCGCCGAGATTGGCTGACGACGTTTGCATCAGGCCGGCCGTCGGAGCGGATTCGGCGATCTCGGCCGGCTGCACGTGACCCGGCTTGCCGGTCTTCGGCGTGACAACCCAGATCACGCCGTCGTCTGCCAGCGGGGTGATGGCATCCATCAGCCGGTCGACGAGGTCGCCGTCGCCGTCGCGCCACCACAACAACACGACGTCGATGACCTCGTCGGCGTCCTCGTCTAGCAGCTCGCCGCCACACGCCTCTTCGATGTCGGCCCGGATGTCGTCGTCGGTGTCCTCGTCCCAGCCCAACTCCTGCACAACCTGATCTTTTTGGATGCCCAGTCTGCGGGCGTAGTTCGGGGCGTCATCCGCCGCGACCACGGTCGGTCCTCCTTCAGCCAGCTCGAGCGCAGGATGCGCTCGGCGATGTCTGAGCCCTATCGTCGCACGCCGGGGGGCGAACACCGACGACCGGCGGTCAGGTTCATCGATATGCCGCGTCGCACAGGTTCAGCGCGGTGGTCTTTGTGTCGTTCAGTTTGGTGATCGCCGCGTTGAATTCGTCGGGCCCGTAGTTGCCTGCGATCGCGGTCCCCAGCCCCCTGGCCGCGTCGACCCACGCCGTGAGCGCGTCCCTGAGGTTGGGGGCCAGCGGGTCGGACAAGCTTCGCGCAACCAGATCGGCGCTGTGGTTGAGCGCATCGATGGCGGGGGGCGCCTTGGCCGCCGCATCGCCGCCGTTCTTGTTGACGGCTTCGACGTAGTTGTTCACCGCGGTGATGGCGTCCACGCTGGACGAACTCAATGCTTCACACGACGAGTGGATCGCCTGCGTGGTGAGCGACTCCTGGCGTTGGGATTCGCGGGAGCTCGAGCTTTCGGCCGACTCCTCGATCGAAGCGGACACCGACGCCCGATACACCGGTGCGTCGGCCCGATCGACCGTGGGACTGCCCGATGTGACGCTGTTGCAGCCGACGATGATCATCGCCGTGGCTGCCAGCGTGCCCATCACCAGGGCCGCGATCCGCAGCCGCTTGCGGGACGACCCTCCGATCAGCACGGTCTGCAGACGTTACCGGTTCGTACCGGCGGTTGCGGGTTCATTCACTCCGCACACCCGGCAGTGCGAGTGGGGCACGATGGGGGGACGATAGAGGGCGCCACAAGCAAAGAAGCACCTATACCGCCTAACAAGGAGCGGAAGTTGACCACCGAGTTCGCGCGCCAGGACCTGGCCCAAAACTCCAGCACCGCAGCCGAACCCGATCGGGTTCGGGTGATTCGTGAAGGCGTCGCATCGTATCTGCCCGACATCGATCCGGAAGAGACCTCCGAATGGCTGGAGTCGTTCGATGAGTTGCTGGCGCGGTCGGGGCCTGCGCGGGCGCGCTACCTGATGTTGCGGTTGCTGGAACGCTCCGGCGAACAGCGGGTGGCCATCCCCGCACTGACGTCGACCGACTACGTGAACACCATCCCGACCGAACTCGAGCCGTGGTTTCCCGGCGATGAGGACGTCGAGCGGCGCTACCGGGCGTGGATCCGATGGAACGCCGCGATCATGGTGCACCGGGCACAGCGTCCGGGAGTCGGTGTGGGAGGCCATATTTCGACCTATGCGTCGTCGGCGGCTCTGTACGAAGTCGGCTTCAACCACTTCTTCCGCGGCAAGGCGCATCCGGGCGGCGGCGATCAGGTGTACATCCAGGGCCATGCCTCGCCGGGTATCTACGCGCGCGCATTTCTCGAGGGCCGGCTAACCGCTGACCAACTCGACGGCTTCCGCCAGGAGCACAGTCATCCCGGCGGCGGGCTGCCGTCCTACCCCCATCCCCGCCTGATGCCGGACTTCTGGGAGTTCCCCACGGTGTCGATGGGCCTTGGCCCGATGAGTGCGATCTATCAGGCCCGGTTCAACCACTACCTGCATGACCGGGGCATCAAGGACACCTCCGACCAGCACGTCTGGGCCTTCCTCGGCGACGGCGAGATGGACGAGCCGGAAAGCCGCGGCCTGGCCCACGTCGCCGCGCTGGAGGGCCTGGACAACCTGACGTTCGTGATCAACTGCAACCTGCAGCGCCTCGACGGTCCGGTTCGCGGAAACGGCAAGATCATCCAGGAGCTGGAGTCGTTCTTCCGGGGTGCGGGCTGGAACGTCATCAAGGTGGTGTGGGGCCGCGAATGGGATGCCCTGCTGCATGCCGACCGCGACGGCGCGTTGGTCAACCTGATGAACAGCACACCGGACGGTGACTACCAGACCTACAAGGCCAACGACGGGGCCTACGTCCGCGACCACTTCTTCGGCCGCGACCCGCGCACCAAACAACTGGTCGAGAAGATGTCGGACACCGAGATCTGGAACCTCAAGCGCGGCGGCCACGACTACCGCAAGGTTTACGCCGCCTACCGCGCGGCCACAGAGCACAAGGGTCAGCCCACGGTGATCCTGGCCAAGACCATCAAGGGTTACTCGCTGGGCGCACACTTCCAGGGCCGCAACGCCACCCACCAGATGAAAAAGCTTGCGATTGAAGACCTCAAGTACTTCCGGGACGCCATCCGTATCCCCGTCAGCGACGAGGAACTGGAGAAGAACCCGTATCTGCCGCCGTACTTCCACCCGGGTCCGGAGGCGCCGGAGATCCGCTACATGCTGGAGCGCAGGCGGGCGCTCGGTGGGTTCGTACCGGAGCGGCGCACCAAGTCAAAGGTGCTCACGCTGCCCGGTCGGGACGCCTACAAGGCGCTCAAGAAGGGGTCGGGCAACCAAGAGGTGGCCACCACGATGGCGACCGTGCGGACGTTCAAAGAACTGTTGCGCGACAAGCAGATTGGGCCGCGCATCGTTCCCATCATCCCGGACGAGGCGCGCACTTTCGGCATGGACTCGTGGTTCCCGAATCTTAAGATCTACAACCGCAACGGCCAGCTGTACACGTCCGTCGACGCCGAATTGATGTTGGCGTACAAGGAAAGTGAAATCGGCCAGATCCTGCACGAGGGCATCAATGAGGCCGGCTCGACGGCGTCATTCATCGCGGCGGGCACGTCGTACGCGACGCAAAACGAACCGATGATCCCGGTCTACATCTTCTATTCGATGTTCGGTTTCCAGCGCACCGGCGACGAGTTCTGGGCTGCCGCCGATCAGATGACCCGCGGCTTCGTCCTCGGGGCGACCGCAGGCCGCACCACGCTCACCGGGGAGGGCCTGCAGCACGCCGACGGGCACTCGCTGCTGCTGGCCTCCACCAACCCGGCGGTGGTTTCCTACGACCCAGCGTTCGCCTACGAGATCGCCTACATCGTGGAGAGCGGTCTGCACCGCATGTACGGCGAGAATCCGGAGAACGTCTACTTCTATCTGACGATCTACAACGAGCCGTACGTGCAGCCGGCCGAACCCGAGGGTCTCGACGTCGAGGCGCTGCTGCGCGGCATCTACCGCTACCGGCAGGCGCCGGAGAAGCGCACGCACGTCGCCCAGATCCTCGCCTCTGGTGTCGCCATGCCCGAAGCGCTGCGTGCGGCGAACCTGCTCGCCGACGAGTGGGATGTCGCGGCCGACGTGTGGTCGGTGACGAGTTGGGGTGAGCTCAACCGCGACGGCGTGCAGATAGAGAAGGAACGACTGCGCCATCCCGAGCGGCCCGCGGGAACTCCGTACATCACCACGGCGCTCGCGGAGGCTGCGGGACCGGTGGTTGCGGTGTCGGACTGGATGCGCGGCGTTCCGGAGTTGATCCGGCCGTGGGTGCCGGGCACCTACATCACACTGGGCACCGACGGCTTCGGGTTCTCCGACACCCGTCCTGCGGCGCGGCGGTACTTCAACACCGACGCGGAGTCGGTCGCCGTCGGAGTCCTCGAGGGCCTGGCGCGCGACGCGAACATCGATGAATCGGTCGCGGTCGAGGCCGCCCGCAAGTACAAGATCGACGACGTGATGGCCGCGCCGGAGCAGACGTCGGACCCCGGAGTGGCTTAGGCCACGACATTAGGCCGCGCGTCGCCTGATGACAGCGGCCTCGTTAGCGTCGCCGGAGGCGACACGACGTTATAGGAAACTAACAGCGTAATGGCGTAGCTTTTAGGGATGCCCGACAATAGGTACATCCCGCCGAAGTCGACGGTCGAAGTACTGGAGACCGTCCCCGATTCGGTGTTGCGTCGGCTGAAGCAGTACTCGGGCCGGCTGGCTACCGAGGCGGTGCACGCTTTGGAGGAGCGGCTGCCGTTCTTCGCCGACCTCGATGCGTCGCAGCGCGCCAGCGTCCAATTGGTGGTCCAGACCGCGGTGGTCAACTTCGTCGAGTGGATGCGCAACCCGCAGAGCGATGTCGGCTATACGGCCCAGGCCTTCGAGGTGGTCCCCCATGATCTGCGGCGGCGCATCGCACTGCGACAATCCGTCGAGATGGTGCGCACCACGATGGAGTTCATGGAGGAAGTGGTGCCGCTGCTGGCCCGGTCGGAGGAGCAGCTGACGGCGATGACGGCCGGAATCCTGCGCTACAGCCGGGATTTGGCGTTCGCCGCGGCCACCGCCTACGCGGACCAGGCCGAGGCGCGCGGTGCGTGGGACACCCGGATGGAGGCCAACGTCGTGGACGC
>Ga0136846_1235591_pt1 | contig 20759 bp, 19 predicted proteins | sample HopSoiMetagenom2_FD_96841 | JGI IMG/M metagenome (GOLD analysis project Ga0136846, IMG submission 96841) | Grasslands soil microbial communities from Hopland, California, USA - 2 Assembly 2016 (version 4) | ecosystem: Environmental > Terrestrial > Soil > Grasslands | place: USA: Hopland...
CCGCAGCCTTCCACTGCGACCGGCGGTGGCGCGTGTTGCTGCGCGACATCTTCCGCTTCGGAACAGCCACGGCTACTTCTCCTGCTTCTCGTCGACGCCCGCTTGCGCTTCGGCGCCGCTGATCTCGTCCTTCTCGCCGGGTTCGAGTGAACCTGCGAGTCCCTGCAGTGCCGCCCAACGGATGTCGACGGCGTCATGGTGGTGGCCCGGGTCGTCCGCCAGCCGCGCTCCGCACTCGGAACACAGACCGGGACAGTCGTCCTGGCACACCGGCTGCATCGGCAGTGCGAGCACCACCGCATCACGCAGCACGGGTTCGAGGTCGAACAAGCCGTCCTCGATGAAGAGCATGTCCTCGTCTTCCTCGGCGTCGTCGGCCGGCTCCGCTGTCACACGGCCCCGGTCGTCGGCGTCAGGGTACGAGAACATCTCCTGGAACTCCGCTTCGAGATCCTGCTCCAGCGGCTCCAGACACCTTACGCACTCCCCCTTGACCCGTGCACGGGCGGTGCCTGTGACAAGCACACCTTCCATGACCGACTCCAGACGGAGTTCGAGCTCCACCGGCGCGCCTTCCGGCACTCCGATGACTCCCAGGATCCCGAAATCCCTGGGAGCGTCGATCTCACGGGTCAGGCGCTGCAGCGCGCCAGGACGCCGCCCCAGCTCGTGTGTGTCGAACACAAGAGGGTTGCGGTGGTCGAGGCGGGCGTTCAGAGCCATTCCTGCTTTCGATCTTCGATGCTCAGCTGCTCGTCTTCCGGGCAGCGGTGATCGCAGAGGTACATGCGACCGAAGAGCCAGGATACTGGACCTTCCGCCCACGGCCCAATCCGGCCCCGGTGCGGGCGCTCACTGCCCGCCGCGCCCCTGTTCGTAGGCCCGCAACTGCTCGGCGCTGATCATGCCGGTGTCGAAGAGACTGGTCTCGTCGAGGGCGTGCGGCTGCTGCTGCTCGGGCTGCGTGTAGCCCTGCTGGACCTGGGCGGGGTCGTAGGCGGCCTGCGAGCCGTCGTAGCCCTGGTAGGCGTACGGGTCGGCCGACTGGTAGCCGTACGCGTCCTGTTGCTGGGGGTACGCCTGCTGGTAGCCGCCGTAGGCGTCGGCGGGCTGCTGGTAGCCGTACTGGTCCTGCCGGCCGTACTGCTGCTGGGCCGGGATCTCCGCCGCGCGGGGCTGGTCGGCGGGGGTGTCCGAGATATCGGCGAGGTCGGCCAGGTAGTCGGCGTCGCTGGTGTGCTGCCTGGGGTTGCCGTCGTCGTCCTGGCCGAGGGCGCCGAGGTCGTCGGTGGCGATACGGCCGTGCAGGGTCTGCCGGCCGCGGCCGACCGCTTCCAGGGTCTTGGCGAGGACGGCCTCGAAGGCGCCGAGCTTCACGTCGACGTATTTGTCGGCGTTGAGGCGCAGGGTCTCGGGGTCGAGGCTGCGCTCGGGGGCGTCCTCGTCCTCGTAGCCCTGGTCGTCGAGGCCGGGGCCGGTGCCGAGGAGTTTCTCGCGGCCGCGGCCGACCGAGCCGAGCGTCTTGGTGAGGACGACCTCGAAGTTGGCGAGCTTGGAGTCGACGTAGTCGTCGGCCTCGGCGCGGACGTCCTCGGCCTCCTTGCGGGCCTCGGCGAGGATGCGGTCCGCCTCGTTCTGGGAACGGCGGGCGACCTCCGTGTCGGAGATCAGGGAGCCGCGCTCGTCGTGCGCGGTCCGGATGATCCGGTCGGCCTCCTGGCGGGCCTGCTCGACCAGTTGTTCCCGGTCGCCGATCAGCTCCTGTGCCTGTGCGAGGGAGCCGGGCAGAGCCGCGCGCACCTCTTCCAGCATCGCGAGCAGGTCGGCGCGGTTGACCACGCACGAGGCCGACATGGGCATCGACCGGGCACTGGAGACCGCGGAGACGATCTCGTCGAGCTTCTTCTGCACGTCCACCGTGTGCTCGCCACTCTCTACAGCTGTGATGAAGACGGACGGGTCGACTGTACGACTCCTGCCGACCCGCCCGACACCGAGTGACGGTTTGTCAGTCTTTCACCAGTCGTCGTCAGTCCCTCTTGAGGCGGCCGTCGAGGGCTTCCAGGACGAGCGGCGGCACGAGGTGGGAGACGTCCCCGCCCCACGCGGCGACCTCCTTGACGAGCGAGGAGGAGAGGAAGCTGTAGGTGGGGTTGGTCGGCACGAAGAGCGTCTCGACGCCGGACAGCCCGTTGTTCATCTGGGCCATCTGGAGCTCGTAGTCGAAGTCGCTGACGGCGCGCAGGCCCTTGACGATGGCCGGGATGTCGCGCTGTTTGCAGAAGTCGACGAGGAGGCCATGGAAGGACTCCACCCGCACGTTGCCGAACTCGGCGGTGACCTGGCGGATCAGGTCGATCCGTTCGTCGACCTCGAAGAGGCCCTTTTTCGATTTGTTGATCATGACCGCGACATACACCTCGTCGTACAGACGGGAAGCGCGGGAAATGATGTCGAGATGTCCGTTGGTGATCGGGTCGAACGACCCGGGACATACGGCGCGGCGCACTAGTGATCCCTCGCTCTCCGGTCCGGTCATCGTGCGTCTTCGCACGTAGAGGCGGCGCGACCGTACCAAAACGTTCCCTCGCCGTAGCGACGGGACCGGAGAGCTTCGAAGCCGTCCGGCCACCGGAATTGGCCGCCTCTGGTGCTGCGCTCCACGGTGACGAGGGCGTCGGCCGCGAGCCAGCCCCTCGCCCGGAGTGTGATCAGGATCTCGCGAAGATCGTCGTCCAGCACGGCGTACGGCGGGTCTAGAAAGACGATGTCGTACGGCTGGGTGGACGCCGTCTGAACGACCTGTTCCGCCTTGCCCGCCCTGACCTCGGCTCCGGGCAGCCCCAGTGCCTTCACGTTCTCGCGGACGATGCGGGCGGCTCGGGCGTCGGCCTCCACGAGCAGGGTGTGGCCGGCGCCGCGGCTGAGTGCCTCCAGGCCGACGGCGCCCGAGCCCGCGTACAGGTCGAGGACGCGCTCGCCGTCGAGGGGGCCGCCGAGGAGGGCCTGCCAGGTGGAGAAGAGGCCCTCTCGGGCGCGGTCCGAGGTGGGGCGCGTGCCGGTTCCCGGCGGGACGGCTAGGCGTCGTCCGCCGGCTGTGCCGGCGATCACGCGGGTCATCTGGAGGTCCTTGTTCGAGGGATAGGGGCCGGGTTCAGTTTCGCAGGAGGGGATGGGGGTGCGCTGTGGTGTTGGCGACCGCGGGTTCGTCGTAGTCGGGTCACCCCTTGTCCAGGTACTGCTCCCTCTCCTCGTCGAGCAGCGCGTCCAGTGCCGTACGCAGACCCGGGAGGTTCTCCAGGGCCGGGTCGGAGGCGACGACGGCCGCCGCTTCCTCTCTCGCCTCCGCGATGATCTCCTCGTCGTCGATGACGGTGAGCATCCGCAGGGAGGTGCGGGCGCCGGACTGGGCCTGGCCCAGGACGTCGCCCTCGCGGCGTTGTTCGAGGTCGATGCGGGACAGTTCGAAGCCGTCGAGGGTGGCGGCGACGGAGTTGAGGCGCTGGCGGGCCGGGCTCGCCTCGGGCATCTCGCTGACCAGGAGACAGAGACCGGGCGCCGAGCCACGGCCGACACGGCCCCGGAGCTGGTGGAGCTGGGAGACACCGAAGCGGTCGGCGTCCATGATCACCATCGCGGTCGCGTTGGGCACGTTGACGCCGACCTCGATGACCGTGGTCGCCACCAGGACGTCCGTCTCCCCGGCGGCGAAGCGGCGCATCACGGCGTCCTTGTCGTCGGGGTGCATCCTGCCGTGCAGGATCTCGACCCGCAGCCCCTGGAGAGGCCCCCGGGTGAGTTGCTCGGCCACCTCCACGACGGCGAGCGGCGGGCGCTTCTCGGCCTCGTCCTCGGCAGATTTCTTCTTGCCGGCCTTCTTGGGGTCGGCGGGTTCGTCGACGTCGTCACCGATCCGCGGGCAGACCACGTACGCCTGATGTCCCTTGCCCACCTCCTCGCGTACGCGCTCCCACGCGCGCGCCAGGAAATGGGGTTTGTCGGCGGCCGGGACGACGTGGCTGGCGATGGGCGAGCGGCCTGCGGGGAGCTGGTCCAGGACGGACGTCTCCAAGTCGCCGAAGACGGTCATGGCGACCGTGCGCGGGATGGGCGTGGCGGTCATGACGAGGAGGTGCGGGGGCTGTTTGCCCTTGCCGCGCAGGGCGTCACGCTGTTCGACGCCGAAGCGGTGCTGTTCATCGACGACGACCAGCCCCAGGTCGTGGAACTGGACCTTGTCCTCGATCAGCGCGTGCGTGCCGATCACGAGGCCCGCCTCGCCGGTGACGAGGTCGAGCAGGGCCTGTCGGCGGGCCGCGGTGCCCATGGAGCCGGTCAGGAGCACCACCTTGGTGGCCTTGTCGGCGCCGCCGAGCATCCCGCCCTCCGCCAGCTCCCCCATCATCTCGGTGATCGACCGGTGGTGTTGCTGGGCGAGCACCTCGGTGGGCGCGAGCATCGCGGCCTGACCGCCCGCGTCGACGACGGCGAGCATGGCGCGCAGGGCGACCAGCGTCTTCCCGGAACCGACCTCTCCCTGGAGCAGCCGGTGCATCGGGTGTTCGGCCGCCAGGTCGTCGAAGATCTCCTTGGAGACCTTCTGCTGGCCCTGGGTGAGGGTGAAGGGGAGTTTCGCGTCGAAGGCGGTGAGCAGGCCGTCCGCGGTGGGTCTGCGCGGGACCGCCGGGAGTTGGGCGTCGGCGTGGCGGCGGCGGGCCAGGGCGACCTGGAGCACGAACGCCTCGTCCCACTTGAGGCGGGTGCGCGCGTCCTCGATGTCCGCCTTGGTGTGCGGGCGGTGGATCTTCACCAGGGCCTCGGGAAGGGCGGCCAGGCCTCTGCCCTCCCGGAGGGAGGGGGGCAGCGGGTCGACGGCCTCCTGGGCGCTGGGCAGGACCGTCTGCACCGACTTGGCGATCTTCCAGGACTCCAGCTTCGCGGTGGCCGGGTACATCGGGATCAGGGCGCCCGCCCAGGAGTCGACGGTCTCCGCCGCCTCGTCGGTGTCGCCGCGCAGCAACTCGTACGCCGGATGGGCCAGTTGCAGGCGGCGGTTGAAGACCGAGACCTTGCCGGCGAACAGGGCGCGGGTGCCGGGGAGGAGTTCCTTGTGGGGTTTGTGGACTCCGTGGCCGAAGAAGACCAGTTGGAGCCGGCCACTGCCGTCCGTGATGGTCACTTCGAGTCGCTGGCCCTTGCCCCGGGGGGCTTTGGAGGACGCGAAGGTGTGCAGGCGGGCGTCGGCCACCTGGGCGACCACCGTCACGTGCTCGTCCATGGGGAGGTCGGCCAGGTGGGTGAGCTGGCCCCGCTCCTCGTACCTGCGCGGGTAATGGTGCAGGAGGTCGCCGACGGTGTGCAGGCCGAGATGCTCGGCCATCACCTTCGCGGTGGCGGGGCCGAGCACTGACTTCAGTGGTTGTTTCAGTGGTTCTTCCAGTGCGGGCACGAGATCCATTGCACACCACGCCACTGACATTGCCGTATATGTGCTGGGAATCCGCTGGTCAGACGGCTCGTTCCGGGCCTAGGATGGCGCGCCACCGGCCATCCCCCGCGGTCACCGCCTCACCGGGACCGCCCGACCCCGCGCCGACGCCACAACCTGGTCCCCCCTCCGGCGCTGCGACGATGGACTCCCAGACCTCACAGTCATCCCAGGCACCCCAGTCACCGCACACGTTCCAGGTCGACCTGCGCGGCCTCGTGGACCTGCTCTCCCACCACCTCTACTCCAGCCCCAGGGTCTATCTGCGCGAGCTGCTGCAGAACGCCGTGGACGCGATCACCGCCCGGCGGGCCGAGCAGCCCGACGCCCCGGCGCGGGTACGGCTGTACGCGGAGGGCAGCACCCTGCGGGTCGAGGACTCCGGGGTCGGCCTCACGGAGGAGGACGTGCACAACCTCCTCGCGACCATCGGGCGCAGTTCCAAACGGGCGGACCCCGGCGGCATCCAGGAGGCGCGTTCGGAGTTCCTCGGCCAGTTCGGCATCGGGCTGCTGGCCTGTTTCGTCGTGGCCGAGCGGATCAGGGTCGTCAGCCGCAGTGCCCGTACGCCGGACGCGCCGCCCGTGGAGTGGACGGCCACGGACGACGGTTCGTACACCGTGCGTACGCTGCCCGGCGAGGCGCGGCCCGAACCGGGCACCACCGTGCACCTGGTGGCGCGGCCCGGGGCCGGCGAGTGGCTCACCGAGGAGCGGGTGCTGGCGCTGGCGCGGGACTTCGGGTCGCTGCTGCCGTACGACGTGCGGGTGGGCGACGAGCCCGTCACCGATCTGCCGGCGCCCTGGAACCGTCCCTACCCGTCGCCCGGCACCCGCAGAGTGGCCCTTCAGCGGCACTGTCACGACCTGTTCGGGTTCACGCCGCTGGACTCGATCGACCTGGACGTGCCGCTCGCCGGGATCCGCGGGGTGGCGTACGTCCTGCCGTCCTCGGTGAGTCCGGCGCAGCGGGCGAGTCACCGGGTGCATCTGAAGGGCATGCTGCTCACCGAGCGGGCCGAACAGCTGCTGCCCGACTGGGCGTTCTTCGTGCGGTGCGTGCTCGACACCGACAGTCTGCGGCCGACGGCCTCGCGCGAGTCGCTGTACGAGGACGAGACGCTCGCCGCCGTACGGGAGGCGCTGGGCGAAAGGATTCGGTCCTGGCTCACCGGGCTCGCCGCCGGGGATCCGGAGCGGCTGACCGCGTTCCTGTCGGTGCACCACCTGGGGGTCAAGTCCCTGGCCAGGCACGACAAGGAGATGCTGCGCACGATGCTGCCGTGGCTCCCCTTCGAGACGACCGACGGGCAGCTGTCCCTGGAGGAGTTCGCACAGCGGCACCCGGTGGTGCACTTCACGCGCACCGTGGAGGAATTCCGGCAGGTCGCGCCCATCGCGTCCGCGCAGGGCGTCGGCGTCGTCAACGGCGGCTACACGTACGACAGTGAGCTCATCGAGGCGCTGGCGTCGGTGCGCCCGGGGACCACGGTCTCCGAGCTGGACGCCGACACCGTGACCGCGCACCTGGACACCGTCGACCCGGCCGAGGAACTGGCCCTGGGAGGCTTCCTCGGGGCCGCCCGCGCCCGACTCGACCCCCTGGGGTGCGATGTCGTCCTGCGTGCCTTCCATCCGCTGTCCGTGCCCGCGCTGCACCTGGACGACCGGGCGGCACGGCACGAGCAGGCGCGCGCGGACGCCGAGGAGCGGGCCGACGACCTGTGGGCCGGCATCCTCGGCTCGCTGCGGGGCAGCGCCCCGCGCGCGCGGCTGGTGCTCAACCATCTCAACCCGCTGATCCGGAAAATCAGTTCCCTGGGCGACCCGGAACTGATCGGCACCGCCACGGAGTCCTTGTACGGGCAGGCCCTGCTCATGGCGCAGCGCCCGCTGCGGCCCGCGGACACCGCGCTGCTGAACCGTGCGTTCATCGGCCTCCTGGAGTGGGCCACCCACAGCGATCCCACGGAGCCCACGGAGGACGGCCGACGATGAGCGAGATAGAGGACTTCGACACGCTCCGCGAGGCCATGGCGCTGAACTCGGAGCAACCCGAGGGACCGGCCCGCAACGCGCGCGCGGAACAGCTGCTGGCCGAGGCCGAGAAGCTGAAAATCCCGCTCGCGGTGATCGAGGCGCTCGGACATCAGCTGAAGGCCTACAACTACAGCTCCGAGAAGGACCGGATGTTCGTCCCCTTCGCGCGTCTGCTGCGCATGTGGGACGAACGGCCCGAGGACTTCGACGAGTACGAGGTCCACACGCTGCACTGGGTCTTCAAGTGGATGACCACGGGCATGCTGGACCAGCCGCACATACCGCTGGCCTCCATCGAGAAGTGGCTCGGCGAGATGGAGCACCGCTACCGGCTCGCCGGGCACTCCGAACGGGCCGTGCGCGGCGCCGAGTTCAGTGTGGCCGCCCATGTCGGTGACCTCGCGCGGGCCGAACGCGCGTACGCCGCCTGGCTGGCCGCCGACCGCGACAGCATGGCCGACTGCCACGCCTGCGAACTGCACAGCCAGGGCTGGTGGCAGGCCGAGCGGGGCGCGGACGCCGAGGCGCTCGACCTGTGGCGGCCGGTCCTGGAGGGCGAGTTCACGTGCGCCCACGAACCGCACACCGTCCTCGCGTCGTCCCTGGGCCCGCTGCTGCGCCTGGGCCGCCTCGACGAGGCGCGCGCACACCATCTTCGAGGCTTCCGGCTGGTGCGGCCGATGGAGAGCATGCGGGGCGCGTACGCGGACCACGTCGAGTTCTGCGCGCTGACCGGCAACGAGCCGCGCGGTCTCGAGCTGCTCGCGGAGCGCCCGGCGTACTTCACCGACGCCGGGCAGCCGCGCAGCCAGATGGACTTCCTCGCCGCGGTGGCCCTCCTCATGGACCGGCTGACCGGCCTGGGCATGGGCAGCCAGCCGGTGCCCGGACCGGCCGGGCGCGACTGGACCGCCCGCGAACTCGCCGCCCACGCGCGCGCGCAGGCGCTTTCCCTGTCCGCGCGCTTCGACCTGCGCAACGGCACGTCGTACGTCGGTGAGGACATCCGCGCGCGCATGAACCGTGCTCCCCTGGTGGACCGGCTGCCGCTGGGTGTGCGGGCGGCGAGGGGCATCCCCGCGCCTCGCCGGGCGCCCGCGGAGTCCATGGTGACCGCGGCGGCCGTGGACTTCCCGGAGCAGCGGACCGACGCTCCCGGCGTCCTGCCCGCGCTGCTCGCCGACGCGCGCCGGATGTCGGACGCGCTGCTTCCGCACGCGATGGAGGCGTGGGCGGCCGTCTGGCAGGCCGCCGAGGACATCGAGCTACCGGTGGCCGACCGGGCCGAGATCGTCGACCACAGGGCCATGGAGGGCGGCCCTGAGGGCATCGCGCTCTTCGAGCGGGCCGCCGAGCTGTACGCCGAGGCGGGCGACCCCGGCGAGGCCCTGGCCGCCCGCGCCCGCGCCGCGTACGCACGCGCGCTGGACGGCGACATCGACGCGGCCCTGACGGCCGTTTCCGAGCCCTACGAGGAGGTCCTCGCCCTCTACTCCGAGGAGAGCACCGGCGTACGGCAGTCCGCCGCCGTCCTGATGGGACGCGCCCGCATCCTCATGCGGCAGGTCGAGGAGACCGGCACCGACCAGAGCGTGGCCGCCGCCGAGAACGCCGTACGGGAACTGCTGGCGCTCGTCGACGGCCATGCCGGGGACGATGTCCGGCTCGCCTCACGCTGCGCGGAGGCGCAGGCCATGCTCGGCGAGCTGGCGACGCGCACCGGGGACCTCGCGGAGGCCGCCGAGCTGTTCGCCCGGTCCACGGAGGCGTTCGTCGCGGCGGGACTGCCGTGGTTCGCGGTGGAGTACGAGGCCCGGCTGGCCGGCCTGGCCCACCATCTCGGCGACATCGCCGGCGCCGAACGGGCGCTGCGGGGAGCCCTGGAGCACGGCGGGGCGTATCTGGAGGCGGCCGGCCAGGCCCAGCTGAACCTGCAGCTCGCCGAGCTCCTCGGGGTACGCGACGAGGTCGCCGAGGCCGCGGACCGCGCCCTGGAGGCCGCGCACTGGGCCGACGAGGCGGGCGAGGGTCCGACGCTGGGCGCCTGGGCCCGGCATCTGCTCGGCGGTTTCCTGCTGCGGCAGGGCCGGTGGGCGGAGGCGGCCGAGGTACTGGAGTCGGCGCTGCCCGATCTCAGCGCCGAGACGCACGGCGACGGAGCGGTCGTACAGACCCTGTGGTGGCTCGGTGACTGTCTGGGCGAGCTGGGTGAGCACCATGAGTCCGCCGAACGCCGGCTGAGGGCCGCCGAGATCGCGCGGCACTGGCCCGAGCAGCAGGACCACGCGACGCTCGCCCACCTCGCCGCCGAGTCCCTCGGCCAGGCCGGGCTGCCCGCCGAGGCCGACCAGGCCTACGAACGCGCCGGTGACCTGTGGGACTCGCTCGGCAATGTGCACGGTCTGGTACGAGCCCTGCGCGCCCGCGCGTGGCTCGCGCTGCGCATGGACGCGGGCCTCGAGGGCGCCCGGCGACGGATGGGGGACGCGGTCCGCGAGTGCGCGCGGGCCCTGGCCGAGGCGGAGGACCTGGAGTCCCGCGAGCAGCTCGGCGCCGAACTCGCCCACACCCACCGCCAGTTCGGCGACCTGCTGGCCCGCTCCGCGGCGGAGGACGCCGAAGACGGCGCGATCGAGGCGGCGTTCGAAGCGGCGCTGGCCCAGATGACGAAGGCGATCGCCGTGTTCTCCTCCCTCGGCGAGGAGGGCCTCCACGGCCGCACCGGCGCCGAACTGGCCGCGGGCTGGCTGGAGGCGGACCTGAGCCGCCCCTCGGAGGCGGCGGCACGCGCGCGCGGGGTCCTGACCGCGTACGAGGTCTTCGACGACGCGGACGAGGAGGTACGGTCCCGCCGGGCCGAGGCGGAACAGATGCTGCAGCTGATGGAGGAACAGGACCCCGAGTAACCCGGTCAAGGCTCCTCCAGCCCAGGTCGTGTTTCCCGCCCACCCACCCGTATGCCGCATCTATCCAGCCCAGGCCCCGCCCCCTCCCAGCCCGTCCGGCGTTTGAGGACAAGGCCCCTTCAGGGCCGACAGCGGGGGTCTGGGGGCGGCAGCCCCCAGGAGCGGGATGGGACGGGTAAGGGCGGCGGGGGCGAAAACTCACTCCACCCCGATAAGCAGCAACGCCCCCTGCCTGCCCCCCCGATAAACCACCGTGTCGACGGCCAAGTACCCCTCCCGTACCCGCCCTTCGAGATGCGCGGCGATGCTCTCCGGCGCCTCGTCGCCGAGGACGAGGGTGACCATCTCGCCGCCCGCCTGGAGCATGCGGTCGATGACGGCCTCCGCGGTGGCCGTGACATCGGACCCGATCACGGCGACGTCGCCGTCGATGAGGCCGAGCACGTCACCGGTCTGGCAGATGCCGGCCATCGTCCAGGACTGGCGTTCCGCGACGGCGAGTTCGGCGTAACGGGTCGCCCCCGCCGCGGAGGTCATCGCGACGACGTCCTCGTCGAACCGGCGTTCCGGTTCGTGCACGGCGAGCGCGGCGATGCCCTGGACCGCCGAGCGGGTCGGGATGAGGGCCACGCGGATGCCCTCCGAGCGTGCCTGTTCGGCCGCCGCGGCGGCGGTGTGGCGCAGGTCGGCGTCGTTGGGCAGCAGCACGACCTCGCGCGCGTGGGCCCGCCGTACCGCCTCGACGAGCTCCCCGCTCGCCGGCGGTTCCCCGGGCCGCGCGAGCACGGTGGTGGCGCCGGCCTCCCCGTACAGCCCGGCCAGGCCCTCCCCGGGCACGACGGCGACGACGGCCCGCTGCACCCGCTCCCGTGGCGGACGCCCCCCGCCGGTGTGCACGTCACCGGCCCCGAAGTGCGTGATCCGGATCCGGTAGGGCCGCCCCGCCTCGACACCGGCCTCCACGGCGGCGCCGGCGTCGTCGACATGGACGTGGACGTTCCACAGCCCGTCGCCCCCGACCACCACGAGCGAGTCCCCGAGCCCGTCGAGCCGCTCCCGGAGCCGCGCGACGGCCGCGTCCTCGGCCTCCAGGAGGTAGATGACCTCGAAGGCGGACCCGGAGACGACGTCAGCGCACTCGTCCGGTCCGTCGGGAGCCGGCCGCGCCTCAACCACCTCGGACCGGGCCGGCACACGCACGCGTGCGGCGCCCGCACCCCCCGTAGTCCCACCCCCCGGCGCCTCTCCCCTGAACGTCTCGACCAGCGCCCCGAGCACCGTGACCAGACCCCGCCCGCCCGCGTCCACGACGCCGGCGCGACCCAGGACGGCCAGCTGACCCGGGGTGGCGGCCAACGCGGCCGAGGCACCCTCGTACGCGGCTCTGGCCACCGTCCCGCAGTCGCCGTCGGCCGCCGTCGCCGCGTCGGCGGCGGCCGAGGCGACGGTGAGGACCGTGCCCTCGACCGGGTGGGCCACGGCCTGCCGGGCGGCGTCGGCCGCGTGCCGCAGGGCCAGGCACAGGCCGGGGCCGTCGACGCCGGCGCTTCCCCCGTCCGCTTCCGCGGCCAGCACCTGGGCCATGCCCCGCAGCAGCTGCGCGAGGATCGTGCCGGAGTTGCCGCGGGCCCCGATCAGCGCCCCGTGGGCCATCGCCCGGGCCGCGTCGGCCACCGTCGGAATCCCGGGGGTGCCGGCCGGTCCCGTACCGGTCCCGTGGCCGGCGAAGGCCGCCTCGACCGCCGCGCACGCCGATTCCAGCGTCAGATAGAGGTTGGTGCCGGTGTCCCCGTCGGCGACCGGGTAGACATTGATCGCGTCGATCTCCTCGCGCGCCCGCCCGAGCGCGGCCAGCGCGAGTGCGCACCAGGTGCGTACCGCGAGAGCATCGAAGAATGTCTGCGGCACCTGCGGCACCTGCGCCTCCTTGAGCTGCTTGACGTGGCACGCAGCGTAGACCCCGGGGTGGATCACGGGTGAATGGCGGGTGGCCCGGGGCCGGGCGTGGGGCCCTGATCAGCCATGGTAGTTTCGTTGCACTGGCGCAGTCGTTGTATGCTGCTCCGGTTGCCCGATCGAGACAGCCATCCCAGATGGTCGTCGCACATCGGGCCTTCCTCCTGGCAACGCCACTCAGATCCTTTCGATCCTGATCCCGGCATGCCGGGATCAACCCGTAAGAGTATCTGAAGTCTTTGGAGTGACCCGTGGCTGCCAACTGCGACGTCTGCGGCAAGGGGCCGGGCTTCGGCAACAGCATCTCCCACTCGCACCGCCGTACACCCCGTCGCTGGAACCCGAACATCCAGCGCGTACGTACCGTGGTCAGTGGGACGCCGAAGCGCGTGAACGCTTGCACCTCGTGCATCAAGGCCGGCAAGGTCTCGCGCTGACGATCAGCTAGCGCGCGGCCACTGCTGGTTCGCTGCTCAGAGCCGGTCCACCTCGGTGGACCGGCTTTTTGCCGTACCCGGGGAGCAACTGCTCCCTACCCACGCAGCCGCCACCCGTGATCCACCGGCCCGATCCCGCCCCCGAGCGCGAAGCCGGCCGCGATCGCCCCGGTGACGTACGCCTTCGCCGCCGTCACCGCCGCCGGTACCGACTCGCCCTTCGCCAGCTGCGACGCGATGGCCGACGCCAGTGTGCAGCCCGTGCCGTGCGTGTGCCGGTTGTCGTGGCGCGGTGCGCGCAGCCAGTGTTCCTCGGTGCCGTCCGTGAGCAGGTCCACGGCCTCGCCGGGCAGATGCCCGCCCTTGATCAGCACCCATTTCGGCCCGAACGCCAGCACGGCGTCCGCGGCCTCACGCAACTGACCTTCCGACTCGACCCGTACGCCCGTGAGCTGCGCCACCTCGTCGAGGTTCGGGGTCGCCACCGTCGCGGCCGGCAGCAGGAGCGTCCGGACGGAATCCAGTGCGGACGCGGCCAGCAGCGGGTCGCCGTGCTTGGAGACGCCCACCGGGTCGACGACCGTCGGCACGTCCGTGCCCGTGATCAACTCGGCGACCGCCTCGACCAGTTCGGCCGAGGCGAGCATCCCCGTCTTCACCGCCTGTACGCCGATGTCGTCGACGACACTGCGGTACTGGGCCCGCACGGCCTCCACCGGCAGCTCCCAGGCGCCCTGGACGCCGAGGGAGTTCTGCGCCGTGACGGCCGTGAGCACGCTCATGCCGTGCACGCCGAGCGCCAGCATCGTCTTCAGGTCGGCCTGGATCCCGGCGCCGCCGCCGGAGTCGGAGCCCGCGACCGTCAGGACGCGCACAGGCGCGGTCACGACTCGATGTCCGCGAAGTGGTCCCAGCCGCCCTTGCTGGTCCACGGCGCCCCGTCGACCGTCACCTGGGGCAGCGCGGAGGGGTTGAGGACCTCGCCGATCACCTTCCAGCGGGCGGGCAGCTTCACGTCCGGCGGGAAGGTCGCCACGATCGCGTGGTCCTCACCGCCGGTGAGCACCCACTGCATGGCGTCGACACCGACGGCCTGCCCGATGTCGTGCATCTGGGAGGGGATGTCGATCGCGCCCGACCTGATGTCGATACGGACCTTGCTGGCCTCCGCGATGTGCCCGAGGTCGGCGATCAGCCCGTCACTCACATCGCACATGGCGGTCGCGCCGAGGCCGGCCGCCGCCGGGCCCGCGTGGTAGGGCGGTTCGGGTCTGCGGTGGGCCTCGACGAAGGCGCGCGGCGAGCGGAAACCGCGCGAGAGCACCGCGTGCCCGGCCGCCGACCAGCCCAGCCAGCCCGTCACGGCGACGACGTCACCGGGCCGCGCGCCGCCCCGGATGACCGGCTCGTGGTTGCGCAGATCACCGAGTGCGGTGATCGAGACGACGATCGTGTCCCCCCGTACGACGTCACCGCCGACCACCGCGGCGCCCGCGACCTGGCACTCGTCACGCAGGCCGTCCATGAGTTCGGTGGGCCAGGTGACCGGGAGTTCGGCGGGGACGACCAGGCCGAGCAGCAGCGCGGTCGGGACGGCGCCCATGGCGGCGATGTCCGCGAGGTTCTGGGCGGCCGCCTTGCGGCCCACGTCGTACGCGGTGGACCAGTCGCGGCGGAAGTGCCGCCCCTCCAGGAGGATGTCGGTGCTCGCCACGACCCTGCGGTCGGGCGCGGCGACCACAGCGGCGTCGTCGCCGGGGCCGACCCGGACCGCCGGGGTGGTGGTGAGCCGGGAGGTGAGCTCCCTGATGAGCCCGAACTCCCCCAGTTCGCCCACAGTGCCCTTCATAGTCGTACGTCCCCTTCTGGTGCTGTCCCCGTTGCTGCCCTTGCCCGGTCGCGAGGCCCCGTCGGCCTCGGTACGGTCGAGGTGACCGTCAACCTGTGCTGCGTGCGCGCCCCGGCTCGGGTGCCGCGGTCGCCGCGGGTCTCCCCGTGGCACGCGACGACGCGATACCGTGGCGTTCCTTTTCCCCACATGATCCTCGTGGCCGCCCTGGAGGTTCCGTGGTACAGGCGTACATCCTGATTCAGACGGAGGTCGGCAAAGCGTCGACCGTCGCCGAGACGATCAGCAAGCTCCCGGGGGTGATCCAGGCCGAGGACGTGACAGGACCGTACGACGTGATTGTGCGCGCCCAGGCCGACACCGTGGACGACCTCGGCCGCTTGGTGGTCGCCAAAGTCCAGCAAGTGGACGGCATCACCCGCACTCTGACCTGCCCAGTGGTGCACCTGTAGCCCCCGTCTACCCTGTGCCGGTGAACTTCTTCCGTCCCCGGCCGCTCGCTCTGCCCGTGCTCGCCCTGTTGATCGTCGTCACGGGCTGCTCCTCAGCAGACGACAGCGCCCGAGTCACGGTTCCCCAGCCGGACGGGAAGACCACGAAGCTGTGCCGGAACCTGGACAGCGCGCTGCCGGCGAAGGTGGACGGCCTGGGCCGCGACGACCCCGAGCCCCGGTCCGCACTGACCGCGGGCTGGGGCAGCCAGGCGATCATACTGCGCTGCGGTGTCGTACGACCGCCCAAGATGACGGACCCCAAGGTCGCCTCGGGGAACGATCCCAAGGCTGTCGGCGGTGAGGTGAACGGGGTCCAGTGGTTGATGGAGCAGGAGGACGGAGGGTCCTCCCGCTTCACCACGGCGTCGCGTCTGGCTTATGTGGAACTGACAGTGCCCAAGGGTCGGGACACCTCGGGGGCGCTTGTCGATCTGGCTGCCGCCGTCAAGAAGGCGGTTCCCGTGGGGATCGCCAACTGAGTGCCGTAGGAGCTTGGTCGGCACCCACGCGGCGGAGCCGCGCAACGGATACCGCCCCGCGCCCGCTCCGGGCGCTCTACCTCAGGCCTGTTGAGCGGCGCAGCGCCGCCTGTACCAGGCGGTCCACCAGCTCCGGGTAGCCCACTCCCGTCTCCTGCCACATCCTCGGGTACATGGAGATCGGGGTGAAGCCGGGCATCGTGTTGATCTCGTTGATGACGAACTCGCCGTCCTCGGTGAGGAAGAAGTCCGCGCGGACGAGGCCCTCGCAGGACGCGGCGTCGAAGGCCTCCACCGCGAGGCGGCGCACCTGCGCGGTCTGCTCCTCGGTGAGGGGGGCGGGGACGATGCCGTCGGCCGAGTCGATGTACTTGGCCTCGAAGTCGTAGAAGGCGTGCGACTGTACGGGCGGGATCTCGGCGGGTACGGAGGCACGCGGACCGTCCTCGAACTCCAGCACCCCGCACTCGATCTCGCGCCCGCGCAGCGCGGCCTCGACGATGATCTTCGGGTCGTGCCGCTGGGCCTCGGCGATCGCCTCGTCGAGGCCGCTCAGCTCGTCGACCTTGGTGATGCCGAAGGACGATCCCGCGCGCGCGGGCTTCACGAACAGCGGCCAGCCGTGCTCGCCGGCGAAGTCGATGATCTTCTTGCGGGCCGCCGACTCGTCGCGCTCCCACTCACGCGGCCGGATCACCACGTACGGGCCCACCTTGAGCCCGAACGAGGTGAACACCCGCTTCATGTACTCCTTGTCCTGGCCGACGGCCGAGGCGAGTACGCCCGCGCCGACATAGGGGACGCCGGAGAGCTCCAGCAGACCCTGAAGCGTGCCGTCCTCGCCGTACGGGCCGTGCAGGACGGGGAAGACGACGTCCACCTCGCCGAGGGCCTTGGGCACCGATCCCGGTTCGCTGTAGACGACTTCGCGGTTCGCGGGATCGACGGAGAGCACTACGCCGCCCTCGGCCGACTCGGCGAGCTGGGCGACGTTGGGCGCCTTGCGGTCGACGATCGCCATGCGTTCCGGTTCGTCCGCGGTGAGCGCCCAGCGGCCGTCCTGGGTGATGCCGATCGGCAGGACGTCGTACTTCGTCCGGTCGATGGCACGCAGCACGGCGCCGGCGGTGACCACGGAGATCCCGTGTTCGGAGCTGCGACCGCCGAAGACGACGGCCACGCGCGGTTTGCGGGACGGCTGCCCGGGGCTCTGGGGGAGGTTCTCGGTGCTCATATCGGGTTGAGGGTACCCGGTGGTAGGGCGCTGGGTCAGCGCCCGCAGACCCCTGTTGCTCAGCGTCGTTCGGGCTTGGCGCTGCGCGACATCAGTTCCTTGACGGCCACGACCGGCGGCTTGCCCTCGTGCACGATGCCGACGACCGTTTCCGTGATCGGCATGTCGACGCCGTGCCTGCGCGCCAGATCCAGCACGCTCTCACAGGACTTGACGCCCTCGGCGGTCTGCTTGGTGACCGCGACGGTCTCCTCGAGGGTCATCCCCTTGCCGAGGTTGGTGCCGAAGGTGTGGTTGCGGGAGAGGGGCGAGGAACAGGTCGCCACCAGGTCGCCCAGGCCCGCGAGTCCGGCGAAGGTGAGCGGGTCGGCGCCCATCGCGATGCCGAGGCGGGCGGTCTCGGCGAGGCCGCGCGTGATGAGCGAGCCTTTCGTGTTGTCGCCGAGGCCCATGCCGTCGGCGATACCGACGGCCAGACCGATCACGTTCTTGACGGCGCCGCCCAGTTCGCAGCCGACGACGTCGGTGTTGGTGTACGGGCGGAAGTACGGGGTGTGGCAGACGGTCTGGAGGCGCTGGGCCACGGCGTCGTCCGTGCACGCGACCACGGCGGCGGCCGGCATCCGGGCGGCGATCTCCTTGGCGAGGTTGGGGCCCGTGACGACCGCGATGCGGTCCTGGCCCACCTTGGCGACGTCGTCGATGACCTCGCTCATCCGCATCGCCGATCCGAGTTCGACGCCCTTCATGAGGGAGACGAGGACCGTGTCGGGGGCGAGCAGGGGCGTCCACTCGGCAAGGTTCCCGCGCAGGGTCTGCGAGGGGATGCTGAGTATCGTGAAGTCGGCGTCGCGGGCGGCCACGGCGGGGTCCGTGGTGGCGCGGAGGTTCGCCGGGAGTTCGACGCCCGGGAAGTAGTCCGGGTTCGTCCGCGTGGAGTTGATCGCCTCGGCGAGTTCGGGGCGCCGGGCCCACAGGGTCACCTCGCAGCCCGCGTCCGCGAGCACCATGCCGAAGGCGGTCCCCCATGATCCCGCGCTGAACACCGCCGCCTTGACCGGCTCGCTCACTTGCCCTGCCCTTCTTCCTGAACTTCCCGTGCTTGCACTGCCGCAGTTTCCGCTGGTCCTGCTACCACTGGTCCTGCTGTTGGTGTTTCTGCTGCTGTTTGTGCTGATCCCGCTGCTGTTGCCTCTTGTACCGCCGCCTGTGCCCGCCGTACGTCGTCGGCGGCCTCGGCGGCCGCTGCCGCCTGCGCGTCCAGCGCGTCCTGCGCCTCTTCCGCCGCCGTGCGACGGCGCTGCTCGATCCGCTCCCGCCGAGGGTCGTAGGGCGTCCTGGGCGCCTTCTCGCCGCGGATCTCCTCCAGCTGGCGGGTGACCGCGGCCATGATGACCTCCGTCGCCTCCTTGAGGAGGTCGGGGCTCATCTCCTTGTCGTAGAACCGCGCCAGGTCCACGGGCGGGCCCGCGAGGACGTGGTGGGTCTTGCGCGGAAGGAGGTTGGGCTTCTTCGCGTACGGCGGCAGCAGTTCGTTCGCGCCCCACTGGGCCACCGGGATCACCGGGCACTTGGTCTGCAGGGCCACCCGGGCGGCGCCGGTCTTGCCGGTCATGGGCCACTGGTCGGGGTCGCGGGTGATGGTGCCCTCGGGGTAGAAGACGACGCACTCGCCGCGTTCCACGGCGTCGATCGCGGCGCGGAACGCGCTGAGCGCGTCGGTGGTCTCGCGGTAGACGGGAATCTGTCCGGTGCCGCGCATCATGACACCGCTGAATCCCTTCTTGAAAAGCGCGCTCTTCGCCAGAAAACGCGGAACGCGGCCAGTGTTGTACTGGTAGTGCCCGTAGGCGAAGGGGTCCGCATGCGAATTGTGGTTCACCGCGGTGATAAATCCACCCGCCGCCGGAATATTCTCCATTCCGCGCCAGTCCCGCTTGATCAGAACCACCAGCGGCGGTTTGCAGATGACCGCAGCAAGGCGGTACCAGAAGCCGATTCTGCGGCTGGGCACGCGGACACCTTCCTCTAAGGCCTGGACCAGGACCTCTGCCGGTCGGCCTGAGGGCCGCACAAGTGTCGACCCGGGCTTCCGGTCTGTCGAGAACACCGTACGCCCCGGCACCGACACCGCCCGGTGGGCTTTGATGACAGCCAGGTGACAATGGTTGCGACCGGGAGTGCGCCGGAGGAGCAGCCGGTGGACGAGGGAGGGGCGCGACGCTCGTGCAGTGGACAGTGGTCATACCCCTCAAGCCTCTGGCGCGGGCCAAGAGCAGGCTCGCGGACACCGCCCACGACGGACTCCGCCCCGGTCTCGCCCTGGCCTTCGCCCAGGACACGGTGGCGGCGGTGCTCGCCTGCCCGGCGGTCCGCGATGTGGCAGTCGTCACGAACGACGCCGTGGCCGCCCGTGAGCTGGCGGCCCTGGGTGCCGCGATCGTCCCCGACGAGCCCCTCGGCGGCCTGAACGCGGCTCTGACGCACGGAGCGGCGGCCGTACGGGCCCTGCGGCCGGACAGTGCCGTGGCGGCCCTGAACGCCGATCTGCCGGCGCTGCGCCCCCTGGAGCTGGCCCGCGTCCTGGACGCCGCCGCCGCGTTTCCGCGTGCCTTCCTCGTGGACGCGGCCACCGTGGGCACCACTTTGCTGACCGCCGGCCCCGGTCAGGAATTGCTTCCGCGTTTCGGCGCGCGTTCCCGAAGCCGGCACCGCGACTCGGGCGCCGTGGAACTCGGGCTCACCGCCGTGCGTTCCGTACGCCAGGACGTGGACACCGGCGACGACCTGCGGGCGGCGCTCGCCCTGGGGGTGGGGTCGCGGACGGCGACCGCCGTCGAGGGTTTGCTGCTCGCGGGCCAGTAGGCTGCCGCCATGCAGGCGACCGCGTACACGTACGACGCCGGGACACGCAGCGGCAGTGTGCTGCTCGACGACGGCACCCCCGTTCCCTTCGACGCGCCGGCGTTCGACGCGGGCGGGCTGAGGCTGCTGCGGCCCGGGCAGCGGGTGCGCATCGAGGTCGAGGCGCCGCAGGTCGCGGATGGGGCGGGGGGCGTCCCCAAGATCACGCTCGTCACCCTGCAGACCTTCTGAAGACCTTCGGACACGCCGCGGGCCGGACTCCCTCTGGAGTCCGGCCCGGCGCGTGGGTGTCCTTGCGCCCCTACTTGGTGCGGGCGGCGGTGGCCTTCTTGGCGGTGGCGGTGGTGCGGGCCGCCGACTTGCGGGCCGGGGCCTTCGTCGCCGTCTTGGCCGCCGGGGCCTTCTTGGCGGCGGTCTTCTTCGCCGTGGCCGTGGTCTTCTTGGCCGCCGTGGTCTTCGCGGTGGTCTTCTTGGCCGTCGCCGTCGTCTTCTTCGCCGGCGCCGCCTTCTTGGCCGTCGCGGTCGTCCGCTTCGCCGTCGCCTTCTTGGCGGTGGTGGCCTTCTTCGCCGCGGCCTTCTTGACCGTCGCGGCAGCGCCGCCGCCGGTCAGGCTGCCCTTGGGCGCCTTCTTGACCGCGACCTCGCCGCCGCGCGGGAGCTTCTTCGAGCCGCTCACCAGGTCCTTGAAGCCCTGGCCCGCACGGAAGCGGGGCACGGAGGTCTTCTTGACCCGAACCCGCTCTCCCGTCTGCGGGTTGCGGGCGTAACGGGCCGGACGGTCGACCTTCTCGAACGAACCGAAGCCCGTGACCGAGACCCTGTCTCCGCTGACGGTCGCGCGGACGATGGCGTCCAGGACCGCGTCAACCGCCTCGGCGGCCTGCTGGCGGCCACCGACCTTGTCCGCAATGGCTTCTACGAGCTGCGCCTTGTTCACGTCTTCCCCTTCGGAGACATTGCCAGAACGAAAGTGTTCAAGCTTTTTCGCACGTTAGGCAGATATATACCGCAA
>Ga0136846_1223257_pt1 | contig 20751 bp, 15 predicted proteins | sample HopSoiMetagenom2_FD_96841 | JGI IMG/M metagenome (GOLD analysis project Ga0136846, IMG submission 96841) | Grasslands soil microbial communities from Hopland, California, USA - 2 Assembly 2016 (version 4) | ecosystem: Environmental > Terrestrial > Soil > Grasslands | place: USA: Hopland...
CGCCGGAGCCCGTTTGAAGCCTGAGTGCAGGCTTAAGCCATCAAGGAATGCCGGTCATGAATTACAAGGGCAAGAAAGTTCTGGTGACGGGCGCGGATGGATTTATCGGATCGCATCTTACCGAAGCCCTCGTTCATCAGGGCGCGGATGTCACTGCCTTGGCCCTCTACAATTCCTTCGATAGCCATGGCTGGCTGGATGATTTGCCCGACAATATTCGAACGCAGCTCAAACTTGTGCGCGGCGACGTTCGTGACAGCGCATTTGTAAACCGGATCATGCGTGGTCAGGCCGTGGTGTTTCATCTCGCCGCGCTCATTGCGATTCCTTATTCGTACGCCGCCGCCCAGTCATATGTGGAGACCAACATTCTGGGCACGGTGAACGTTCTCGAAGCGGCTCGTCAATGGGAGACAGAGCGCATTGTGCACACCTCGACCAGCGAAGTGTATGGCACCGCGCTGACCATGCCCATCACCGAAGCCCATCCATTTCAGGGGCAATCGCCATACTCGGCATCGAAGATCGGGGCGGACATGATGGCGGTGTCCTACGCCAGGTCGTTCGATATCCCCGTCGTCATCATGCGACCTTTCAATACGTATGGCCCACGGCAAAGTGAAAGGGCCATTGTGCCGACCATCATCAGGCAAGCTCTGGATCCAGACTGCATTGCAATCATGGTCGGGGACACTAGCCCTATTCGTGACCTCACTTTTGTCGAGGACACGGCAGCGGCCTTCCTAAGCGCGGGGCTCGCCGGATTGGAATTCGGCCGTGCCTACAATGCCGGCAGCCAGCGCGCGGTGACCATCTCTGATGTGCTGGATCTCGTACTTGAGCTGAGTAGCGCCCAGAAACCTGTGCACCGCGACGAAAGCCGCTTGCGGCCACAAAACTCTGAGGTTCGCGCTTTGCTCGCGGATTCCTCGTGTTTTGAAGGCGAGACCGGATGGCGGGCCCGCACGAGTTTGCGCGATGGCCTGGAGCGAACCATCGCATGGTGGCGGGCACGGATCAGTCAGGGCCGGGTACGCCGAGAAAAAGGTTATATGACATGACCCCGCTCCGCCGGCGTGCATTGGCGCTGCTGCCGATTGTGATTGCCGGCATCGTGGCCGTGGCCGCGGGCTTGCATGGCGCGGGGGGGCGGGAGAACAGCGAACGAGTGCAGTTCATCGCACCGGTGACGAAAAACCTGCCGGACTATTTGCACCCCACGAGGGATCCGGCGTCGGGCACGGTTTTCGTTCGCATTACCAAACCCGGGAGCCTTGGCAACGGCATCGTATGCTCAACGCAGTATTGCACTCATCGTTATTCAAGTGCCCAAGCCTGGAATGCGGATCAGAGTCTTCTTGTCATCAGCAATGGCTGTGGCGGCATGTGTTTTGTCGACGGCCACACCTACGTTCCTTTGTTTCACCGCAGCCGTTCGTCCGAGTGCGAATGGCATCCCAAGGATCCTAACCTGATGATCTGCGTTCAGGGTCGGGAAATCTCCACTTGGGCGCCACGCAGCGGCCATGAGGACATCAGGTTCCTGTCGGCGGACTACACCAATCTGGGGTTCGGGCCGAATAAGGGTAACCCGAGCCGCGACGGCAACCGGATTGCCGTGCGCGCGACGCGCAACGATGGCAAGGTTGTGGTCTTTGGTTACGATCTCGAATTGAAGCGGAAATTCCCTGATATCGAGCTTGACCTGCTTCCGGGTGCCAACAGTTCCTGCTCGATTTCTCCGCTCGGCACGAACATCCTATGTTCTCAGCAACTGCCAGACGGCACCGAGCCGTCCTTCATTTTCTCCATCGACGGCACGTTGCATGAGAAATGGGTGGAACATCACCGGCCCGGTCATGGCGACATGACCGTGGATAGCGACGGGAGCGAAGTCTACGTCGGGATCAGCAAATCGTATCCGGACAAATATCAAGTCATCAAGCGGCGGTTGTCAGACGGCAAGGTCACCTCGTTGATGCGGTATGGCGAAGCCCAGCATGCATCCCTCAGATCCCTGGCAAGACCCGGCTGGGTGTTTCTGAGCTATGGCGGTTATCCCGATCAGGTATTGAAGCATCAGGATTGGGCGCCGTATGCGCAGGAAGTGATCGCACTCCGCATCGATGGCAGCGGCGAGATCCGGCGTATCGTGAACACCCGGAACATCCCTTTCGACTATTGGAGCGAGACGCATGCCTCCCCGTCTCCAGATGGCTCACAAGTCGTCTGGTCGAGCAATTGGGGAGTGCCGGGCGGACCGGTCTACGATTTTGTCGCGCGTGTGGATTGGCCCGGGGATCGAATTTTGACCCAGAAGGAGACGATCGCAAAATGGCCTTGACCAGTCGAATTGTCCTGACCTGGCTCGCCGCGATGTCGGTCATACCGATCGCCTCCGCAGCGGATGTACAGCCCTATCGGCTTTCTCCTGGCGACACCGTCGAGATAGGAGTTGCCGCGCTCTCCGATCGAACGCAGCGTGCGGTGATCCAAATGGACGGCACGATCGCGCTTCCTGAAGTGGGGATGATCTCAGTCGGAGGCCTGACCTCGGCCGAATTGCAGGCACGCATGGAAGCGATCCTGCCGACCAAGATTTTCCACCTGCGCCTGGCTGACGGGCGAGAGCAAATGGTCGTTGTCAGGCCGGGCGACGTTAGCGCCGTCATCGCGGAATACCGCCCAATCTATGTGACCGGCGACGTGCTTACGCCAGGACAGCAGGCCTACCGCCCGTTGATGACGGTGCGGCAAGCCATTGCCGTCTCGGGCGGCCTCAGCCTGTTGCGGTCTCGGGCTGTCCAGAACGGCCCAGACCCGGTTGACCTGCGGCGCGACTATGAATCGCTGTGGGGTGAGTACACCAAAGATTATTTTCACGGCGCCCGCGTTCGCGCCGAGCTTCAAGGCCAGCCGACGTTTGACGAGCAGACACCACAAGGCTCCCCTTTGTCTCCAGCTGTTGGGGCCGCGATCGCGCAAGCCGAAGCAGACGCGCTGAAGATTGCCCTGAACGATTTCCAGCAGGAACAGAGCTATCTTGAGAAAGGCAACACCGACACGGCCGCTCAGATCGAGGTTTTGCTCAAGCGCCAACAGGTTGAGGCCGAGGGCGTGAAAGCGGATGAGGAGGATTTGGCGCGCGTAACGAAGGTGTTTGAGGCTGGCAATCTTACCAACAACCGGCTCTCCGACGTACGACGCGCCTTGCTTCTCTCTTCGAGCGGAGCGCTTCAAACATCGGTGGAACTGATGCGGGCGCGACGCCAGCAGGAAGACTATGTCAGGCAGCACGAACGCAATGACAATCAACGAAGGATTGGTCTGCTGACGGATTTGAAGGATACCAATCTACGACTGGCCGATGTCACTGCCAAGCTTCGTGCGGCCAGCCAGAAGTTGCAACCGACAGGGACATCCGCCCAGCCGTTGCCGGTGGCCGGCGAAACGATCCGTGCTCAAGTCAATATCGTCCGGAAGGTTGGCGAAGAGTGGCGGACATTATCGGCCGAGGAAGACACCGTAGTACTGCCCGGAGACACCATCGAGGCAAGGTTCAGCAGCGATCTCCAGGGTGTAGCGATCCAATAGGCCTCCTGTATCGCGGGCCACCTACAAACGGGCGTTTGGGGGATTCGCTGAACCCATCGTGGATGGTGTCTTGAGCAAATCAAAAGGAACAGTTTCGTGAGGCTCAATTCCAAGCGTGTGGCGAAACCGACGCGATCAAGGAATATGATCGCCGTTGCCGCCGAAGCGATCTACCCGTTCGATACACCCTCGTCTGCAACTGCTGTGCCGGAACATCAAGCCGATGAGATCGGAATCTGGCAAAAGCTTAGGTCGAGCCGGCACGATGCTCCGGAAGGGGACCGGGTGTCCGACGATTATCGGTCCAGCCATTGTGGGCTTGGGTATGGCGAACATTACAACAAAACGCACGAGTCAGGCTATTATGGCGCGCTTTGGGCAAAGGTCGAAAAACCGCTCGTCCTTGAGGTTCTTGGTCCGATGGGGGGAGTTGGCCGAAAGTGCCTCGATTTCGCATGCGGTACAGGCCGCATTTCCAACATCGCAGCCGAATGCTTCAGTGAGGTGGTGGGCGTCGACGTCTCTCAATCCATGCTTGACTGTGCTCGGGTTCCTCCCAATGTCAGATTGCTCCACGTGGATTTGACAGTTGGGCCTCTCGATGAAACCTTCGATGTCGCAACAGCGTTCCGTTTTTTTCTGAACGCCGAGGATCAACTCCGGATTGAAGCACTGAAGGCGATACATCGGCAATTGAACGACAGCGGCCGGCTCGTGTGCAACGTTCACATGAATTCGACCTCGCCCGTTGGCGTAGCGTGCCGTCTCATAAACTGGCTGCTTGGGCGCACGATCCGCAATACGCTAAGCACCACTCGATTCGAGCAGCTTCTGACGTCATCGGGTTTCATTGCCGAGACGGTCATACCGTACGGATATCTGCCGCGGCCGGGGCGCCTCTCGCCACGACTCTGCGAAGCGTTGATCTTGCCGGTTGAGAACGCCTCCAAGGCATTGGGATTTCCAGGGCGGCTGGCACAGCACTTCTTGGTTGTTGCAAGAAAGCGATAAAAAGGTCGCGGCCGAGCCAGCAAAACCAATAGCTGTATCAACCATGCTTGACTGCCGGATAAGCGAGACGGGGGACGGTTCTAATCACCACGCCGTCTGCCGGATCGATCACATCATCATGCTGGTAATTTGCAAGCGAAGGCTTCCCCACCGTTATCCCACGATTTGATGCTTCATTTCGAGGTTTCTAGGAGGCGCGTCACGATTTTGCTGCATTTGCGCCAAAGGCACGTAGGTTAGCGGGACGTAATGTTCGCCAGTGGAGGGAAGCAATCTGCTTCCAGAAGGTAGGAGCTTGTCGGTTTTCGTAGGAGCCAATGTTGCCACACGGCACTTTGGCGTGAAAGGCCGTAGGCCATGAACCAAGGGGAACGGCTCGATCTCCGTTCTGCCATACTTGACTGTGTGCCAGCGCTTGTCGGTGTGGGGGTGTTCTCGGCGGTCATCAACATTCTCGCTCTGACCGGCTCCATCTACATGCTGCAAATCTACGATCGCGTTCTGCCCTCACAGAGCGTTCCCACACTTGTCGGATTTACCATAGGGATGCTGGGTCTATACGCGGTCTATGGACTGCTGGACTTTGTGCGCCTTCGCCTGCTGGTTCGAATCGGCAATCGTCTTCACAAGAATCTCCAACAGCGGGTCTTCGCTGTCTCACTTTCCCTCCCGCTCATCGCCGGGCTGGGCGCGAGCCGGGTGCGGCCGCTCCATGATCTGGATCAAGTGCGTGGATTTCTTTCAGGATTGGGGCCGACCGTCGTCTTCGACGCCCCCTGGATGCCTTTCTATCTGGTCATCATCTACCTGCTACATCCCTCGCTGGGTATACTCGCAACGATCGGGGCGGTGGTTGTCGTCCTGTTGACGCTGGTCGCAGAAATCCTCGGCCGTGGAACGGCAGCGCGCGCTTCTGAAGCGCTTCTGATCCAGCGTAATCTGGCCGACTCCAGCTACCGCTATGCAGAGGTCGTGCGTGCCATGGGCCTTTCGGGGCGGCTCGGCCGGCGCTGGAGCGCGATCAACCATGCCTATCTGCTGCACCAGGAGCGGCTCTCCGACATCGTTGGTGCAACCGGTTCGCTATCGAGGGCCCTTCGCATGGCGTTGCAATCTTCCGTTCTGGGGCTTGGCGCGTATCTCGTGATCGGGGGCGAGGCTTCACCGGGTGTGATCATTGCATCCTCCATCTTGCTGGGCCGATCGCTGGCACCCGTCGACGCGGCGATCGCAAACTGGAGAGGGTTCGTGGCATTCCGGCAGAGCTATTCCCAACTGGCGGCGGCGTTGGACAATTTTGGTGGCCAGAACGAGTTTATGGAGTTGCCACGCCCCCTGGCCATGTTGGCGGTTGAAGAGCTGACAATAGTACCGCCAGGCCGGCAAAAACCGACCGTGGTCAACGTAAGCTTCCAACTGTCAGCGGGCGCCGGACTGGCCATCGTCGGCCCCAGCGGATCCGGAAAAACCACGCTCGTACGCGCTTTGGTCGGCGTATGGAAGCCGTTTCATGGAACGGTAAGGTTGGATGGAGCCTCGCTCGATCAATGGGATTCGGAACGGCTCGGTGGCCACATTGGCTATTTGCCACAGGATGTTGAACTGTTCGATGGCACGGTTGCCGATAACATTTCCCGGTTCGGCGGCAAGGGCGACGCAAAAGGCGTGCTGGCAGCTGCCGGAGCGACCGGCATCGACAAAATGATCATGCGTTTGCCGCAAGGCTTCCAAACACGCGTAGGGGAAGGAGGAAGCGAGCTTTCAGCCGGACAGCGACAACTTATCGGGCTCGCCAGGGCACTCTACGGTGATCCGTTTCTGGTCGTTCTCGACGAGCCGAATTCAAACCTGGACGTCGACGGCGATACCGCGTTGGCCGGGGCGATTCTGGCGGTGCGTCGGCGTGGCGGCATTGTCATCGTTGTTGCGCATCGACCCTCCGCTCTCACCAATATCGACACGGTACTCGTAATGTCGAATGGGCAACTTCATTCTTTTGGCCCCCGCGAGGACATCCTTGCGAACGTTGTCCGGCCCTTCGCGTCAGTTGCGGAACGACAAGGCGCTGTCGTCCCGTTGCAGAAAGGAATGGGCGGCCATGCGTGAGGTCTTGCCCTGTGTCTGATGCGGCCATGTCGCCACGTGCCCCGGCCGGTCGTGCAAGCCGGGTAGCGGGGACCAATCCGCTCGACGCATCGGACGGCATCCGCGCTAATCTAATCCTGGGCCTGGTGACTATAATCCTGCTGGTTGCCGGGGGAGGGCTTTGGCTCGGTTGGACCAAGATCGCCGGCGCTGTGATCGCGCCCGCCACGGTGGTGGTCGAAAGCAACATAAAGAAAATCCAACATCAGACCGGCGGCACCATCGGCGGTATTTTCGTGCAAGACGGTGATCATGTGCATGCTGGCGATGTGGTAGTCAGGCTTGACGATACCCTGACACGGGCCAACCTGCAGATAATCGATGAGGACTTCGACCGCGCGACTGTTCGTCTTGCACGACTTGAGGCTGAGCGTCAGGGGCTGCCGGAGATGATGCTTCCGGCCAGTCTCGAGGCCGAGAGGGGCAAGCCGGGACTGGCCGAGCTTGTCAATGGTGAGCGTGCCGTGTTCGAAAGCCGTGCGACTGCTTTGGCCGGACAGAAGGCACAATTGCAAAGCCGCTCGAAGCAACTCGAGAATCAGATTGAGGGACTGAAAGCGCAACAGGCCGCGACAGACGAGTCCGTGATCCTCCTGGATCACGATCGGACCGACGTCGAAGCGCTCTATTCGAAAAAGCTGGTGTCCAAGGACAGGTTGAGCAACATCAGGCTGGAGGCGACGCGAGCCCACGGCGAATCCGGACGCCTCGCGGCGGCTGTCGCGGAGGCGGAAGCCCGGGTCAGCGAGACAGAGCTGCAAATCCTCCAACTGGATGAGCAAAGACGCAGCGACGTAACGAGCGAGCTCCGCGAGACGGAAGCCAAGGTGACGGAACTTAACGAGCGCAGAGTTGTGGCGCAGGACGAGTTGACCAAGACAACCATCCGCGCTCCGCAGTCGGGAACAATACAGGAATCGTCCGTCCACACGATCGGCGGTGTGATCGGTGCCGGGGAAGTGCTCATGATGGTTGTTCCCGATGCCGACGATCTCGTCGTGGATGCGCTCGTCCCGCCATCCCGCATCGATGATGTTCGTCCTGGTCAGTCCGTGTCTATCCGCTTTCCGGCCTTCGATGCCGGCACGACGCCTGCCTGCCAAGGCAAGGTTCGGCGCGTTTCGGCAGATCTGATCAAGGATCAGCAACACCAGCTCTCGTATTTCTCGGCGCGTATCAGTGTTGAAAACAAAGTGGACTGCCTGACGGGAGCAAAGGTACTCAAACCGGGAATGCCGGCCGAGGTCCACATAAGAACGGACCAGCGTAGTGTCTGGTCCTACTTGCTGAAGCCTCTCAACGATCAGCTGTCCCGGGCTTTTCGCCAATAGGAGGGCGAAGTTGGTCGCAAGCTTCGATCACTTCAACGCAGGGCGGAACCTTAGTCGTCGGTGTCATGCGATGCGGTAGCGGACAGTAGCGTTGATGCGGACAGGGTCCACCGCCAGTTCACTCGGCCCGACCACTTGGCTGGCTCCAGGCGGCCGGGCCTAACCGACATTTGTTTGGGTAGGGGTTCGCCGGCTGATTCAGCATGGACTTCGGTGGGACGAACCGCATCATTCGAATGAAGATGAGATTGTATTGCCATATCGACGCCTTCGCATGCGCGATTTGCGTGTGGAAGACAGCGCAGCCGGCTCAAAGCGACATTGCGGCGTTCAATGTGTAATTTATGCCATGCCAATCGCCCGACGTCCTGAAGACGGGTGGGCCACGGACCTACCGTCGACGGAACGATGGCGTCACGTTTTCGTGTCAGCGTGAGGCGACCGCCATCAAAATCGAGCTCCACCGCTGGTTCGCTCATCCCGAGGGGATCATGGCCATCCGTGGATTATAGAAGGAGCAGCGCCGCTATCGCAAAAACAGCGGATACATAAATCCCGATAATCACGACAAGAATTCGGATCAGCAGAACATCATTGTATCTTGGTGCGGTCATGTCCCTTCGTGCGGGTACCGCAGCGGGGCCAGTTTCCGTTGGCACAGTCCCGGCGCTCCGCAATGCGTTGTCATTGTGCGCATGCGTCTGAGAGACACGGCTGGCGATACTGCCTCCGATCAGCGGATCGTTTGCCGATAAAGTTGCCCAATCCAGCACTGTTCGGATGTCGTCACTACGCATGGCGCGCGTTCCTGATTTCTCGCCTAACTTACGAGATAACATTAGGTTCCGCTAAGATGTCTCCATCGGACTTGCCGTGACGCGATAGGTGTCTTCGCAAACGCCGTTGTCGCCAGACACGACCTCATCGACGTTGAGCCGGCAAGACGGAACATTAGCCATCTCTAAAAGTTGATGTTGGCGGCGGGTGATGCCCTCCATCCCCTGCCGAAGATCGGGTCTCCGATCGGCCCGCGTTCTTTGCCAGAGGCGCGGGCTTCCACGAACCGGGAGAGAGACCATGAATAGGATTATTTGGCTCGTTGGAGCCATTGTCATAGTCATTGCAATTCTGGGCTTTTTGGGACTGCGGTAACGCAAGAGATGCCCCAATCCGTCGAACCACCAATATTACCTGACGGCAATCCAGATCGGGCGGTCAACTGTGAAGTTGCGTTGGAACCCGCGTTTGCGGAATTGGTGACTGCCGCAGAAGCACAAGGGTGGACGCCGCATGAAAGCGCCGAAGCGCTGTTGAAGATCGCGCGCGAGCACCTGCGGAAGATTGAGGCTAGTTTGGTAGATGAAGCCTGATTGGGAGTCGTTCGCCTGAGCGGATCTGCTGGCTGACCGTGCCGACCGAAACGTCAAGTTCGTCGGCCGCGGTCGTCACGTTCCATCGAAGCGGCTCAAAGGCCTTTGTCGTATGCATAAGGAGCGTTTGATCCGCAGCCGATGTCGAGAAAGGTCTTAACTCTACAGGTCTCCCACCAAGCGAAGGGCTGTCCGGGGAAGTTTTGGATGTCTCGAAATGCCGCAGGCGCATGCCCCCGCAAGACAGGTTTTCCGTCTATTTTCTGGTTTAAGCGTGTCTTCAGATCGCAGGTCCAGGCCGACCCTTAGAGCAACTTGAGCTTAGCCTTTCGCCACCATCCTCGCCCGAGAAGTCCTGATGGTCTGAGCACGTGAAGCATTTCGACACGCGGCCGTGATGTCGCGTTCACCGGCAGAGGTGATTTCGCAGGGAACTGAAGAGAAGGGCTGGTGTTTCTCGGCGGATTCAACGTCGCGCTCAACCTGGCGATCGCCGCCGCGAAGGCGAGCCTGATTCATGCACTTGACCGGCACCTTGCCGCGGCTCGCCGTTCCGGCTTCCGGACTTTGGCTCGTCATCCTGTTCGGGCTGACGCTGATCGGCCGATAGCCAGCCGTGACCCGAGTCCGAATGAAAGGTCAGGTTATAGGCTGGCATTCCCTGAAAGCGGTCGCCTTATTGCGGTCATGCTGGATCATGGCTTCGAACGTTCACGAACGAGGTATTGTTAGCTAAAGTCGACTGTATGGCGGTCACGGTACCATACGGAAAGACTTCTGATTTTGGCCCACGAAAATGTCAATGAAATCAACGCTCTTGCTAAGTCCTCCCGGCCCACCATGATCATTGATTTCGCAACGAAAAAATGCATCTATTTGAAGCAATGACGGTACTTTTCGAGGCGGGCTAAGGCGTGCCAGCAAACGCCCCAAGGCACAAAAATTGCCGATTGGTCCCGATAGTTGGTGAAACCTCAAAATATTTTTTGCGACGATTTTCCCTTTAAAATCAAAAGCGTAGTTTTTTGACGGTTCTAGTGTCGGCATTGTCGGGATTCTAAAAAATAATTGACAGTAATTTCAATGAGTTATCTGCTGTTTGAACAATCGAGTGGGAATAGGGGAAACTGCGGCAAGTAACGGCGATTTTCGCCGTCGTAACTGCTTTCGCGTCCGCGTTTTCGTCCTACCGAACTGGCATTCTCCATCTCCGATTGGGCAAGTCCGATCTGCGCCTACATCCCCTATGAAGTAAAGACGTTTCGAAGGGGGAGAGGGCTACAGCGTAGAACGGCGTGCATAAAGGCGGGTCTGCTTTGCGCCGCATAGTCGCCGTCGGTTGATCCCCTCGCCAATCCCGGAAGGTGCCGTACGTTGGTTAGCCAGACCCCGGTGGCGAACCTCCGCGCATCGAGAATGATCGCCAGCACTACGGCTACTACAATATGGGTCACTGAGTTCGCTTGTTCGGCCTCTCGGCGGAACGATGTGGAAAGGGAGGGCTTCAGTTTTGGCTCGCGAAAAAGTCAATGAAATCAGAGATTCTAGCCCGGTCCGAATTGACAGCCTCTTCTTGAAGGCTAACGGCTAGATCACCGTTTCTCCTCCATCGACAACCAGAATCTGGCCCGTCATATACGAGGAGCGGTCAGACACCAGAAACAGCACTGCCTCCGCGATTTCCTCGACGCTTGCCCAACGGCCAAGCGGCACCCTTTCGCGGATGTAGGCTTCGATGGCTTCTCGGCCTCCCATCTGGGCGATGAAAGGAGCATTGAAGGGCGTATCCACCCAACCCGGGCAAAGCGCGTTGACGCGAATGCCGAAGCGGCCATAGTCGCCGGCCATCTGCCTGGTCATCGCGATCACCGCGTGCTTGGTCGTCGTATAGGCGATCATCTCGCGGTCATAGAGCACGCCGGAGCTCGACGAGGTGTTTAGGATGACGCCGCAGCCTGCCTTCTTCATGAACGGCATCACGATGCGGGCACCGAGGAAGTGAGCCCGCACATTGAGCTTCCAGGAGGTGTCGAAGCCTTTCACGCTCACACCGAGCACGTCGCCTTCGACCTGTACGCCGGCATGATTGTGCAGGATGTCGATCCTGCCCTGAGTATGGATGAAATCGTGAAAGCCGGCTTCAAGCGCTTGATCGTCGGTCAGGTCGAACACAAGTGCCTTTGCCCGGCCACCTGCGGCAAGAATCTGTTCGACGGTCGCGTTGGCGCCGTCGGTGCTACGATCCGCCACGCCGACCACTGCACCCTCGCGCGCGATGATCAGCGCCGCAGCCCTGCCGATGCCGGATCCCGCGCCGGTGACGATCGCGGTCCTGTCTTTCAGGATCATCTCTCTTCACCCTTTCTCGCCGGCTTGTAATCCTGCATCATCCGGCGGGCGAGCCTCGGCCGCTCCAGTGCGCGCGGGTCAACCTTGAGGACAAGACAGGCATGTACGACTTCGGCCCCTTCGAATTCGAGTCGAAGCAGGATTTTTTCGACAAGGCAATGCGTTTCTGGAATCCTGACAAGACCAGGTTCTGGCAGAAGGCCGGGATCGATCTGGTGATCGGCAGGCGGGAGGGTTATTTCCTCTACGACATGTCGGGGCGCCGCCTGATCGACCTGCATCTCAATGGCGGCACCTACAATCTCGGTCACCGCAACCCGGAGCTGGTCGAGGCGCTAAAGAGCGCGCTCGACTATTTCGACATCGGCAACCACTGGTTCCCTTCCGTGGCGCGAACGGCGCTGGCCGAATCCCTCATCAATGTCTCGCCCGGCATGAAATACGCGATCTTCGCGCCGGGCGGCGCGGAGGCGGTGGACATAGCCATCAAGAGCGCTCGCTATGCCACCAAGCGGCGCAAGATCGTGTCGATCATCAAAGGTTATCACGGACATTCGGGGCTTGCGGTAGCGACCGGCGACGATCGCTTCACCAAGATCTTTCTCTCCGACCAACCGGAGACGTTCATCCAGGTGCCCTTCAACGATATCGACGCCATGGCGCAGGCGCTCGAGGGCGAAGACGTAGCGGCACTGATCATGGAGACGATCCCCGCCACCTACGGCTTCCCGATGCCGACGGACGGCTATCTCAATGCCTGCAAGGCGCTGTGCGAAAAGCATGGCGCGATGTACATCGCCGACGAGGTCCAGACCGGCCTGATGCGGACCGGCAGCATGTGGGGCTGGCAGGCCTATGGCGTCCAGCCGGACATCATGGTGACGGCAAAGGGCCTGTCCGGCGGCCTCTATCCGATCAGCGCGGCGCTGGTGAACGACAAGGCCGGCGGCTGGCTCAACGAGGATGGTGCGGCCCACATCTCGACCACCGGCGGGGCCGAGCTCGGCTGTGTCGTTGGCCACAAGGTCATCGAAATGCTGCAGCGGCCTGAGCTGGTGGCCAATGTCGGCACCGTGACCGAGTTCATGGCACAGGCCATGCGCGAGATGCTGGCTCGTCACGGCGATATCTTCACCGGGGTGCGGCAGAAGGGCGTGATCCTCGGTCTGGAATTCAGCAATCATCCAGAGGGCGCCGTCTTCGCGTCACGTGCACTCTACGAGCAGGGCGTCTGGGCGATCTTCTCGTCGCTCGACAAGCGGGTGCTGCAGTGGAAGCCTGGCGTGCTTCTGGATCCAGAAACCTGCCGGGACATCATCGATCGCTTCGACGCGGCAATGCCGCGTGCGCGAGAACTGCTGCACCAGGCGGGCAAGGCGAGTTGACATGGCCCGAACCTCGTTGAAACTGCCAGGCGTCCAGCGCGGGCGGCTGGCGGCTGGACTTGCCGGGGTCGCAGGGTTCCGGCGGGGGCAAGTGTGCAAGGATAGGGCAGGGCGGACAGTGACGGATTTCGACGCACTCACGCACGACCAGCAACTCGGCATCCTGCAGGAGACGGCGGAGGCGGCCACCGCCAACTACGATCTGCCGGCGGACGTTTCCGTCCAGATGATCAACCTGTCGGAGAATGCGACCTACAAGATTGCGGCTCGCGACGGCCGGCAGTGGGCGCTCCGCATCCATCGCGACGGCTACCATTCAAGGACGGCTATCCAATCTGAACTGGCCTGGCTGACCGATCTGCGCCAGACCGGGATCGTCCCCACACCCGTGCCGGTGGCGGGGAGGGACGGTGAGCAAATCCAGCTTGTCGGCCATGCCAGACTGGCGCATCCCCGCCATGTCGTATTGTCGCAATGGGAGACCGGTTCGGAGCCGGGCATAGGCGAGGCGCTCGCGGAACCTTTCGAGGTGCTGGGCGAGGTCACGGCCCGCATGCACATCCACGCCCGGCAGTGGCGGCGCCCTTCGTGGTTCAGCCGCCACGTGTGGGATTTCCAGACGAGCCTCGGCGAGGAAAACCCCCATTGGGGGCGCTGGCGTGACGGCATGGGCGTCGACGCAGCGAAAGCCAAGCTCTTTGGCCGCACCGCGGAGCTGATCGGCCGCAGGCTCGCTGCCTTCGGCAAGGGCCATGACCGCTTCGGCCTCATCCATTGCGATCTGCGGCTCGCCAACCTTTTGATCGACGGCAAGACAGTGAAGGTCATCGACTTCGACGACTGCGGCTTTGGCTGGTATATGTATGACGCCGCGACGCCCATCTCTTTCTACGAGCACGAACCGCAGGCTGCCGATCTTATCCAGTCGTGGACGACCGGCTATCGCAGCGTGCTTGACCTGCCTAAGGCGGACGAAGACGAGATCCCGACCTTTGTGATGCTGCGCCGTCTGCTCTTGGTCGCGTGGATCGGCTCGCACGCGGAGACGGACCTCGCCAGGTCGATGGGCCTGCCCTATACCGAGGGAACGGTCGGGCTGTGCGAGGCCTATCTGAGCAAGTTTTCCTAGTTCCGCACAGCCGCGTGCGATCTTCCTTCGCGATCGCGCGCCATCGGTTCCGTCGTTGTGCTTACACCAGTGCTTCCAGGCTCTCCGGCAGGATCTGGCCGCCGTCGACGATGATCGTCTGTCCCGTCACGTAGCCGGCTTCCTTCGACGCAAAGTAGAGCGCGGCGTAGCCGATGTCCTCCACGGTTCCGAGCCGCTTGAGCGGGATCGAGGCGGCCATGGTCTTCTGGTAGTCCTCGCCCAGGCCGGTAAGGCCCTCGGTCACGATGTTGCCCGGCATGACGGCATTGACGGTGATGCCGTATTTCGCCAGTTCGATGCAGGCCGTTCGCATGAAGCCGAGCTGTCCCGCCTTGGTGGCGCCGTAGTGCGACCAGCCGGGAAAACCGGTGATCGGGCCGGTGATCGACGACGTCAGCACGATGCGGCCCTGGTCGGATGTCTTGAGATAGGGAACCGCTGCCTTGACCGCGTGGAAGGTGCCCTTGAGATTGGTGTCGACAACCTCGTCCCATTGCCGCGAGGTCATGTCTTCGAGCCGTGCCTGCGGAAAGATGCCGGCATTGGCGCACAAAACGTCGATACTTCCGTTTCTCGCGGCTGCCACTGCAAGCGCGCTCTCGATGCTGGCGAGCGAGGTAACGTCGCCAACCACGCCAAAGGCGCCATGGCCGATCTCAGCGGCCGCGGCCTCGGCCTGGTCGGGATGGCGCGCAACGATCGCGACCTTGGCACCCGAGAGCGCGAACACCCGCGCTATGCCCTTGCCGATGCCTTTCGATCCGCCGGTAACGACGACAGACCGACCCTTCAAAGACCGGGTCATGACTTGAAGCTCCAAAATGAGACGGGGACAGAGCGGATACCCTGTCCCCGTTGTCGCAAGGATTCTGGGCGGTAGGCGCCCTAGCCCTCGTTCACCATGTGACCGATGTTCTCGTATGCCTTGGGGTTGGCCGACTTCAGCACGAAGCCCCAGATCAGGCCGACGATAAGGATAGCAAGCCCGACATAGGGGATGCTCCTGGCAAAGCCATTGGTGCCGCCCAGGGTCGCCAGATTGGCAACCAGCGTGTAGACGAGGACCAGTTGGACAATGAGCGAGATCAACGGCGCGATGACAGTCGTCAGCATGCTGCCGCCGCCGTTCTTCTTGAACCACATGTAGATCGCCAGCGAGACAACGGCCTGCAGCACCAAAAGCAATCCGGTGCCAAGCACAGCAAACAGCGTATAGACGCCAAGCCAGGCCTGTCCTGACGGATCGTCGAAGCCGTAGGCCAGACCGTAGAGCAGCACCCATACTGCCGCCAGAACCGACTGCAGCGCCGAGGCCTTGTGGGGGCTCTTGTGGTGGTCATGCGTCTCGGCGATCGCCTGCGGCAGGACGCCTTCGCGCGCCAGCGAATACAAATAGCGTGAAGCAGTGTTGTGGAAGGCCATGCCGCAGGCGAAGGAACTGGTCAGGATCAGAAGCGACATCAGCTGGTAGCCCCAGCCCCCGACAAAGGTCTGAATGGGCGTCAGGAAGAAGTTCACGCCGTCGGAGAATGCCTTGGCCACCATGTCGGCCTCGGTAGGATAGGCCGCCACCGCGCACCAGCTGACGAAGGTGTAGAACAGGCCGAGGCCAATGACCGAGATCAGCAGCGATTGCGGAATGATGCGCTTCGGATCGCGGGACTCCTCAGCATAGTTCGGCGCCATCTCGAAACCGACCCAGGACCAGAACGCCATGAATATGCCGACGGCAGCCGCGCCCGCGGGGATGGCCACGGTTCCGACTGTCTGTTCGGCGACAGGCGTGAACACCTTGAACACATTCAACGAATCGCCGGAAAAATTCGTCCCGCCATCGGCGAAGAGCACACCCAGCGAGAAGATAGCCAGCATGATCACTTCAAGGATAAGCGCTATCCCGAGCAACCGCGCCGACAGCTTCACGTCGCGGTAGGCAAGTGCCGCGATGACCACGATCATGACCAGGGCAAGGACGATCCAGGGTACGTTGATGCCGAAATGCTGGGAAATCCACAAATTGCCGAAAAATGCGAATAGTCCGGTGAGGGAAGCTTCGAACAGCGAGTAGCAGGCGAGCGAGCCGATGCCCGCCGACATGCCAACCTCACGGCCGAGCCCCTGGCTGATAAAGGAATAGAAGCCGCCGACGGAGGAGACCCGCGATGCCATCGCGGCATAGCCGACCGAGAAGATGGTCAGCACGATCGTCGCCATCAGGAAGGCGGCAGGGGTATATTTGCCGATGCCGTAGCCTGCCGCGAACGGGACATTACCCAGCATCGCCGACATCGGCGCCGCGCCGGTGACGGCGAGAAAGAGCACTCCGGCGAGCCCCACGGCCTTCGAGTGCAAAAGGTTGATGCTGTTACTTTTCGAGACGTCGATCGTCCCGTGTGCAGTTTCTATGGCCATGAAGCCCTCTCCATTCGTGACAGCTGTATGCAGTTCCCCGCACAAGGCGGCCGATGTGTCCCGGCTTGCGAGTGCTGCCATGACACTACGGACGCAGCGTCACTTTGCCAAGGCCATGATTTTGCAAAGCTCGCCGCTCGACATCACGTGGCAGTAGATCATGTTGATGATCTCGAGCTCCTTGCGATGAAGCTCGTCGGTCGCCCCCGCGCAGCAATCCTCGAGCACGATGACGGCATAGCTTTCGTCGGCCAGGCTGCGCACAGTCGATGACACGCACTGGTCCGTGAAGATACCGCAGCAGATGACATTCCTGATGCCGAGATTGTGCAGGATCAGGCGCAGATTTGTTCCCGTCAGCGCGGAATCGGTGGTTTTGGTCACCACGATTTCGTCGCCGACCGGCTGAAGTTCTGGAACGAGCTGCGACGGCGCGTCGTTCTTTGGCAACAGCAAATTGTTCCAGCCTGGCATTTTCTGCGAAAGCGAGCGGTCGCGCCCGTCCTTGGTATGGCAGGCGATGCGGGCAAAAAGGCATTCGATGCCATTTGCCCGCGCCAGCTCCAGCAATCTTGCCGTGTTCGGTACGACCGTGCCGTGCATGCGCTCGTGGAACGGAGTCCACAGATCGTAGCGGTGCTGTTCCTGCGGCGAAAGCGACGCACGATCCGGCCGTTCCAGGTAGGTGTTCTGAACGTCGATGACCAGGATGGCGGTTTGCGCCGGCACCAGCACCGGATCATCCGGCTCGGGCGCGCCGAGGTAATAGAGCGAACGGAATCCGGTTTTCCAGCTCATGCGATCCTTTCAGAAGCGGCCAAAGCCTTCAAAAGCGGAACGTGAAAAGGCCGCGCGCCGCATAGGTCTCGGCGGCTTCCTCGATGAAACGGGCGATGCGTTCGGCCTGGTGGGTATCGCGCATCGTGGCGGCGGCCTCGAGCAATTCTTCCTTGGACTTGGCGCGGCCCGGGCGCAGCAGTTCGTAGACCTGCATGATGAAATCCTGCGGCACCTCGACCAGCTCCGCCCCGCGCTCGAAGTTGAGAGCCAGAGTCGGCCGGCCGACATCGCGCGCCACGTCGGCCTGGGCCTGCAGCGCTTGCGGCGTGATGCGAAGGTCTTCCATCGTTACCTCGCCGGCAAGCACCGCATCCAGCGTTATCTCCGGAAGCGCCTTGCCGTGCTTGCCGGTCACGGCGCCAGGCTGGGTTTCGGCGAGCGGATAGTCGGCACGCGTATGGGTCACGATTTCGCTCCCGTCAGGATGACGTCGACCTCTTCGGGAGCCGCGCCGGCCTCGGTCAGCCCGGTTTCGATGGCGTAGATGAGCGCGACGCGGGCGTGGTAGCGCGACCCCATGGCCTCGCCCCGTTGCGGCACCACGATGGGCTCCGGCATTTCGCCCAGCGCATAGGCGGCAGCATTGGCACCCAGCGCGCGATAGTGCTCGAGCCTGGTGATCGGCGCATTGGAAAACAGTTCGAGATTGTTGTGCGGCTGGCGGTCGCGCTGGTGAATGACGGCCGTGCCCTTGGCCTGGATGCCGATGCCGATACCGCTGCCGGCAAGCCGCGCGGCGGACAGACCGAGGAAGGAGGTATCGGCCGTATGGCGAAAGCGGACGACGCGCGCCTTGAGCCCCCGCGCGCGGATTGCATCCAGCATGACGCCAAGGACTTCGGAAAGCCGATGTCCGGCCGTCGTTCGATAAAGCTTCAGGCCGAAGGCCGGGCTGATGCCGATCACCACGTCGTCGTTTGCCGGTCCGCTGGTTGCCGGCCCAAGATTGCGATAGCGGATGTGCTTAGCCTCGTCCTTCTCGTGCAGGGCTTCGGAGCGCAGCACTTCCTTCTGATCCAGCACATCGCGGATGTCGTTGAGCTGCAGGCGCCGTTCTTCGGACACGCGATAGCCGGAGCCCGGGCCGAGATAGTCATTTGGATCGTTGACCGCACTCACGATCCGCCCATCGCGGATCATGGCCGAGGTCTGGAGATAGTCGCCGGAAAGCCGCAGCTTCACCACGTTCAGAAGGTTCTCGGCCTCCTCGCGGAAACCGCGGTTGGCCAGCGCCTTGACCACATCGATTACGGTGACGCCGCGCTCCTTGATGGCCTCGCTGATGAACGACACGTCGCGCGGCATCAGGCTGCGCGTATCGTCTGAGCCGGAGGCGTAAACCACGCTGGTCTTCATGTCCTCGGTCGGCGAGGAAAGGTCGAGCTCCTCGAACACGGCGGCGATCGCCTCCACCGCCCGCTCGCGCAACTCGATCGCGCGCGACTCGGGCAGTGGCGTCAAACCGCCGTCGGCCTCGAAATCGCGCTGCAGCACCAGATAGTCTTCCAACTCCTCGCCGTTGATCAGCGACGGGTTGAACGAGTTGTCGTATTTCAGGATCGATCCCATTCCCGAGCAGATCAGGTCGGACCCTGCAATGAGGTAGGGAAGGATCTTGGCGCCGACGCGAATTTCCGATTCGGTGGAGCGCGCGTCATTGCCGGAGGCGCATTCGAGATCGAGCCAGACGGCGATGAGGTTCTCGGCCATCAGCTCGCGAACACCGCCGGGTATAGTGGCGGTCAGGGGCGCTCCGTCGATACCGCCATTTTGCGTGCCTTGCACCCCCATGCCGCGCTGCAGGCAGAGGCAGCGTGCCTCCAGGTAGAGCAGCGATTTTGCTTCGTGGAAGCCCATCAGCAATTCGGAGCCGGCACCCGACGTACAGCGCATCTTGACGCCGCGCGAGGCGTAGGCGGCGGCGAGAAATGCCTTGGACCACGGCGTGTCGTCGCCATCGGTGAACGACTTTTCAGTGCCGTAGACGGAAACAGTTTCGGCGTAGGAGGTAAAGCCGGCCATGGCGATGCGCAGCTCTTCGGCTTCCTCACTGGAACATTGGAACAGCGTTCCCCAGCGACCGACCGCGCCGCCTACCGCGCACGCCACCGCGTTGGACCAGGCGTTGCGCGACACACGCATCGTTGTCTCGATCTCGTCGAAGCCAAAGGCGACGGCGGTTGCGGCGTCCGCGGCGAGCTGGAGCGGGTCGTCCTTGGCGTTGGTTACATGCGCCTGGTTGCCTGGCGTCTTGCGGGCTCGCATCTTCGAGTAGGCGAAGGCGATCTCCAGCGCGTTGAGCTGCGACACGACCTCAGCGAGTTTCGCGGGCGTCATGCCGTGGGCGAGCCGCACAAGCTTTTCGCGCGGAACGTTCATGTCGACCAGCCAGCGCGCAATGGTCGCTGACTCCAGGGCCATCGCCTCCGGCGCCACCGCCGGGTCGATGTGATGGCGGGCGATGAAGCGGTCGATCATGTCGTAGTCGTGTTCGAGCACCCCATCGAGGGATACGACGCGCCCGTCCTTGATGCCGATGCCAGGTTGGGGATCGGCCGGACTGGAGAAAGCGGAGAAGCCGTTGGCCGGGTCTTCCGCCGCGAACTTGTCCAGACGCAACGGCCGCTCGTCCCAGTCGGCGAAGCGCTTCCAGCGGTTCAGTTTCGGCGTCATGCGTGTGATCCTCGACCCAACCGAAAGACTATTGAATGCTTACTCGCCACACAATGACCCTGGATCGACCGCCGGCCAAGGGGGCGCACGCCGCGGGCTCAAAGCTCCTCGCCGCGGTTGGCGTGCTGACGGTACTTTTCAAGACAGGGCGGAGTGCATTCAGACGCCGCAAGGTTCAAAGTATTACTCGATTGGTCCCGATAGTTGGTGAGACCTCAAAATATTTCTTGCGGCGATTTTCCATTTAAAATCAAAAGCGTAACTTCTGGCGGACCATGCGTCGGCTTTCGGTGCCGAAAGCAAGAAAAACCCAGCTAGATCAATCACCTAGCTGAGTTAAAAACAATCGAGTGGGAATGAGCCAAGGGCGGCGCGTAACGAGGATACGGTGACGGCGGCACCTTTCCCGCTCAATTCTGCATAATCAATTCTGCATAAAGAGCGATGAGCCTCGGCCCGCAGGGCGGGTTTGTGACCTGAGGGAATATTGC